>Ga0105237_10000235_pt1 | contig 79122 bp, 65 predicted proteins | sample KBSC24metaG_FD_81520 | JGI IMG/M metagenome (GOLD analysis project Ga0105237, IMG submission 81520) | Corn rhizosphere microbial communities from Kellogg Biological Station, Michigan, USA - KBS C2-4 metaG | ecosystem: Host-associated > Plants > Roots > Rhizosphere > Soil | place: Michigan, USA...
CCGAAGATCTGCACGGCGTCCGTCGTCACGCGCATGGCGGCGTCGGCGCCGTAGGCCTTGGCGTAGCTGGACACGATGCTGTCCAGCTGGCCGACGTCGATGGCCCAGGCCGCCTTGTGGCACAGCAGGCGCGTCGTCTCGTACGCGATGGCCATCTCGGCCAGCATGAACTGCACGGCCTGGTGCTGCGCGATGGGCACCCCGAAGGTCTTGCGGTCCAGTGCGTAGGTCCGCGACTCGTCGAGCGCCCGCCGGATGACGCCGGCCGCGCCCGCCGCGATCCAGGGCCGGGTGCGATCGAAGGTCCGCATCGCGATCTTGAACCCCTCGCCCTCGGCGCCCACCACGCTGTCGGGGCCCAGCTTCACGTCCTCGAACAGCACGTCGGTGGTGTTCGAGGCGCGCTGGCCCATCTTGTTCTCCTTCTTGCCCACCGACACGCCCGCCGTGGCGCGGTCGACCACGAAGCAGGTGATCCCCTTGTGGCGATCGGTCCCCTCCAGCCGCGCGAACACCGTGTAGAAGTCGGCCACGCCGCCGTTCGTGATCCAGCGCTTCTGTCCGTTCAGCACGTAGCCGCTGCCGTCCTTGCGAAAGCGCGTCTTCATGCCGGCGACGTCCGACCCGGCGTCCGGTTCGGAGCAGCAGTAGGCCGCGAAGATGGGCTTGTCCAGCAGCCGGCCCAGGTACGTCTTCTTCTGGGCGTCGCTGCCCGCCAGGATCAGCGGCATCGACGCCAGCAGGTTACCGGCCAGGGTGGTGTTGATGCCCAGGCAGCCGTACGAGATCTCCTCGAGCATCAGGCAGTGCGACAGGCACGACAGGCCCAGGCCCCCGGCGGACTCCGGGATCTCGCAGTTCATCAGGCCGGTCTCCCAGGCCTTCTCGCAGATCTCCTTGGGGAACGTTCCCGTCTCGTCCAGGTGGCCGGCGACCGGGATGATTTCCTTCTTCGTGAACTCGCGGGCGGTCTGGATCAGGGCTTGCTGCTCGTCGCTGTACTCGAAGCTGGCCATGGGCAGGTCCTTTCTCGAGATGGAAGGGGAAGCAGCTACGTAGGGTCGGTCAGTCGGCCTTGGCGGGCGCGGCGGCGTCCGGGGCGGCGGCGGCGGCGCGCTTGGCTCGCCGCGCCTCGCGTTCGGCGCGGCGGCGCTCCTCGGTGGCGATGGCGTCCCGGGTGGCGCGCGCGCCCAGCAGGAAGCCGATGATGATGCCCAGCACCAGCACCACCGGGATGAAGATGAAGTGCGAGGACGGTGGAACTTGCAGCACGACGTCGTCCCGTCAGCGGCGCTCGCCCGGACCGGCCAGACGTTCCACCTGGCCGCGCAGCTCGGCGATGTCCGCCCGTGTCCTGGCCAGGCGCCGCGCCACGATGAACACGTAGGTCAGGATCGCGATCATGATGAACCCGTAGGCGGCGCCGACGAACTGCGGAGCGGGTAGCTGCTCGCGCGGGACGTTGTCGATCTTCACGTAGTCCTGGGCCTGGGCGGCGCCGCTCATCAGCAGGGCGCCCAGCACCGCCAGGGCAGGCAGCGCTCGGGCGAATGGCGCAATGACGAACCGGATTGATCTGATCATGTTCATGAGCTTCTTTCCCAGCCGCGGTCAGGTGTCGTGGGCGAGGTCGTCGACCATCAGCTGCAGCTCTTCCACCGTGGCGCGGGCGTCCTCCAGCCGCAGGCGCAGCGCCAGCAGAATGCCCCACACCAGCGCGATCAACCCGAACGACGCCCAGAAGGCCGGCCGCATCGCGGGATCCAGCGACGGCACCACCGTGGTCTGGGGGTGAACGGTGCGCCAGATGTCCACGCTCTTGTAGACCAGCGGCACGTCGACGGCGGCGAACAGCGACAGCGCCGCCGCCAGCTTCTTGCCCGCCGGCCCGCCGTAGCGCCGCGCCAGCAGGTAGCCGTTCAAGATCAGGAACAGCAGCAGCGAGCTGGTCAGCCGGGCGTCCCACTGCCACCACACGCCCCACGCCTTGCGCCCCCACAGCGGCCCGGTCACCAGCACGCAGGCTCCGAACAGGACCCCCAGCTCGCCCGCGGCGTGCGCCAGGCGGTCGCCCCGTTCCGCCCCCTTGAACAGGTACGACAGGCTTCCCGCCGCCGCCACGAAGGTGGACAGGAACATCATGATCGCGCAGGGGACGTGGAAGTAGAAGATCTTCTGCACGACCCCCATCACCGGCTCGATGGGCGCCGACGCGATCAGCAGCGGCACCACCAGGAAGCCGGCGACGGCCGCTATCACGGCGATGGCAAAGCCCCGGCCGACGGTGGACATGGTTGCCCTATACTATCCGCAAAACTCGCAAAAGGCCCCACGTCCAATGTCGATGTCCATGCCCGACGACAACATCATCCACGCCTTCCGAACCGTCCCCCGCACCGGCGTCATCTACGTGACCACCGAGGCGGCGCGCCTCGGCTACCGGACGGGGGCCGCGGACTGGTGCAACCTGGGCCAGGGGCAGCCCGAGACGGGGCCCTTGCCCGGCGCCCCGCCGCGCATCGAGCGGGTCTCCATCGACGTCGACGATCAAGAGTACGCGCCCGTTCCGGGCATCGGCGAGCTGCGCGCCGCCATCGCCGATCTCTACAACCGCCTGTACCGGCGGGGCATGCCCTCGCAGTACAGCGCCGAGAACGTCAGCGTGTCGGGCGGCGGGCGCGCCTCGCTGACCCGGGCGGCGGCCAGCCTGGGCCACGTGAACCTGGGCCACTTCCTGCCCGACTACACCGCGTACGAGGAGCTGCTGGACATCTTCAAGGCGTTCACCGCCATCCCCATCCTGCTGGAGGGCGAGCGGGGCTACGGCTTCTCCGTCGAGGATCTGCGGCGCGAGGTGCACGGCCGCGGCCTGTCGGCCCTGTTGCTGTCGAACCCCTGCAACCCGACCGGCAAGCTGATCCAGGGGGACGATCTGGCCCGCTGGGTGGCCGTCGCGCGCGAAGAGGACGCGGCTCTGCTGATCGACGAGTTCTACTCGCACTACATCTGGGCCGGGCGTCCCGGACAGCTGCCCGTGGAGAGCGCCGCCCGCTACGTCGAGGACGTGAATCGCGACCCCGTGGTGATGTTCGACGGCCTCACCAAGAACTGGCGTTACCCTGGCTGGCGCGTCACCTGGACGGTGGGGCCGAAGAAGGTGATCGAGGCGGTGGCCAGCGCCGGTTCGTTTCTGGACGGTGGCGGCTCGAAGCCGCTGCAGCGGGCGGCCATCCCTCTGCTCGAGGACGGCCACGTGATCGCCGAGACCGAGGCCATCCAGCGCGTGTTTCGCGAGAAGAGGGACCGCCTGCTGTCCCGGCTGGAGCGCCTGGGCATTCGCAGCGATCGGGCGCCCGAGGGCACGTTCTACGTCTGGGGGCGCGTCGACGGTCTGCCGCCGCCTCTGTCGGACGGGATGGGCTTCTTCCGGGCGGCGCTGGCGAAGAAGGTCATCACCGTGCCGGGCGAATTCTTCGACGTGAACCCGGGGAAGCGAAGGAGCCAGCGCTCCTCGCGCTTCCGCGCCCACGTCCGCTTCTCGTTCGGACCGTCGCTGGCCAGCCTGGAGACCGCCTGTGACCGCCTGGGCGAGATGATCCGCGAAGCCACCTGAGCGGGCGCGCTGGCTGGACCACGCATCCGCGAAAGCCACGGCGCCCCGTCCCGCACGGAACGGGACGGGTAGGGGCCTGCGCCGCTACGGGATGACGCAGGGCAGATGAACGACCACGTCCTTGATGACCTTGTTCTTGTAGTCGTCGCAGGACTTCCCGTTCAGCTGAACGCCCGAGGCGTTCCCCATCGTCACGAACGTCCACCCGTCGGTGGGGTCCTGCTGGATGGGATTGCCGTCGCCCGTGACGCCGGTGATGTCGTTGGCGCTGCTGGGCACCGGCTTGACCGAGAAGAAGCAGCCCCCGACCATGCCCGAGATGGTGGCGAACGCAGCCTGCAGGTCGGCGGCGCTGGAGATCGGGTAGTAGGCCGGGGTGTCGGTGCGGGGGAAGCCGCCCACCATGGCCATGGACGTCAGGGTGGCCTCGCCACCGCCCAGATCCGAGCCGATGCCCAGGACGAAGGTCGGGATCATCATCGTGTCGTGCGCGGCCTGCACGGACGCGATCGCGTTGGCGTCATCGCACTGGGCCGTGCCGCCCTGCACGCAGGTGTCTTTCCCGCACGTGGGAATGCCGTCCGTCGCCAGCAGGATGAACTTCGGATTGCCGTCGTTCAGCTTGGAGAGATAGGTGGCCGCCGCGGTCTCCGCCGCCGTGGTGGGCGTCGACGTCGCCGGCATGGTGGCGGCGATCGACGAGGCGATCATGCTGGCCGTGGCAGGGCCGGGGGCCACGTCCGCCGTCATCGAGATGGTGCAGCTGCTGCTGCCGCCGGTGCCGAAGTACATCAGGCCCCAGTTGACGGGCGTGTTGACGGTCTGAACGAAGTTGACCAGCGCCGTCGTCATCAACGTCCACTTCGAGTTCGGCCCGCAATCACCCATGGTGTTGGGCCGGCCCCCGCGTCCGCCGGCGCCCGAGCTGCACGTCGTCCCGTCGACGGCCTGAGCCATCGAACCGGAGCGATCGAGCAGGATCAGCACGTCGGGCGGCAGATTCATCGTCACCGGGTTGGCCTCGATGCAGTTCTGCGAGGCCTCCGCCTCGAACTGCGTCGCGTCCACGGGCGGCGGGATGTAGATGTCCGTGCCGGCGCCGCTCGGCACGTCCATGTCACCGCCGTCGGTTTCGCCCTGGGTGCCGCCAGAGCCGTTGATCTCGCCGGGGGTGGCCTTCTTGAAGGCGCATCCCCCAAACATCGTGGCCGCTGCCAGCAGTCCCGTCAGGAACGCTCGATTACGTGACATCACACGCCTCCGCTCCGCGCGCAGAGCTCGTCCGGTCCGATTTTGCTGTCGAACAGGGCGGCAGCGCCCCTGCCGCCCTTCGACGTGGCTAATAACTACGCCCGTCAGCCGTTGCAGTCCACAAGGACTCTGACGTTCTTGATCTTGCCCGCCATGAAGTCATCGCACGACTGGCCGTTAAGCTGGACGCCGTTCTTTCCAACGACCGTATAGCCGTTGGTTGCGTCGGCGGGAATGGACCCGCCGTCGTACGTGACGCCCCCGACCGACTGCGTGCTGGTCAGGGCCGGCGATACCGAGAAGAAACACTGACCGACCGTCTGCGTGATCGACATGAACGCCTGGGTGAGGTCGTCAGCGCTGCCAATCGGGTAGTACTGCGGCGTGTCGTTGCGGGGGAAGCCGCCGTTCACCGCCATCTGGCTGAGCGTGCTGTCGCCAGGCGAGTTCGCCGTTCCGATGCCCAGCACGAACGTGGGGATGCCGTCCGTGTCATGGACCGACTTCACCGCGGCGATGGCGTTGGCGTCGTCACACTGGTTCTGGCTGCCACCGCCCGTGTTGACGCCAGCGGCGCACGCGGCGGTCCCGCACGTCGGAATGCCGTCCGTCGCCAGCAGGATGAACTTCGGGTTCCCGTCGTTCAGACCCTTCAGGTAGGCCGCCGCGGCCTTCATGGCGGCGGTGGTCGGGGTCGAGCTACCCGCCGTCGTCATGTTGAGCCGGTTGATGATTGCCGTGGCGTTGTTGGCCATAGGCGCGACCTCGGTGCCATTGTTGACGGAGCAGCTGCTTCCACCGCCGCCGCCGGACGTGGAGGCGAACAGTTTCAGCCCCCAGTTCACGCTGGCTTCGACCGTCGGCAGATAGCTGGTCAGCGTGGTGACGGCCGTGGTCCACTTCGAGGTGCAGCCCGCCATGCAGGGCTGGTCGTTCAAGTCGTCGTTCATCGAGCCGGAGCGGTCGAGCACGATCAAGACGTCGGGGGGCAGGTTCATGGTCTGCGGGTTGGCCTCGGCGCAGGTGACCATCGCGTCCGAGATGAGGCCACCGCCGGCGTCGGCCCCGTTCGGGGGAGGCAGGCTGACGTCGATGGGCGCGGAGCCGTCGGGGAAGATCCGGTCCTCCGACGCCTTGTTGAAGCTACAGGCGACGGGCAAAGCCGCCGCGAAAAGAACCGAGCTGAGGGAGAGGAAACGTCGCATCGTGCGCCTCCGGAAATAGTCGAACGCGGGCCCAGTCAAGATAGCGTGCCTCCCACCTTGGCGGCAAGGTGTAAGTTTTTGTTATAAAACGCTTTTTGACCGGACGGAGCGATCGATGGGGTGCGTTCCAGGCGTATTAGTGTGCTCGGTCGGGGGATGTTCGTCACTAGAATAGAGTGAAAGTTTCGTAAGATTTCTGCCCAAAAAATCTTTCGCTCGATGCGGATTCCGCCGCGTCGGGTCAGTGGTTTCAGTCGCCAGACACGATCGGTTCGAAGGCCCAGGCGCCGACCACCAGGAAGATCACGTCCACCGCCGCCATGAACTGCGTCCAGAAGGCGGCGGCGTCGTAGTCGGGTGTGGGGTCCAGTAGGTTGGAGGTGCCCCGCGCACCGGCGATCAGCAGGGGGACGACGATGGGGTACAGCAGGGTGGACAGCAGGACGTCCCGGCTACGAGCCCGGAGCAGCGCGGCGGAAAATACCGAGCCCACCGTGGCGAAGCCGATCGTGCCCAGCAGCAGCAGCGCCGCGATGGCGCCCGCGTTGTCGCCGACGCGCGCGTTGAAGAACACGGTCACCAGCACCGTCACGGCCAGCTCCACCCCCAGCATCAGCACGACTGTGGCCATCAGCTTGCCCGCGTAGATGGCGGTGCGCGGGACGGGGGACAGCAACAGGGCCCTGATGGCGTCACCGTCGCGTTCGCGATCGAACGTACGGCCCAGGCCCACCACGCCGGAGATCAGGATCGCCACCCACAGGATGCCCGCCACGACGGTGGGGGGCGGCGCCACCCCGCCCACGACGAAGGCGAAGCTGAACACCAGCACGACCACCACCGCCAGGAAGGCGCTGGTGGCCAGGATCTCCCGGCTTCGCCACTCGATGGCCAGATCCTTGCCCGCGATGCGCAGCGCCTGGGCCCAGAACCCCGTGCCAGGCTTGCCCTCAGCCACGGCAGCTCTCCTCGTAGGCGGCGCGCAGGTGGGCCGCCCCCCAGGGACCGGGCCGGCGTTCGTCGCGGACGACGCGGCCGCGCCGGAGGATCAGGACGTGCTCGGCCAGCGCGGCCGCGGCGTCCAGATCGTGCGTCACCAGCACCACCACGCGGCCCTTGTCCCGCTCGCGCTGCAGCTCGGTGCCCAGCCAGGTGACGCCGGCGGGATCCAGCGCCGCGCTCGGTTCGTCGAACAGGAGGATCGACGGTTCGTGCACCAGCGCGCGCGCCAGCCCGAGCCGCTGCAACATCCCCCGGGAGAAGGTCCGGACCGGCGCCTGCATCGGCGCGCCGCCCAGGCCGACGCGCTCGAGCAGCGTGGCGGCGCGCGCGGGGCCGTCGGGCACGCCGTACAGGGCGGCGAACAGCGTCAGGTTCGCCAGCGCGCCCAGGTCCATGTAAAGGCCCGGATCGTGGCCCACGTAGCCCAGCGCCGCCCGGGCCGGTGAACCGCGGCGCAGCTCGACGTCCCCCCAGCGGACCGCGCCCGAGGTGGGCGCCTGCAGCGTCGAGACGATGGCCAGCAGCGTGCTCTTGCCGGCGCCGTTCGGGCCCAGGATCGCCGTGATCTCCCCGGCGTTCATGGCGGTCGAGATGCCCGCCAGCGCGCGATGGCGGCCGAAGACCTTGCCGACGCTCTCCACCGTCAGCGGCGCGGTGCCGCCCGGGCCTGGCCGGGGCGAAATCGTCGCGGGGGCGGGGGACGCGCCGCCCATCCCCGTCGAATCGATCGGGATCATCACACGGCTTGCCGCTCGTCGGCGGCGGCGAGCTCGCGATAGACGCCTTCCAGCTTGCGGACCAGATCGTCGCGTTCCGTCTTGGTCGCGCGCTTCGCCGCCTCGTCGGCGGCCGCGCTCCGTCGCTGTTCCAGCGACAGCAGGTCGGCGAACAGCCGCTCTCGGCGCGCCACCAGACGTTCACGGTCGGCCTCTGTCTTCACGCCGTCGTCGGTGGCGGCCTTCCGCCCGAACACGATGGCGCCACCCACCAGCAGCAGCGCCAGCGCGGCCGAGATGATGCGGCCGGTGTGATCGGGCGCGGGCAGGCCGCGCACGGTGAACCGCAGCACGCCGCCCGCGGGAACGGGGGCGCCACGCATCAGCCAGTACTTCTTGCCCTGAAGCTCGCGCGGCTGTCTGCCGGAGATCTGATCGCTCTCGATGGTCAGGTTGGGCAGTTGCTCGGTGACGAACGTGAACTCGCCCAGACCGTTCGGGAATTTCTGTGCGACGGTCCGGCTCGAGCTGTTCGACGGCAGCAGGAAGCCGAACGTCACTTCGTCGGGCGACTTCTGGTTCGGATCCAGGTGCTCGGGACGGCGGGGTGGGATGGGACCGTGAACGGCCACGCCGATGCCCTTGCGGATCTCGATCTTGTGCTCGCCCTCCGCACCCTCGGCGCCGTAGGCCTCGCTGGGCAGCGGAATCTCCACGCCGCCTGGGCCGGGATCGAACAGCTTGTCGCTGTGGTTCTCGAGAGGGAACGTCTCGATGAAGCCCAGCGCGTCGTCTCGAAGCTGCAGGATGATGCGGCCGCCCGAGCCGATGGTGATCAGCCCGGGATCGGCGCTCTTTTGCATCACGTGCAGCTCGACGGCGATGCCGGGACCGGCGGCGGGGATCTGGAAGCCGTCCGTGCCCAGGCGCAGTCCGTCGCGCGTCATCACCACGGCGGCGGCCACCCCGCCCGCAGCGCCGCCGGCGCCGCCCGCCTCGCCGCCTGTCAGCTGCGAGAACCGCGTGTGCCCGTCGCTGCCCGTCGCCTGCATCAGCACCTCGACGCCGCGGCCGGTGCTTGCCACCTTGCCCAGCTCGATCCCTTGCTTGGCCAGCGGGCGGCCGGCGTCGTCGACCGCCAGCACGTCGACGGTACCCGCCGGCAGGGTGGGATCCAGGCGTGCGAACCCGGAGATCACGCCCAGCGTGAACTGCTTTCCCCCGCTGGCGCCCTCCTTGTCACTGGCCTGATCGTCCGCGGGAAGGCCCGCGATCAGCATGGTGCGGATGCCGCCCGTGTCGGGCATGGGGAAGGTGTCGCTGGACAGCTTCTCGCCGTCGACGACCACCTCGGCGTGGAAGCGCTGACCGGCGGCCACGCCCTCGAACGTGGCGCGGCCCTCGGCGTCCGTCGTGGCCGTGCGCTTGCGCAGGTCGCCGCCGGCGTTCTCGATCAACGCGGTGATCTCCGCACCGGCCACCGGCGAGGCGGGCGTCTTGCGCGCCACGCGCACGGTGACCATGCCCGCCGGCATCCCCCGGTCGGGCAGCGGCCGCCCCGAGATGGCGCGCATGTTGGGCATGCCACCCCCGGGCGTCCCCCCGGCCATCGGCTGCGCCTGCGCAGCGGACGACAGGAGGCCCGCCAGCGCGACGCCGGCGAAGAGCAGCGCGCCCTGCAGGCGGCGGCGAACGGTCATCGCGCCGGTCCGCCCGCCGGCGGCGCGTCCGCAGCGGCCAGCGCCACGCCACAGCGCTTGCAGAAAAGGGCGTCCACGTCGTTCACCGTCCCGCAAGCCGCGCACGTGCCCAGGGCAGGGGCCGACGTCGCCGACCCCGTGGTTTCCCGATCGCGGGGGCGCGGGGACTCATCGGGAGCCGTCGACGCGGCCTTTGCCGCCGTGCCGTCCGTACCCGCCGCCCGGATGGCGGCCACGCGGGCCTTCAGCTCGCGTTCGATCAGCGCGCGGTAATCTTCTCCCGCCGCCAGGTCACCCATCACGCGCAGCGCGCGCGCCCGGTAGCGTTCGACCATCTCGCGATAATCGCTCTCGCCAATCTTGCGCATCTGGTAGTCGAGCTCGATCTCCTTGATGGCCTTCAGCACCGCCTGCTTCTCGCGCTCGAGCTCGCGGATGCGATGGGGGGCCCTCGCCTCGGTGACGGCACGCACCTCGTCGCGCGTCAGCGGATCCACCACCCGCCACAGCGCGTACGCGGACAGGACCAAGGTCAGGCCGCCCAGGGCGGTCATCACCAGGGGCGGGCCCAGGCGCATGCCCAGCCCGAAGTGCCCGTACAGGGCAGCCAGCAGCGCGCCGGCGCCACCGACGACCAGCAAAGGAATGCGCCTGCGCGTGCCGGCGCCACGGACGCCCGCTGGCGGCGCGGAGGACGTGGGTGTCGAAGAAGGGGGCGGGGTCGTTGCCAAGGCCGGGGTCGCGCTCAGTCGAGGTTCTGCAGCTCGTCCTCGAGCTGGTCCTGCAGCTCGGGGTCGCTGGTCATGCTGCCGGCGGCAGTGGCCGAAGCCGGGGTCGGGCCGTGCGCGCGCCGGGCCAGCCGGAACGCGCCGTAGGCCAGGGCGCCCACCGCGCCGACGCCCAGCCCGTAAGGCAGGCCCCAGGCCAGCCGGTTGAAGCCCTTGTCCAGCGGGGTGGCCAGCGCGACCTGGCTGCCGTACTTCTGGATGAAGTACTGGATCACGTCGTCGCGCGTCTTGCCCTGCGCCAGCAGGTTGTGGACCTCGATGCGGTTCTGGGCAGCGTTGCCGCAGTTCTCCGTCTCGCACTCCAGCAGGTTGTGCCGGCAGCTGCCGCACTGGCACATGATGTTCCGGACCAGCCAGTTCTCGTCGGGCCCCTGGGGCGTCGGCGGTTCACCGGGGGCGGCGACCATGTCCTGCGCGCGCGCCTGGCCTGCCCCCAGCAGCAACGAGAGGCCCGCGATCACCGCCAGCGCCGCCGGACCGGCCGCCCGGGAGCCGCCGCGCTCGGCGGCCCGGACGGTCAGCCTGTCCAGCAGGGCCTCGGGCAACAGCGCGATGCCCGTGCCGAACGCCAGCAGCATGAAGCCGCACCAGATCCAGTCGACGACCGGGTTGATGACCACCTTCAGCATGATGATCCCGTCGGCGAGATCGAAGTTCCCCAGCGTCAGGTACAGATCCTCGGCGGGCGAGCGATGCATCGCCACCTCGGTGGTCGGCTCGCTCTCGTGGCCGTGGAAGTACCAGCGGGCGGGACGCAGGTGGTCCAGCACCTTCCCGTCGCCCCCGTTGATGAACGCGGTGATCTCGCCGGTCACCATCTCTTTCTGGCGATCTTCCTCGTGCGCCAGGCGCTCGAAGCGGAGCCGGTACTTGCCCACCACCTTCTCACCGCCCGGCGCCAGGCGCGCCTCGTCCTCTTTCTTGTAGGCGGTGCCGGCGAAGCCCAGGAACATCAGGGTGATGCCCAGGTGAACGACGTAGCCGCCATAGCGGCGCCGGTTCCTCAGCACCATGCCGATGCCGGCCGACACGGCGTCGCTGCCGGTGTTCTTCTTGCGGATGGACAGGTTGCGGAAGAACTCCTGCCCGATGGTGGTCGCCACCATCGCGCACAGCGCGAAGTTGATGACCGCGGCCCACGATGAACCCAGACCCGACGCCACGCAGACGATGCCGGTCACGATGGCGGCAGAGACGGGGAACAGGAACTGGTACCGCAGGTGGCTGGCGGTGGCGCGGCGCCACGCGATCAGGGGCCCCACGCCGGTCAGGAACAGCAGCACCAGACCGATGGGCACCATCCACTTGTTGAAGAAGGGCGGGCCGACCGTGATGCGCTCACCTGTCACCGCCTCGGACAGGGTGGGGAACATCGTGGCGAACAGGATGAAGAAGGCCGAGAACAGCAGGATCCAGTTGTTCAGCGTGAAGGCCGCCTCGCGCGACAGCCACGACTCGAAGCTGGCGCGCGCCCGCAGCTCGGGCACCCGCTTGATGACGAACCCGAAGCTGACGACCAGGATCAGCGCCATGAAGATCGTGAAGATCCAGGCCAGCTGGGTGTCCTGGCCGAACGCATGCACCGACTGCACCACGCCCGAGCGGGTCATGAACGTGCCGAAGATGGTCAGGAAGAACGTCAGGATGATCAGCGTGACGTTCCAGATCTTCAGCATCCCGCGCCGTTCCTGGATCATGATCGAGTGCAGGAAGGCGGTGGCGGTCAGCCAGGGCAGGAAGCCGGCGTTCTCGACCGGGTCCCAGGCCCAGAACCCGCCCCAGCCCAGCTCCTCGTAGGCCCACAGCATGCCCAGCGTCAGGCCCATGGACAGGAAGAACCAGGCCCCCAGCGTCCACCGTCGCACCGAGGCGATCCAGGCGTCGTCCAGCTGGCCCGAGATGAGCGCGCCCATGCCGAAGGCGAAGGGGATGCTCATGCCCACGAAGCCCGTGTACAGCGACGGCGGGTGCGTCACCATGTACGCGTTCTGCAGCAGCGGGTTCAGCCCCTTGCCGGTGGTGGGGATGTCGCCCAGGTACTGCGAGAACGGGTTCTTGTGGAAGATGATGACGTACAGAAAGAAGTCGGCGATCGCCATCAGCACGGTGATGGCGTAGGGCAACAGCTCGCGGTGACGATGCCGGTTCGTGTACACGGCGATGGCCGAGAACACCGACAGCAGGAACACCCACCACAGGATCGAGCCGTCGAGGCCGCCCCAGTAAGCGGTGATTTGATAGAACAGGGGCGACGACGCGTCGGAGTAGTGGTGGACGTACTTGATCGAGTAGTCGTGGGTCAGGAAGGCGTACCAGATGGCCACCGACGACAGGCCCAGCACGGCCGCCAGGGCGTACACGCCGCTACGTCCGGATTCGATGAGGCGCCGGCTGCCGCGCCGGACGCCCACCAGGGAGGCCGTGCCGGCGTAGGTGGCCACCACGAGCGCGATGAGCAGTGTCAGGGTTCCAAATGCCGCCATTGCGTAAAGTCCTCGCTCGGGCCAAGGGAGGTGCGCGCGCCGGGGCCCGAAACCGCGGCTCACCTTAGCACAATGTTTGCTGCCGCTCCGGCGCTTCCGGCCACCAGGCGGCGGCCGGGCCCGCCGACGGCAGGCGATCCCCGGTCAGCCTGCCTTTCGCTTCGGCGGGGGCGGGGGCGGGGAGGGGGCAGCGGCCGGCTGAGCGGTGGCGGGCGGGGCGGGCGGCAAGGTCTTCAGCTTCGCCTTCAAGAGGACCCGGAAGTCCGCCGCGCCGTGGGCCTCGAGGGGGAGGTCCAGCCAGACCAGCGCCGGGCTGCCCGACGCGAACCGGCGGGCCTGCTCACCGACCTCGGACAGCGCGGTGAAGTCGACCTCGCCCTGCGCGGCCGCGTCCAGGGCCACGATGCCGACCAGGCGGTCACCGTGCAACGTCACGGTGGCCAGGGAGTGGGGCCCACGCCGGTAGCGAAAGGCCCACCCCGTCTTGGGCCCGTAGTAGTACAGGTCCTCGACCACGCCGTTCTGCTTCTTCAGAAAGGTGCGCACCCCTTCGAACTTCTTGCCGACGGGCAAGGGCAGCCGGGCCAGGAATTCGGCCTCCGTCGGCTGATGATTCTTCTTCGGGAAGGCCGCCTTGGGCTTGCCCGCCTTTTCGGGCCTGGCGGCCTTCTCCGGCTTGTCGGAGGAACTGGTCCGGCCGCCCTTGTCGGCCTTGCCGGAGGGTTTCGCCGCGCTGGCCTTCGACGGTTTCGCGGCCATCACGCTGCGACCGCGGGATCCTTGGCCTTCTTGCGGTTGCTGAGCCAGCCGATGGCGCCCGGGATCAACGACACGGCGATGATGACGATGATCAGCTTGTCGATCTGCTTCGTGATGGGCGGGTAGATCTTGCCCAGGGTGAAGCCGAGCAGGGTCATGGACAGCGTCCAGGCGACGCCGCCGACGACGTTGAACGAGACGAAGCGGCGGTAGTTCATCCGCCCGATGCCGGCGACCACGGGCGCGAACGTACGGAAGAAGGGCATGAAGCGGGCGATGATGATGGTCTTGCCGCCGTGGCGTTCGTAGAACTCCTTGGTGCGCAGCAGGTGCTTCTTCGAGAACAGCAGCGACTGCTCGCGCGAGAACAGGCGTGGCCCGGACTTGGCGCCGATCCAGTAGCCGACGGTGTCGCCCACGATGGCGGCGGCCATCACCGCCAGGTTCACGGTGACGATGTTCAGCAGCGGCGCCTGGTCGGGGTTGGCGCTGGTGCAGAACAGCCCCGCGGTGACCAGCAGCGAGTCGCCCGGCAGGAAGAAACCCACCAGCAGGCCCGTCTCGGAGAAGATGATGGCGACGAGCGCGATCAGGCCCCCCCAGCGCACGATGCCCTGGACGTCATAGATTCGATGGAACAGGTCGATGAGTTGGTGCATCGGTTTTCTCCCGGGAGGGGCCACGGACTTTGGAGCAATCGGAGCCTTTTGTCACGTGGGCGCCGCGCCCCGGCGTCAGGGCACGTCGACGGTCACCGCCGTGGCGTTCTCGGTCAGGCGGGTCTGACAGGACAGGCGCTGCTTGGTGATGAAATAGACGTTCCCCAGATGGCGCTTCTCGAGGGGGCCCATCGCCGTCAGGCCCTCCTCGCCGGACACGATCACGACCCGGCACAGGCCGCAGCTGGCCTTGCCGTTGCACGAGGTGGCGATGGCGACGCCGTTGCGGCGGCCGAGCTCGAACAGCGACTCTCCCGGCTGGCCGGCGACCGGCACGCCGGACGGATGGTCCGGCGAAAGAAAGGTGACGGTCACGGTGGCCATCAGCCCGGGTCCGCGGCGTGGGGGTAGTGGGAAAGGCCCAGGCGGTTCCCTTCGGGATCGGTGAAGTACAGCGTGTACGCCGTGCGGTGGGTGACGGGCGCGCCGCCGGCGGCCAGGCGCGCCTCCCAGGCGGCGCGGGTCTCGGGGGCGATGGCGAGCGCGACCAGGTGGTGGCCCGGGCGGTCCGCGCGGGTGGGATCGGCGCTGGCAGTCGGCTGCTCGCCGGTGACCACCTCCAGGGCCAGGAAGGTGGTCGGGCCCGCCGCCACCCACAGCGAACGTTCGCCGCCGCCCGGCGCCGGCCAGCGGCGCACCACCGGCAGGCCCAGCACGCCGCAATAGAAGCGTTCGGCCGCTGGAAGATCCCGCACCTGGATGGCCAGGTGGTGGACGCCGCCGATGGCGCCTGCGGCGTCGACGACAATCGAAGGCGATGGGGGGGACGGCCGGGAGGATGACATCGGCTCAGGCGGCGCGGCGGCCCTGGGCCACGATGGCCTTCCACTCGGCGGCCGTGACCGGCTGGACGGACAGCCGCGACCCGCGGCGCAGCAGCACCATGTCGGTCAGCGCCGGGATCGTGCGCAGCACCTCGAGAGACAGGGGACGCACGAACTTCTCCTTGAACTTGATGTCGACCATGAACCAGCGCGGGTCGTCGGCCTTGGCGTCGGGGTCGTAGTAATCGGACTTGGGATCGAACTGCGTGTCGTCGGGATAGCCGGCGCGCACCACCTCGGCCAGGCCCACCGCGGCCGCCGGGTCCGCGTTCGAGTGATAGAAGATGACGCCGTCCCCGACCTTGATCTCGTCGCGCAGCAGGTTGCGCGCCTGGTAATTGCGGACGCCGTTCCAGAATGTCGTCTGCTTGGGGGCGCGTTGCAGGTCGTCGATCGAGAAGCTCTCGGGCTCGCTCTTCAGCAGCCAGTACCGGATCGCCATCGCCGCCAGCATATCGCAGGAAGGGGCCGGCCAAGGAGAACGCGGCGATCGGATAAGCTGGCGGCGCGATGAGCAACGCGCCCCCTCTGGTGCTGGCCGGGCACGTGACCCGAGACGAGGTGGTGGGTGACGCCGACGGTGGACCTCGGGCGCGGCTAGGTGGGCCGCCCAGCTACTGTGGACTGGCGGCGGCGCGGCTGGGTGTGGCGGCGGCGATCGTGACGGTCGCGCCCGTCGAGGAGCCGCTGTTGCGCCCGCTGCGACAGACCGGGCTGCGGCTGCAGGTGGCCCCGTCCGCGGTGATGACCACGTTCGCGCTACATCAGGACGACGGTGCCCGGACCCTGTTCCTCCGGGCGCGGGCCCGCTCGCTGGCGCCATCGGACGTTCCCGAGGATCTGCGGGGGACGCCCGTCGCCTTCGTGGGACCGGTGGCGGGCGAGTGCGATCGGGCGTTCGTGGCGGCGCTGGGTGCGCGCTTCGTGGGCGTGGGGCTGCAAGGCTGGTTGCGTACGTCCACGGCGGATGGGCGCGTCGTCCCGGCGCTGGCGTCCGAGGCGGTAGAGCCGCCCCCCGTACAGGCTGCTGTCGTCTCCGAGCAGGACCACCCGGACGCCGCATCGATCGCCCAGCGCTTCGCCGAGCGGGGGGCGGTCGTCGCCCTGACGCGGGGGGCGCGCGGCGCCACCGTGCTCTGGCGCGGCGGCCGGGCCGAGGTCCCGGCGGCGCCGGCCAGCGAGGTCGATTCGACGGGCGCGGGCGATGTGTTCGGGCTGGTGTTCACGCTGCGGCTCGCCGGCGGCGCAGACCCGGAAACGGCGGCACACGCGGCGGCGGCCGCGGCGGCGCGGGTGGTGGAAGGTCCGGGGATCGGCCGCCTGTAGCGGCGCCGCCCCGAGGGCGCGGGCGTCGGAATCAGGCCACGTCGAACAGCAGCAGCTCGCTGTTCGGGCTGTTACCCGCGAGCACCAGCTGGTCGACCGCCGTCAGGGCGGCGCCATCGCCTTCGGTCAGCGGCTCCCCGTTCAGCGTGACGTCGCCCCGGGCGACCTGGACCCAGGCGAACCGGCCCTTCGGCAGCGTGAAGGTGGTCTGGTCGCCCCGGTTCAGGCTGGCCACGTAAAGGGATGCGTCCTGGTGCACGGTCACGGAGCCTTCCCGACCGTCGCGGGAGGCGACCAGCCGCAGACGACCTTGGCGTTCGGCGGGGGGAAACGACTTCTGCTCGTACCCGGGGGGCAGGCCGGGGCGCTCCGGCAGGATCCAGAGCTGCAGGAAGCGGACGCTCTCGCTCTTCGAGGCGTTGAACTCGCTGTGGCGCACGCCGGTCCCCGCGCTCATGCGCTGCACGTCGCCGGGACGGATGACGGAGCCGGTGCCCAGGCTGTCGCGATGTTCGAGCGCGCCGTCGAGCACGTAGCTGATGATCTCCATGTCGCGGTGGCCATGCGTGGGGAAGCCACCTCCCGCCGCCACCCGGTCGTCGTTGATGACCCGGATGGTGCGGAAACCCATCGCGTCGGGGTCGTGATAGTCGCCGAACGAGAACGTGTGCCGGCTATCCAGCCATCCGGCGTCCGTGTGCCCCCGCTCGCTCCCTTTTCGCACGATCATCATGGCGGCAGCATAGCGTGCTGGCATGGCGTGCAACCCCGGCGCGCAAGCCGCCCCGTTCAGCGCGGATTCCCGGCGGGGGCGGCGTGGTGGGCGCCGCGCCCGGTGGCAGGCGACCGCGGCCCGCGATATCCTTTGCCGGTCATGCCAGCGCCCGCCAGCGAGATGAAAACCTTGGGAACCTCGACCACCGCCGCCGGAAGCGGGGTCGCGGCGATTCCCTCCGCGGGCGGCGCCGCCGCTCGCGCGCGGCTGGCGGTTCGCACCGAGCTGAGCACGGCGCGGCGCACGCGTCCGCTCGACGGTGATCTGGTGTTCGGCCGCGTGTTCACGGACCACATCGCCATCGCGGACTGGACCGAGGAGAAGGGCTGGACCGACCCGCGCGTCGTTCCGTACGGCAGCTTCTCGCTGGATCCGGCGGCGGCGGTGTTTCATTACGGTCAGGAGATCTTCGACGGCCTGAAGGCGTACCGCACGGAGGATGGTCGCGTGCAGTTGTTCCGCGCCGACCGCCACTGCCGGCGCCTGGCGGACGGCGCGCCCCGCCTGTGCATGCCCTCGGTCGATCCCGACCTGACGCTGGAGCTGCTGCTGGGGCTGGTGAGCGCCGATCGCGACTGGGTGCCGTCGTCGCCGGGGACGTCGCTGTACATCCGTCCCACGCTGATCGCGACGGAGCCGTTCCTGGGCGTGCGGCCCTCGAAGCGGTACGTGTTCTTCATCATCGCCTCGCCGGTCGGCGCGTACCACGGCTCGGGCTTCAGCCCGGCCCGCATCTGGGTGGAGGACAAGTATGTGCGCGCCGCCCCCGGGGGTCTGGGCGCCGTGAAGGCGGGCGCGAACTACGTGGCCAGCCTGCTGGCCGCCGAGGAGGCGAAGAAGCGGGGCTACGACCAGGTCCTGTGGACCGACGCCAACGAGCACCGCCACCTCGAGGAGGTGGGCACCATGAACCTGGCCGTCGTCATCGGCGACGAGCTGATCACGCCCGCGCTCGACGGCACCATCCTGGGCGGCGTCACGCGCGACTCCGTGCTGACCCTGTGCCGCGAGTGGGGCGTCGCCACCAGCGAGCGCCAGTTGACCATCGACGAGCTGCTGGCCGCCCATCGCAACGGCAGCCTGCGCGAGGTGTTCGGCTGCGGCACCGCCGCCGTCATCACCCCCGTCGGCGAGCTGGGCTGGAAAGGCCAGCAGATCATCATCAACGGCGGCCAGCCCGGCGACCTGGCCAAGCGCCTCTTCAAGGCCATCACCGACGTCCAGTACGGCCGCGTCCCCGACACCCACGGCTGGACCATCGCGGTTCCGTAGCGCGCGCCGTGCGGGCGCTCGGTTCGTGCGCTCGTGACTCTGGCGAGGTCTCTAGACGCAAAAAGGGCCCGACATCTGCCGGGCCCTTCTTGCGTTCCTGATGGTGTGACTAGGGTTCTACAACCCGCACACGTTACCAGTCCCGCAGGTGAGGCCATTGTTGCACAGGCCCCCCTGGCAGCAGCTCAGCCCTGAAGCGCCACAAAGCTGGCACATTCCAGGATTGCCTGCTCCACCAGCTCCTCCTGCACCGCCGGCGCCGCCAGCACCGGTCGTTCGGCCAGTGCAGAGCGAGCCAACCTGACAAGTTCCGCCGGGGCAGCACGTCGTTCCAGCCGCTCCGCAGCTCTGGCAGAAACCGCCAATCGCAAGGTTGCAGCCGAGACCCGTTGCACAGCGGTCATTTGCGCAGCACGGCTGATTCGAGCCGCCACACAGCTCGCAGACGCTCGAAGCGTTGCAATGCACGGACGGCGGCGTTGATGCCGTGTCCTGGCAATAATCCGTTCCGGCGCAGCACATCGAGCCCGTGGCGCCGCAGGTCGTGCAGATGTGGTTGGCGCCGCTGGTCTGACAGCCGAGGCCGTCCTGGCAGGCGAAGTTCGGAGACGTGCCGCAGCAGTTCTGGTTGGCGTGGCCGCAGCCGCCGCCGGCGCCGCCGATGCCGCTGCCTCCGTGGCCGCCGGCGCTGCCCGCGTGGCCGCCGGCGCTGCCCGCGTGGCCGCCGCCGCCGCCGCGGTTGCCGAAGCCGCCCGCACCGCCGCGATTGCCGAAGCCGCCCGCGCCGCCGCGGTTGCCGAAGCCGCCTGCGCCGGCGTGGCCGCCGCCCGCGCCGCCCGTGGCGTGGCCGCCCGCGCCGCCGATGACGCTGCCGCCGGTGCCGCCCGTCGCGTGCCCGCCGGCGCCGCCCGTGGGCGCGCCACCTGTGCCGAAGCCGCCCGCGCCGCCCGTGGCGCGGCCACCCTCACCACCGGTGCCGATGATGCCGCCCGTTCCGATGATGCCACCGGTGCCGCCGTGACCGCCGGTGCCCGGGGTCACACCGCCCGAACCGGCGTGACCACCGGTTCCGGCGACGCTACCGGCAGCGCCACCCTTGCCGCCGGTCCCCGTGCCCGCATCGGGAGACGAACCGCCGTCGCTGCCGCACGCCTGGTAGCCCAGCAGCAACGCCGCTGCGGCCAGGGGTGCAATCAGGAGCTGAAGCCTGGACCGTGAGTTGCCTGCGTCTTTTCGTTGGTCGCGCATCGTTGTTCGTCTCCAAGGCATGGTGATGGAGGGTCGCGATCGGTGAAGTGCAATTCCGCACAGGCTGCCCGCCCACCCGTGATGTACGCCTCACCGCGACAAGTGCGCGCATTTCTATCCCCAATTACGTGAGCGCTGCAACTGGTTTATTGGACCCGTTGCAGACCGTCTCCGCTGCGACGGGGCCCGGCGGTCTACCGGGCGCCATATAGAAGGCCGCTCGCCTGACGAGGGGCCTGACCGCCCGGTATCGGGAGCACGGCGTGGCTACGCCGAGGGCGCGTCGGCCGGCAGTCGCATGGTCCCGCGCACCAGCAGGACGGCGTTGCCGCTCAGCGAGACCCGGTCGCCGTGCAGCTCGCAGTCGATCTCGCCGCCGCGCGCGCTGACCTGGCGCGCGCGGAGATGGGTCCGGCCCAGGCGCTCGGCCCAGTAGGGCGCCAGCGTGCAGTGGGCGGACCCCGTCACCGGATCTTCCTGGATGCCCTGCCGGGGGGCGAAGAAGCGGGAGACGAAGTCGACGTCGGCATCGTTGCCCGTTCCCGGCGCCGTCGCGATGACGCCGTAGGTGTCCAGCGTGGAGATCTTGCTGAAGTCCGGCCGCAACCCGCGCACCGCCTCGGCCTCGTCGAACACCGCCACCAGGGAACGGGCGCTCCACACGGCGGTCGGGCTCTTCCCCAGCGCCGCCGCCAGCACCGGGAAAGGCGTCGACAGCTGCGTGGGGGGCCGCGTGGGGAAGTCCATCGTCAGCTTGTCGCCCGCCTTCTCGACGATCAGGCGGCCGCTGCGGGTGGAGAACACCACCCGCTGGCGATCCGGGGCCAGCTCGGTCATCAGGACGAACGCCGTCGCCAGCGTGGCGTGGCCGCACAGATCGACCTCGGTCGTCGGGGTGAACCACCGCAGCGCGAATCCTTCGGCGTCGGGCACGAAGAACGCCGTCTCGGACAGGTTGTTCTCCGCGGCGATCTTCTGCATCAGCGGCACCGGCAGCCACGAGCCCAGCGGGCAGACCGCGGCGGGGTTACCGCCAAAAGGGCGGTCGGTGAACGCGTCGACCTGATAAAGGGGGATCTCGGAGGGCAAGGGGGAAGGAGAGGGCGGCATGACGAGGCTCCAAGCGGATATAGTAGCGTCATCTTGGGCATCGCAATGGAAGGGCGCCAGGTGGTCATTTCCGGGGGCGCCGGTGCGCTGGGACGAGCCGTGGTCCGGGCGTTCGCCGACGCCGGCGCCGTCGTGCACGTTCCCGTGCGGGGGCAGGCACCGGCGGACGGCATCGCCGGCGTACGCTACGCCGGCGGCGTTGATCTGACGGACGAGGGCGCCGTCGAACGGTTCTACGGAGCCCTGCCCGACGGCCTCTGGGCCTCGGTGCACGTGGCGGGCGGATTCGCCATGTCCGGCATCGCCGACACGAAGCTGGCCGTTCTGCGCGCGCAGCTGGACATGAACCTGGCCTCTGCGTTCCTGTGCTGCCGTGAGGCCGTGCGGCTTTTTCGCCAGCGCTCCGGCGGCGGGGGACGGCTGGTCAACGTGGCGTCGCGGGCGGCGCTGCAACCGGCGGGCGGCAAGAGCGCGTACACGGTGGCGAAGGCCGGCGTCGTGGCCCTGACCCAGGCGCTGGCCGCCGAGCTGGCGGGCGAGGGGATCCTGGTGAACGCCGTCGCGCCCGGCACCATCGACACGGCCGCGAACCGCTCCGCGATGCCCGCCGGCGCCGCGCAGTTCGTGCCTCCGGAGGAGATTGCGTCCGCGATCTTGTGGTTGGCCTCACCGGAAAATCGGGTCGGTTCGGGCGCCGTGCTGCCGGTTTACGGCCGGTCCTAGGGGCTGCCCACGTCGCTTGCCCCGGGGCGCGTGTGGGACAGCGCCTACAAAGAATCACAAGGAATGACAATTCGATGACAATTGGCTTCGTAGTCTGTCCGCCATGGCATTGTCGTCAGTCGTCGTCGGAACTTACCTGGTGGTTCTGCTGGTCCTGGCGTTCTATGGCTGCCACCGCTCGGTCCTGACCTATCTCTACTACCGGCACCGGGACAACAAGCCCAAGCCGGCCGGGACCTTCACCGACCTGCCGGCCGTGACCGTGCAGCTGCCGCTGTTCAACGAGATGTACGTGGTGGAGCGGCTGCTCGAGTCGGTGGCGCAGATCCGCTACCCCCGCGATCGTTTCCAGATCCAGGTGCTGGACGACTCGACCGACGAGACCCAGCAGATCTGCCAGCGCAAGATCGGCGAGCTTGCGGTCCGCTATCCCGACCTGGACATCGAGTACGTCCACCGGGTGGATCGCTCCGGCTTCAAGGCGGGCGCGCTGGACAACGGGCTGCGCACCGCGAAGGGCGAGTTCGTGCTGATCTTCGACGCCGACTTCCTGCCCCAGCCTGACGTGCTGGAGCGGACCATCGACCACTTCTTCGATCCCAAGGTCGCCGTGGTGCAATGCCGCTGGGACCACGTGAACCGCGACTTCTCCTCGCTGACGGAGATGCAGGCCCTGATGCTGGACGGCCACTTCATCATGGAGCACGCGGGCCGCAACCGGTCGGGGCGGTTCTTCAACTTCAACGGAACGGCCGGCATCTGGCGCCGATCGGCCATCGCCGACGCCGGTGGCTGGCAGCACGACACGCTGACCGAGGACATGGACCTGTCCTATCGCGCCCAGGTGCGCGGCTGGCGGTTCGTCTACCTGCCCGAGATCGCGGCGCCCGCCGAGCTGCCGGTGGAGATGTCGGCCTTCAAGGCGCAGCAGTTTCGCTGGGCCAAGGGCTCGATCCAGGTGGGCCGGAAGCTCCTGCCCATGATCCTGCGTTCGAACGTCTCGTTCGCGCAGAAGACCGAGGCGTTCTTCCACCTGACGAACAACCTGTCGTACCCGCTGCTGCTGCTGCTGTCCCTGCTGCTGCTGCCGAACCTGGCCTTCCGCACCCAGCATGGCATCCGCGAGGTGCTGACCATCGACCTGCCGCTGTTCTTCGGCACCACGCTGAGCATCGCCAGCTTCTATCTGGCCTCCGAGCGGGAGATCGAGAAGCTGATGTACCCCGGGCGCCCGCGTCGCATCCAGTGGTCGGTGCTGCGCCGCCTGCCGCTGGTGATGTCCGTCGGCATCGGCCTGTGCGTGAACCAGTCGCGCGCCGTGATGGAGGCGCTGCTGGGCCGCGAGACCGAGTTCGTGCGCACGCCCAAGCACGGCATCCGCGGCAAGCTGGAGTCGTGGACCGGCAAGAAGTATCGCGCGGCACGGTCGGTGACCCCCTACATCGAGATGGCCATGGCGGGTTACTTCGTGGTCGCGGTCGCCTTCGCGTTCCGCAACGGTCACTACGTGTCGCTGCCGTTCCTGTGCCTGTTCCTGTGCGGCTTCGCCTACGTGGGGTGGCTGTCGCTGTGGCAGGGCAACCTGGGCATGGCCATCCGCCGTCTGTTCACGCGCGGCACCGGCGCCACCTCGGTCGTCCCGCCGCCGGCCTATCCGGTGCTGTCGCAGTCGATCGCCTCGCCCGTGCAGGCGATGCGCGAGTCTTCGCTGACGAATCCGCTGCGCCCCGAGGCCTGAGCGGGATCGTCGCCGCCCCCTCACCGCTCGGAGCGGTAAACGGGCGGCGCGGCCACCGGTGGGGGCGCCGCGCGGACCAGCACGTAGTCGTCGTGCCGGGCCACCGAAGGCTTCCCCGCCACCCGCGCGTCGGTCTGGGGCAGGAACAGCCAGGCTGCCTCCCCGGCGTGAGCGCGCACGTAGTCGTCGAAGCGATCTTCGGTGACGCGCCCGACCGCGTTGGTGTCCAGCGGCGCGATCACCAGAAAGCCCGCCTCCAGCAGCTCGTTGGCCCGGCTGACCGTGGTGAGCGTGGCCTCCCGCGGTCCGATCGCGATCAGATCTGACTTCAGCGCGCCGCCGAACGCGTGCTGGGCGAACGCCTCTCTCGCGGCCTCGGAGGTGATCGCGATCGGGTACATCGCCGGTGCGCCGGCCACCGCGACGCCGGTCAGCAGGGCGAGCCCGACCCGCGCCGGGCGGCGCAGGCCGACCCCGTCGACCGCCAGGGCGACCAGCATGAAGATGGGGGGCGTGCCGTAGAACAGGAACCGGTCCATGTCCGCCTTGGGCCAGCCGCTGGGTCGAACGAAGGCCGCCGTCGCCAGGCCGGCCAGAAACAGCGCGCCCAGGATCCGCCGCCGGGGCTTGTTCGACGCCAGGGCCACGCCCAGCGCCGCCAGAAAGGCCGGCCCCAGCTCCAGGGCGAAGAACAGCAGTCCCTGCCGGGACCCGATCGGCACGCCGTCGCCGTCGAACTTCCAGTGCGGCAGCTGCGGCGGCCACGACAGCCGGAGCTGGGGCACGGCCATGGTCCCCTGACCCAGCACGCCGCGAACGACGCCCGACCCCGCGGCGCCGACGATTCCCGCGACCGTCAGGCCAACCACCAGCCGCCACGGCAGGCGCCGGGTCACCACCAGCGGCAGCAGCAGGACGGCCACGAACAGCATCGTCTCCTCGGCGATGCGCGGCAACAGGGCGCAGGTCGGCAGCAGGAAGGCGAGCGCGGTCCAGGTCCGCCGCCGCTCGACGGCATCAGCGTCGCGGCCTGCACGGTAGGCGGGCAGGGCCAGCGCCAGGGCCAGCGTGTAGAACGCGAAGCCCAGCCCCGCCGGACGCCGCAAGATGGCGTCGGCGTAGGCCTGCGAGGTCCGGCCGTGGATGGCGTCGGTGGTCAGACCTTCCTGGAGACAGCGTACGAACACGGGGCCGAAGCCGAACACGAACAGCACCCGGCCCAGCTGGCCGGCCACGCGGGAACGAAACAGGGCGCGGGTGATGGCGCGCAGGTTCGTCAGGGTCAGCGCCACGCAAGCCGCGGAGACCAGGGCCATGCCCTGCTCGATCTGCAGCGGCAGCGCGGTCAGGACGACCGCCACCAGCGCGTCGTAGACGGCGTGGTACGCGAGCGGCGCGTGCGGGTCGTTCAGCGCCGTGGGCGGCAAGTTCCCATGCAGGTACTGCCCGACGATCGTCCGGTGGCATTCGATGTCCCACCGATCCGTGAACCAGAACAGCACGGCCATGCCGCTGACGATGACCAGGTCGATGCCGGACAGCAGCGGGCGACGAACGCGGGCGGGGCGGAAGCGGGCCCGGGCCACCAGCGCCACCAGGACCAGGACGGCGGCGGCCGTCCAGACCATACCGCCGATGGACCGGGTCAATTGCCCCAGCAGCAGCGCGGCCAGCCAGAACGAGGCCAGCACCGCCGGCGCGGTCAGGTAGCCACGGCGCCCCAGCAGGAACACGGCGCGGGTTCGCAGGGTCGTTCGGGCGGCCAGGCCCGCCACGAGCAGAGCGCCCCACACGGACACGACGGTCACGCGGCCACCCGGTGCGACGTGATCGCGACAGCCAGATCACGCTCTCGCGTAGCCGCCCGCCGGTTTGTGCCCATTCGGTCCACCTGGGCTGGACCTCAGCAAGGGGAGTGCCGCGCTGCGCGCGCCTCTGGTCAATGATTCCGCGCGGCGCCCGCCCGGATGTAGGGCCTGAACGACGAACGGCGCAGATACGTCCGCGCCGTTCGTCTCAAGGTCTCTTGAATCGAAGGGAGGACCCGCTCCCCCGCTGGCCTACAGCGCCTTCTTCACCAGGTCTTCGATCTTCGCCCGCGGCACGGCGCCCACCAGCTGGCCGACCACCTTTCCCTCCTTGAACACCAGCAAGGTCGGGATGCTGCGGATGTCGTACTGCTGGGGCACGCCCTGGTTCGCGTCGATGTCGAACTTGCCGACGCGCAGCTTGCCGGTGTACTCGTTCGCCAGCGCCTCGACGTGGGGCGCGATGGCGCGGCAAGGCGCGCACCAGGCGGCCCAAAAGTCGATGAGAACCGGGGTCGACGACTTCAGAACCTCGGTCTCGAAGTTGGAATCGGTCACCTCGAGAATGTTCGCGCTGGCCATGATGCGGACTGCTTAGCACGTGACCTTGGTCGTGTCATGCCGCGTGTCATGCGGGCGGTTCGGCGGGCAGCCGATTCGGCGCCGCCGTGGTACATAAGGCCAAGTGGCCACGCTGACCGCGGTGCAGATCCTGGCGTACGCGCTCGCGTCCGCGCTTTTCCTCGGTCACCTTTTGACGACGCGGCCGGGGGCGACCCGGGTCGCCCGGGGCGTTCTGCTGATAGCCTTTGCCCTGCAGCTGGTGGACATCGGCATTCATTGCGCCGGGGGTGAGAACCCCGTGTCGTCCACGCGCGAGGCCGTGGGGTTCGTCGGCTTCCTGATCGCGGGGGCGTTCCTGCTGGCTGGCTTGCGCTACCGGCTGTCGGCGGCGGGGGCGTTCGCGGTGCCCGCCTCGCTGACGCTGCTGGTGCTGGCGCGCGTGGTGCCCGCCGAGCCGGGCGCGCCCCGCATGGGCGCCCTGGGCATGACACACGTCTTTCTGGCCACGCTGGGCGTGGCGGTGTTCGCGTTCGCGGCCGTGCTGGCCGTCCTTTATCTGCGCGAGGAGACGCGCCTGAAGAAGAAGCGCTTCGATCGGATGGCGACCGACGAGACGCCGCTGGCCACGCTGGACGGGCTGGGCCTGCGCTGCGTGTCGGTCGGGTTTCCCGTGTTCACGCTGGCGCTGGTCACGGGCGCCGTCTGGATCGCGCGCCTGGGGGGCCTGGCGGCCAGCGAGGCCCGCCGCCCCGAATATCTGATGGCGGTGGCGGCCTGGCTCGCCTTCGGTGTGCTGTTGCTGGCGCGCGTGGGCGCTGGCTGGCGCGGCCATCGCGCCGCCTGGCTGACGCTGGGAGGGTTCGCGGGTCTGTTCACGGTGCTGTTGCTTTATGTTCTTCGGTCGCTGAGCTGAGCCAACGATGCCGGGTGGAATCGACTTCGCCGTACTGGGGCTGTCGCACAAGACAGCGCCGCTCGACGTGCGCGAACGGCTGGCCTCGGCGCCCGAACAGATCGGCGAGATCCTGCGTGGCTTTGCCGGCCTGGAGCCGGTGCGCGAGGTGGCGCTGCTGTCCACCTGCAACCGCGTCGAGGTGTACCTGGCCGCCCCCGATCCGGACGCCGCCATCGCGGCGCTGCGCCGGCATCTGGCCGAGCGGGCGGGCGTGGAGGAGCTGGAGCTGGCCAATCATCTGTATGCCCGGGTCGACGTGGACGCCGTTCATCATCTGTTTCGGGTGGCGGCCAGCCTGGACTCCCTGGTCATCGGCGAGCCCCAGATCCTGGGTCAGGTGAAGCAGGCGCACGACGACGCCATCGCCCACCGCACCGCCGGGGGCGTGCTGGCGGCCTGCTTCTCCGGCGCCTTCCGCATCGCCCGCCGGGTGCGGCGCGAGACCGAGATCGCGCGCAACCCCGTGTCGATCAGCTCGGTGTCCATCGAGTTCGCCCGCAAGATCTTCGACGGCTTCCAGGGGCGAACGGTGCTGCTGGTGGGGGCGGGGAAGATGGGCGACCTGGCGGCGCGCGCGCTGCACGCGCACGGGGCCGAGGTGGTGGTCACCAACCGCACGCTGTCCCGGGCGCAGGAGGTGGCGGCGCGCATCGGCGGGCGCACCCACCCCTTCGAGGATCTGCACGGCGCGCTGGTGCAGGCTGACATCGTCATCGCCTCGACGGGCGCGCGCCGGCCGCTGCTGACCCGTCCGTTGATCGAGGCCGCGCAGAAGAAGCGGCGGGGACGTCTGCTGTTCCTGATCGACATCGCGGTGCCACGCGACGTCGAGCCCGAGGTGGCGCAGCTGGCGAACGTGTTCGTTGCCGACATCGACGACCTGCAGCGCCTGGCGGACGAGCACCGCGACGGCCGGCGCACGCAGGCCGATCGGGCCGAGGCGATGGTGGAGCAAGAGGTGGCGCGCTTCCTGGAAGGGTACCGGGGGCGCCGGGTGGGGCCCACCATCGTGGCGCTGCGCGACCGGGTGCTGGAGACGGCGCGCGCCGAGGCCGAGCGCGCGGTGGCGGCCTTGCCGGGCCTGGGCGAACGCGAGCAGCGCGCCATGTTCGACCTGGCCGAGGCCATCGCGAAGAAGTTGTTGCATCGCCCGCAGGTCGCCCTGAAGAAGGGCGGCGGCGATCCCGTCGATGGGCCGTCGCTGGTCACGGCGGCGCAGCGTCTGTTCGAGCTGGACGTGCCGGAGGAGGGGGGCGCCGGGGGGACGGCCGAGGCCGGCGAGAAGCCTGGTGAGACCTCTGCCGAGAGCGTCCGGCCCGCCGGGCAGGCGGTGGGAAGATGAGCGCGCCGGTGCCGGCCCGGATCGTGATCGGAACGCGCGGCAGCGCCCTGGCGCGCTGGCAGGCCGATCACGTGGCGGCCGAGCTGGCCCGCGTGGCCCCGGGCATCGAGGTCACGCAGCAGATCATCGTCACCGAAGGCGACCGGTTCCAGAGCGGGCCCGTGATCGAGCGCGGCGGCAAGGGCGTCTGGGTGAAGGAGATCGAGGCGGCCCTGCTGGCGGGGACCATCGATCTGGCCGTCCACAGCCTGAAGGACGTTCCGGCCGAGCTGGCCGAGGGGCTGACCCTGGCGGCCATTCCGCCCCGGGCCGATCCACGCGACGTGCTCATCAGCCGGGGCGGGCAGGCGCTGGCCGCGCTGCCGCCGGGCAGCCGCGTCGGCACCTCCAGCTTGCGGCGCGTCTGCCTGCTGCGCGCGGCGCGGACCGATCTGAGCATCGAGCTGCTGCGGGGCAACGTCGACACGCGGCTGCGCAAGGTGGCGGACGGCGTGGTGGACGCGGCGGTGCTGGCGGCGGCGGGTCTCGATCGTCTGGGGTTCGCCGCCCGCATCACCGAGCGGCTGTCCACGGAGACGATGTTGCCGGCCATCGGTCAGGGAGCGCTGGCCATCGAGACCCGCGCCGACGATCCGGCTGTGCGCGGGCTGTGCCGGCGGCTGGCCGATCCGGCGGCCGAGGCGACCGTGGCCGCCGAGCGAGCCCTGTTGAAGGGCCTGGGCGCCGGCTGCCGCACGCCCGTGGCCGGACACGCCGAGATCTCGGGAGAGATCCTGCGGTTGCGAGGCCTGGTGGGGCGGCCCGACGCGACCGAGATCCTGCGTGACGAGGAGAGCGGGCCGGCGCACGCCGCCGCCGAGCTGGGCGCGCGGCTGGCGGCCCGGCTGCTGGCCCGGGGCGCGGGACGGATCCTGGCCGAGCTGGGCGACCTGTAACGGCAGGCCGCGCCCGGCCCGTCCGCCCATGTCACAAACGGACCTGCTGCCTCGTCATGAGATCAGGAGGTTCGACATGCTCAGCTGGTTCATTCGCCGGAAGCTCGAGGCGTTCGAGCGGCAACACGGTTACGACGCGTCTTACCTGCACGAGGTCCTGGACATAGATCCCGGGGCGTTCCTGAAGTTCTCTCGCGCCACAGCGCTGGCCGCCTACCGCAAGGACGTCCCCGCCGACGTCTACTGCGGCGCCTCGCTGACGTCATCGGTGCTGGCGGACTGCGGTCCCTGCACGCAGCTGGGCGTGGGACTGGCGTTGCAGGCGGGCGTGGCCGCCGGCACCATCGCCGCCATCATCCGGGGAGACGAGCAGGCGATGCCGCCCGACGTGGCCCTGGCGGCCCGCTTCGCCCGCGCGGTGCTGGCGCGTGACGAACAGACCGACCGGTATCGGGAGGAGATCCAGCGCCGCTGGGGCGACCGCGCGCTGCTGTCGCTGGCCTTCGGGATCATGGCCACGCAGCTGTACCCGACGCTGAAGTATGCGATGGGACACGGCAAGGCCTGCACGCGGGTGGTGGTGGAGGGGCAGACCGTGTCGCCACGCCGTTCCGCGATCGCCGGGGCGGCGCTAGGGTAACGACGGATGACCACACGAGAGAACGCCCCGGCGGAAGGGGTCGGAGACTTCGAGCCCCACCGGGCGTTCCTGGTGGGCCTCGCCTACCGGATGCTGGGCTCGGTGGCGGAGGCGGAGGACGCCGTCCAGGATGCCTTCCTGCGCTGGCGCGAGCTCGACCGCTCCGCCATCGCCGAGCCCCGCGCCTATCTGGCGCGCGTCGTGTCCCGTCTGTGTCTTGACCGCATGAAGTCGGCCAGCCACCGCCGCGAGCAGTACGTGGGCATGTGGCTGCCCGACCCGGTGGTGGCCCAGCCGGGGCACGGTCTGGCGGACGACCTGTCGGTGGCGCTGCTGCTGGCGCTGGAACGGCTGTCGCCGCTGGAGCGGGCGGCGTTCCTGCTGCACGACGTGTTCGACATGGACTACAGCGCCGTGGCCGAGGCGCTGGAGAGCAGCGAGACGGCCTGCCGCCAGCTGGCGGCGCGCGCCCGCGCCCACGTCCGCGAGGACAGGCCGCGCTATCCGGCGGACGACGCCGAGGCCCGCAAGCTGGCGGACGCCTTCGTGGTCGCGGCCGGCAGCGGCGACGTGACCGGCTTTGCCCGGTTGCTGGCCGAGGACGCCGTCTTCTATGCGGACGCCGGGGGCAAGCGGCGCGCGGCGCTGAACCCGCTGGTGGGCAAGGACCGCATCGTGCGCTTCTACGAGGGGCTGCTGTCCAAGGACGCGGGAGCGTTCGCGGCCACGCGCGTCGAGCCCACCACGCTGAACGGGCTACCGGGCTTCGTCTTCCACACCAAGGATGGCATCGAGACGATGGCGATCGAGACGGCCAATGGCCTGATCGTGGCCATCTACAACGTGCGCAATCCCGACAAGGTCCGCCACCTGTCCTGAAACGGCGACGCGCCGGAGGCGAGGGAGCGATCAGGCTCCCACCTCCAGCGCGGCGACGATCACCGGCCCGCAGGCTGCCGGTGAGGCGAGCGGGTGCGACTTACAGTTCGAAGGCGCCGATGTCCGTCGGCGCCGTGCGGACCTTGCCGGTGATGTCCACCGTCGCACAGTTCGAGTCCCCGGTGTTGATCAGCGGCGACGACGACGTGACGCTGAGATCGTAGGGCGAGGCGACCGACTTGAAACCGGGGTTGGCGGTCGACGAGTGGCCGTCGAAGCCGGTCTTCGAGCTCCAGGTCGCGAGCTGCCCCTGGCCCAGCGTCCACTCCCCCTTGCCGTTCAGGAAGCAGTCGTTGTGATCGATCTCGGCGTAGGCGCTGGTCGGCAGAGTGAGGTTGAAGCAGGCCAGCCGGTTGGTAGAGGCGCCGGGGCTGTACACGGCGTTGTTGGCCACGACATGGCCGGAACCCTCCTGGATGATACCGACGCCCACACCCAGGTCGATGTTGATCGAGTTGTTGCGGATGGTGATGTGGTCGATGGTGGCGTCACCGGAGTCCTCGCTGCCGCCCGGGGCCGCGATGGCGGTGTCATTGAACCCCTGCTGGTTCACCACCACGTTGTCCTCGATGGTGCAGGTCTGGCAGGACGAGACGCCGATGCTCTCGTTCCCCACGTTCGTCACGGTGTTGCCGCGGATGACGATATTCTTGAAGGACTCGGGGACCGCATAGCCCGGGACGACGGCGATGCCCCAGCAATTGTCGGCCGCCGCGCCGATGTCCTCGTGGACCTTGTTTCCCTGGATGAGCATGCCATCGATGAGGCCATGCACGACCAGCGACGTGCCCTGGCACTTCCCGCTGATGACCGCCGACTGGTACAGGTCGTTGTTGCGGACGGTGATGTTCTTCCCGTTTCCGTCATCGGTCGCGATGTAGATGTTGTGGTTGAACGTGACCCGGTTGAAGCCGTTGTTCGTGAACTGGGTGTTCTGGATGGTGGCGTTCAGCTCGCCGCCCAGAAAGCCCTGATCGCCGTTGTTGGCGATGTAGGAGTCGGTGAGCAGCAGGTTCGCGTTGATGACGTCGGCGCCCGGGTTCGGGGCATTCGCCCCTGCCGACTGCACGCCGATCCCGAAGTCATGAATCGAGGAGTCGCAGATCGTCACGTTGTCGACGTCGTTGTACAGGAAGTAGCCGACGTCCGTCTTCTCGCCCTCCAGCTCCAGGCCGGCGAACATGTAGCCCTCCTCGTGATCGGCGTTGCCCGAATCGGCGAAGTCGATGCCGTTCTGGCCGGTGGGGAAATGGACGAAGGGACGGCCCTCGTCGCCGCTGGCCCAGGGCGCCCGGTAGCTGGCGACCACGCAGGGGGTGCCGGCGCTGCAGGACGCGTTGACCCACTTGCTGCCGCCCGCGGCCGCCGTGAAGCGTCCGCCCTTGCAGAACTCGATGCGGTCGCCGGGGCGCAGCGACGCGAATTGACCGCGCGCCTTCTCGAACGAGCGCCAGGGGGCGCTGGCCGAGGTGCCGGCGTTGCTGTCATTGCCGGCCACGCAGTCCTTGTCGGCGCCGGCGGCGCAGTCGCACGCGTAGTAGATGGCCGCGGTGGAAGGAGCCGCCGGGGGGCACGCAATCGCCGCCGTGCTGCTGGTGCCGCCGGTGCTGGCCGCGGTGGCGACGGTGCCGCCGGTGCTGACCACGGTGGTGCCGCCGGTGCTGGCCACGGTGGTGCCGCCGGTGCTGGCCACGGTGCCGCCGGTGCTGGCGACGGTGCCGCCGGTGCTGACCACGGTGGTGCCGCCGGTGCTGGCCACGGTGCCGCCCGTACCGGTGCGGCGACGCCACCCCGTCAGATCGGAGGTGGACGGGTCCAACATACCGGAGGCACCAGCGGTCCCGGTGGTGGCCGATTCGTTTTGCGGGTCTCCCCCGCTGCACGCGGCCGCGCCGCACACCATGGACAGACCGAGGACGAAAGCGATGCTTTTGATCATTTCGCGGAGCTCACTTCTCTTCCCGCAGGAAGCGTTCGAGAGAGATGGAGCTGCCGCGCGGACCCGTTGCACAAGGCTCCGCCCTGATACCGACAATTCGGCACATCCGGCTCCATCCGATGTCCCACTCACCGACCAACACCCGGGGGACTAGTGGGGGAAGTCGTGCGGCGTCAGCGCGTCACGACCGTAAGGGTACGAGGCCGGAACCGGAAATCGGGAGCGCGGCTAAATCGTGGTTAGTGCGCAGCTCCCGAGAAGACGCTCAGTGAAATTAGTGGTGAGCTAGTCTCGGTTCGTACGTAGAGCTCTTCGGCAGAGCGAGCTGCTTTTGTACATGATCGGTCGAGAAATCTCACCATTCCATGCGCTTTTTTGCAGCAAATACAGACACACACGGGTGTTCCAGCGCGCAAAGCAGCACCAGTCCCGAGGGGTCTCCGTGCCGAGAGGTGGCACCGTTCGGCACACCGTGGGAGCGGAAAATCCCGTCGAGCGCGCGCGCTTCGGCAGGGTGACGGCCGGGCGTCGAGGTCGAGCCGCTCAGGCGACGGCGACAGGCGCCAGCGCGCATCCGTTCAAGGTGGATCGTCGCCGGCGCCGCCCAGTCGCTTGGTCAGCGTCTGGCGCGTGATGCCCAGGTGCTGCGCGGCGGCGGTGCGGTTGCCGCCACACAGCTCCAGGACGCGGCGGATGTGCGCCAGCTCGACCTCTTCCAGCGTGGGGATGGCGGCCCGCGAGCCGCTGCTATCGAGAGGGGGCCGGGCGGGCGCGTTCAGCGCCGCGGATATCAGCGCCGCCGGCAAGTGCGCCGGTTGCAAGGTGTCGTCGTCGTGCAACAGCACCGCGCGTCCGATCACCGCCTTCAGCTCGCGGACGTTGCCTGGCCAGGTGTGCCGCTGCAGCAGGCCCACCGTCTCTGGGGCCAGCGCCGTGAAGCGGCGGTTCAGCTCCAGCGCGGACTGCGCCAGAAAATGCTCGGCCAGGGGGCGCACGTCCTCCAGGCGCTCCCGCAGCGCGGGCAGGTGGATGGTGATGGCGTTCAGCCGGTAATACAGATCCTCGCGGAACTTGCGCTCGCTGACCATGGCGGCGAGCGGCCGGTTCGTGGCCGCGACCACCCGCGCGTCCACCCGCCGCGAGCCGGTCGCGCCCACGCGCCGGAACGTCCGTTGCTCCAGGAACGTCAGCAGCTTGGCCTGCGCGCCCACGCCCAGGTCGCCCACCTCGTCCAGGAACAGCGTGCCCCCGTCAGCCACCTCGACCAGGCCCAGCTTGCGCTCCCGGGCGTCCGAGAAGGCGCCGCGCTCGTGCCCGAACAGCTCGCTCTCCACCAGGGCGTCCGGGATGGCGGAGGCGTTCAGCTCCACGAAGGGGCCGCCGGCGCGGGCCGATCCGTCGTGGAGCATGCGCGCCACCGCCTGCTTGCCGGTGCCGCTCTCCCCGGTGACCAGGACGGTGGGGACCGGGCTGGCCGCCACCAGCTCGATCTCGCGCAGCATCTCGGCCATGCGCGCCGACGCGTGCACGAACGCGCCGCCGCCCTGGCGCTTGCGTTCCTGCGCCGACAGGTAGGCGACGCGCTTCTCCAGTGAGGTGGTGCGGGCGGCGTTCCGCACCGCCGCCACGATCTCCTCGATCTCGAATGGTTTGCGGATGAAGTCGTAGCCGCCCAGCTTCATGGCGGTGACGGCGCTCTCGATCGAGCCATGCGCCGAGATCAGGATCACCTTGCAGTCCGACACCAGGCCGCGCATGCGGCGCAGCAGCTCCAGCCCGTCGGCGTCGCCCAGCACCAGGTCCAGCAGCACCACGTCCGGCCGATCATCCTGGAACGCGGTCCACGCCTCGGCTCCCGACCCGGCCGTGGTGACCTCGAAGCCTTCGTCGCGCAACACCGTCTCGATCGACTTGCGGATCAGCGGCTCATCATCGGCGATCAGCACGTGGGTGGTCATGGTGGGTGGGGTCTGGCCTTTCGCTCAGCGAACAATGGGTAGTGACAGCTCGAATACCGCCCCGGGGCCCTCCCCGATGGGGCGGTTGGTGGCCGTGATCCGGCCCCCGTGCTCCAGCAGGATGTTCTGGCTGACGGCCAGGCCCAGTCCGTGCCCTTCCGGCTTGGTGGTGAAGAAGGGCTTGAACAGCTCGGCCAGCACGGCGTCGGCGATGCCTGGCCCGCGATCGCTCACGCGGACGAACAGCTCTTCCCGGCCCAGCAGCGTCACCCGCCCGGTCTGCACGGTGATCACGCCGCCACCACCGGCGGTCATCGCGTCGGCAGCGTTGCTCAGCAGGTTGGTCACCACCTGCGCCATCAGCTGCGGATCCGCTTCGATGGGCGGCAGCTCCGGCGCGTCCTGACGCTCGATGGTGGCGCGCGCGCGCTCCAGCGCCTGCCGGGCCGCGGCCACCCCGTCGTCGATGATGGCGGCCACCGTCACGATCTGCACGCGCGGGGCCAGCGGCCGTGAGAAGTGCATCAGGCGGCGAAGCAGGCCATCGACCCGGGTGATCTCGCGGCTGACCGCCTCGGCCACCTCGGCGGCGCCGGCGCCGCCGGCCTCCGGCTTGTGGCGCGCCAGCACCTGCACCGCCGCCTTGATCCCGGCCAGCGGATTCAACACCTCGTGCGCCAGCTTGGCGGCCAGCTCACCCACCGCCGACAGCTTCTCGCTCTGGATCAGGCGCCGGCGGTGCTCCGCCAGCGCCGCGTCCGTCTCTTCCAGCTTCTCCACCAGCGCGCTCACCTGATCACCGAGGCCGTCCAGGCCTTCGCGGCCCGGCGCGACGTTGATGCGGGTCCGCTCCGCGGCAGCCCCTACCTGGACCTCGAGCGCATAGATGGGCTTGGTCACGCGGCGGGCCCACAGGAATCCGACCAGGAGGCTGGCCACCGCACCCGCCACGCTGGTGGCGACCAGCAGGTGCGCCAGGTGCCGCACCCGCCATTCCGACAACGCCAGGTTGGCCTCGGCGTCGGCCCGCGCCCGCCGGCCCAGTTGCTCGAACAGCGCGCGCAGGTGGCGCGCTCGCGGGCGGTCCGTGCCCAGGGCAGCCTTGGCCCCGTTCATGTCGCCGCCATCGTACAGCGCGATGGCGCGCTTGCGGGCGGCGTCGTACGAAGCGTACTCCGTCTGGATCTGGTCCAGCAGCCTCGTTCCCGCGGCATCGTTCACGTTGTCGTGGGCGTGCGCCAGCCACGACTCGAACGCCGGCCGCGCCGTCTCCAGCTCTGCCAGCCAGTCCCGATCCCCGGTCAGCAGGTATTCGGCCACGAACCCCTTCTGGTACAGGAACGCGCTCATGGCGCTGGCGTCGTCGGCCAGTTGCAGTTGCCTGGTCACGGCCACGTGAGCCACCGCGGCCGCATTGCCCAGCGAGAACAGTCCGACCGCGCACACCACGCCGACGGCCAGCGCGGTACCCACCGACGCCAGGGCCAGGCGGCGAGACAGACTCTGCGAAGAAGACCGGCGCACCAGCACAGTATGTCATCGCCCCGTGCTTCTTCGCCCGTCGGTGGCGATGGCAGCGCCGCCTCGAGCTGACGTCACCCCGACGGGGATCACACTCAGCGGATGACCACGTCGTCGCGCCGGTTCTTGGCGCGGCCGGCGTCGTCGTCGGGATACTTGGGCCGGGTCGATCCGTAGCTGATGGTGGCGATGTGATTGTCCGGCACGCCCAGATGGATCAGGTACTCCTTCGCGGCGCGGGCCCGATGCTCGCCCAGGGCCAGGTTGTATTCGGTCGTGCCCAGGTCGTCGCAATTCCCTTCGATGCGAATTTGCCGGCCCCGGGCGCTGGCGCCGTGGTTGCGGTAATCGTCAGCCACCTGCTGCAGCACCGCCTGGTCCTCGGGCCGCAGCTGTGACGAATCGAAGTCGAAGAACACGGCCGGTTGGGACGGACCGGACGGCGCCTGCTCCCGGTGGGCGATGTTCTGGTCGCGGGCCCGGGCCCGGGGCGTGTCGTTCGAGGCGCTGCTGGGCAGCGGCTTGACCGTCTCGGCGGGCGGAGGCGGCTCGTGGGAGCAGGCGGCGCCGCCCACCAGCAGCCCCGTGACCAACAGGAGGCGCCCGGGGGTGGCGACCCACGACAAACAGGAAGGGGTGGCGCGCAGGGACATGTTCATGCTCCTTTCGGTGAGAGGGCGGGGGGATTGGTGGACACGTCGATGAACGACCAGAACCGGCTGCGCAGCGACTGCAGGCGCTCGAAGGAGTGGGGGGCCGTGATCTCGACCAGGTACTGCAGCTTGACCAGGATGGCCGCCGGGCCGTGGTGTCGCTGCAAGGAGAGGGCCGGTCGCACCACCGGGTGGGGATCTCGCGCGTGCGACCAGACGACGTGCGCCACGGTGATCGGCCGCGCGTCTGTCGCCGCGTCGAACCGGAACCTCGCTTCCAGCACCAGCACGTCGGATGAAACCAGCAAGGGGGATGCCGCCCGTCACACAGCACAAGGACGGGGCGCAAAGGCGCGCCGCGAGGCCACCGCGGCGCGCTGGGAACCCTGTACCGGGTGGTGCCGCGCGGTCGAATAGTGGACGCTGCGACGGCCTCCGGTGTGCTTCGTTGCCGCGTTCGGCGCTCCTGCGCTACGCGGAGCAGCCCTTCATCTTCGGGTTCTTGCAGCAGTCGAGATCTTTCTTCGCCGCCTTGCTCTTCTCGCTGGCCGCCTTCGCGTCTTCCTTCGCCTTGTCCTTCAGCGGCTTCTCGCAGTCGGCCTTGTCCTTGCCCTTCTTCTCCTTGCAGGAGGACAGATCCGGTTTCTGCGGCTTGGCCGCCGTCTTTGCGGCGTCGTAGTCGGCCTGCTTGGCGCTGCAGTCGGGCTTGGCGCCCGCCTCGGCCGCGGGCTTCATCGCGTCGGCGGCCAGGGCAGCGCCTCCCCAGGTCAGGACCGTGAAGGCAGACAGGACGGCAATCATCGACAGCGTTCGCTTCATGGGCATGTTCTCCTTTGTTCGGCTGTCTGTTGGGTAGGTCTGGGCAGCCGAGCGCGGCGGCGCGTGTGCAGGGTGCATGCCGGCTCTGGCAAACTGACAACGGCGGGCGGCACCCGCTGGCTGGCGAACCCTGCGCGCTGGGGCGGTCATATTCTTTACCGTTCGCGCTGGCCGCCGGTAATTTCCTGTACGGCGGCCGCCCGGTTCAGCTGGCGCGGACGACCGGCGGAGCCACGTCGCAGGAAAGGCGCAGGGAGGCGCGTGCAGCCGAGGACCCGGAATCCGGCCGTCCGCTCGGCCGGGCCGCCTCAGCGGGCGACGGGGCTGGACGAGGTCTGCGCCGGGCCGGGACCCGTGTAAGCGGCGTTGTTCACCGCGCTCGCGGGCAAGCCGCTGGTCGCTGCAGCCAGCGTCACGCCCGCGGCCGGTGTTCCGCCGTTCTCCGAGGTCAGCAAGAGCGCGACCGAGCGCTCTCCGTCGAGGGCATGGACGTCGGCCGCGGACAGTTGGCAGCGCTGGCGCGTGCTGTCCCCCTCGTCGATGCGACCCAGGCGGTAGCAGGACAGCGCCTTCCAGAACCCGGCCGCGGGGTAACGCTGTTCGTCCACGCCGCTGATCAGGAAGTTCACGGTCTGCCAGCGGTTGGTGAGCTCCGGGCGGCGGGCGGCGTCCTCCGCGCGCTCGATCTGCATGTGCCTGACCTTGTCCATGGCCCGCAGCGCTTCCGGCGTCTGCGCGGGACCAGGGCTTTGCACCAGCGCCACCTTCGCGGGCTGGGCGACAGCGGCTCCCCGGTGCCGCCGGTCACGCCGGTGCACCGCCGCCATCGAGCCGCCCGGCTGGCCTGCCATCTTGCGGGCCGGCGCAGCACCCGCCTTGCCGTGCTTGCGGCGCTTTCTCTTCGCGCCCATCGGAGCGCGTCCCCGGGCCGCCGCCTGGCCTGCCGGTGGGGCACCGGGGTCGGGCGACGCCAGCGTCCCCAGCGGGCGCGCGCCGGTCTCGGCCGCTGCCGGCGATGGCATCAGGCAGACGAGGCCGATCGAGGCGGCCAACCCCAGCGCCGGGCGGCTGACGCGCCCGAGAAATCCGTGGAAGAGACAGGAAGGAAGACAGCCCATGTCGACCGCGTCGGACCGACATCGTAGCGAAGTTCTTTCCGCTGGCAAAACGAAAGTTGCAATACCGATTCCGGCCATGCCGCCAAGCGGCAACATCGCCCGCGGCACCAGAGAACCGCAGCACCGTGTTCCTTCCACGGACGCCCTGCGCGCGCCGCGGCCTGGCGGCGGCCCAGCGGCACCTCGCGGCAGTGCGGGCGAATCGGTTAGATTCCCGGCGCCGCGTTTCAGGCTGACCGGTTGCGCCTTCTCTCCCCCCTAGACTCTCGCCGGCCCCCGCCGCCGATGGAGGACCCGTGAACAATAAGTTCTTGTCGTTCTGTGCTGGCCTTTCGGTCGGCCTGGCCTTGATCGGTGGCGCCTGCGGCGATCCGAACCCGCGCGCGGTCATCTATGTCGGGGGCAGCGGCGGCGTCACGGCCGGCACGGGTGGTTCGCCGGCGGCCAGCGGTGGCGGCATGGGCATGAGCTCGGGCAGCGGCGGCGCATCGGCGACGGGTTCCGGCGGCACGTCGCCGGCCAGCAGCGGCGGCATCGGGCCAGCGGGGGGAGCCGGCCCGGCGACGGGCGCGGCTGGCGCGCCCGCGGGCGGCGGGCCCGGCACGGGCGGTGGCAACGGCGGCGGGGCGGGCGGCGGACCGGCGAGGACGGGCAAGGGAGGCGCAGGCGGCGTGCCTCCCTCCGGGATGTCCCTGATCGACGACTTCGACGACGGTGACGGACGGATCGCGATGACCCTCGGGCGGCAAGGCCCCTGGCACGCGTTCAACGACACCAACGGCGGGAACCAGAAGCCCTCCGTCAACGGACCATTCACGCCGGAGATGGGTGGCGTGAACAGCTCGCCCTATGCCGCGCACACCTCGGGCAGCAACTACCAGTTCGGGGGCATCGGATTCGATCTGAACAACGCCACGCCGACGGCCAGCGGGATGGACAGCCAGTCCTACGACGCCAGCGGTTACAAGGGCATCACGTTCTGGGCCAAGGGCAACGGCAACCTGCGCGTCGAGTTCTCGCAGAAGTCGTTCGTGCCCACCGCGAACGGCGGCTCTTGCGCGGCGTCGTGCTGGAACGTCTACGGCAGCCGTGCGGCCCAGGGCACGCTGTCCCTGACCGACTGGAAGCAGGTGACGATCCCCTTCGCCGGCCTGCAGCGCCAGGACGGCACGACCACGCCGCCCTTCGATCCCTCACAGCTGATGGGCATCGCCTTCAAGCACGAGGGCAGCGCCTTCGACTTCTGGATCGACGACGTGGAGTTTTACTAGTCGACTGGCGAATGGACGGGCAAATCAGGAAACGGGGTCGAACCGTCCAAGGTCGCTAGCGGTGCATGGGCGGTCGGTCCGGCTGGTGTTCGTGGCTGGTGTTCGTGCCTGGTCTTCGTGGCTGGTCTTCGTGCCTGGTCTTCGGGCGGCATGGGGCGTGATACGGTTGGGGGGTGAGCGAAGGACTGTTGAACGTCGAGCGGCGCGGGGCGGTGGTGTGGTGGCGCCTGACGCGAGAGACGGCGGCGAACGCGCTGTCGCGGGCGCTGGTGTCCGAGTTGAAGAGCGCCGCATTCGACGTGGGGGCGGACGTGCGCGCCGTCGTCATCCTTGGCACGGGGAAGGCGTTCTGCGCGGGCGCCGATCTGAAAGAGCGGCGCGGGTTCACCCTGGAGCAGACGCGCGCGTTCCTGGACGAGCTGGGCGGCACGCTGAACGCCATCGCGGCGCTGCGCTGCCCGGTGATCGCGGCGCTGAATGGCGTGGCCTTCGGCGGCGGGCTGGAGCTGGCGCTGGCCTGCGACCTGCGGCTGGCGGCCGAGGGCGTGACCATGGGGTTGGTCGAGACGCGGCTGGGAATCATTCCCGGGGCGGGCGGCACGCAGCGGCTGGCGCGGCTGGTGGGGCCGGCGCGCGCCAAGGAGCTGATCTTCACGGGCCGCCGCTTCGAGGCCGCCGAGGCCCTGCGCTGGGGGATCGTGCAGCAGGTGGTGCCACCCACCGAGCTGGAGCTCGCCGCCGCGCGCCTCGCTGACGAGATCGCCGGCGCGGGGCCGCTGGCCGTTGCCGAGGCGAAGGCCGCCGTCGACGAGGGTCTGGCGGGCACGCTGGCGCAGGGCCTGATCATCGAACGCCGCCACTACGAGGCCGTCCTGACCAGCGCCGACCGCGACGAAGGCCTGGCGGCGTTCGCCGAGAAGCGCGCGCCAGTCTTTCAGGGTAAATGACCGCCCCCGGGCACTCATGTTGGTAGCCGCCGCCCCCCTCTCGTTCGCCATCCATCTTTCGCACTCGTCATCTCCCGCCCCAGTGAGGATCCTGCATGTCACGCACCGATGAGCTCGAAGCCCTGGCCGCCAAGGCGCGCGAAGGCGGCGCCCCGAAGTATCACCAGGCGAACGCCGCCGCCGGCAAGCTGTTCTGCCGGGAGCGCATCGCCTTGCTGTGCGACGACGGGGGCAAGGACTTCGTCGAGGACGGCCTGCTGGCGAACGCCATGGCCGGCGACTTGCCCGCCGACGGCGTCGTGACGGGCGTGGGCCGCGTGCACGGCCGGCCCGTCGCCATCATGGCGAACGACTCGACGGTCAAGGCGGGATCCTGGGGCGCGCGCACCGTCGAGAAGATCATCCGCATCCAGGAGACGGCGGGCCGCCTGCGCATCCCGCTCGTGTACCTGGTCGACTCGGCCGGCGCCCGCATCACCGATCAGCTGGACATGTTCCCGGGCCGCCGCCACGCCGGCCGCATCTTCCAGAATCAGGTGCGGCTGTCCGGCGCCATCCCGCAGATCTGCCTGCTGTTCGGCCCCTCGGCGGCGGGCGGCGCCTACATCCCCGCGTTCTGCGACGTTGTCTTCATGGTCGACAAGAACGCCTCGATGTACCTGGGCTCACCCCGCATGGCCGAGATGGTCATCGGCGAGAAGGTGACGCTGGAAGAGATGGGCGGCGCGCGCATGCACTGCGAGGTCTCGGGCTGCGGCGACCTGCTGGCGCCCGACGAGCGCGCCTGCCTGGAGACGGCGCGCGCCTATCTGGCGTACATGCCGTCGCGCGCGGGCGAGGCGCCGCCCGTGGCGCCCGCGCGCCCGCCCCGCGCCGGGGCCAAGCGCCTGGACGACATCCTGCCGGCCAACCAGAACCAGGCCTTCGACATCCACGCCGCGATCGAGGCGCTGACGGACGAGGGCAGCTTCTTCGAGATCAAGCGGCTGTTCGCGCGCGAGCTGGTGACCGGCTTCGCGCGCATCGACGGCCAGCCGGTGGGGATCGTGGCCAGCCAGCCCAAATGGAAAGGCGGCGTGCTGTTCGTGGACAGCGCCGACAAGGCCGCGCGCTTCATCTGGCTGTGCGACGCCTTCGGCATCCCGCTGCTGTTCCTGGCCGACGTGCCCGGCTTCATGATCGGCAAGGCGGTGGAGCGGCAGGGCATCATCCGTCACGGCGCCAAGATGATCTCGGCGGTCGCCGACGCGACCGTCCCCAAGATCTGCGTGGTGCTGCGCAAGGCTTACGGCGCCGGCCTGTACGCGATGTGCGGGCCGGGGTTCGAGCCCGACGCCACGCTGGCGCTGCCCCAGGCCATGATCGCGGTGATGGGGGCGGAGGCCGCCGTCAACGCCGTCTACGCGAACAAGATCGCCGCCCAGCCCGAGGCTGAGCGGGCCGCGTACGTCGAGAAGCTGCGGCAGGACTACCGCGAGGACATCGATCTGGTGAAGCTGGCGTCCAACCTGCATGTCGACGCGGTGGTGTCGGGCGACAACCTGCGCGGTGAGCTGATCCGCCGGTTCGCGGCGGCGGCCGGCAAGCGTGTCGGCGGTTACGAACGACGCCGCGCCGTGCTGCCGGTCTAGAGGGGACCATGGACACCTGGAAACTCACGCCCGCCGAGGAAGCGCGGCGCGTGCTGTTGCAAATTCCGCCGGTACAGGGGACCGAGCGTGTGCCGCTGCGGCAGGCCGCGGGCCGGGTGCTGGCGGAGGCGCTGCTGGCACCGCACGACATGCCGCCCGAGCGGCGGTCCGCGATGGACGGCTACGCCGGCCGTGCCGCCGACTTCGCCGCCGCCGTCCCCGACGGGCTCCCGGTGCTGGCGGCCGTCGCCGCCGGGGCGCCGTTCAGCCAGGCGCTGGGGCCCGGTCAGGTGGTGTCAATCGCCACGGGCGGCGTCGTGCCCGACGGCGCCGACGCCGTGGTGATGGTCGAGGCGACGGCGCCGGCCGGGGGCGTGGCCGCCGGCGGTGACCGCCGCTACGTCGCGCCGGGCGGACGCGTGCGCATCATCAAACCGGTCGCGGTGGGCGCCAACCTGGTCCAGCCCGGTGAGGACGTGAAGGCGGGCGCCCTGGTGCTGGCGGCGGGCAGGCGGGTGGGCGCTCGCGATCTGTCGGCCCTGGCCGCGTTCGGGGTGGTGGAGGTGCCGGTGGTGCGGCGGCCCCGCGTGGCCACGCTGGCCACGGGCAGCGAGGTGTGCGCCGTCACCGAGGTGCCACAGCTGGGGCAGGTGCGCGACTCGAATCAGTACGTCCTGGCGGCCGAGATCGAGGCCGCCGGGGGCATCGCCGTGCTGGGGGGCATCGTCGGCGACGACTACGCGGCCTTGCACCAGGCGGTGTCGCGCCTGTGCGCCGAACACGACGCGGTGATCCTGTCGGGCGGTTCCTCGGTGGGGCCGAAGGATCTGACCGGCCGGGTGCTGGCGTCGCTGGGGGCGCCCGGCATCATCTTCCACGGCATCGACATTCGCCCCGGAAAGCCGACGGTGCTGGCCCGGGTCGGCGACAAGCCCGTCATCGGGATGCCCGGCTATCCGACGTCATCGATGGTGGTGTTCGAGGCCTTCGTCCGCCCCATGCTGGCGCGCCTGTGCGGGGAATCCGTGGCCGACGCCTGGCCCGTGCCGGCGCGGGCGCGCCTGGCCACCGCCTACAGCAAGCCGCCCGGCCGCGAGGATCACCTGCGGGTGCGCCTGGCGCGGCGTGACGGCGACGTCTGGGCGGACATCGTGCCGGGCGGCTCGGCCGCCATCTCCAACGTGCTGGAGGCTGATGCGCTGGCCTGCGTTCCCGCGGGCATCGAACGCGTCGAGGCCGGCGACCTGGTCGACGTGAGGCGGTTCCTGTAGCGCGGCGGCGACCGGCTTCGAACGCGCGGGAGGGCGGCGCCTGCCGGGGCGGGTCAGGGCGCGCGGGGCGGGACGCGTAGCGCCGGCTGGTCCAGGGTCCGCCCGTGAACGTTGGCGACGGTGGCGAAAGGGTCGAGCAGCAGCGGCGACAGCAGGGCGAACAGCAGGGCCGTGCGCAGGCGGCGCCACCACAGACCGTCCCGGTGGTCGGCGTCGCGCAACACCCCGCCGCTGCGTTCGCCCAGCACCAGCAAGGCATGCAGCCAGAAGAACGCCATCACCAGGGCCGCCGGTCCCAGCGTCAGGGCAGGCGGGCCGGCGTCGAGGACCGCCACCACGTGCATCAGCCCCGAGGCGGTGAACGCCAGCAGCGTCCCGGCGGTGAACGATCGGCGCCGCGCGTAGGGCCGGAAGAAGGCACGATCCAGGTTGCCCTGCACCAGGCGATTCCAGCGCCGCCCCCAGAACTGCGCCAGCGAGCTGGCGAGGTGGGGATTGTCCTGCAGCCCCAGCACCTGATGGCCGCCCAGCGCCGCGAAGCCGACGATCAGGTCGTGTATCCCGGCCGCCCCGACGGCGACCTCGGCGAAGACCAGCAGGTCGTCGGCGAAGCGCGACCAGTGCCACAGGCGGACGGTGTTCCCCGCGACCAGCAACCCCACGCAAGCACCGGACGCCAGCAGGCCCCGCGCCAGCACCCATCCGGGACGCGACAGGGGCACCGCGCGCCGGACCAGCAACGGCTCGGGCAGCAGCATGCGTCCCGCCACGAACCAGGGCGTCGCCCGCAGACCGTTGCCCGCTGGCGCGGACCGGGGTGCCCAGCGTGCCCCCAGCGCCGCCATGCGGATGCCCAGGAACCCGACCAGCAGGCCCAGGCTCAGCTGGGCGGGACCGGGGCCGCGCGTGCACAACGGCGACGCCCAGGTGGCGGCCAGCAGCACGCCGCGCGCCGTCCGCCGCGCCCCCACCGACCGCACATGCCCCAGGGAGACGTACCCGACCCCGGCAGCGACGGCCAGGGGCAGCAGCATCAGGCTGAGGGGAAAGTCGAGCATGGGGAGCCCGGCGGTCGTCGGGCAGTTGCTGGGCGATTGCCGGGCGGCGAAGCGTCACCAAAGATTTTCACCCCGAACGTCAGTTTCCTCTAGCGCGCAGGCGGATTTTTCCTAACGTACGCACCATGAGCAGCGCTGGGATCCCGCGAAAATGGACGGTCGCGGATTCGTCCGAGTTGTACGGGGTCAAGTACTGGGGAAACAACTACTTCTCGGTCGCCGAGAACGGGAACGTGCAGGCGCACCCGGCGGGCATCGAGGGGGGCCGGATCGACCTGAAGGAGCTGGTCGACGAGGTGAACCGGCGGGGCATCGGCCTGCCGCTGCTCATCCGCTTCTCCGACGTGTTGAAGAGCCGCATCGTCGAGCTGAACGAGGCGTTTCGCCGCGCCATCGCCGAGTACGGCTACAAGGGCAACTTCAAGGGCGTCTATCCCATCAAGGTCAACCAGCACCGCTACGTGGTCGAGGAGATCGTCCAGTTCGGGCGGCCCTATCACTACGGCCTGGAGGCGGGGTCGAAGCCCGAGTTGCTCGCCGTCATGGGCATGCTGGACGACGAAGAGGCGCTGATCGTCTGCAACGGCTACAAGGACGAGGAGTACATCGAGACGGCGCTCACCTGCTCGAAGCTGGGACGGACGGTGCTGATCGTCGTCGAGAAGTTCTCGGAGCTGAACCTGATCGCGGAGACGGCCAAGAAGCTGGGGGTGCGGCCCCGCATCGGCATCCGGGTCAAGCTGGCGTCCAAGGGCTCGGGCCGGTGGGAGGCCTCGGGCGGTGACCGTTCGAAGTTCGGCCTCTCCACGCGCGAGGTGCTGGAGGCCATCAAGTTCCTGCGCGACAACGACCTGCTGTCCTGCTTCGAGCTGCTGCACTTCCACCTGGGCAGCCAGATCTCCGCCATCCGCGCCGTGAAGAACGCCCTGCGGGAGGCCTGCCGCTTCTTCGTCGAGGTGGTGAACCTGGGCGCGCCGCTGAAGTACTTCGACGCGGGCGGCGGCCTGGGCGTCGACTACGACGGCTCGCAGACGAACTTCGCCTCGTCCATGAACTACACCATGCAGGAGTACGCGAACGACATCGTGTACGCGCTGCAGGAGAGCTGCGACTCGGCCGGCGTGGCGCACCCCACCATCGTGACGGAGTCGGGCCGCGCCATCGTGGCCCACCACTCGATGCTGGTGGTCGACGTGCTGGGCGTGGGCGAGTTCGAGGCCGGCAAAGCGCCCGAGAAGTTGTCGGACGAGGCGCACCGGGTGGTGAAGAACCTGTTCGACACGTTCCGCGACGTCTCGCGCAAGAACGTGCTCGAGGCCTATCACGACGCCCTGGAATACAAGGAAGAGGCGCTGCAGCTGTTCAACCTGGGCAACCTGTCGCTGCCCGAGCGGGTCGTCGCCGAGGACATCTTCTGGGCCATCTGTCACAAGCTGCTGAAGACCACCCGCGAGCTGCGCGAGGTGCCCGAGGAGCTGGAGGGGCTGGAGCGGGCCCTCTCGGACACCTACTTCTGCAACTTCTCGATGTTCCAGTCGCTGCCGGACATCTGGGCCATCGATCAGCTGTTCCCCATCATGCCCATCCACCGCCTGGGCGACGAGCCCACGCGGCGCGCCGTGCTGGCCGACATCACCTGTGACTCCGACGGCAAGATCGACCACTTCATCGATCGCCGCGACGTGAAGTCGGTGCTGGAGCTGCACCCGTTGAACGGCCGGGAGTACTACATGGGGATCTTCCTGATCGGCGCGTATCAGGAGATCCTGGGCGATCTGCACAACCTGTTCGGCAACACGAACACCGTGCACGTCTCGCTGGGAACGGGGGGCGGCTACCAGATCGAGCATGTGGTCACCGGTGACACGGTGACGGACGTGCTGAAGTACGTCAGCTACACCCGCGAGGACCTGGTGGCGCGCGTGCGCCGCTTCGCCGAGCTGGCCGTGCGCAGCGGCAAGATGAGCCTGGAAGAGACCCGCGCCATGCTGCGCATGTACGAAGAGGGGCTGGCCGGCTACACCTACCTCGAGGGCGCCTAGAGCCGGGCGCCAGGCGGGCAGGGTGGGGAAGACCACCCCAGCGCTGCCCTGTCACCGGAGGCCTGGGCCCGCCGATGGATTCAACTCCTTGGGCGCGCCGGCCGAATGCTACTCTCATCATCATGGCCCAGGGGCAAAACGGCTGGATTCAGGTGGCGCGCGCGGACGAGCTGCGCGAGTCGGTTCTCGTCGAGCTTCGTCCCTGCGGCTTCTGCGGCAAGACCGAGCGGTTCATCCTGCTTCACCGGGTCGCGCCCGCCGGGGGGGCCAGCCTGTCGGCGGAGGGCGATTTTCACGCCGCCGGCGAGTGCTGGGCCATCGCCCCTGGACTTTGCCTGAACCGCGGCCGCCCATTCGATCCCCGCGCCGCAATCGACAGCGGTCGCCTGTGGCGCCGGGCGGACGTGTCCGAGCACGACGAGGCCGCCGCCCGTTCCCAGGACGCTGGCCAGCGCGTCCGCGAACCCGTCCGCCTGGAACGTCCCTGAGCCTCGGGTCCGCGCGCGACGACGCCGGCTAGGGCATGGCCGTGGGGTCGACGCGGGGGCGGATCAGCTTCGTGTGCAGCAGGCGATAGAGGATCTTGCTGACGTCGAAGGAGCCCAGGCGCAGCGTCCGGATGACGTCGCGCACGGTGCTCTTGCCCGACATGGCGTCGAGGACGGCGATCTCGTCGCGGGTCAGCGTGCCGCGCGGCAGGCGACCGATGCGATCCTCGTCGCGGACGAACACCATGTCGAAGTTGCGGATGTCGCGCTCGATCAGCCGCCACTCGTCGACGCGCCGGAACCCCTCCAGCAGCAGCGTGTCGATGTTGATGCCCAGCGCCGCCTCCTCGACGATCTCGGGCAGGTGCGGGGTGCGGCGGAAGTGGAACGTCCCCTTCGACCAGCGCAGCGTCTCGTACGTCAGCTCGGCGGTCTGCCGGCGCATGGCCAGCTTCAGCTGCGCCTCCGTCAGCAGGCCGCGCATGATCAGGTCGCGCCCGAACAGCGGGGGCTTGCCCGGCATCTGGGCGCGCGCGTCCAGCACCTCGGCCAGGTCGGCGGGCGTGATGTCACCCGCCTCGACGGCGAAGCGGCCCAGCAAGAACTCCTCGGCCACGCCGACGGCAGCGGCCAGATCGATGGCGCCCTTGCGGAAGAACAGGTCGACGCGCGCGCTCTCCGACAGCACGCGCAGCGTCCCGGTCTGGCCCTGCTGGCCCAGCAGCAGCAGCACCTCGCTGATCGACACCGCGCCCAGGTGACCGGACAGATCGTACCCCCCGGCGCCGCTGTCGATGGCCTGGTAGCCCGCCTCGGCCAGCGCGGCCGCCAGTCCTCCGTCCTTCAGCGCGCCGCGCACGATGGCGGGGATCTCCCAGGAGGCTGACTCCTGCCGATAGCGCTCCAGCCGCTCGGCCAGGAAGTCCGTCAGCCGCTCCAGCGGATCTCCGCTCGCCGGCTCGCCCGAGCGAGACAGCGCCTCGGCCACGGCGCTCGCTTCGGCCGGCTTGGGCCGCAGCACGCGCGTCTGCTGCGATGAATCGACCCCGGTCTTCTCGATGACGTGGGACACCACCGCCAGCACGGCGTCGGACGAGAAGGGCTTCGTGATGTAGTCGATGACGTTCGGTGTGCGTGCGTATCGGCCCGACTGGTCCTCGACCTTGCTGGTCATCAGGACGACCGGCGTCTGAGACAGCTCGAGGTCATCGGCCAGCGCGCCGCACAGGCCCAGGCCCCCTTCGCCTTCCCCGGCGGCCGCCGGGATCAGCGAATCGATCAGGATGACGGCGGGCCGCTTGGCGCGCGCCAGCTCCATTCCCGAGGTGACGTCCAGCGCGGTGTCCACCTGGTATCCGGCGCGCGCCAGCGCCGATTCCACGACCTTCAGGATGGTCGGGTTGTCGTCGACAACCAGCAGGTTCTCTCCGGCCATTAAGTGAACTCCCTCGGGAATGTAGCATCTGGGCGCGCGCGCGGTCCACGCGGCGCGGCGGCCGCGATCGGGCGGGTGGCGGTGAAATGTCAGCCCCGGGGGAGGCTTGGTTACCGTTCCCCGAGCCGGCCCCGCGGGTGAAAGCTTCCGACTGCCTGCGGCAAGCGAGGCCCCCCCGCGCGCCAGGAAGTCGGCAGGGCAGGCTCAGGATCCGCCGCCTTTCAGTCGATGACGGCCTCCGAAGGGTCAATCCATTGACGGACATGAAAGGGTTTCCCCGGCGCTTTGGGCCCTACGCCCTGGCGAAACCTCTGGCACGCGGAGGCATGGGGGCGCTGTACCTGGCGGTTCATCCGGACCGCAGCCCCGACGTGTGCGTGATCAAGACCGTCCTGCCCCACCTGGCCGACAAGGAGTACCTGCAGCGCTTTCGCGACGAGGCCAAGGTGGTGGTCCGGCTGTCGCACCGGAACCTGGTGCCGGTCTTCGATTCCGGGCAGGTGGCCGGCGAGATCTACCTGGGCATGGAGTTCGTGGACGGCCGCGATCTGCGCGCCATCTGGAACCGCTGCGCCAAGAAGGGGGTGGCGTTCCCCATCGATGTGGCCGCCTATCTGGCTCGTGAGGTGGCGCTGGGCCTCGACTACGCGCACCACTTCGGCGACATCAAGCTGATCCACCGCGACGTCTCCCCACCCAACGTGCTGGTGGGCTTCGACGGCATCGTCAAGCTGACCGACTTCGGGCTGGCGTCGTCGACGTTGAAGCTGGAGAAGACCGCGCCCGGCATCATCTACGGCAAGGTCAGCTACATGTCGCCCGAACAGGCGCGCGGCGAGCCGCTGGACGGGCGCACCGACCTGTTCGCCACCGGGATCATCCTGTGGGAGCTGCTGACGGGGCGTCAGGTGTACCCGGCGCGCAACCCGAACGTCCCGCAGGGCGACGCCGGCGGCCGGCCCCAGCACGACAACGAGGAGCTGCTGCGCCGGGTCCGGCGGCCCCAGCTGTCGCCGCCCTCGCAGCGCGCCTCGCGCGTGCCGCCCGAGCTGGACCGCATCGCCATGATGGCGCTGGCGCCCAAGCTGGCGGACCGCTACCCGTCGTGTGCCGAGTTCGCCGCCGAGCTGACCGCCTATCTGGAGGCGAAGCACCCCGCCACGAACGCCGCCCGGGTGGCCGACTTCATGTCGCTGCTGTACGGCGAGGACCTGGCCGAGGATCGCGTGGAGCGCGACATGGTGCTGACCGAGGCCCGCGCGCTGGCCGCGAAGCGTCAGCCCACGGAGCGGCGCCAGTCGATCATCACGGCGGCCATCCCCATCGACGAGTCGCGCGCGCCGGGCGAGTCGCGGAACGTCGCCAGCGCCGGGGGCGACGGCCGGCCGCGTCCCGAGGGCCTTCCCCTGTCCCCCTCCAACCTGTCGGATCTGCAGACGGCCGAGCGGAACGTGTTCCCCGACACGCCGGCCACGCCGCCGGCGATCCCGCGGCGGTCCATGCGGGGCACGGTGGTGAACGGCCCGGCCACCGAGGCCGCCTTGCCCGCGCCCGCGCGCGACGAGGTGTCGGCCTCCTTCGCCGAGTCGGTGGCCTCCTCCTCGAACTCGGCGGTCAACAGCGCGAACGTGGTGGGGACGCTGGTGGGCGGCCGCTACCGCATCCGCCGCCTGTGCGGCGAGGGCGGCATGGGGCGCGTCTACGAGGCCGAGCACATCGAGATCGGCAAGCGCGTCGCCCTGAAGATCCTGCACCCCGGCTACAGCCAGACGCCCGATCTGGTGGAACGCCTGCGCCGCGAGGCCCGGGCCGCCTCCCGCATCGGGCACCCCAACGTCGTCGACGTCACCGACTCGGGCACCACCGACGACGGGTCCTTCTTCTTCGTGATGGAGTACCTGGAGGGCCGCGAGCTGGGCGACGTGGTGTTCGAGGAGAAGGGCATCGACGTCCGGCGCGCGCTGGGCATCACCGTGCAGATCTGCCGCGCCCTGCGTGCGGCCCACGCCGCCGGCGTCATCCATCGCGACCTGAAGCCCGAGAACGTACTGCTGGTCGAGCGTGACGGACAGAAGGACTTCGTGAAGGTGCTGGACTTCGGCATCGCGAAGAACCTGACCGACGGCGACGACACGCAGGCCGTGGGGCCGCGCCGCAAGCTGACCAATCCCGGCGTCGCCATGGGAACGCCCGAGTACATGGCGCCGGAGCAGGCCGCGGGCCGCCCCGCTGACGCGCGCTCGGATGTGTACGCGGTGGGCGGCGTCCTGTACGAGATGCTGGTGGGCCATCCCGCCTACGAGGGCGCGAACTTCATGGAGGTCCTGCACAAGAAGGCGAACTTCGCGCCGCAGGCCATCGGGAAGTTCCGGGACGACGTGCCCGCCGAGGTCGAGGCGCTGATCCTGATGGCGATGGCGAAGGATCCCGCGCAGCGCCCGCAGTCGATGTCCGACTTCGAGCAGCGCCTGCAGGAGATCGCGCGCCGCTGCTTCACCGACGGGGCGCTGCTGGCTTCCCCGCTGCTTCCCGGAACCAGCGTGGACACGCCCCGGCCGGTGGTGCTGAACGGCGCCATCAGCATGGGCCGGCTGTCGGCGGTCTTCGCGGACCGGCGGCGGCTGGCGGCGGCGGCCATCGCCGGATGCGTGGTGCTGGCCATCGCCGCGATGGGCATCGGCCGCACGCGCGGCCGCGGGGGCATGGGGACGATCGCCGCGGCCAGCACCCCGGGCGCCGAGCCAGCGGCGCCGGCCCCGGTGGCCGCGCCCGCCGAGCCGGCGGTCGCCGCCCACGCGGCGGCCCCCGACGTCGCCGCTCCCGGCGAGGCGCCGGCCGGGCCGGGGGAGGCGGCGGAGGCTTCCGCCGCCGACAGCGAGACGGACGCGCCCGAGCACAGCGGACCGCCGGCCAAGGCCCGCGCGGCGGCGACCTCCGCGGCCGAGCAGCGCAGGGAGCTGGACGAGGCGCAGGCCCTGCTGCGGACCCAACACTTCGCCGAGGCCCGCAAGGCCTTCACCCGCCTGTCGAAGAACCGGCTCACGCGCGGCCGGGCCCTGCTGGCGCTGGCGGAGATCGCCTTCCAGGAGAAGAACTATCAGGAGACGATCCGCAGCGCCAAGCTGGCCACCGAGCGGGGCGGCGGCGCGCGCGCCCACGTGCTGCTGGGAGACGCCCACTTCCGCCTGAACGAGTTTCCCGCGGCCGTGACGGCCTACCAGCAGGCGCTGCGCCTCGATCCCGGCAACTCGAGCGCCAAGTCGGGACTGGCGCTCGCCAACAAGCGACTGTGACCAGACGGGCGCCGGGCTTCAGCCGGCGTCGCTCTCCACCAGGCCGATCAGGTTGCCTTCCAGATCGCGGAACTGCGCCATCACCACCATACCCATGTCGGTGCGCTGCGTGCGGTTTTCCTGGCTGCCATGGCGACCCTGCCCTCCAGGCGCCCTTTTATCAGGGCACCGTGGCGGAGCGCGCCGCTCAGCGCATCGAGGTCCCGATCCGGCCCGGGACGCGGCGGCGGGCAGCCCCGACGCCTGTACCAGCTGCCACGTGGGGCCGACCGGAGCTGGGCCGCCGCGCAGGCGGCGCGATTGTGGCCCGGCCACGCAGGAGGGGGCGCCGTTCCCGCCGGTGATCACAGCCCGGGGAGGCGCTGTTCTCTGGCGACCCGATCGCCCGGGCCCTGGCAGCGGACGCGCTCGGTCGCGCCCCGGCACTGGCTGGCCGCCCTGCGGGCCGAAGCCGCGCGCGGACATCGACCTCGGTGAATGACGCCGCGGAAGCGGGGGCGTACGGTCCCGCCACGGTAACCAGTGTTAGGATCGCAACGATCCATGTCGGAGCGTTTGCCGCGCCAGTTCGGAAAATACGTGCTGTTGAAATCGCTGGCCCGCGGCGGCATGGGCGAGATCTATCTGGCGGCCTCCGATCAGCCGGGCGGGCTGGCCAAGCTGTGCGTGATCAAGAAGATCATCGCCGAGAAGACCGACCGCGCGAAGGTGAACCGGTTCCTCGACGAGGCGAAGGTGGTGCTGCGCCTGTCACACGCCAACCTGGTGTCGACCTTCGACGCAGGCGACGCGGCAGGCGAGCTGTTCATCGCCATGGAGCTGGTCGAGGGCAAGGACCTGCGCGAGATCTGGAACCGCTGCGTGCGCACCCGCACCCGCATCCCGCTGGACGTGGCGCTGTACGTCGTGCGCGAGACGGCGCGCGCGCTGGCCTACGTGCACACGTACGCGGATCTGCGCCTGGTCCACCGTGACGTGGCGCCGCCCAACATCTTGCTCAGCTACTACGGCGAGGTGAAGTTGACCGACTTCGGCCTGGCCCGCAGCGCCATCAAGCAGGAGCACACGGCGCCGGGCGTGGTGTTCGGCCGGGCGTCGTATCTGGCACCCGAGCAGGCCCGCGGTGAGGTGGCCGATGCGCGCACGGACGTGTACAGCCTGGGCATCGTGCTGTGGGAGCTGCTGACGGGGCAGCCCTACCTGCAGCTGGCCGGGCTGGACCCGGTCACCTCGCTGTCTCTGGTCCGCAACCCCAAGCCCCAGCCCCCCTCGACGCAGGCGCGCTGGATCGCGCCCGAGCTGGACGCCATCGTGCTGCGCGCGCTGGCCCCCGACCGCAACAAGCGCTTCCAGTCGGCGGAGGAGCTGCGCCGCGCGCTGTCCGAGGTGATGACGCGCGTGGCACCGCGCGCCGACGCCGAGCGGGTGGCGGACTTCCTGCGCACGCTGTATCAGGGCGTGCGCACCGACGAGGCGGTCGAGCGCGAGCGCCTGCTGATCCAGGTGCTGCCCGAGTTCCGCGGCGAGAAGCTGAACCCGAACGCCACGCCCCGCACGCTGGTGACCGAGCCGCCGCAGAGCGCGGCCATCCGCGCCGGGGCGGCGCCCCCGGTGCGCATCGAGCCGCCCCCTTCCGCCATGCCGCCCGACCCCGAGCCGGCAGCGGTGTCGCCCACGCAGGACACGGTGGTCACGCGGGTGGCCGAGCCGGCCGAGTCGCTGCACGCCTCGGCCATGCGGGCGCGCGCCGACTCGAACGTGCAGCGGCCCGGCGCCGACTCGGGCGCTGACGTCGACACCACCGTCTGGCGGCGCAACAAGCTGGCCACCACGGACAGCTCGGGACAGACGTTCGTGGGCCTGGTCATCGACAACCGCTACCGGATTCGCCGCCGCATCGGGGAGGGCGGCATGGGCACGGTGTACGTCGCCGAGCACGTCGACATCGGCAAGACGGTGGCGGTGAAGATCCTGCGCCGCCAGTTCTCGGGCGACCGCCAGCTGGTGGAGCGGTTCCGCCGCGAGGCCCGGGCGGCCTCCCGCGTGGGACACCCGCACATCATCGACGTCACCGACTTCGGCACCACGGAGGACGGGTGCGCCTACTTCGTGATGGAGCACCTGGAGGGCCTCGATCTCGCGGACGTGCTGGCGCGAGAGGGATCTCTCGAACCGGCGCGCGCCGTGCGCATCGCCGTCCAGATCTGTCAGGCGCTGCGGGCCGCCCACCACGCGGGGATCATCCACCGCGATCTGAAGCCCGAGAATGTCTTCCTGGTGGCGCGCGACGGACAGGCCGACTTCGTCAAGGTGCTGGACTTCGGGATCGCGCGCAACGTGTCGCCCGAGGCGTCGCGACTGACGAACCCCGGCATGACGATGGGCACGCCCGAGTACATGGCGCCCGAGCAGGTGATGGGACGGCCCGCCGACTCGCGCTCGGACATCTACGCGCTGGGCGCGCTGATCTACGAGATGGTGATGGGCACGGCGCCCTTCCACGGCGCCACCGACGAGACCATGCTGGACCAGAAGATGCGCCCGCTGCCGTCCTTGCGCCTGGAGCGCCCGGACATCCCGCAGGCGCTGGACGCCATCGTGGCCGCGGCCATGGCCCCGGACGCCAGCCACCGGCCGCAGACCATGGCGGCGCTGGAGTACGAGCTGACGAAGATCGTCTCCGGCCGGCCGCACGCCGTGGCCGAGCTGCTGGGCCTGCGCGAGTTCACGGCGCCGCAGGTCGAGACCCCGGGCGCCGAGGTGAACGTGCCACCGCCGCGCGCCGCCTCTCCCCTGCGCTTCGACGATCTGGAGGCGTTCCTGGAGCAGGAGCTCTCGCCGCAGCCCGAGACATCGGCCGAGGCTGTGCGCCGATCGAGCAGCGTGAACCGGCTGAGCCCGCTGGCGTTGCCGGCCACCAGCATGGCGCTGGGGCCGAGCGGCAGCTGGAGCGAGCCCATCGCGGGCGCGGTCGATCCGGCGGCGGCGCAGCTGCGCCGGAACCGGTTCATGGCGGGCGCCATGCTGGCGGTGCTGGTGGTCGTGGGGGGCATCTGGATCTCGCAGCAGGGCTCGCGCGCGCGGGTGGTGGGCCGGCCGGCCGCCGCCCCCGCGCACGCCGAGCCGCCGCCCGCCCTGGCCGCGGCGCCGGCGCGGCCGGGACCGGGACGAGGGACCGCGGTCGCGGCGCCGGGGGCCGCGCCGATTCCTTCTCCGCGTCGCAGCGGGCCCGAGGTCGTCCCCACGTCGCCCGTGGAGCGCGCGCGGGCGCTGACCGGCGCGGGCGCCCCCGACGACGCCATCACGCTGCTGCGGCCCGCGCTGGCGAAAGGTGATCCGGCGGTGCGGTCGGCCATGGTGGACGCGCTGGTTGCCTCGGCGACGAAGCTGACCAGCACATACAACTGGACGCAGGTGGCGCGCCGGGCCCGCGAGGCCCTGGCGCTGACGGGCCCGGCCGAGCCCAGCCGGGGCGCTCACGGGCTGCTGGGTGACGCGCTGGCGGCCCAGGGCGATGCCACCGGCGCCATCGCCGAGTATCAGCGCGCGCTGGCGGAGACGCCGCGCGACGCGCGCTTGAAGCGCCACCTCATGCGGGCGCGCCGCCTGGTGCAACCGCCGCCGGAGCGCCCGCCCGCCGAGGCAGTCGACTCAGCGCCGGCCCAGCCGGCCGCCGAATAACAGCAGCAGCTGCATCGCCAGGGTGCGGTCCCCCTCCAGCACCAGGCGCCCGTCGAGCAGCGGCTGCATCGGGGGAATGGTCCCGGTCTGAATCCCCTCGAAGGTGGCGCCGTCGACCCGGACCGTCGTGCGCGGGCGTCCCGCCGACACGCCCGTCTTGCCGAAGCCCAGGTCCAGCGTCCAGCGGCGCCCGCGGCGGCCCGTCAGCTCGAGGGCGATGCGGCCCTGCACGCTGCGTAACGCGTCGGCCTCTCGCGCGTCGAGAAAGAGCAGATCGAGGGCGCTCCAGCCTGGCGGCAACAGGGCGGGCAGATCGGGATCGCCGTCGAAGGCGGCCCGGAAATCGTCCACGTTCTGGCGGACCCAGATCCCGGGTGACTCGCGCGCGGGCCGACCAACGATCAACGCATCCTCCGTGGCGCGCAGGTCCCAGATCCCGCCGCCCACGCCGGTGACCGATGCCCGTACCACGGGCGCGTTGTCTGGCGCGCGTAGACCGGACGCCTCGTACGCGGCCGGCAGCCAGGTCTGAAAGAACTCCTCGACCGCGATGCCCTGGGGTGGTCGATGCCATTCCATGGTCGCGACTATAACGTGCCCAGGCCGGTCGCAGCCGCCTGGGGGCTGACGATCCCCCGGGTCGGCTGCTGCCGTTTCCGGCCGATCGACCGGGGCGGGGCTGTCAGGAGGGCCCCCCGCGCCCGGCGCGCTGGATCTTCGCCGGAGGGCGCCGTAAACGGGGGCGTGACTTCTCATCGGCGTATTCTGGGGCGCGTCGGGTGGCTGTGCGTGCTGTGGGGATTTCTGGCGCGCGGGGCCGGCGCGCAGACGTTGTCGGACGTGCCGGACGCCGCCTTCCGCCCCACCCGCGGGGTCTTCCTGCCGGAGGCCGTGCGCGCGGGTGACGGCGATGCCACCGCGGTCGAGCTGAACCCGGGACAGCTGCCCCTGATCGGGCACACCGACCTGGCGGCGATCGTCGACGGTTGGCAGGCCGGCGCGGCCATGCCGGGGCGGGGTGGGGCCGTGCTGCTGGGCCTTCCCCTGTCCAGCGCCTTCGGGTTCGGGACGGGGTTGCAGCGCGTGCTGACGGGCAGCGGCTTCGACGACGGCTACACCAAGCTGCAGTTCGGCCTGGGCGCGGGGGGACGCAACTTCGGGCTCGGCGTCAGCTGGGCCCATCTGTGGGGAGACGGGGTGGGCGGCACCGACACGTTCGACGTGGGCGCCACCGCGCGCTTGCTGGGGCGCGCCGCCCTGGGCGTCGTCATCGAGGACCTGGCGCGCCCCCGGCTGCCCGGCGCCAGCGCGGCGCTGCCGCGACGCTGGGTGGGCGAGCTGACGCTGCGTCCGCTGGGCACCGATCGGCTGGAGGTGGCGGCGGCGGCGTTGCACCTGGGCGACGACGCCTGGTCGCGGATCGGGTCGCGGTTCCGGGCGGGGGTGCAGCTGGGGGCGGGGTGGCGCGCCTTCTCCGACGTCGAGGTGATGCCCCGGCGCCCGTTGCCGGGCCTGGCCGCCGACGGCACGAACGTCCGCCTGACCTTCGGGCTGGCGACCGCCTTCGATCACGCCAGCGTCACGATGGCCGCGCGCCATGCCTTCGTGCCCGCCAACGAGCCGGGCGCGGCGTGGGGGGGCTCGTTCGTGGTGCACCATACCGTCGAGCGTACGGCGCCCTCGGCCAGCGGCCTGAAGGCGGTGCGGATCGACCTGCATCACCTCGAGTCGGATCGGACGTTCTTGCAGATGGCGCTGCGCTTGCGCGCCCTGGCCGCCGACGAGAAAGTGGCGGCGGTGGTGCTGAGCATCGACGAGCTCGAGCTGGGGAGCGGGCGCATCGAGGAGCTGCGCGACCTGGTGGGCGAGCTGCGGCGCCACGGCAAGCGCGTGGTGGCATACGTGACGTTCCCCTCGACGCGCGATCTGTACCTGGCCAGCGCCTGCGACCGGGTGGTCATTCACCCGGCGGGGATCGTCGAGCTGGTGGGACTGGTGCAGGCGGTCACCTTCTACAAGGCGGCCATGGATCGGCTGGGGGTCAGCCTGGAGCTGGTGCGCATCGCCGAGTTCAAGGGCGCCATGGAGCCGTTCGTGATGACCAGCCAGTCCGAGCCGGTGCGGCGGAACCGCAACGAGCTGCTGGACGACGTGTACCAGCGCATCCTGGTGGCGCTGCGCGAGGGGCGGGCGGCCGAACCGGCGTCCAGCGGCGGCGCCGGCGCGCCGAAGGCGGCGCTGGCGAAGGAGGCGCAGGCGCTGGTGCAGAAGGGGACCTTCACCCCGGAGGAGGCGCAGCGCGCCGGCCTGGTCGACGCCATCCGCGACGACGACGGCCTGCGGGACTACCTGCGCTTGCTGACCGGCGCGCCGGCGCTGGGGCTGGAGCGGCACGCCGACACCGCGCCGCTGCGGCCCCTCCGCTGGCCCGGCCGGCGGGCGGCGGTGATCCTGGTGGAGGGCGCGATCGTGGACGGGCCGAACGAGGAGCTACCGCTGGGCGGCGGCGGGCTGGCGGGCTCCGACGCGCTGGTGGGGGCGCTGGACGAGGCGCGCCGCGATCCTTCGGTGCGGGCCGTGGTCCTGCGCGTGAACAGTCCGGGCGGCTCGGCCTTCGCGTCGGATGTCATCGCCAGGGCGGTGGCGCGCGTGCGCGCGGCGGGCAAGCCGGTGATCGTGTCCATGGGCGACGTGGCCGCCTCGGGCGGTTACTACATCGCGGCGCCGTCGGACGCGATCTTCGCCGAGCCGTCGACGACCACGGGGTCGATCGGCATCTTCGGGTACAAGCTGGACGTGTCGGCCCTGCTGGGCAAGCTGTCGCTGTCCACCGAGGTCACGACGCGCGGTCCGCACGCCGACGCGATGCTGCCGTTCCGGCCCTGGACGCCCGAGGAGCGGCAGGCCGCCCAGCAGAAGATCCGTCACCTGTACGACATGTTCCTGTCGGTGGTGGCGAACGGGCGGCAGCGTCGCGGATTGACCGTGGACCGCGTCGACCAGCTGGGCCGGGGCCACGTCTACACGGGCGCCCAGGCCAAGGCGCTGGGCCTGGTCGACGAGCTGGGGGGCGTCACCGCTGCCATCGATCGCGCCGTCGCGCTGTCGGACATCCCGGTGGGCCCTGGCGAGGCGCCCGAGTTGCTGGTGCTCCCGCGCCCGAACGCCTCGCTGCTGAAGCGCCTGGCCAGCTTCGCCCAGGTGGGCGAAGCCGACGCCTCCCCGCCGCGCATCGCCTCCTCACTGCGTCCCCTCATCCGCCTCCTCGGCCCCTACCTCTTCGGCCCCGGCGAAGGCATCGAAGCCCGCCTGCCGTTCGAAATCGAAACGAAGTGACCGATCGCCGCGCCCGCCCCACGCCACCTCCTCTGCCGGCCCTGCGGGGACGTTGAAAGCTCTCCACCTGCAGGCGCTCGCACCTCGAGGTCGGGCGATCGCGGCGTCAGAGCGCGCAACCGCGCGCGAGTTCGACGACGGGAGGCGCGGCTTCGCCGCGCCGGGGTCGACGACCGGCTGCCTGGAGGCGCAGGCCAGCAAGCTTGCGCTGGCCCCTGGACCACGCACGTCCGTGGTGGGGGGCTCGTGGGGGGCTGCTGCAGCCCCCCACGCTCTGGTCCGTCAGTTCGTGAACGCGTGGCGGAACGTGCGCAGGTCGCCCATCACGTCGGAGCGCAGCGACAGCAGCGATTCGACGTAGTTGAAGATGCTGAGCGCGTTGGCGTAGTCGTCCTGGTTGCCGGCGCTCTGCGCGGCCTCCAGGTTCGCCTTCGCCGTGTACCAGTCGGGCAGCGGCTGGCCGTTGATCATGCCGTACTTCGGCGGCAGGCTGCCCGGCGTGCCGGCCACGCCGGTGAGGGCGTTCATCTCTTGCAGCAGCGTCACCCCGATGCCCGGGTGGGTGGCGTCGATCTGCGCCGCCCGGTACGTGAGGTGTGACGTGGGGTGCGTGAACTCCACCACCGTGGTGCCGGCGGGGTACGTGACGTCGTCGCTCGAGCCCTTCAACGTCACGTTGATGTAGTTCGAGAAGTCCAGGGTCGAGTCCCAGGTCGAATCCAGCTGCGACATGCCCAGCAGCAGCGCGTAATACTCGATGGTCTTGGTGTCGGGCGTGTCCACCCGCGGCGTGGTCGGCAGCATGTAGGGCGGAGGCGTGAACGTCACCTTGCCGTACGTCGCCGGGTCGACCACCGGCGTGGGCGTGTAGGCGCCCTTGCTGGTGTAGCCGCCGTAGGTCGACGGGTCGTCGCGGATCACGCCTGACAGCAGGTTCAGCATCTGGTCCTTGAACACCCGGTAGTATCCGATCGAGTACAGGTCCTGAACCGCGCTCTCGTCGACGCGGAAGAAGGACGACGACGTGTTCGTCAGGCTGATCAGCGCCGCCAGCTTCTCGTACAGCGAACCCGCGCGCGTGATGCGGTAGTAGTAGTCGTCGCTGAAGTCGATGTAATACGGCTTCGCGTCGGGCAGCGTGATGTTGGGCTGCGGGGCGTCGTTGTGGCAGGCGCGGTCGCCCACGCCGTTCGACACCGTCAGCACGTTCGGGCTCATGTCGGTGGCGCAGTGAGGACCCGGCTCGGGCGTCTGCAGCACGTCACCGAGCGCGTTCAGGGCCAGCATCGACGCCGACAGCAGGTCGTCGGACAGCACCGTGTTCTGGAAGTAGTTCGCGTAGAAGTAATAGAACTCGAACGCCTGGCTGTAGCGGACGAAGTACCTGTTCACCAGCCGGTCCAGGTAGTTGTTCAGGTTCCAACCCACGCGCCCCCGCTGGTAGGCGTTGAAGGCGTAGTAGTTCCGGTACAGGTCGATCGTGTTGTTGACGATCTCCTGCTGGTTGGCCCCCTTGTCCCACACCTTGCAGTCCAGGTTGCCCTCGAACTCGTCGCTGCAGAACTTGTAAGGCCGCTCGGGATAGATGCCGAAGGCGCCGCCGTTCGTGGCCAGGTTCTGGTAACCGGTGCGCAGCGCCTTCTGCGCCTCGGCGTAGCGCATGACGCCGGTGTCATCGACCAGCTGGACGCCGCCCACCATGTCGGGAATCTTCGTGTAGTCGCCCAGGAAGATGTCGTACGTCAGCTGGCCGCCCGCCTCGTACGCGTTCGGCATCGTGTCCATCAGCTGGCCATACCCGAAGCGGATGGCGGCATAGTCATAGCGGCCCAGCCCGTTGACGTCGGTGTTGAACCGCGAGCCGTAGTCCATGACGGTCGAGTACTCGTGCTCGTCGATGTCGCTGGCCGACCACTGGCTGGGATCGACGCCGGTGCGGATGTTCCAGTAGTCCTTGCCGTAGTTCAGCGCGTCGGTGGACCCGGCGAAGTTGTGGCGCAGCCCCAGGGTGTGGCCCATCTCGTGGTCGATCAGACCCCGGAAGATCGTGGACCGCAGCGTCTTGTACAGCGTGTCACCCGACAGATTGGCCAGCTTCAGGGCCGTCCCCAGGATGGCGTCGTCCGCGAACTCGGTCGTCATCACGCAGCCGTTGGTGGCCAGCGTCTGGAAGCGGTTCCGCTTGGCGACCCGCGCCGCCTGGCTCATCCACTTGGCCGGTGACGCCTGCGCCAGCGTCGCGGGATCGATGTCGCCCGGGTGGGTGCGGCCAGGGATGTACCCTGGTACGAACGCCGCCAGGATGTCATCGGTCATCAGCTGCGCCTCCAGCGGCGTCCCCTTCAGGGTGTTCAGCCGCAGGTCGTAGGTGACCGGATCGATCTTGATCAGCCGCGGCAGCACGCTGTTGGTGAAGTCCGCGGTCGGGTGACTGGCGCTGGCCTGGGCCTGGGCGGGCGACATGCCCGTCGCGGGCAGCATCCCGGCCGTGGCCTGGGCGTGCGCGTAGCTCCGGGCCTCGGGGGTCAGCACGAAGGCGTTGCGCTGCTGCCGGTTCGCCTCCGTCTCGTGCATGATGTCGGTGATGCGCTTGCCCGACAGCAGGTCGTCCGGCGACAGGCTGCCGTTCAGCAGATCGACGCTGTCGGCGGCGAACTGCGCGTAGGTGTTCAGCGCCGCGCCGTACAGATACGCGGCCGCCGAGATGGTCTCTCCCGTCTCGGGATCCGCCGACATAGGCCCGAAGCCCAGCGGGGCCGACGTGGCGCCCTGGGGCCGATCCACCCAATAAATGAAGGAGTAGCGCAGGTCGCCGTCTCGCTGCCAGCTGAACTTGCCGGGATCGGCGGCGTCCAGCGGCTGCGTCAACGCCTCCAGCGCCGAACAGACCTGCACCAGGTTGGTCCTGTCTATCGTGGTGGTGTCGACGCCCCCGGCCGTCTTGACCTGGTCGGCCAGCTCCGGGTGCGCCGTCACGAAGGCGGTGACGTTGGCCACGTTGCAGTCGTTCTGCTGCAGCACGAACACGTCCGGCATGCCGGCGGCGTCGGCGATGACCTGCGCCTCGGGCACGATCGCCGCGCTGGCCTTGGCCGTGTCCTTGATGCCGGCCAGCGTGCGCTTCATGGCATCGTTCCAGTCGGCGACCGCGTCCTGGGCGGCCTTGAACAGCATCGGGTCGTCGTCGGGCCACTCGACGTTCGTGTAGTAGGTGATCTTCCGGGGGGCCCGCTGCTCCATGGGCAGGCGCAGGTAGCCGCCGCTCCCGTCGGGGATGGGGTTCCCCGCGGCGTCGCGCTGCAGGGTCTTCTGCCAGATGTTCCACCGGTTCGCGAGGTAAGTCCGCCCCGCCTCGGTGGAGCCGTACTTGGGATCGTAGGACTGGCGCACCGTGCGGAAGTAACCGAACTTGGAGAACATCTGGGCGCCGGCCTGGGTGCAGTCGGCGCCGCTGTACGAGCCGCCACCGTTGGACAGGTTCGCGCTGTTGCAGGGCACCGGACCGTTCGAGGTCCAGAAGATCGAGATGGGCTTTCCGTTGGCATCGAGCAGCGGCTCGCTGTCCGGGTACGACAGCGGCTCGTACTCGGACGGCGGGACCGCCAGGAACGACTCGCGCAGCTTGATGCTGGCGGGGCCGCAGTTGCTGACCCCCACGTCGTCCGGATCGGCGAACAGGTGCGCGCACGCCTCGTAGTCGGGGACCGCCTGCACCTGCAGCGTCACGTCCAGGTAGTCCTTCGTGTAGATGGCGCGCCCCTGGTTGGTCAGCTCGGTCTCGCTGATGGCGGTCGTGCCCGTGGTCGGCGCCATCAGGGTCACGTCCAGGAAAGGGTTCGACAGCTTGTCGGTGGTCCAGTCGACGCGCATGAACTGGCGTTCGTTCCAGGGACGGTCGGTGGTGTTCTCGCTGATGACGTTCGTCTGTTCGCCGGTGCCGGCGTTGTACTCGCGCTTCACGTCGAAGTGCGACAGGATCTTGTACGAGACCACCGGCGCGTCGGTGTTGTTCGCGCCACCGGTGATGCCATTCTGCGAGCCCGGCGCGTAGTCGTAGGCGCGGTAGCCGATCAGCTGATCCTGGGTGATCTTGAAGTAGATCTTGTCCATCGGCGACTGCATGCCCTCGAAGGCCCAGCCGTTGGTGGGCGGCACGTCGGTGACGGTCATCCGGTAATAGAAGACCTTGGGCGTGCCGTCGGCGTTGACCAGGAAGCTCTTGTCGACCTTGTCGGGCTGCGTGCGGTCGATGTCGCCCCGCCCGGTCCCCCCGCAGCCGCTAGCGGCGGCCAGCGCCAGCGCGAACAGGGCCGCCGCCGCGGGCCGCCTCGAGTGGGAAAAAGTGACGACTGCCCTCATCGCATCCTCCTACAGCGTTCCGGTCAGGCTCAGAAAAGCCTGGGTGAAGTTGTTGGCGTTCCCGCCCGCGAAATCGAAGAACGGAAACCGCAGCCCCTGCATGCGGCTGTCGAGCGCCGGCTGCTGGCTGGAGATCCCCGCGTTGACGGCGAAGTGATCGTTGATCGAGTAGGTGAGGCCGAGGATCCCCCACGTCGAGTCCTCGCGGCCGCGATCGACGGCGTGGACGTCGGTGTACATGTCCGCCGGCACGTCGCGCAGGAACGTGTTGTCGATCAACATGGTCATGCCCAGCGTCCACTTGCCGCGGGCCAGCCCCAGCACCAGGGCCGAGCGGACGCCGAAGCTGGGGTTGACGGGACCGCCGCAGGTGTCGGAGGCGGCCGGGGCCCCGTCGATTCCGAACGAGACGGCGCCAGACACGAAGTTCCGGCAGTTGCTGGTGTCGCCGGCGGTCAGGCCCCGGACGTCCTGGCTGTGGACGTACTTCGTGAACTGGCCCAGCACCATGAACGAGAACCGCCACCGCCTGTCCGGATCGGGATTGCCGCCGAACACCAGCTCGCCCCCCAGGGACGGCCCCACCGTCACCGCGGTCAGCAGGTGGGCGTAGCGGCTCTCGTACGAGATGGGCACCGTGAGGCGGGCCGTCCCGCCCAGGGTCAACTTCGCGGGCGCCCAGTGGGCCAGGTTGCGCGCCACCAGCGACAGCCAGCCGTCGTACGGATAGAAGCGGCGGCCCACCGGGTTGTCCGGCTCGGTCCACTCCCGCTCGAAGTAGAGGCGCGCATTGACCGACAGCTTGAAGCGGGTGCCCAGGTCGTAGTTGGGACGCAGGTACAGCGATGTAGAGACGTAGGGGTCGGTGTAGCCGTTCGCGTAGAAGACGCTGGTTCCGAAGTAATTGCCCAGCTCGGCGCTCGAGCCGGCGAACCTCTTCACCCAGCTGGGCAGGGGCGTCTTCTCTTGCTGGGTGGTGCTGACCGCGGCGACGGCGTCGGTGGGGCTGGCCTGGGCAGAGCTGCCGCCCAGGGCGAACACGCACGCCACGACGACGAACACAGAGCGGGGGCTACGAAGGTGCAGCAATGAAAAAGCCTCCAGCGCGGGCCGGCAGTCTACCAGAATCATCCGCCGGCGCCGCGACAGCGCCCCCTGAATCTCGTCTCGGACCGCACATTTTTGTGCACCCGAGCAAAGATAGGATTACAAAAATAGGATTGAAGGTTTGCTAGGCCAGCCGCGCGGCCCGCAATGCGGTCAGGATCACGCGCGTCGCCGGTGACTGGTTCAATGTGTAGAAATGGACGCCCGGCGCGCCCTGGCGCAGCAGGTCGACGCACTGGGCGGTCGCCTGCGCCACCCCCAGCGCCGCCACGGCGGCCGGGTCGTTCCGGCAGCGATCCAGCTCGGCGAACAGCGCGGACGGGATGGTGGCGCCGCAAAACTTCGTGAACCGTTCGACCTGGGCCAGGTTGGCGATGGGCATGATCCCCGGCACGATCGGGATGCGGATGCCGGCGGACCGCGCCCGTTCGACGAAGCGGAAGTAGTGCTCGTTGTCGAAGAACAGCTGCGTGATCAAGAAGTCGCACCCGGCGCGCACCTTGGTGGTCAGGTGGGCGAGATCGCGGTCGAGATCGCGGCACTCGATGTGGCCTTCGGGGTAGCAGGCGGCCGCGATGGAGAGGCGATCCCCGAAGCGGGTGCGCAGGAACGCGATCAGCTCGGAGGCGTGGGTGAAGCCGTCCCCGGTCGCCTCGAAGCGCTCCGCGCCGGCGGGCGGATCGCCGCGCAGGGCGATGATGTTCTCGATGCCGCTGTCGACCAGGCGGTCCAGCACCGCCGCCATCTCGGCGCGGGAGGCGCCCGCGCAGGTGAAGTGGGCCATCGCGCAGATCCCCGACTCGTTCTGGATCCGCGTCACCAGCTCGACCGTGCGGTCGCGGGTCGAGCCGCCTGCCCCGTAGGTCACGGAGACGTACTGCGGGTGCAGGTCGGAGAGCTCGCGGATGGTGCGTTCCAGGTTCGCCATCCCCACGTCCGTCTTGGGTGGAAAGAACTCGAACGAGAACACCGGCTTCTTGGCGGAGAACAGCTCGCGGATCTTCACGGGAGGGCCGAGGTTATAGCAGCCCCGGCGGGCCAGCGACCCGGTCGTTGACCGACTGGAAACACCCCGCCGGCCGGCGCGGCGCGACGCGCCCGAAACGGGTGGGGGGCGACAGGGGCGGCGGGCTTGCAGGGCCCGGGGCGGGCGGTTAGAAGGGGGCCCCATGAGCACGGTCATCATCGAAAGCGTTCTGGCCCGCGAGATCCTCGATTCGCGCGGAAATCCCACGGTCGAAGTCGAGGTCACTCTGGAGACGGGCGTCGTCGGTTCGGCCGCCGTGCCGTCGGGCGCGTCCACCGGCGAGCACGAGGCGCTGGAGCTGCGCGACGGCGACAAGAAGCGCTACCTGGGCAAGGGCGTGCGCAAGGCCTGCGAGAACGTCGCCTCCGTGCTGGGGCCGGTGGTCACCGGCCGCGACGTGTTCGATCAGGCAGGCCTGGACCTGGCGATGCTGGCGGCCGACGGCACGCCGAACAAGGCGAAGGCAGGCGCGAACGCCATCCTGGGCGTCTCGCTGGCGGCGGCCCGCGCCGCGGCCATCCAGCTGGACCAGCCCCTGTACAAGTATCTGGGCGGGCCGGGCGCCCGCGTGCTGCCCGTGCCGCTGATGAACATCATCAACGGCGGCGCGCACGCCGACAACTCGCTCGACTTCCAGGAGTTCATGATCGTGCCGAAGGGCCTGCCCTCGTTCACCGAGGCCCTGCGCGCCGGCGCCGAGGTGTTCCACACCCTGAAGAAGCTGCTGCACGATCGCAAGGCCGCCACCGCGGTGGGCGACGAGGGCGGGTTCGCCCCCGATCTTCCGGGCGCCGAGGCGGCGCTGAGCCTGATCGTCGACGCCATCGAGAAGGCCGGCTACAAGGCGGGCAAGGAGGTGGCGCTGGGCCTGGACGTGGCGTCCAGCGAGCTGTGGGACAAGGGTTCGAAGACGTACAAGCTGGAGGGCGAGGGCAAGGAGCTGGACGGCAAGGGCATGGTCGCCTTCTACGCCAAGCTGTGCGAGCAGTTCCCGATCGTCTCCATCGAGGACGGCATGGCCGAGAACGACTGGGACGGCTGGGTGGCGTTGACCAAGGCGCTCGGTGACCGCGTGCAGCTGGTGGGCGACGACCTGTTCGTCACCAACACCGAGCGCATCCGCGAGGGGATCGAGAAGGGCGCCAGCAACAGCGTCCTCGTCAAGGTGAACCAGATTGGCTCGCTGACCGAGACCATCGACTCGGTCGAGATGGCCCACCGCAACGGCTGGACCACCATCATCTCCCACCGCTCGGGCGAGACCGAGGACACGTTCATCGCCGACCTGGCGGTGGGCATGCGCTCGGGGCAGATCAAGACAGGCTCGCTGGCGCGCTCGGAGCGCGTCGCCAAGTACAACCGCCTGCTCCGCATCGAGCAGGAGCTGGGCAGCGCCGCGGTCTGGGGCGGCACGCTGGGCCGCCTGTAGCCGGCGGACCGCCCGACGGCCAAGGTCGGTGACAAAGGCCGGCAAGTGACGAAGAAGGGACCCGCCAGGGTCCCTTTTTCCATTTGGGCCTGAAAAAAGTTTCGCCCGCTGTCGAAACAGGGACCGCTCGATCGACCGAGTGCAGGCGGACGGAAGGTCCGTGCGCCCCAACCGAAGGAGATTCCCATGCAGTACCTGCTGATGATCTACGCCGACGAGAGCCGCATGAAGGACGTGACCCCTGCCGATCGCGAGGCCATGTACGTCGAATATCGCGCGCTGACCGACAGCCTGATCAAGTCGGGTCACATGCGGGCGGGCGACGCCCTGCAGCCGACGTCCACCGCCACCACGGTCCGCGTTCGCGACGGCAAGGTCTTGACCACGGACGGTCCCTTCGCTGAGACGAAGGAGCAGCTGGGCGGATATTACCTGGTCGAGGCGAAGGATCTGGACGAGGCCGCCAAGCTGGCGGCCCGCATCCCCGGGGCCCGGCAGGGCTCGATCGAGGTGCGCCCGATCATGCAGCTTCCGCCCGACTACCCGCGCCCGCCGCGCTGAATGCGGCAGGCGCGTCCCGGGCGCCCCGTCGAACGCGGCGGCGGGCGCTATAAGGACCGGGCGAGGCCCGCTTGACCACGACGCACGCGGATGAGGGAAGGGAGGCGGTCGCGCGCGTCTTCCGGCAGGAGCGCGGGCGAATCCTGGCCACGTTGATTCGCCTGCTGGGCGACATCGATCTGGCCGAGGAGGCGCTGGCCGTCGCCCTGGAGGCAGCGCTGAACCAGTGGCCCGGCGAGGGACGTCCGGAGAATCCACGCGCCTGGCTGATCCGCACGGCCCGCAACAAGGCCGTCGATCGGCGGCGGCGCGCCGCCTTGTTCGAGGACAAGCAGGGCGAGCTGGCGAGGCAATCGGCGCGTGATCAGGAAGAACGTCTCGAGCGCGACCGGGCGCGCCTGGAAGCGGCAGGCGCCGAGGGGGAGTCCGTGGAAGACGACCGCCTGCGTTTGATCTTCACCTGCTGTCACCCGGCCCTGGCCGTCGAGGCGCAGGTGGCGCTGACCCTGCGGACGCTGGGCGGCCTGGAGACGGAGGAGATCGCGCGGGCCTTCCTGCTGCCCACGCCCACCATGGCGCAGCGGCTGGTACGGGCGAAGACGAAGATCCGCGAGGCCCGCATCCCCTACCGCGTTCCCGACCCGGGGGAGCTCGGCGAACGGGTCGACGCCGTCCTGGCGGTGCTCTATCTGATCTTCAACGAGGGCTACACGGCCAGCACCGGCGAGGAGCTGCTGCGCCGCGAGCTGTGCGCGGAGGCCATTCGCCTGGGGCGCCTGGTGGTCGAGTTGTTGCCCGAGCGGGCCGAGCCGCGTGGCCTGCTTGCGCTGATGTTGCTTCAGGACGCGCGCCGCGCCGCCCGCGTGGGCCCCGAGGGCGAGATGGTGGTGCTGGAGGAGCAGGACCGCACCCGCTGGGACCACGCGGCCATCGCGGAGGGGGCGGCCCTGGTGGAGCAGGCGCTGCGCCTGGGCCCGCCGGGGTCCTATGCCTTGCAGGCGGCCATCGCGGCGGTGCACGGTCAGGCCGCGCGCGCCGCCGACACGGACTGGGCGCAGATCGCCGGACTGTACGCGCTGCTGCTGCGGCTGCATCCGTCGCCCGTGGTGGCGCTGAACCACGCGGTGGCGGTGGCGATGGCGAAGGGGCCCCTCGAGGGACTGCGGCGCATCGACGCCATCGCGGCGGGGGGCGAGTTGGCCGACTACTACCTGCTGCCCGCCGCGCGCGCCGACCTCTTGCGACGCCTGGGCCGGCTGCCCGAGGCGGCGGTCGCCTACCGTCTGGCCCTGTCCCTGGCAGGCAACCAGGCCGAGCGTCGCTTCCTGGAACGGCGGCTGGCGGAGGTGGGGGCGCCGCCCGCACCGTCGTGAACGCGATGGCGGAGGTGAACCCTGCCGCTTGGTCCTTTGCCGGACGCGATCGACGGCGTTAGCTTCGGGGCATGAAGCTGGATTCCGGGTGGGTCGAGTTCGCCTCGGCCGGTGAGAACTTTCCCGCATACTTCGCCCGGCCGCCCGGGGCCACGCCGGGCATGCCCGCCCTGGTAATCATCCACGAGGCGTTCGGCGTCGACGAGTACATCGAGGACGTGGCGAACCGCTTCGCCGCCGCCGGGTACGAGACGCTGGCGCCCGACCTGTTGAGCCCGGGGGGCGCGCGCCCCCCCGAGCTCACGCGCGCCCGCCTCACGGCGGCCAGCGCCTTCCTGAACGCGAACCCGGCCGCCTGGTCGAACGCGATCGCGCGTGACGCCGCGCTGGCGGCGCTGCCGGACGATCAGCGGGGTTCCATCGCCGCCACCCTGGGCAAGCTGTTCACCCCGGACGAGGCGCGCGCCGCGCGACTGGCGCGCTACACCGAGGTGCTGGCGGCGGCCGTCGGCCATCTGCGGTCAGCCGCCGCGGGGCGCAAGGTCGCCGCGGTCGGGTTCTGCATGGGGGGCGCCCTGGCCGGACTGCTGGCGGCGGCCGAGCCCACGCTCGACGCCGCGGTGGTCTTCTACGGCACCGTGCCGCCGCCCGACAAGACGGGCGCCATCCGGTGCCCGATGCAGGGACACTACGCCGATCCCGATCCGCGGATCACCCCGCACGTGCCTGCGTTCGCCGAAGCGCTGCAGGCCCGGGGGGTGCCCTTCGACGCGCACATCTACCCCGGCGCCCGGCACGCCTTCTTCAACGACACCGCCGGATCGTATGGGCTGGACGCGTCGCGGGCGGCGTTCGCGCGCACCTTGCCGTTCTTGCTGCGGCACCTGACGTGAAGTCAGGACGCCCTGCCGCGCGCCAGGCGGCGCAGCCGAGCGATCCCGAGCTGGCGGCGGTCGCCGCCAGTTTGAAGGCGGCGGGCGGCGTGACCTTCGGCGGCGCCGGCTTTGGCGCGGGCGCGTTGAAGGTGAAGGGCAAGATCTTCGCGATGCGGTCGTCGAAGGGCGCCTTCGTGGTCAAGCTGCCGCGCGCGCGCGTCGACGAGCTGGTGGCCGCCGGCCTGGGCACTCGCTTCGATCCCGGCAAGGGCAAACTGATGAAGGAATGGTTCGTGCCCGGCGGCGGCTCCCCGGCGGCGTTGAAGAAGCTGGCGCGCGAAGCCCTGGACTACGTGGGCGCCGGGCGCTGAGCGCGGCCGTATCTTCTTCTGGCTGGACCTGCGGGTGGGACCAGCGTGGTCGCTCAGCGACGGCCCCCGCCCAATGTCTGCTGGTACGCGGCCTCGTCGAAGCCGACCAGCACCGCCTCGCCGGCCTCGACCAGCGGTCGCTTGATCAGCTTTCCGTCCGCGGCCAGCGCCGCCAGCGCCTCGGCGTCGCTCATCGTCTTCAACTTCTCCTTGAAACCGCCGGCCCGGTAGCTCTCGCCGGAGGTGTTGAAGAAGCGGGCGATGGGCAGGCCCGAACGCTTCCACAGGTCGCGCAGCTTGGCCGCGGGCGGCGGCTGCAGGACGATGTCGGTCGCCTCGAACGGGACGCCCCGCTGCGCCATCCACTTCAGCGCCTTCCGGCAGGTGCTGCACTTCGGGTACTGCCACACCGCGACGGCCACGATCAGGCGCCCTTCACGGGCAGCTTGACCTTGCCGGTGTCGTTGATGCCGGCGAAGAAGTCGTTTCCCTTGTCGTCGACCACGATGAACGCGGGGAAGTTCACCACCTCGATCTTCCACACCGCCTCCATCCCCAGCTCGGGATACTCCAGCACCTCGACCTTGGTGATGCAGTCCTTGGCCAGGCGGGCGGCCGGGCCGCCGATCGAGCCCAGGTAGAAGCCGCCGTGCGCCTTGCACGCGGCGGTCACGGCGGGCGAGCGGTTGCCCTTCGCCAGCATGACCATGCTGCCTCCGTGCGACTGGAACAGGTCGACGTAGCTGTCCATGCGGCCGGCCGTGGTGGGGCCGAACGAGCCGGACGCGTAACCCGTGGGCGTCTTGGCCGGGCCCGCGTAGTAGACCATGTAGTCCTTCAACCACTGGGGCATCGGCTCGCCGCGATCCAGCGCCTCCTTGATCTTCGCGTGCGCGATGTCGCGCGCCACCACCAGCGGTCCGGTCAACGACAGCCGGGTGCGGATCGGGTGCTTCGCCAGCGTGGCCCGGATCTCCGCCATGGGGCGGCGCAGATCGATGGGCACCACCTCGCCCGCCAGCTGATCGTCCCCGGTCTCCGGCAGGTACTTGGCCGGATCGGTCTCCAGCTGCTCGAGGAACACGCCATCGCGCGTGATTTTCCCCAGCACCTGGCGGTCAGCCGAGCAGGACACCGCGATGCCCACCGGGCACGAGGCCCCATGGCGGGGCAAGCGGATGACGCGCACGTCGTGGCAGAAGTACTTGCCGCCGAACTGCGCGCCGATGCCCGTCTTCTGCGCGATGCTCAGGATCTGCTCCTCCAGCGCGCGGTCGCGGAAGCCGCGCCCCAGCTTGTTGCCCTCGGGCGGAAGCTCGTCGAGGTACCGCGTCGAGGCCAGCTTCGCCACCTTCAGCGTGTACTCGGCGGAGGTGCCGCCGATGACGATGGCCAGGTGGTAGGGCGGGCAGGCCGCCGTGCCCAGCGTGCGAATCTTCGCGTCGACGAACGCCAGCAAGCTCTCCGGGTTCAGCAGCGCCTTCGTCTCCTGGTACAGGTAGCTCTTGTTCGCCGACCCGCCCCCCTTGGCCATGAACAGGAACTTGTAGGCGTCGCCGTCGGTCGCGTAGAGCTCGATCTGCGCCGGCAGGTTCGTGCCGGTGTTGACCTCGCGGTACATGTCCAGGGGCGCCAGCTGCGAGTAGCGGAGGTTGTCGTCCAGGTACGTGTCGAAGATGCCGCGCGACAGGGCGGCCTCGTCGCCGCCGCCGGTGAACACGTATTGTCCCTTCTTGCCGATCACGATGGCGGTGCCGGTGTCCTGGCAGCCGGGCAGCACGCCGCCCGCGGCGATGTTCGCGTTCTTCAGCAGCTCCAGCGCCACGAAGCGGTCGTTGGCCGAGGCTTCGGGGTCCTTCAGGATCTTCGCCAGCTGGCCCAGGTGTCCCGGCCGCAACAGGTGGGCGATGTCGCGCATGGCCTGGCGCGCCAGCAACGTCAGCGCGCCGGGGTCCACGGACAGAAACGTCTTGCCGTTCGCCTCGAAGGTCGACACGCCTTCCTTCGTCAGCAGGCGCCAGGGGGTGTCGTGCGGCTCGGCGGCCAGCAGGTCCTGATACTCGAAGGTGGGGGCGGCTTTGACCGGGGCTGTGCTCATGGGACGTGACCTTTCGGCGCGAACAATAGCAGGACGGCTCCGCCGCGATGAGGGGGCCCGCGGGCCCCGGGACGGCGGTGGCCGAGGGCCCAAAAGAGCTGGGCGCGCAGACACATTGAAGCGATGCCCCGCTGGCGGGCACCAACGGGGCGGCCAGCAGGTCAGGCCGACGACGTCACCTTTTCGCAACCCGACACCAGAAACTGGAGATCCACCATGAACCTTCGTCTCTCAGCGGCAAGTCCGCGTCCGTCGCGGGATCCGGAACGTTCGCCGGCGACGCACCTGACCTGGGCCCTGGCCGCGATGCTGGTCGCGCTGGCGGCCTGCTCCAGCAGCAAGAGCCCCTCGTCGGGCTCGGGCGGCACGTCCGGAACCCCGGGGACCACCGGGACCGGCGGCGCCGCGTCCGGGGCGACCGGCGGCCACGTCACCACGGGCAGCGGCGGAGGCACCACCGTCGGCACCGGCGGCGCGGGCGGCGCGACGGGCGTCACCTGCGGCGGCGACGGCCAGCGCTGTTGCGCCGCGAACAGCTGCAACGAGGGCGGCTGCTGCGTGGGGAACATGTGCCACGCCAGCGGATCGACCTGCACGGGCGGCGGCAACGGGGTCACCGGCACCTGCACGAACGGTTCGTGCCAGGACGCCACGGGCACGGCCTGCGGCGCCGTGGGGCAGATCTGCTGTGGCTCGACGGGCGCGGGCGGCGGCAACGGCGCGGGCGGCGGCAGCGGCTTCCCGGGCGGAGGGTTCTCGTCGATGACCTGCACCGCTTCGTCCACGCGATGCACCAGCGGGATGTGCGCGGCATGCGGCGGCAGCGGTCAGCCCTGTTGCAGCAACAACAGCTGCGGCGCGGGCCTGGCGTGTGATACCAGCGGTGGCGCCGGCGCCGCCATGTGCACCGCGTGCGGCGGCGAAGGCCAGCCCTGCTGCGGCGGAACGACGTCCTGCAATACGGGCCTCGCCTGCGCGGGCGCGGGCGCGGGGGCCAGCCGAACCTGCATGAACTGCGGCGCGAACGGCGCCGCCTGCTGCACGGGCGGCGTCTGCCAGTCCGGCTCGGCCTGCGTGGGCGCCACCACGACCACCGGCGCAGGCGGCGGACAGGGCACGACGACCACGACGGGCGGCATGTGCGAGACCTGCGGCGGCAGCGGTCAGCCCTGCTGTGGCGGACAGTCGTCCTGTCAGAGCGGCCTGGGCTGCGTTCGAAACGGCGCCGGCACCGGGCAGAACGCCTGCCTGAAGTGCGGCCAGGCCGGCGATCCCTGCTGCAGCGGAGGCACGGCCTGCGGGCCGGGCCTGGGCTGCAGCAGCGGCGCCGACGGCGGCGTCTCGATGTGCACCGCCTCGTGCGGCATGGCGGGGCAGCCCTGCTGTGAGCCCACCAGCAGCGGGGCGGGCGGCGGCTCGGGCTCCACGGCGCTCACCTGCGGCAGCGGTCTTGCCTGCACCGGGAACGGCGCGGCGCAGATGTGCGCGGCCTGCGGCGAGTCCGGGCAGCCTTGCTGCGCGATGCGCACCTGCACCACCGGGCTCACCTGCGCGAACATGATGGGCGCGGGCCAGGTCTGCCAGACGCCGGGCGCCGGCGGATCATCGGGGCGCGGTGGCGGCAACGGTCGGGGCGGTTCGCCGGGTAGCGGCGGCACCACGGGCGCCGGCGGCGGCGGCGGCGCGCCGTAGCGGCAGCGTCGGACGGCTTCGGGGCGGCGCCCCGGCTCACTCAGCCGGGCGCCGCCAGATTTTCCGGGCGCGGCCTCGCCGAAGGCTTGACCTACCGGGGCGCCGTTGGCATTGTACGCGCCACTCCGAAACCCGGATTCGCCCAGGTAGCTCAGTCGGTAGAGCAATGGACTGAAAATCCATGTGTGGACAGTTCGATTCTGTCCCTGGGCACCACCTTCTCTTCATCCTGTCCGCGTCACCCCTCGCCGGGATCGGCCTCGGGATCGGGCGGCGGCGCCGGCAGCGGTTCGGCCCGCAGCCGGCGGATGCGCCGGTCGCGCACCTCCAGCACCCGGAAGCGGTAGCCGGCGGCCAGCACGATGTCACCGGGGACCGGCACCTCCGCCAGCTGCGTCAGGATGTAGCCCCCCAGCGTCTCGACGTCCGGAGGCAGCGGCGGCAGATCGAGGTTCAGCTCGCGGCGCGCCACGTCCAGCGTCAGGCGGCCGTCCGCCTCGAACGAGCCGTCGGGATGGCGGACCAGCGGCGGGATCTCGTCCAGATCCTGTTCGTCCTGGATCTCGCCGACGAACTCTTCCAGCAGATCCTCCAGCGTCACGATGCCCGTGAACTCGTGGCCCTGGCCCAGGATGATGGCGATGTGCACGCGGCGGCGCTGGAACTCGCGGCGCAGCCACTCGAGGCGGGTCTCCTCGGAGGCGTAGATGGGCTCGCGCGCGATGTCGCGCATGAACTCGGGCCGCTTGCCGGAGGCCAGCGCGGCCAGGATGTCCTTCATGTGCACGTACCCGACCACCCGATCGGTGTCCGGATGGACCAGCGGATAGCGCGTGTACTGGTTGGCCAGGGCGATGCGCAGGTTCTCCTCGAAGGGCCGCCCCGCCACCAGCGTCACCACGTCCCGCCGCAGGATCATCACGTGGCGCGCGATCCGGTGCGTGTAGTCGAAGACGCGATCGATCAGTCGACGGGCGCCTTCATCCAGCTCGACGTGCTGCAGGACCAGGCGCAGCTCGTCGGGTGAGTGCACCATCTCGGCCTCGGAGGCCATGGGCAGGTGCACCAGGCGCAGGATCAGCGCCGAGCTGGTGCGCAAGGCCCAGGTCAGCGGCGTCGTCACCAGATAGAACACCCGGTAGGGCAGGGCCGACCACAGCGCCACCGGCTCGGTCAGCCGGATGGCCAGCGCCTTGGGCGCCAGCTCGCCGATCACGGTGTGCAGGAACGTGATGATGATCAGGCTCAGCGCGGCCGCCACCGTGTGCACGGTCGACGGGTGCAGGCCCCAGCGCCCCTGCATCAGCGGGCGCAGCAGCGACGCGAATGCGGGCTCGCCCAGCCACCCCAGCATCAGCGACGCCACGGTGATGCCCAGCTGGCTGGCCGACAGGTAGTCGTTGATCTGCTTGCTCATGCTCGCCACCAGCCGCGCCTGCCGGCGGCCCTCCTTGGCGAGCTGCTCGAGCCGGGTGGGGCGCATCTTCACCAGCGCGAACTCGGCCGCGACGAAGAAGCCGTTCGCGACGACCAGGGCGGCGGTGACGATCAGGGCGAGGGTAGGGCTCATGGGACGGGGGCTACTATAGATAGTTGAGGCCGTACCAGGGCACCAGACGTGCGACGGCGGTCAGGGGTTCGGCGGTGACGGCAAACTGCCGGGTGGTGCGGAACCACCCGCGCACCGTCGCCAGGCTGATGCTGGCCGAATCGTAGGCGGGGACCAGCAACTCCTCGGCCAGGCCCGGGGCGGCGGCCAGGATGGCCGCCCGATCGCCGGCGATTTCCAGGATCCGGCGCGGGCGCACCGTCCCATCGGCGCGGATCGAGGCGTGCTGGGCGGCCACGAAGCCGAGGGGGGCGCCGGCGGCGTCGCCGCCGGGCATCACCACCGTGAAGGTGGCGGGCGCGTCGACCAGCCGGCCCGCCCGCAGCAGGGCGGCCCAGTCGCCGGGGGACCGGTGGAAGTGGACGTCCTCGCGCTCGTACAGCGCGGCGATCGCGGGCACGTCCCCGGGCGCCATCGCCCGGAGCGCCACGTTCGGCGGGTCGCCGGCCGCAGGCAGCCGGTAGCGGGCCAGCGGCGGGACCGGCTCGAACCCTTGCCGCCGGTACAGGTCCCGGTCTCCCGAGGCCAGCACCAGATCGGCGCCCGCGCGGGCCCGGGCCAGGGCGTCCAGCAGCACCCGCGTGCCCAGCCCCTGGCCCCGCCAGGCGGCCTGCGTGAACACCGCGCCGATGAAGCCGACGCGGACCCGGCGCCTCAGCACCGTGGCGTCGCGCTGCGTCCACCCGGCGTGGGCCGCGATGGCGCCCCCGGGCCCGGTGATGATCCGCGAGTTTTCGAACGCGGGCCGGCCCTCCGGCCCCTGGAACAGCAGGGGAAGGTCCTCGGTCAGATCACTCGCGCCGTCCGGCCGGAACACCCGATTCAGCACCGCGCGAAAGGCGGGCCACTCCTGCGGCAGGAGCGCTCGGGGCTCGGACCAAATTGGCACGCGGCCCCGAGAATACCCGAACCGGCTGCCCATTCATTCCGGGGGAGGTTGCTGCTAGGCTGCGCCCGATGCGTCGATTGGAAGTCGCCTGTTTTGTGGGGATCAGTGTGCTCGCCGGGGCCCTGTCCGGCTTCGGAGAAGGCCTGGCGCGGGCCCAGACCTGCGACACCAGCAATCTGCTGTTGGGGAAGAAGCCCTGGCAGTGGCAGGACGTGAAGGGCAACTCGGCCCTCATCACCGACGGCGCGATTGGACCGGAGGGCACGCAGTGGGACGCCCCGGTGGGCGTGGTGCTCGACTCGGGCGCCGGCTCGGTGACCTACGATCTGGGCGCGCCCACGCCCATCTCGGCCGTCTACATCCAGGCCGACGCGAACGACACGTACAAGATCATGGGCTCGCTCGACGCCGCGCCGGCCAGCTTCAAGATGCTGGTCGAGATCGACAACGTCGCCGATCGGGGGCACGGCCTGCGCGGGCGCTCGGCACAGTTCCCTCCGGTCACGGTTCGTTACCTGCGCGCCGGCGAAGGGGTCGGCGACGGCTACTTCTCCGTGTCCGAGTTCGCGGCGTACTGCCAGGCGCCATACCCGTTTCCCCCGCCCATGAAGGTGACGGACGCCCCCGCCGCCATCGTCGTCGAGCCGCCCTGGTACAAGTTCGAGTGGTGGCAGGACAAGCCCAGCGCCCGCTTCGAGATGTGCCTGGCCTTCTTCGCGTTCGCGCTGCTGTACTGGGGCTGGCGCGTGTGGAAGGCGGGCGGCAGGGAAGACAAGCTGCCGCCCGCGGTCGAGAACCTGATCATGGCCGTCTCGCTGGTGGTGCACGTGGGCCTGTTCTTCATGGCCGGGCCGCGCTTCTTACCGGGCGATCAACCGCACCCCGTGTCGACCTTCCTGCTGACGCTGGTGGGGATCGGCACCTGGTCGCTCAGCCTGCTGGTCAGGACCGTGCGCGACCGCCTGCTGGTGCTGGTGGGCGTGCTGTCCTTCTTCGCCTACTTCAACTTCGGCAAGTTCCACTTCGGCAACTACATCCACTTCTGGGACACGTACCACTACTACGTCGGCTCGAAGTACTTCAAAGAGCTGGGCTACGACCGGCTGTACGAGTGCTCGTCGCTGGCTGATTCGGAGGATCCCAACCTGCGGCGGCGGGTCGAGCTGCGCAAGATCATGAACCTGCGCACCAACGTGCTGGGCAGCTCCGCCGAGCTGCTGGCGCACCCCGAGAACTGCAAGAGCCACTTCACGCCCGAGCGCTGGGCGGCGTTCAAGAAGGACATCGAGTTCTTCCGCAACAGGCAGGGCGTGAAGCGCTGGGAGGAGTCGCAGACCGATCACGGGTTCAACGCCACGCCGGTGTGGAACATCCTGGGCACCACGCTGGCCAGCCTCGGTCCGGCCAGCATCAACCAGATGTGGGCGCTGACGCTGATCGATCCCTTCTTCATCTTCGGGATGGCGGGCATGATCTGGTGGGCCTTCGGCTGGCGCACGCTGTGCGTGGCGCTGGCGGTGTTCGCCACGAACTTCCCGTCACGCTTCTACTGGACGGGCGGCGCGTACCTGCGCTGGGACTGGCTGTTCCACATGACGGCGGGCGTGTGCCTGGCCAAGAAGGGCAAGCCGGTGGTGGGCGGGTTCCTCATGATGTACTCGGGCCTGCTGCGCGTGTTCCCCGTGTTCCTGTTCGTGGGGCCCATCTTCGTGGTCGTGCAGCAGCTGCTGGATCAGACCAAGGGGCGCGAGTGGTGGCAGCGCCTGCCGCCCCGCCAGCTGCCCGCCATGCTGCGCAAGGTGGATCGCCTGCACCTGCGGCTGATCCTGGGCGGAGTCCTCGCGCTGGCCACGCTGGTTCCCCTCAGCATCCCCATCAGCGGCGGCGCCGGCGCGTACAAGGCGTTCCTGAAGAACTCCGAGAAGCACACCTCCACGCCGCTGACGAACTACATGGGCTGGCGCACGGTGATGAGCTTCAAGGACACCGAGGCCACCTACCTGCTGCGCACGGATCGCCTGGAGGATCCCTGGAAGGACTGGAAGGACGCCCGCCTGCGCACGTTCCACCAGCGCGAGTGGCTGTACTGGGCGGGCGTGCTGGCCTTCATGGCCCTGCTGTGGGCGGCGGTGCGGGGCTTCGAGGCGTGGGAGTCGGCCGCGCTGTCCGCGATCCTGATCGCCGTCATCCCGGAGCTGACTTGTTACTACTATTCATTCCTGATCGTCCCGGCGTTGTTGTGGTCGAAGCGGCAGGAGGTGGGCTTGGCGTTGCTGGCGATCACCGCAGGAACCGGGTTCGCCGACATGGCCCCCACGCAATACTTGCCTGCGAACGGGCCGTTCTGGAGTCGCCTGAACCATTTGATGCCCACGTGGCTGGCCGAGCAATACACGTTGATGTCAGCCATCACATTGATTGGCATCGTCTACGTTCTGTACGAGTACGGGTTCGTGTGGCGGCACGAGCTGGCGCCGGTGGCGGTCAGCCCTGCGCCTGCTGACGTTCCCCCCAGCAGCAAGCCGAAAGCCGGTCCGAAGAAGGCGACCGGCACCCGCGCGGCGGGTCCCAAGAAGTCGAAGAAGAAGCGGGAAAAATAGGGCCGACAGCGCGCGGGCCGTCCTGGGCACCGGCCTGCCGGGGGATGCGGTGGCGGACGACCGAGGCCGCCCCGCCGAGCCAGGGGAGCGGATACAACAAAGGGGATGCGGACGTCGTCACGCATCCCCCGTCGCTGCCTTGATGGTCGAGCTTGGTTGCTCGGACAGTGATTCGAACCCTGGGGCGCCCGTTGCGCCGGCGATCAACGACCCTTCTTCTTGCCCTTCTTGCTGCC
>Ga0105237_10000236_pt1 | contig 78969 bp, 68 predicted proteins | sample KBSC24metaG_FD_81520 | JGI IMG/M metagenome (GOLD analysis project Ga0105237, IMG submission 81520) | Corn rhizosphere microbial communities from Kellogg Biological Station, Michigan, USA - KBS C2-4 metaG | ecosystem: Host-associated > Plants > Roots > Rhizosphere > Soil | place: Michigan, USA...
GTTTCCCCATGTGAGAGTAGGTCATCGTCAAGATTAAATTCCGAAACCCCATTTGCGAAAGCAGATGGGGTTTTGTTTTGGGCGGTCGAAAAGCGCAGGCGCAAGCGTGCTCATGCAGGACGACAACGCTGACGCGCACCCTCGGGTTGGCATCCCACCATCCTGATGGCATGTTGGCCCGAGTGACGCCTGGCTGTTGGAGCATAGATACCCATCTGAATTTTGACTCAACTACACAAAACAACTCTTCCAGAGTGCCGTTGGGGAAATCGATGCAAAGTGTTTCTTCATTTTTGGTATGGTGCAGCACATTTTCACAAGGATTGATTTTTCATCCGCAGGACGCGGCGTCGACCTTCTTCAACGAGATGCTGTAGAAATGCCTGAACCCATACCGATTAAAGATCACGAAAAAGAAAACCGTTTGGTCAACAAACGTCTGCTCGCCTGCGCGCTGTTGGTGATTGGCATCACCTGTGCCTTGGTGGGGCGCATGTATTTCCTGCAGGTAGTGCAGTTCGACTATCACTCGACGATTTCTGAAAACAACCGGGTCCATGTCCTGCCCATCACGCCCACCCGCGGCCTTATTTATGACCGCAACGGGGTTGTGCTGGCTGACAACCGTCCCAGCTACAACCTGACCATTACCCGCGAGCGCACCACGGATCTCAAAGGTGAACTCGACGCCATCGTCAACCTGCTGCACCTGCCCGCCGAAGACCGTGCCGTGTTCGATAAGGCACTCAAGCAAGCACGCCACCCCTTCGTCCCTGTCACACTGTTTTACGAGTTGACGGAAGAGCAGATCGCCGTATTGGCGGTGAATGAATTCCGGCTTCCCGGGGTCGATGTGGAGCCACAGTTCGTTCGCCACTACCCGCTGGGTGCGCACTTCGCTCACTCCATCGGCTATGTCGGCCGTATCAACGAAAAAGAATCCAAGGCCCTGGATTCGGTGGAGTACCGCGGTACGCAATCCATTGGTAAAACCGGCATCGAGCGCTTCTACGAGTCTGAACTGCATGGTCATGTCGGCTATGAAGAAGTCGAGACCAATGCTCAGGGCCGGGTATTGCGCGTGCTGAAGCATACGGACCCGATCCCCGGCAAAAACATCGTCCTGAGCCTGGACGTCAAACTCCAGGAAGCGGCTGAAGAAGCCCTGGGCGATCGTCGTGGTTCGGTGGTCGCCCTTGACCCGCAAACCGGCGAAGTACTGGCCATGGTCAGCAAACCGAGCTTCGACCCGAATCTGTTCGTTACCGGTATCAGCTTCAAGGAATACGCCGCGCTGCACGACTCGATCGACCGGCCACTGTTCAACCGCGTATTGCGCGGGCTCTATGCCCCAGGCTCAACCATCAAGCCGGAAGTGGCGATTGCCGGTCTCGACAGTGGCGTCGTCACAGCCCAAACCCGCGTCTTCGACCCCGGTTACTACCAACTGCCGGACTTTGACCATAAATACCGCAACTGGAACCACAGTGGCGACGGCTGGGTGGACATGGACGCGGCCATCATGCGCTCCAACGATACCTACTTCTACGACCTTGCCCACAAGCTGGGGATCGACCGCTTGCACGACTATCTGGCCGAATTCGGCCTTGGCCAGAAGGTCTCACTGGACATGTTCGAAGAGTCCGCTGGCTTGATGCCATCCCAGGCCTGGAAGCGTGCAACAAGGCGCCAACCCTGGTTCCCGGGTGAAACCGTGATCCTCGGAATCGGCCAGGGCTATATGCAGGTCACGCCGCTGCAACTGGCTCAAGCCACCGCGTTGATCGCCAACAAAGGTGTGTGGAACCGACCGCACTTGGCCAAGACCATCAATGGCGTGCCGCCGGTGGATGAGAACCCCATGCCCAACGTGGTCCTCAAGGATCCGCGCGATTGGGAGCAGGTCAACCACGGTATGCAATTGGTAATGCACGACCCGCGCGGTATCGCCCGGGCTGCTGCGCTTGGCGCCCAATATCGTATTGCTGGCAAGAGCGGTACCGCGCAGGTAGTGGCAATCAAGCAGGGGGAGCGCTACAACCGCAACAAGACCCTGGAGCGCCATCGCGACAACGCCTTGTTCGTCGGCTTCGCACCAGCGGAACACCCGAAAATCGTGATCTCGGTGATGATCGAAAACGGCGAGGCGGGCGGACGTGTGGCAGGCCCTGTAGTGCGCCAGATCATGGACGCCTGGCTACTCGACCAGGAGGGCCACTTGAAGCCGCAATATGCGACCCCGAGCAAGGCGCCGGGCGACCCGCACGTCTGACGAATCAGGTCTTCCACTCATCCCACTGTTCCACGCCCTCATAAGTCAGCCACGGCACATCATGGGCCGTCCAGATGTGCGAGGTGGGCCTGACGCCCGGATCATCATCCAGCGTCGCCACCCGCACAATCACATGCGGCTGAAACTCACGTTCAGCGATCAGATGTGAGCCGCAGCGCGAGCAGAAATGCCGGTGCTTGCCCGGCGAAGACTCAAACGACGACAGCAGGTCCTCACCTTGCGTCCAGCGAAAATGCTTGCGCATCACGCCGGCTGTGGCCACGAACGCAGCCGCGTGCACTTTGCGGCAGCTGTCGCAGTGGCAGTGGCTGATGGGCATGTCCAGGCTGTCCACTTGATAGCGCACGCCTTTACAGAAGCAACTTCCATTCAACGGGTCAGTCATAACCTATGGCCGGGTCAAGGATGGGGTCATCATCATCGCGCACAACCGAAGTTTGCGCATTGGTCGATGTCGCCTACTGTCAATGGAGGAGGTGACTTATGCATGTATTAGATCGCATAGAACGAAAAGTCCTGCTGAACGCTTCACGTAAACAAGTGTGGGCGGCACTGACCGATGCCGAACAATTCGGTCGCTGGTTTGGCATTGCCCTCAAGGGCAAGACCTTTGTTGCCGGGGAGACCATCGAAGCACCGATTACCTATCCTGGTTACGAACATGTGGTGTGGAAAGCCAAGATCGAGCGCATCCTGCCGCAAACGTTGTTCTCTTTCTGGTGGCATCCGTTCGCGGTCGATAAGACTGTCGACTACGACCAGGAGACACCCACCCTGGTGGAGTTCACGATTGAAGACCGCGCGCCTGGCATTCTGCTGCGGGTCGTTGAGTCGGGCTTCGACGCCATTCCCGAGGCTCGCCGTCAGAAAGCCTTCAAGATGAACTCCCGTGGATGGGATGAGCAGATGGGCAATATCGAAAACTATCTCAGCCAAGCCCGGCAGGCTTGACCCAAACGGGCATCATGGGCGATGCCCGTTTCCAGCTTCTTGTAGACGTCAATGGCTGCCGACACCGTGGCTACCCTCTGATCACCGGTTGTTCGCCGCAAACGTTCGGCGTTTAGACGTATGACAGGTAGAATCACGCCCTGAAAGCGATTCCTGAGGTGCGGTACGGTGGATTTACAGCAGGGTTTTGTCCTGACCCGGCATTGGCGCGACACCCCTGGGGGCACGGAGGTCAGCTTCTGGCTGGCCACGGACCTTGGGCCACGGTTTATCCGCCTCCCCGTGCAAACCTCGGTGATGTTCATTCCCGAGGCCCACCGCAAGCCGCTGGATTGGTTGCTCAAGGATGAGCGCGATATCGAGTTGCGGCCGTTGCAACTGTGCGACTTCCATCACCGCCCGGTCCTGGGCCTGTACACCCGTCAGCATCGTCAGGCGATGGATCTGGAAAAACGCCTGCGCACCGCCGGGGTGGATGTCTACGAAGGCGATGTACGGCCCCCCGAGCGCTACATGATGGAACGCTTCATCACCGCCCCGGTGTGGTTCGGCGGCACGCCGGATGCCAGCGGCACGCTGCTCGACGCGCAGATGAAACCCGCGCCGGACTACCGCCCGTCGCTCAAGCTGGTATCCCTCGACATCGAGACCACGGCCCAGGGCGATCTCTACTCCATCGCCCTCGAAGGTTGCGGCGAACGCCAGGTGTACATGCTCGGTCCACCGAACAACACCGACGCAGTCGACTTCAAGCTCGACTACTGCGAGACCCGCGCCCAATTGCTCGAACGCCTCAATCAATGGCTCGCCACCCATGATCCCGATGCCATCATCGGCTGGAACCTGGTGCAGTTCGACCTGCGCGTGCTCCACGAACATGCCAAGCGCCTCAAGGTGCCGCTGCTGCTTGGCCGTGGCGCCGAGCCCATGGCCTGGCGCGAACATGGCAGCCGCAATCACTATTTCGCCGCGGCGGCGGGGCGCTTGATCATCGATGGTATCGAAGCCCTGCGCTCCGCTACCTGGAGCTTTGAATCCTTCAGCCTGGAAAACGTCGCGCAAACCCTGCTTGGCGAGGGCAAGGACATCTCCACGCCGTACCAGCGCATGGACGAAATCAACCGCATGTTCGCCGAAGACAAGCCCGCCCTGGCGCGCTACAACCTCAAGGACTGCGAGCTGGTCACGCGGATTTTCGAGAAGACCGAGCTGCTCAAGTTCCTGCTCGAACGCGCCAGCGTCACCGGGTTGCCGGCCGATCGCAACGGTGGCTCGGTGGCCGCCTTCACGCACTTGTACCTGCCGCTGATGCACCGCCAGGGTTTCGTCGCGCCGAACCTGGGCGACAAGCCGCCCCAGGCCAGCCCTGGCGGTTTTGTCATGGACTCGCGCCCCGGCCTCTACGAATCGGTACTGGTGCTCGATTACAAAAGCCTCTATCCGTCGATTATCCGCAGCTTCCTGATCGATCCGGTGGGCCTGATCGAGGGCCTCAAGCACCCGGACGACAGCGAGTCCGTGGAAGGCTTTCGCGGTGCGCGCTTTTCCCGCACCCGGCATTGCCTGCCGTCCATCGTTGCTCGTGTTTCCGAAGGTCGCGAAGAGGCCAAGCGTGAACACAATGCGCCGCTGTCCCAGGCGCTGAAAATCATTATGAACGCCTTCTATGGCGTACTCGGCTCCAGCGGTTGTCGCTTTTTCGATACGCGGCTGGCCTCGTCGATCACGATGCGCGGCCACCAGATCATGCGCCAAACCCGCGCGCTGGTCGAAGCCCAGGGCTATGAAGTGATCTACGGCGACACCGACTCCACCTTTGTCTGGCTCGGCAGCGCTCATTCCCAGGCCGATGCCAGCCGCATCGGCCGGGCACTGGTGCAGCACGTCAACGCATGGTGGCGTACGCATTTGCACGATGCGTTCGGCCTGCAAAGCGCCCTGGAACTGCAGTACGAAACCCACTTCACCCGCTTCCTGATGCCCACCATCCGTGGCGCGGAGGAGGGCAGCAAGAAGCGCTACGCCGGCTTGGTGGTGCGCGCCGATGGTAGCGAGGAGATGGTCTACAAGGGCCTCGAAACCGTGCGCAGCGACTGGTCGCCCCTGGCCCGGCAATTCCAGCAGGAACTCTACCAGCGCATCTTCCATCGCCAGCCCCACCAGGACTATGTGCGCGACTACGTACGGCGCACATTGAACGGCGAGCTCGACGAATTGCTCATCTACCGCAAGCGCCTGCGCCGCCAGCTCGATGACTACGAACGCAACGTCCCGCCTCACGTGCGTGCTGCGCGCCTGGCCGACGACTACAACGACCGCCTGAACCGCCCACGCCAATACCAGCGCGGCGGCTGGATCAGCTACGTGATCAGCGTCAATGGCCCCGAACCACTGGAAGTGCGCCAGGCGCCGATCGACTACGACCACTACGTTACCCGCCAGTTACAGCCGGTGGCCGATGCGATTTTGCCGTTCGTGAATGATGATTTCAGCACCCTGGTCGGTGGGCAAATGGGCCTGTTCTAAAACACTTGCCTCGTTCGGGTGAGAGCCTGCACTCTTGTTCTCTGACGACCATCCGACGGCGCCGCCCCATGACCCACATCACCCTGACCGGCCACACGGTCGAGCTCTTGCCCCTGCAGCGTGAACACGCGGCCGCCTTGCTCGACGCAGCCGCCGACGGCGAGCTGTGGAACCTCAAGGTCACCCATGTACCGGGCCCGCACACGGTCGATCAATACATCGACACGGCCTTGGCCGGACGTGATGCCGGCACGGTTATCCCATTTGCCGTCGTGCGCCGGGACACCGGCCGGATCGTCGGCAGCACGCGGTTCTGGAAGGTCGACCGGGCCAATCGCAAGCTGGAAATCGGCCATACCTGGCTGGCGCAGTCCACCCAAAAAACCGCGATCAACACCGAAGCCAAGCTCTTGCTGCTGACTTACGCTTTCGAAGTCCTCGATTGCGTGCGCGTGCAATTCACCACCGACGAACTCAACGAAAAATCCCGAGCCGCGATTCTGCGCCTGGGCGCCGTCCAGGAAGGCATCGTGCGCCACGAACGCATCATGCCCGACGGGCGCAAGCGCAACTCGGTACGCTTCAGCATCATTGATTCGGAATGGTCGCAGGTGAAGGCCAACTTGCAGGCAAAGCTGCTGCGATAAGGAGGAAGCACCTATGTACACGCTCTATGGCACAGACGAGTCGGGCTCCTGCATGATCGAAATCGCCCTGCAACGTTGCGCGGTGCACTGGCAACGGGTGGACGCCAGTTCCTGGCAGGACGGTGCGGGCAGCGAAGCCCTGGCGCGCATCAACCCGCTCAAGCAGATCCCCACCCTGGTCACGCCCGATGGCCAGGTGTTGACCGAAAGTGCGGCGATCCTGATCCACCTGGGCCTGGAGTATCCCGACTCGCACCTGCTCAGCGGCGACCGTGCCCAGATCATCAGGGGCCTGGTATACATCGCTGCCAATTGCTACTCGGCCATCGGCATCCTCGACTACCCACAGCGTTGGCTGGGGGATGCGGACCCGGCAGCACAAGCACAATTGACCAGCGGCACGCGTCGCTACCTGCACCATGCCTGGGTGGTGTTTGCCAATCAGTTCGCGGGCCAGTTGTTTGCCCCGAACCAGGCGCCGAATGCCCTGGGCATCATGGCGGCGGCGGTGTCGCGCTGGGACGAGGCGCGGGAGGCCCTGAACTCCCTGGCTCCAGGCTTTGCCCAGACCCTCGTGCGGGTGGATGCCGACCCCATTGTCGCGCCTGTCTTTGCGCGACATTGGCCCGAGTGGAAGGTCTCGTAATGTTTCCGCAATCAAAGGAAACAATGAGCATTGAACAGGCCAAAACCCTTGCGTAGCGGGCGCCCTGACCTACGCTTTCTTAAAGTGACGTAGGAATCATCCTTGAATTTGACTGTCGCAGACATGAAACTCAAGAACCCTGCATGGAATTCAAAGGAGGTGCGCATGCTCATCCGGTCGCTGACCCTGGCTACCTTGATGGCTTTTACGGGGCCGCTGTTGGCTGCTGATGATATCAACCCGCTCAAGCAGGACTTGGGCAAAGCCCGGCCACTGGTGGTGGTGGAGCTTGATTCCGGTAATGCCACCTTGGCAGACCTGAAGAGACAACTGGACGAGCCTGCCACCAAGCAGTCGTTTGAAGAGCGCAACATGGTGTTCTACACCATCAAGTTCGGCAGCATCGGTGCCGAAGGGGAGAAGTTCGCCAAGGATCCCAAGGACAACAAGAAGCTCACTCCACCTGAAACCAATGCGCTGATCCGTGCCCTCAAACTGGGTGCCGGCAGCGGCACCAAAGTGATCCTGATCGGCAAGGACGGCGAGAAGAAAGTCGAGAAGACCGTGCCACCGGATACCCTCGACCTGAAGGCGTTTTTCAGCGCCATCGACCAGATGCCCCAGGCTGAAAAAGAAGCCGCTGCCGTCGCAGAGCCCGAACCTGTGGCGCCCGCTCCGGCCAAGGGCACCAAGCCAGCCAAGCCAGCCAAGCCCGGCAGCAAGCCTGCTCCGCAACAACTGGATGACTGATCCAAAAAACCTGTGGGCGCTCGCGCCTACGGGTTTTTTTACGCCTTGCGCAGGGCAAACGGAAAGTAGAAAAACCGCAAGAACGCCACCCGCTTGATCACTTCCCCAATCAGCAACGGCGCCCCCACCGCCACCACAAATCCCACGCACGCCGCAAAAAATGCAGGCAGGCCCAGGCGCTCCATCAGGTCGAAGGTCTTGTGCTGGATTTCCCCATGGAAGATCAACAGGATCAGGGTCGACTGGCCGATGTAGGTCATCGCCCGGGTGATCAGCGGCGACACCATCAGCACCCGCGCCAATGCCCAGCACAGGTAGACGCCAATCACCGCCAGCAAGCTGGTCCATAGCCAGTGGTCGTAGCGCCGTTGCGCCAGGTCCATGGTGTCGTGGCTATAGATGAACACCGCTGCGAACAGCACCACCGAAATCAGCAGCGTCAGCAGCGAGCCCTGATGCCTGCGTAACCTGTCGCGCAGCAGGTAACCGTAAATGAAACACGTGCTGCTGATCAGGGTGATATCGAGGCTGAACGGCAAGCCGGGCAACACCCAGGTTTGCCCTCCGACGGTGACTGGCAGTTGCCAGAAGAAGGGCAACATCCAGATGCCGATCAGCAAGGGCACCAGCATCAGCACGCAGCTCACCGCCAGCGACAGGCGTTCGATCAGCCGCAGCACGACCCAACTGAACAGGATCGCCACCCAGAAATGCGGCAGGAACCACAACGCTTGCCAGGGGATAGTGTCCACCGAGGCATACAGCACACCGCCGATATCCGGCAGCAGTGGTTGGCCACGCAGCAGGTCGCGCACGATGACGTAGGTCAGCAGGGTGAAGAAAAACGGCTTGAGCAGGCCGTCCGCCTTGCGGACCGCCATCTGCGTGAAGGCTTGCTCCGGCTTGAAAAATACCCCGGACAAAAAGAAGAACAGCGGCAGCACGAACGACGCCAGGATCGGGTATAGCAGGTCCGGGGACGAGGCGACGAACCAGCCATGGGCGTAGACGATTATCAGGATGCCAATGCCCTTGGCGATATCCATTTGAATCCAACGATGTTTCACCTGACCACCCCCTATTCATAAACCCCACATTCCTGGGAGCGCTTCGCACCCTCAGGCAAGCGTGCTCGCCACAATTGGCGTCATGCCTTGCGCCACGGCTTGAGCCACAGGCCCATGGCCAACAACACTGTGGCACCGGCCAGGGTGCCCAGCGCCAATTGCAGCCACACGCCGTCAATCCGAAACAGCCACAGCGCCGCCAGCCCCATCACCAGCGTACTGAGCAACCCGTGTCGCACCCACGGCAAGGCGCCGAGCAACCCCTGGCGCTGCATCAGCAACAGCGCGGTGCCGATCACCCCGGCCAGTGCCGCCAACGGAATACCCGCCAGTCCGAACACAAAGGGCAGGGCACCCAGCAACAGCACATTGACCAGGCTGCCAAGCACCTCGCAACGCAGCGGCTGGCGCGTATCGCCAGCGGCATAGGCATACCGCGCAAGCAAGGCGTTCCATGCCCCGAACACCAGCGGCGCGGCGAACCATGCCAGCAACCAGGGCAGCGGCGAGTCGGCCGATTGCCTGGGCAACAGCAACGCCACCAGACTCGGCGCCGCGGCCACCAGGCCGACGCCAGCGGGCAGGGTCAACATGCTGGCGGTTTCCAGGCCGCGCTTGAGCAGGGCCAGGCGCTCATCGCCCTGGCGCCGGCTCATCATGCCCAGCAGCACCTGGTTGAGGCTCATCAGCGCAATCAACGGCAGGTTCATCAGCTTGCGTGCCAGGTTGACCCACGTCACCGCGCCTTCGCCCAGCAGCGACGCCACCAGCCGCTCGATCAGCGCCAGGCCCTGGCTGGCACCATTGCTCAGCAATAATGGCCCGATGCGCTGGCCCAACTCCCGCAGCGGTGCAACCGACAACTGCCAGCGCCACGGTCGCCAGCCCTGGCGCCACACCGAGGGCAACAGCGCCAACGGCATCAACAGGCTGCCCGCCAGGCACGCCAGGGCCAGCGTGTGCGGCTGCGTCGAGGTGCCTGCCAGGGCTAGATAAATCACCGGCGGCAGGTTGAACAGCAGCGAGCCCAGCCCCGCCAGCACAAAGCGCTCGCTGGCCTGCAACGGAATACTGAACAACCCATGCAACATCAGCCCAGGCACGCACCAGGCGACAATCTGCAGGTTACTGCCAGCCAGCGTCGTGGCGCTCGCCGCCAACCCCGGGCCCAGTACCTGCACCAGCCAGGGCGCCAGCAGCGTCAGCAGCAGGCTGGTGCACAGGGCAATCAGCAGCAGCGCTGGGAACAATGCCGCCAGCCAAGCCAGCCGCTCAGCGGCCTTGCGCGCCAGGTACAGCGGCAGTGCGGCGGCACTTAACACGCCCCCGGCCAACGACATGCGCAACGCCTCGGGCAAGAACAGCGCGATCAGGAACGCATCGCTGCGCTCCCCTGCGCCCCAGGCCGCCACCAACAACCATTCGCGGGCGAACCCCAGGCACAGGCCGAGCAAGGTCGCCAGGGTCAGCCACGCCGCAGAGCCGAGCATCAGGGACGCACGCCATCGAGCAGCGGCTTGCGATAAGCCACGCCCTTGAGCGGCGGCAGGCGCGCCGGAAACAACCGGCGCGCCTCCAGCACATTGATCCCCACCATCAGCCAGAACAACGCCACCATCACCACCGCAAAGCTGAAGTAGTGGTCAAACAAGCCGCTGACCAGCGCTGAGAGAATCCCGGCGGTGGTGCCTAACCACAGCGCATTGTCCTTGGTCAGGCGGATCGGGCCTTTTTCCGGGCGAGCTTCGCGCCACCAGCGCACGGTCACGGCGACAAACAGCAACATGCCCACCAGGCCGATCTTGTAGATGTAGTTCAGCCACAGGTTGGAGATCCCCAGCAGGTGCGTGCCCGGCACCGGTGGGTCGACCTTGAAGCCGATACCCAGCGGGTACGCGGCAACCGCCTGGGGGAACAGGCGGTATTCATCGAAACGCACTTCGGTACTGGCGTTGTCCGATGAGAAAATCGTCGCCAGGCGCTCCTGCAACGGCGGATACGCCATCACCAGCGCCACCGTCAGCGCCGCGCCGATCATCAACAGGCGGCCGGTATACGGCACGCGACGCGTGGCCATCCACATCAGCACCAACGCCAGGCTGACCATCGCCCCCCGACTGCTGGCCAACAGCAACGCGGCCGCGCCGAGGCACGCCACAGCCAGGCCCAGTGCGCGTTTCCAGCCTCGTTCAGTCATGCCATAGCAGAACGCCAACGGCAGCAGCAACGCCATGATCCCGCCGATGGCATTCGGGTGAGTCCACGGCGAGCCCATGCGCGATGACATGGCCTCCAGGCCGAACTTCAACATGTCGTAGTTGGCGTAGTTGAACAGCCCCAGGAGCGGCGCAATCCCCGCCCCCGAACGTGTGCGCACGAACACCGCAATCGACAGCACCAGCATCGCCAGGGTGCCCAGCAGCAAGGCGATCACCAGGGATTCACGCTGCTTCTGGTCCACCAGCAATTTGGCGGCAAGGAACACCCCGGACAGGTTCAACAGCCAACGCAGCCAGTTGGCCATGCCGCTGGCATCGGCGTGGGTGATGACCTGGCCGACGATAAACGGGAACACGCTGAACAGCATCAGCCCCAGCAGCATCTGGTCGGTGGGCCGCCGCGCCAAACCGGGGGTGTCGGGCAGGCGCGACAGAAACCCGTGCCACATCACCGCGCCCCAGGTCAGCGCCAGGATCGCCTCGCTGACGGTGGTGCGAATGCCCAGGTTGACCGTCGAGTACGGCATGAAGGTTGCCATCGCGGCGAACAGCAGCAGGCCCCAGAGCGGAAAACGCAAGATGGTCACCGCCGCCGCCAGGCCGATCACTGCGAGAAAGGCCTTGGCCGGTGACAGCAGCAGGGCCAGGGCGCCGAACAGCACGCCAAAGAGGACGGCGACGAGACCGGTCAGGTTCAGCCTCACGTCAATTCCTCGATCAATTCGGCGAGGCGCTGGCGATAGGCATGCTGATTGAAGCGCGCAGCCCATTGACGCCGCTGCTCGGGCGGCTCTTCATCGGGCCGCTCGGCCAGCGTCACCATCAACTGCACCAGCGCCGGTGCATCGGTGGGCGAAAAACGCGGCGCCGACGGCGGGGTGATTTCATCCAGTGAGGTACCGCTGGCCACGGCCACCGGCGTGCCGACGCTCAGGGCTTCGATCACCGGCAAGCCAAAGCCTTCGGCATAGGACGGCTGCCACAGGCGCGACGCCTGGCGGTACAGCGCCTGCAACTCGGCATCCGACACGCCGCTCAAGGCGCGAACCCCCGGCAAGCTGCGCTGGGCCTCGGGCAAATGATCGAGGCTGCCCACCAGTACCAGCTCAGGCACGCCAGGGGATTGGCGGCGCGCCTGCTGCCAGGCGTCCACCAGGAACGGTACGTTCTTGCGCAGTTCCCGGGTGCCCACCAGCAGCCAGTAGCGTTCGGGCAGTTGGCGGGCGGCCAGGTCCGCCGCCCGTTCGGTAAAACCATCGACCTGGTTGGGCAGCACACGAACCTTGCCCGCGGCGTTGGGAAATAACCGCACGGTTTCATCGGCGCTGTACTGCGACGGTGTCCACACCCGGTCAGCGCTGTGGACTGCGTAGGCAATCGACAGGCGATCGCTGGTCTTGTAGATCAGCGCCTTCAAGCGGTTGGCGTGGTAGTTGTCCAAGGTGATCTGGAACAGGTCATGCAGCAGCACTACCGTGCGCAACCCCCTGGGCTTGGGCGGCAGTGGCAGGCCCATATTGAAGGTGCTGATGTACACATCGATGTGCTGTTCACGCAATGCGCGGGGCAAAAAGCCGGCTTCGAAACGCAGGCGATTGTGCGGCTGGTGCATCGCGGTCTTGGCGCAACCCCATTCGGGGCAGTGGGCCTGCAAGCGGGTTTGATCGCCCAGCGGCGCCACGGTAAAGCGTTCCAGCTCGATACCCGGCAGCGTGCGCAGGGCGCTTTCCAGCGCATACACCTGGCGACTGATGCCCGATTGCGGCGAGGTGCCGACGGTGCGGTAATCCAGGCCTACGCGCATGCGGGCTCCTTTTGATTCAGCGGCGACAGCGTGGCGTACACCTTTTCCAATTGGCTGGCGGCGACGCTCCAGTCATGGGCGCGGCGCACGTAGGTGCGGCCGGCTTCCCCCATGGGCGCGGCAGCGCCGGGAAATTGCAGCAGGCGCACCACGGCATCCGCCAGGCTGGTCGCGCTTTGCCCGCCGAGGTAATCCAACCCCTCTACCAGATCGAGGCCCGACACGCCCTGATCGGTGCTCGCCAACGGCAACCCGGCCGCGAGCGCCTCCAACACCTTGAGCTTGGAGCCGCCGCCATGACGCAACGGCGCGAGAAACACCGAACAGCTCGATTGCAGGGCCAGCAGGTTCGGCACAAAGCCTTGCCATTCGATACGCGGGTCCTGCCAGCGTTCGCGCCAGCGTGTGGGCATGCCGAAACCACACACGCTCATGCGCGCGTCCGGGCAGTGCTCCCAGACCTTGGGCAGGATCTCATCCAGCGCCCACTCAATCGCATCCACATTGGGGGCGTATTCATAGTTGCCGAGGAACAGCACGCGACGCGCCGACGGGTCGGGCTGGGCGCTGGCGAAGTATTGGCAGTCCACGCCATTGACCACCACGGGCACCGGCTTGCCAGCGATTTTTTCCAGGACCTGGGCATCGCTGTCGGTCACCGCCACTACCTGCGTTGCCTGGCGCATCACCCGGCGTTCCCAGCGGGTGTAGCGCCATTGGTCGTAGCGAATAAACGGCAGCGCCCATCGCGGCAAGCGGTCGTAGGTCGCCGCACCCAGGGCCGATTCGACATTGTGTTCGGTCAGTACAAAGGGTTGGGACTTTCGCGCCAGCGCCTCTTCATAGGGCTGGAAGCTGTAGCTGTGCTCGATCTGCACCACGTCCCAATGTTCATTGAGCAATTGGCTGAAGGTGTCCTGCAAGGCTCCCGACAGGCCATTCACGCTCGCCAGCAACGGGTAGGGCGCCAACAATCCGGCCACCAGGGTCTTCACGCTGCGCAATGGGCGGCGCGGCAGGATGATCAGTTGTTCGAGGAAGGCTTCCAGCACCTGGCGATCGGCCAGCGACACCGGGTGCTTGTCATGCAGCAGCAAGGTGATCCGATGCCCGCGCGCCGCCAGGCTGAGCAACAGGTGGAACTGGCGCGTCTTGCCGCCGCTGGTGGCGGGCCAGGGCGAGTAGGGCAGGATCCATAAAATGCGCATGGCTGGCCTCAATCCCATAACAGAATTTGCAGGTTTGGCTTGACCGGGAGGGTCAGCCCATTGGTGCCGCTCACCGGGGTTTGCGTGCCGCGCAGCGGGTCGTAGAGGGTTGCGCTGGCAAGGTTTGGCAGGTGTGCGTTACCCCCCTGGGCCGACCAGAAGAACCACAGCTTGCGCCCGTCGGCGCGGGTCCAGCCGATGCTGAACAGACCGTCGGGCCATGCGTCGGTGGTGGGCGGGTCGCCGGGGGTGAGCGTTGGCCCGCTGACCTCGAGGAACTGTTTCAAGGCGGTGTAGACCGGCTTGGGGTTGGCGTCGATGTCGAGCAAACCATAAGACTGATCGCGCACGCTGGCGCGCGGGTCGAGGTCGCTCAAGGTAAACAGGAAGGTTCGGTCGTAATCCAGCGCGCTCATCAGCGCCAGGCGGCGCACCACGTAATCCGCTTGGCCTTGGAGGGTAACGAGGTCCTGGGCGTCTTTGGGCCCGGTGTAGGTTGACCAGCCCCATTCGGTGCTCCACAGGGTTTGCACGCCGCTGTTTCGCAGGGCCTGGTTGAGCGCGCGGGTCTTGGCGATAAAGTCCAGGTTGGCGGGGTCGTTGCCCTCGGGCAATTGGGTGTAGGGGTGATAGGCGATCACCGTGTTCAAACTTGCGACGCCCAGGGCACCGAGGGCGCTGAACAGGTTCTGGCCGTTGGGCATTTCACCGAAGAACGCCATGCCGGCGGCCACCACCGGTTTATTCGGGTCGACCGCCCTTAGCGCGGCGGCGGTGGCGGTAAGCAGTGTGGCGTAGCCGGCCGGGTCTGCCGCAGGGCGCCAGAAACCCAGCAGGTTCGGCTCGTTCCACACCTGCCAGGCGTCGACGCTGGGGTAACGCTGGGCCAGCAGCGCCATGCGTTTGGCGAATACGTTCGGGTCTTTGGGCGGGTACTGGTCCTGGTAAGGCGCACCGGCGGGCGCGGTGGTGGCGAAGGGTGCCGAACCGACCAGGTAGAACACCGACTTGAGTTGGTTGTCTTGCAGCTTGCCGACCAGTTGATCCAGCGTCGCGACCTGGTACTGGTTCTCGGCCGGCTCCAGTTGGTCCCAATGCAGGTCAAGGCGCACCCACTCCAGCCCGAGCGCCTTGAGGCGGTCGATCTGCTTCTGGTAACGCTCAGGGGCAAACCACAGGAACTGCGCGTTCACTCCCAGGAAGTCCTTCCACACCACCACCTTGCTGCCCTTGAGCACATGGCTCTCGGCGTCGGCCTGGCGGTCCCACAAAAACGCGCTCAGGCCCAGGGCGGCGACCACGGCCAGGGTGGCAAGGCAGGTACGTTTACGCGCCATGGTCGGCTCCTGCAACGGCCTCATCGAACAGCTGTACAAACTTTTGCGCGGTCAACGGCCACAGGCGCTCGCGGCCGATTTCCCCGGCGCGTTCGGCCCACTCCCGAGCCAGCGACGGCGTGTGTGCCAGGCGCAACAATTGCGCGCTCAGCGCGGCCACATCGCCCTGGGGATAGATCGCCCCGTTGCCGCTGGCGACTTCTTCGGCAAACGCCCGCGCATCCGACGTGATCGCGCCGCGCCCACAGGCGGCCGCCCAGGACAACGCGCCACTGGTGCCACGCTGGCGCCCCAGCAGCCCGAGTTTTTTCGATTCGCGATAGGGCAGCACCATCACATGGTGCGCCTGGATCGTCTGGGCAATCTCGCTGGCCGGCAGGTTCAGTCGCCAGTCGATGGTTCCCGCCAGGCCGAGGTCGGCGATCTGGCGGGTCAGTTGCTCCAGGTAATTGCCGCCTGCGCCAAATGCCATTTCGGCGGCGGTGCCACCGGCCAGGGTCAGGCGAATACGCTCACGCCATTCGGGGGCTTGCTGGAACACGGCGGCCAAGGCCTGCAACAAGTCCTCAATACCTTTGCCTCGGTAGATAAAACCGAAATACAGCAGGCGCAGTGTCTCCAGCGGCGGCAAAGGGGCCGCGGCAATGGACAGGTTGGCATGGTTGATCACCGCCACTTTACCCGCCGGCAGTTGCATGCGTTGGCTCAGGCACTCGGCGCCCAGTCGGGTCAGGGTCACCAGGCGGGTCAGGCCCTGGGCAACCTGGCGTTCTTCGCGCAAGGTCAACGGGTCTGCCAGCACCACGGCCGCCTGCGGCAAGGGGCTGGGCAAACGTGCCAGCAGGTTGAGCGGGAAGGGCAGGTGCTCACGCCGCCAGACCAGGCGTTCCGGGTCGTGCACGGTGGCGGTCAGTGCCAGGTGGGGGTAGGCCCGGCGCAGTGCACGCAGGGCCAGGAACTCGCCCAGGCGTCCACCGCCCAATTCGGCGTGGACCAGGTCCACTCGGCGCCAGTCGAACGCGGCGACGGCCTGCCGGATCGCTTCGCCAGTGCCGGCCACGCCGCTCAACGGGGTCAACACCTCCACACCCAACTGCTCCAGTGCCGTCTTGAAATGGTTCGCGTAGTCGGCGATCCCGTTTTTTTCCGGCGGCAAAGGTGCGAGCAGGGCGATGCGCATCAGAGTGCCCCCTGGTACTTGGCGATGGTTTGAAGCACCTTGGCCGGTACTTCGAATTTACGCCGGTTGATGATGATGCCGTCGACTTTGCCGAATGCGGTATTGAGGATCGACAGCGCATGCTCCACCACCGGCACCGTGCTTTTCTGCGCTTCCACCACCAACGCGATCAGGTCCGCGCGCCGCAGCGTGATGAACGCGTCGCGGTTGTCCAGCAGCGCCGAGGCATCCAGCAGCACCACCTCACCAGGCGCCGCCGGCTCCACGCCGCCGACGCGTACGCTGATGCCGTTTTCCTGCAGCAATCGGCGCAATTGCTCCACCACGAACGTCACCCCCTCGCCGTGGCGCGCCGAGGTCAGCCCCAGGGTCATGCCGTGTTCGGCGATGCGCTCCAGTTGCAGCAAACCGTACAGCCGGTAGATGCTCGCATTGAACGCGTTGGTGCTTTGCGCGGTGCTGGTGTCCAGCTCCGGCAGGGTGGTCCATAGCGGCAGGCCGAACTTGCGTTCTACCAGGCCGCCGTCGTGTATGCGCTGGTCGAGCAGGTAGCACAGGTAGATCACCAGCAGGCCGACGACGATGGCGAACGGGATCGCCAACACCAACATCATCAGGGTTTTCGGGAAGATGCGGCCGGGGTTCAAGGTGGCTTCTTCGATCACCGCGATGTTGCTGATCTGGCTGTTGTCCAACTCACGGTCGATGCGCGATTTTTCCAGGTTATCCACGTACAGCGCATAGTTGCGTTCGGTGGCACTCAGCTCGCGGGCCAGGCGGGCCAGTTCCGGTTCGATCTCCAGGGCTTGCTTGCGCTGGCCTTCAAGGTTTGCCAGGTGTTTCTGTTGCTGCACCAGCTGGGTACGCAACGCCAGGTTGTTGCTCGACTCATCCAGCAGCACCCGCTGCAGGTGGATTTCCAGGGTGTTGGGCGCACGGTTTTCCGAGCTTTGCACCGTGTTGCTTTCGCCTGCGACCTGGGCCTGCATCGCGCGTATCGAGGCATCCAGGGCTTTGACCGGCGGCGCGTTATCCGTGTAGGTGCGCATCATGTCGGCCCGTTCCAGCAGCTTCTGGTTCAGCAGGCGACGCAAATCCTGCTGCTGCGGGTTCAGTGCGATCTGGCGCACCGTGGTCACTTCCTTGGGCTGGGTCTTGAGCTGAGCGCGGGTGCTGGCGATGGCGCTGTCGGAGGAAGCGATCAGGCGCGTGGTATTGAACACTTCGCCGCGCAGCACGTTGATGCGTTCGGACAAGTCTTCCAGGCGGTCGGTGATGCTCGCCGCGCCGATCTGGTTCAAATGCGTAAGGATCTGTTGCTTGTAGCGCTTGATCTCGGCGGCGCTGGTGGACACCTGGCCCTCATAGAAGGTGTACAGGCTCTTGCGCCCCAGGGCCTGGGTACGCTCGTTGATGTAGGTCTCGACCCAAGCCTTGACCACCGCCTGGGCGATGTGCGGGTCGCCCCAGGTAAAGGTGATGTCCATTACCGTGGAGCCGGCGGCGTGGCTGACCTCAAAGCTCTTTTCCAGGCCGGCGGCCAGGCGTTCCACCGCGGTGGTTTTTTCAATCACACCCACGGTTTCCAGTACCACGCGCAGGCCATCGAACACCGCGCCCACGCCCTCCTTGATGTAATGCTTGGTGCGCTTCCAGAAGCCCTCCGGCGGTGGCGCGTTGTTGATCACTTCCAAGTAGTGCTCGGCCACCGCGCGCACGATCGGGCGCCCGGTCAGCAGGCGTTCCTCGTCGACAATCGGGTCGCGCTGGGTGCTGGGCATCACCAACGCCTGGCGGTTGCTGATCTCGATCGGCAGTGTCGAATCACGTCCTGGCTTGACCAGCAGGCGCGCGGTGGATTCGTACTTGGCCGGCAGTAAAAAAGCGCCCAGCAGGATGATCACCAGCGCGGCAATCGCGGCCAGTTTGAACTCACGCCGGAAGATGAAGAACAGGCGCAGCAGGTCACGAAAAGAACGGATCTCGATCATGGGATGTCGCTCCTTCAGTTACTGCCGCTGCTGGTTCGGGTGTAGTTGTAGCCAACCCCAATGGACTTGGTGAACGGGATCAGTTGGTTCATGTAGGTATCCACTCCCTGGATGCGTTCGCCGACGTTGGATTTGGGCACGAACACCACGTCGCCGCGTTGCAGGGCTACGGGTTTGCGCCCGCTGGTGCCGGTCTTGAGGAACTGGCTGAAGTCCAGGAAGTAGGCGTGGTAGGCGCCTTGGGCGTCTTCGCGCAGCAGCGCGACCATGCTCGCGTTGCCGGCCTGGCTGACACCGCCCGCACCGACAATCGCCTGTTCCAGGGTATTGGCCGTGGCGATCTGTACCGCCGTGGGGTTGTTCACCGCGCCGCCGACGATTACCGAGTTGCCCGGCGCCTGGTTGATATTCACTGTCACGCGTGGCTCGCGGTACACCGGCGCCAGGCGTTCAGTCAGTTCCTCTGCCACCTCGGCGGGCGTACGCCGCGCCACCTGGATCGGCCCCAGGAACGGGTAGTTGATCTTGCCGTCGTTCTGCACCGTGTACAGCGTCAGCTCGTAGATCGTGCTGACGTTGAACGCCGACAGGGTCGGCATCTCACCGGCATCACGCACGATGCGCAACTGGTCGCCGACGCGAATGCGTTCCACCGCCGGCGGCAACTGGGCGAGCTGCTCGAGAGCGCGCTTGCCGTCTTCGACGGTCTGGTCGTCCGGTGGCACGATACGCGCGGGAGTGTTGCAGGCGGTCAGGGCCATCAAGGCCAGGACGAGCACGGTGCATTTCATCAAGGGGGACCTCCTGTAGGTCATGATGCTCACCTCCAATAGCCGGGGAACATGCTGATGCGCCGCTTGAGGGCGACGGGGAGGCGGCGCTCCAGTTGGCCCAGCCGATAGCCGAGCAACTTGAACGCGCTGCGCACCAGGACTTCGGGGACGCGGTGCAAGGCACCGGCCCTGCGCAAGGCTGCCAGCTCGGCCAGTACATAGCGTTTACCTTCACCGCCGGCATCGCCGAAGGCCTCGCGGATCCACGGCTCGCGACCGTAGAACACGCCAATGTCGAAGTAGCGGTGAAACTCATCCATCAGCCGGTAGTCGTGGGAGTGGTACACCCGCGCCGTGGCGGCGTAGCGCACTTTGTAACCGTCGAGCAGCAGGCGTGCCGCCACAAACGCGTCTTCGCTGCCGATCACATCCACAGGGAAGCCGCCGACCGCCTCCAGGGCGCTGCGCCGGTACACGGAAAACGAGTCGGAGCTGAAGCAGGTCTTGATCCCCAGTTCCGGCGCATCGGCCAGGCTCTTGCTGCGGCTCTGGGGCGGGTAGTTGAAGTGCCGCGACTGCGCGCCCAGCACACCGGCGTCGGGGTGTGGTAATTGGCGGCCGTAGGCCACGCCGTTGAGCGGGTCTTCCTGCAACTCGTGCAGCAGATTAGCGAAGGTCTGCGGGTCGGCGGGAATTGCGTCCTGGGTCATCACGATCAATGCGTCGCCGTCCACCTGTTCACTGGCCCAGCGTCGCGTGCCGCCATGGTTGAACGTGCTGGCGTCGATCACCTCGACCCGCGCGCCAAACGCCTGAAAGCGCGCCGCGGTGTCATCGCTGGAGGCACTGTCCACCACCAGCATCTCGTCCGGTTGCAGGGTTTGCATCGTCAGGGCGGGCAACAGGCGCGCCAAATGACTGGAGGCGTTGCGGGTCGGGATGATCAACGCGGTGCGCATATCATTTGTTCACGTCGAGGGGCGCGCGCCCGTAGATGTCATCGAAGCGCACGATATCGTCCTCCCCCAGGTACTCGCCGCTCTGCACCTCGATCATCACCAGGTCGATGATGCCCGGGTTGCTCAAACGGTGTTTGTGCCCGGCCGGGATGTAGGTCGACTCGTTGGCGTTGATCAAGAACTCGCGCTCGCCATTGGTGATCTGTGCCGCGCCGCTGACCACCACCCAGTGCTCGCTGCGGTGGTGGTGCATCTGCAACGACAACGATGCCAGGGGCTTGACCACGATGCGCTTGATCTTGAAGCGGGGGCTTTCCTCCAGAACGGTATAGGTGCCCCACGGCCGCGTCACGGTACGGTGCAAGCTGTACGCCGGGTGGTTCTGACGCTTGAGTTCGGCGACGATGTAGCGCACATCCTGGCTGCGATGGGCGTCGGCGATCAGCAGCGCGTCGGGGGTGTCGACGATGATCAGGTCGCGCACGCCCACCGCGCCCAATACACGCTTGGGCGAGTCGATGTAGCAGTTGTGCACGTCGTGCAGGATCGCTTCGCCATTGACCTGGTTGCCTTGGGCGTCATTGGGGGTGAGTTGGCGCAGGGCTTCCCAGGAGCCGATGTCGCTCCAGCCGATGTCGCAAGGCACCACGGCCACGTGCTGGGATTTCTCCATCAGTGCCACGTCGATGGAAATGTCCGGTGCGCTGCCGAAGGCATCGGCGTCCAGCTCTCGCTGGCGCGAGGTTTTGTTCTGCAGGCTTTGGCTATGCGCCAGCGCAGTGCTGGCCGCTTCCAGGACGTCGGGAGCATAGGTCGTCAGTTCGTTGACCAGGGTGCTGGCCTTGAAGCAGAACATCCCGGCGTTCCACAGGTGCTTGCCACCGTCGAGGTAGGCCTGGGCCGTGGCCAGGTCGGGTTTCTCGACAAAGCGTTTGACGCGATACCCGGCACTCAAGGCCTCACCTTGCTCGATGTAGCCAAAGCCCGTCTCGGGGCGATCGGGCTGGATACCGAAGGTCACCAGGTAGCCGGCTTCAGCCAGCTCGCGGGCCTGGCTCACGGCGGCGGCGAACGCGGTTTCATTGAGGATCAAGTGGTCGGCGGGCATGATCAGCAACGGCGCGTCGTCGCCGAAATGCTCCTGTACATGCAGTGCCGCCACGGCAATCGCGGCGGCCGTGTTGCGACCGAACGGCTCCAGCAACAGGTCCAGGGGCAGGTGCGCCTTGTTCACCAGCCGGTAGTCATCGAGGGTGCGAAACAGCAGGTCGCGGTTGGTGACCGTGAGTACGCTCTGCACGCCGGGCAGGCGGCTGGCGCGCTGGAAGGTTTTCTGCAACAGGCTCTGGCCATCGCGCATGCGCATGAAGGGTTTGGGCATGTTCTGCCGCGACACCGGCCACAGCCGCGTGCCCGAACCACCGGAAATGATGCAGGGAATTAATCCGTCGAGGGGATTCATCAATAGACTTCCTTGGTGGAAAGGACGGCCGGGACCGTCATGAAGACGATGTACAAGTCAAACCACACCGACCACTTGGAGATGTACTCCAGGTCGTACTCGACACGTTTCTGGATCTTGAACAGCGTGTCGGTCTCACCGCGGTAGCCGTTGATCTGCGCCCAGCCGGTGATTCCAGGCTTGACCCGGTGCCGCGAGCTGTATTCGCTCACCGCCACTTCGAAGGGAATACCGGCGGCCTTGGTGGCCGTGGCGTGGGGGCGCGGGCCAACGATCGACATGTTGCCCAGCAGTACGTTGAACAACTGCGGCAGCTCGTCGATGCTGGTCTTGCGGATAATGCGTCCGACCCGGGTGATACGTGGGTCGTGACGCGTGGTCTGGCGTTCGGCGGTGAAGTCGCTCTGGTCGGTGTACATCGAGCGGAACTTGAATACGCGGATTTCGTTGTCGTTGTAGCCAAATCGATTCTGGCGAAACAGCACCGGGCCCCTGGAGTCGAGCTTGATCGCAATCGCGGTCGCCAGCATCAACGGTGACAGCACCACCAGCGCTAGGCTTGCCAACAGGCAGTCTTCCAGGCGCTTGATCACCGGCGACCAACCGCGCAGTGGCAACTGCGAGGTGTTGAACATCAGGATGCCACCCACTTCGCTGATGCGGCTGTGGCCATAGCGCAAGGCGGCCATGTCGGGCACCAGCATCACGTTCACCGACATCTGGCGCAGGCGATTGACCAGCCCATGGATACGCTGTTCGGCCGCCCAGGGCAGGCAAATCATGACCTGGTTGACCTGTTCGGCGCGGATCAGCTTTTCCAGCTCGCGGGTGTTGCCCAGCAAGGGCAGGTTGCTCAACGATTTGGGAATGCGCTCGGTACGGTCATCGATAAAGCCGATCAGGCCCGAGCGGATATCGCCGTTGCGTTGCAGGTGATCGGCGACGTGCACGGCGGTATCGGTGAAGCCCAGGATCACCGTGCGTTGCAGGTACATGCCGTGGCGCATCAGCTGGCGGTACAGGCGCAGCATGAGCAGGCGCTCAAGGCAGAACAGCCCCAGGCTGGTGATGTACCAATACACCAGGTTGCGCGGGGTCAGTTGCGGGAAAAACTGCAGGATCTGGTACATGAACAGCAGGATGCAAAACGCTGCCGACCAGGCCTTTATCTTGGTGCGCAAGCGCAGTCGATTGCTGAACAGTTCCTCGGAATAAATACCGAGAGCCTGGAACAGAATAATGGTCAGGATCGCGAAAAACAGCAGCAGGCCGAGAAAGTGGGAGCGCAGTTCAGGGGCCATCGGGTCGATGAAAAATACCAGCACCAACGGCGGCAGGATAGCCGTCAGGCCATGGATCGATTTGACGAAAACAACAAAAAATTCAACAAAACCCGCACGTGTTAAAAACAAGCTGTCGACGGACGACGTCTCTGGCATAAAACATCCCTCATTGCACTCCAGACTTCTCTGTCCGGTTCTTTATTCAATAAGGCGGCGGGCCACTTTATTGAGGGAACGTCGAACGACGGCAACTCTGGATAAAACGCAACCGCCCATTCATATGAGTGGAATGTGCGGGGTGGTGACTAAAGGAGTGGTCCCTTTGTGTGCTCTGTCAACGAATTGACGATGTTGCGGAGGTGTTGTGATAGACGCTTTAGGCGATATTCTTTTGGCATTTTATTGACGATCCTTGTCCGGGCACTCGGTGATGGCGTGTGTTTTTGAGTGTAGGAACAAATGTGAGATTTTTCCTGTTTAACGCGAGAACCTTTTCCAAAGAGAGGTAGGAAAAGGGGACAAGTATGGGTTGATCAGGAGCACAAAGTGCCCAGCCGCCGGGCTTTCGTTGGTTCGGAAGTTGTCTGCGGAACTTACGCTTAAATGATGCGGTTCATCCAGGAAGTTGTCCTGGGAAGCGGTGCCCACTGTTTGATAATAGTGTTTGGCGAACAGGTGAGTGCCCGGCAGTGTGAGCGTCCGAACGTTATTCATGCTGTAGTCGATGACCCGTACGTGCGGGATTGTATCCAGCACAATTTTTTGTTTGCGTCAGGTTCGCTGCTTAATCTACGGGCTTTCCCGGTGGATGGGCCGAGCATGATAGATCTCGCAACCTTGGCGGTTTTTTCCGGTGCTGTTGTGCTGTTGCTGTTATCGCCGGGGCCGAACATGGCGTTCGTCATCAGCCACGGCATAACCCATGGCTGGCGCGGTGGCGCGGCCTCGGCCCTGGGCATCGGCGTAGCGGACCTGCTGCTGACGGCATTGACGGCCATGGGCGTGACGGCCTTGGTCGCGAGTTGGCCTCCGTCATTCGACTTGATTCGCTATGCCGGCGTGATTTACCTGCTGTGGCTGGTATCCAAGACCTTGCAGGCAAAGCCCGGTGGGGCAGCTACCCAGGTCGAACGCGTGCGGTTGGGCCGTGTATGCGTACGGGCCATGCTCAACAGTTTGCTCAACCCCAAGGCGCTGTTGTTTTTCGTGGTGTTCCTGCCGCAGTTCGTGCGCCCCGAAGCAGGCCCGATCGCGACGCAACTGTGGGTGCTGGGCGGCGTGCTGACCTTCATCGCCGCCGTGTTTCACCTGGTGCTGGGGGTGTTTGGCGGGGCGGCCAGCCGGTTTTTCAGCGGCCGCCCCGGCACCGCCACCCTGCAGAAGTGGGGCCTGGCCACGGTGCTGACGGTGTTGGCCGTGCGCCTGGCGCTGATGGCCCGACCGACGTGATGGCTTGTTGAAGAAAGTACGGTCCCCCTGCTCATCGCTGCTGGCGATCAACCGAGGCCCCTACACAAGCCACACTGGCCGCGAGCCGCGTCGTCAACCCAGGCGCGCTGCCGCCCGCGCCACAATCTCAGCGCGGGTCTTGCGCGATTCGACCGTACGCTTGTTGGCTTCTTCCAGCACAGCGGTGGGCGCCGTGTCTGGGCGGCCGGCATTGAACGGTGGCGCCGGGGCGTATTCGATCTGCAACTGCACCAATTGTGCCGCCGCTTCGCTGTACAACTCCGCTGCCAGGGTCAGGGCGAAGTCGATGCCGGCGGTGATGCCGCCGCCGGTGAACAGGTTGCCATCGCGCACCACGCGCTCCTGTACCGGGATCGCGCCAAGAGGGGCGAGCAGGTCGTGGTAGGCCCAGTGCGTCGTCGCCTTGCGCCCGCGCAACAGGCCCGCCGCGCCGAGCACCAGCGAACCGGTGCACACCGACGTCACGTAGCGCGCGGTCCGGGCCCGGGCCTTGAGGAAGTCCAGGGTTTGCGGATCTTCCATCAACGGGCCCACACCGGAACCGCCGGGCACGCAGAGCACATCCAGGTTCGGGCAGTCGGCGTAGGTCATGGTCGGGGTAAAGACCAGCCCGGTGCTGGACATGACCGGAGCCAGGTCTTTCCAGACCAGGTGCAACTGCACGTCCGGCAACGAGCCCAATACGTCGTACGGGCCGGTAAGGTCCAGTTGCTGGATGCCGGGGAACAACACAAAGCCGATCTGCAAAGTCATGAATGACGCTCCGATAAAGGGGTGGACGGCTTCACTCTAGAGGCCTAGGCTTTGGCGCATACGCCATTGAGCCCACGAATCACGCCAATCATGCCCAGACTTGTTCACGTACTCGCCTTCGACAATGCACAAGTGCTCGATGTCACCGGGCCGCTGCAAGTGTTCGCCTCGGCCAATGACCTGGCGCGCCAACGCGGTTTGCCGCTGCCCTATGCCGTCACGGTGATCGCCGATCAGGCACAACCGGTGATGACCTCCGCTGGCCTGGCGCTGGTGGCCGAGCCGTTGCCTGCGGTTGACCAGCCTTGCGACACCCTGCTGATCGCCGGCGGCTGGGGCGTGTACGGCGCCGCCGAAGACCCGGCGCTGGTGGATTGGGTGCGGGAAAAATCCCGGCATACCCGGCGCATGGCTTCGGTATGTACCGGTGCGTTTCTGCTGGCCGCCAGCGGTTTGCTCGACGGCTGCCGCGTGGCCACCCACTGGACGCGTTGTGACGAGCTGGCGCGCAAGTTCCCCGCGCTTCAGGTCGAGGCCAACCCGATCTTTATCCAGCAAGGCACGCTGTGGACCTCGGCCGGCGTGACGGCCGGTATCGACCTGTGCCTGGCGCTGGTGGAAGAAGACCTGGGCCGCGCCGTCGCCCTGGAAGTGGCGCGGCATTTGGTGGTGTTTCTCAAGCGCCCCGGCGGCCAATCGCAATTCAGCGTGACCTTGTCGTTGCAAAAGGGCGACAGCCGCTTTGCCGAATTGCACGCCTGGATCGCCGAGAACCTGACCCTCGACCTGACCCTCGCGACCCTGGCCGCCCAAGCCGGCATGAGTGAGCGCAGTTTCGTGCGCCACTACCGTGCCGAAACCGGGCAAACCCCGGCGCGTGCCGTCGAGTTGATCCGTGTTGAGACTGCCCGCCGGCAACTGGCGGACAGTACGGCATCGATCAAGCGCATCGCCGTGCAGTGCGGCTTTGGCTGTGAAGAGACGCTGCGCCGCAGCTTCCTGCGGGCCTTGGCGGTGACGCCACAGGCCTATCGCGAACGTTTTTCGCCAGTGGCCTAGGCAAGCAATTCCAACAGCGCTTCAAGGGTCGCGTGTGGCGCTTCCTGGGGGATATTGTGGCCCGCGATAGACACCGCTGAAGTGCGCCACGTCGTCGTCCTCCAGGGGGATCGCCAGCCCATCCATGAGTTCCAGCAGATCCTTGGCCAACGCCGGTATCTACACAACTTTTCAGCCCCTGACACATCTCCCTGTGGCGAGCGGGCTCGTCCCGCGTTGGGCTGCGTAGCAGCCCCAAAACCAGGCACCGCGGTGTGTCAGTTAAAAACACATCGCCTGTAATGGGGCCGCTTCGCGCCCCAACGCGGGACGAGCCCGCTCGCCACAACAGCCTCATCTGCCGGGCATTCAGCGTTGAGCCAGCGTTGTTTAGATCCCTATGGAGTGATAGGGGAAGCCGTGCAGCAGGGGGACCGGCTCACTGTCAGTGGGGCCGTGGGCGACAAGCGCCACTCCTGCGCCAACACCCCCAGCACACACAGGCGACCTCAGGGCTGCCACACCGTCTTCTCTCCACTCAACTTGCGATCCAGGAATGTCGCCGCGCTGATCAACGCCAAGTGGCTCAACGCCTGGGGGGTGTTGCCCAAATGCCGCGCCTGGCTGTCGAACTCTTCGGCGTACAACCCCAGTGGGTTGGCATAACGCAGCAACTGTTCGAACTCCAGATGGGCCTTTTCCACCTGGCCGGCGCGGGCCAGGCATTCGACGTACCAGAACGAGCAGGCGGCAAATGCGCCTTCGGTGCCTTGCAGGCCGTCGATCTGGCTGTCGTCGTTGCGATAGCGGTACACCATGCCGTCGCGTACCAGGCTGTCCTGGATCGCTTCCAGCGTCGACAGCCAACGCGGATCGGTGGCGGCGACAAAGCGCACCAGCGGCATCAGCAGCATCGAACCGTCCAGCGCGGTGCTGCCGATATGCTGCACAAAATGCCCGCGCTCTTCGTTCCAGAAGTTGCTCCAGATGTCGGCGTAGATCGCCTGGCGTGTCTCGTCCCAGCGCGCGAACGGGGCCGGCAGGGAACGCTTGGAGGCCAAGCGGATCGCGCGGTCCAGGGCTACCCAGCACATCAGCCGCGAATGCAGGAAGTGATGCTGCTCGCCGCGCATTTCCCAAATGCCCACGTCTTTCTGGTTCCAGACTTCACAGACCTGATCGGCCACTTCCACCGTGTGTTTCCAGCCTTCGTGGGAGATGGCTTCGCCGTATTTGTTGACCAGGTACACCGCGTCCATCAACTCGCCGTAGATGTCCAACTGCACCTGGTCGAAGGCTTCATTGCCGATGCGCACCGGGGTCGCGCCGCCATGGCCGCTGAAGTGATCAAGGGTGGCCTCGGGCAGCTCCTGGCGGCCGTCGATGCCGTAGAGGATATTGATTTTGGTCGGTTGGCCACAGCAGTCGCTGACCCGGCCTTTGAGCCAGCGCATGTAGGCGTTCGCTTCATCGATGAAACCCAGGCGCATAAAGGCGTAGACCGTGAACGAGGCGTCGCGGATCCACGTGTAGCGGTAGTCCCAGTTACGCTCACCGCCGCGGGTTTCCGGCAGGCCGAAGGTGGCGGCGGCGATGATTGCGCCGTGTTTGCGCGAGGTCAGGAGCTTGAGTGCCAGCGCCGAGCGGTTGACCATTTCGCGCCAGCGTCCGCGGTAATTCGATTGGGCGATCCAGCTGCGCCAGAAGCTCAGGGTACGTTGCAGGTACAGGTCGGTGCAGGCGTTGGTGACCCGGGGGTCGTCCTCGCCACCGAGGATGAATTCGGCGCTTTCTTCCTGGCCGAGGGTAAACGTCGCCACGGCGGCCTGGTTATCCAGTTGCAGCGCATGGCTGCCCGCCAGGCGCAGCCCAGGCTGGCCATCAGCGGTGAACAGCACGGCGTTTTCATCGGCGCTGGCGTGAGTTCGCGCCCGCGCATAGTCATGGCGCACAGCGCAGCGCAGATGAATCGTTGCCGTTCCGCTGACCACTCGCACTCGGCGAATCAACAGGGGCAGGTCGTCGACGGCTTCACTGACACACAGCAGGTCGGTCACTTCCACTACCGCCTCGTCGCTGAGCCAGCGGGTTTGCAGCACGTTGGTATCGGGCAGGTAGATCTGCTCGCGGCGGGCCTCGGGCAGGTTCGGGGTGAGTTGAAAAATGCCGGCCTCGGGGGTGTCGAGCAGCGAGCAGAAAATCGATGGGCTGTCGAATTCAGGCCAACAGAAAAAGTCGATGCTGCCCTTGTCGTTCACCAGGGCGGCGCTGCGCATGTCGCCGATAATGCCGTGGGCATCGATGGCGCTTTGGGGCTCTTTGTTCAAATCAACCATTGCCACGAAACTCCGGATAAAGGCTCATCCCGCCATCAATGAAAAGGGTACTGCCCACCACATAGTCCGAGGCGTCACTGGCCAGCCAGACCACCGCATTGGCCACGTCTTCCACGTCGCCCACACGCCCATACGGAATCAACTTGAGCAGCTCTTTTTCCGCCGCGCCCTCAGTGGCCGCCTGGTTGATCGCCGTGCGAATCGCTCCTGGGGCAATGCCGTTGATGCGGATGCGTTGCTCGCTGACTTCCTGGGCGAGGGTGCGCATCAGCATCTCCACGCCGCCCTTGGACGCGGCGTAGTTCACATGCCCGGCCCAGGGGATCAACTGGTGCACCGAACTCATGTGGATGATCTTGCCCGCCGCTCGCGACACACCATCACGCACGCCCTGGCGCTGGAAAATTCGCACGGCGGCGCGGGCGCAGAGGAACTGGCCGGTGAGGTTGACGCCGATCACCGTGTTCCAGTCGTCGAGGCTCATGTCGACCAGGTTCGCGTCTTTTTGCAGGCCGGAATTGGCCACCAGGATGTCCAGGTGGCCAAAGGCTTCGAGGCTCTTCGCGAACAGGCGTTCCACGTCGTCCTCCTTGGACACATCGCCACCGATGGCAATCGCCCGGCCGCCGTCGGCATTGATCTGTGCGGCGAGGGCCTCGGCGGGTGCCGCCTGGGCGTTGTAGTTGAGCACCACGGCCGCACCGGCAGCGGCCAGGGCCTTGGCTGCGCCGGCACCGATGCCGGAGCTGGCGCCGGTGACCAGGGCCACTTGTTGCTGCAATGAAATCTGCATCGACCATCCACCGTATTGTCAGAGTCCTTTCAGCTGACTGGCGGCGCGGCGCGGAAGTTCACCGGATGTCTTGAGCGCGACGACAGCTGTCTCTTTCAATCGTTTTCGCCAGCGTGCTTTTCGCTAGACTCAGGGCCTGTTGACGCGAGACCCGCCCATGACTGCCCAATCGTCTCCCAGGCCGTGGCTTGAAGCCTATGCCGACAATTACCACAACGATGAGGTGGTGCACGCCCATTGCCATGCCGAAGCCCAACTGATTCATGGCGTCTCCGGGGTCATGCTGGTCAGCACCGCGCAAGGCAGCTGGCTGGTGCCTTCCGGGCACGCGCTGTGGGTGCCGGCGGGGACGGCCCATGAGATTCGCATGGCCGGTGACGTGCATATGCGCACACTGTTCCTGGCGCCGGATGCCGAGCCCGAATTGGGCCGAGTGTGCCAGGTGATTGAAGTGTCGGCGCTGCTGCGCGAACTGATCGTCGCCGCCACCTTGATCGCCGGGCAGAACAGCCCGCGCATGCAGGCGATGATCGAGCTGATCCGCATGGAGCTGCTCACGGCGCCCGTGGTCGCGATGCATGTGCCGGTGCCCGCCGAAGCGCGGTTGGCGCGGTTGTGCACGCACTTTATCCGCAACCCTTCCGATGACAGCAGCCTGCAAGCCTGGGCCGACATCCTGAACATGAGTACACGGACCCTGAGCCGGATTTTCCAGCGCGAACTGGGCATGAGCTTTGGCGAATGGCGCAAGCGCGCGCGGCTGGCCCTGAGCCTGAAATTGCTGGCCCAGGGCGTCTCCATTCTGGAGGTGGCGCTGGAGCATGGCTATCAAAGCCCGAGCGCCTTCAGTGCGATGTTTCGGCGAGCGATGGGCTACCCGCCGAGTCATTTCCGCCCGGGGGCCTGATTCGCTCATCCCGGTGTCTGTCCGGCGACGACACATGGCCTGGGCGCGCGCGAAACCCGTGGGGCGACTGCCTATGCTGCAAGGCCCTTTCTTGAACGAGCCTTGTGATGCCCAGCTCTGTGATTGTCGCCTTACACCGCACACCGCTCGCGGTTGTGTTGAGTGCGTTGGTCGCGTGCGGCCACGTGCCGTCGACCCAGGTCACCGCGCAGCCCGCGCCACGCTTGTCGGTGGAAACCAGTGACGCGCTGCCCGACCATTGGTGGCAGTTGTACCGCGACCCGCAATTGGATGCCCTGGTGGAAAAGGCACTGCGTGAGAACAAAGACCTGGAGGCAGCCGGTGCCCATGTCGATGCATTGCTCGCGCAGTTGCAGCAATTTGAAGGTGAGCGCCGTGCCTCGACGACGTTGTCCTATGGCCTGGACTATGGGCGCAGTCGTGATGACCAGACCCTGGCCAAGGCCTCTGGCCAGTCAGCGGATGGACAGTGGAGCCATACCCCGCAATTTTCCCTGAGCTACACCCTGGACCTGTGGGGCGCGGTGCGCTATCGCATTGCCGCCGCCCGCGCCGATGCCCAGGTGGCACGGGCGATGGAAGATGAGTGGCGCGTGACCGTGGCGGCGCAGACCGCCAGGGCCTATGCCCAGGCGTGTGTCTACACGCAACAGGCGCAGGTGCAACGCCATTCGGTGCAATTGCTGGAGCAGAGCGTCGACATCACCCAGCGCTTGCGCCACGCCGGTGCCGCCACCGAACTGGACGTCGCGCGCCTCCAGGGCTTGCTGGAGGAGACCCGCGCGCCCTTGCCCATGTTCACTGCCCGGCGCCAGAGCGCGCTGTATGAACTGGCCGCGCTCAGCGGCCAAACCCCGGAAAAGGTGATCGCCTTGCGCTGTGCCCAGGCGCCGCAATTGCAGGCACCGTTGCCAGTGGGCGAGGGCTGGCCCCTGGTGCAACGGCGCGCCGATATCCGTCGCGCCGAAGCGCGGTTGCGTTCAGCCACAGCGTCCACGGGCGTTGCCCGCGCGCAGCTTTATCCGCGTATCACCTTTGGCGCCATGTTGGGCTCTTCGGCTGCCAGCCTGGGTAAGCTGGGCAATGCTGATGCTGTGGTGTACGGCATTGGGCCCTTGCTGTCCTGGCAGTTTCCCGACCGGCAGATCGCCCATGCGCGTATCAGCCAACGCCAGGCCGAGACCCACCAGGCCCTCGCGCAATTCGATGCCACGGTGCTGGGCGCGCTCAAGCAAGTCGAGCAAGCCTTGGCCCTGTACCAGGGCGAACAGCAGCGTCGCCAGGCCGTTGCCGACGCTCTCGATAACAGCCGTCGCGCCTTCGACCTGGCCCGGCGTGGCTTCCAGGCCGGTGGGCTGGATGCCCTGCAACTGCTCGACAGCGAACGCAACCGGGTCAGCCTCGAGGCGCGCCTGGCCCAGGTCGACCTGCAATTGATCAACCGTCAGATCGATGTGTTCCAGGCCCTGGGTGGCGGCTGGCAGCGTGACGATCCGGCGTCTTCCCTCACTGTTAATACCCTCGGAGCTCGCCCATGAACCAGGCAATTGAAGTCCTTCCTCCTACGTTGATGCAGCGTCATCGCCGGGCACTGGTCAGCGCTGTTTCAGTCGCCGCTTTGCTGGGCGTCGTAGGGGCTGGCGCCTGGTGGTGGAACCTGGGCCAATACTTGGAGGAAACCGATGATGCCTATGTGCGCGCCGACTGGGTGGCAATCAGTCCGCGGGTGGCCGGTTATGTCAGCGAGGTGCTGGTCGACGACAACCAGGCGGTCAAGGCCGGAGATGTGCTGGTGCGTATCGATGCACGGGATTACACCGAGCGCCTGCACAGTGCCGAGGCGCAGTTGCAGCAAGCACATGCGGCGGTCACCGCGCAGCAGGCACGCCTGGACACCTTGGACGCACAATTGAGCGAACAACAGCAACGCATCGTTCAAGCACGTGCAGCCCTCGACAGCGGTGAGGCTGAAGCGCGACGGGCGCATTTGGACTACCAGCGCTATCGCAACTTGGTGGCACAACAGGTGGCCAGCGCGCAGCACCTGGAAACCGTGAGCGCCAGCCAGGCCCAAGCCCTGGCGGCGCTGGCCCAGGCGCGTGCCCAGGTCGCGCGCCAGCAGGCGCAGGCGCAAGTTATCCAGGCGCGTCGACAGCAAGCCCAGGCCCAGTTGCTCGAGCGCCAGGCGCATATTGGCGAAGCCCAGGCCAGCCTGGCCCTGGCCCGCAATGCCTTGGCCGATACCGCCATCCGTGCGCCCTTTGACGGCGTGGTCGGGCAACGCAAGGTGCGGCGCCAGCAATACGCAACGCCGGGTCTGCCGCTGTTGGCCGTGGTACCGGTGACCCAGGCTTATGTGATCGCCAATTTCAAGGAGACCCAGTTGCAGCACATGGCACCGGGGCAGGCGGTGGAGATTGCGGTGGACAGCTTCAGTGGCCAGCACTGGCAGGGTGAAGTCCACAGCATCGCCCCCGGTTCCGGCGCCGTGTTTGCGCTGTTGCCGCCAGACAACGCCACGGGCAATTTCACCAAGATCGTCCAGCGTTTTCCGGTGAAGATCCGCCTGGTGCAGCGGGGCGGCGCGAGCCCGCCGATCCTGCCGGGCATGTCGGTGATCGCCACGGTCGATACCCGCGGGGAGCGTTCCCATGGAGGCTGAGGCGCATTCGCCCCAGGTCTCGCTGCGTGCCTGGGTGGCCGTGATCGGCGGGCTGTTTGGTTGTTTCATGGCCGGCATGAACGTGCATGTCACCAGCGCCGCGCTGCCGGAAATCGAAGGCGCCCTGGGGGCGACGTTCGAGGAAGGCTCGTGGATTTCCACCGCGTACCTGGTGGCGGAAATCATCATGATCCCCCTCACGGCCTGGCTGGTGCAGGTGTTCTCGCTGCGCCGCGTGATGCTGGTGGGCTCGGGCCTGTTCCTGGTGGCGTCGGTCGCCTGTTCGCTGGCGCCAAACCTGCAAACCATGATCGTGATCCGCGTGGTGCAGGGCGCGGCCGGGGCGGTGCTGATTCCGTTGTCGTTCCAACTGATTATCACCGAGTTGCCGGCCAGCAAGGTGCCGCTGGGCATGGCGCTGTTCAGCTTGGCCAATAGCGTGGCCCAGGCCGCCGGCCCTTCCATGGGCGGGTGGCTGACGGACATGTATTCCTGGCGCTGGATTTTCTACCTTCAACTCTTCCCCGGTATCGCGTTGCTGGCGGCGGTGGCCTGGTCCATCGATCGTCAGCCCATGCAACTGAAGCTGTTGCGCCAGGGCGATTGGTGGGGAATCGCCTGCATGGTGCTGGGCCTCGGTGCGCTGCAAATCGTGCTGGAGGAGGGGGGGCGCAAAGATTGGTTCGGCTCGCCGTTCATCGTGTGGATGACGTTGTTGGCGGTGGTGGGGTTGATCGGCTTTGTTGCCCGTCAGTTAGGAGGGCGGCACGGGTTTATCAACTTGCGGTTGCTGGGGCATTACAACTTCGGGGTGGCCAGTGTGGCGATGTTCATTTTCGGCGCCAGCACCTTCGGCCTGGTGTTCCTGGTGCCCAATTACCTGTCGCAACTGCAGGGCTACAACGCGCGGGAAATCGGGGTAAGCCTGATTCTCTACGGGCTGGTGCAACTGGTGATGGCGCCGTTCTTGCCACGGCTGATGAAGTGGCTGAGCGCCAAGCTGCTGGTCGCTTCGGGCTTCGCCATCATGGCGTTGGGCTGCTGGATGGGCGCTCATCTATCGGCCGACAGTGCCAGCAATGTGATCGTGCCGTCGATCGTCGTGCGCGGCATCGGCCAGCCGCTGATCATGGTGGCCTTGTCAGTACTCGCCGTGCAGGGGTTGGCGAAGGCGGAGGCTGGCTCGGCGTCGGCGGTGTTTTCGATGCTGCGCAACCTGGGTGGTGCCGTCGGCACGGCGCTGCTGGCGCAACTGGTGGTGGTGCGTGAGCGGGTGCATGCGGCACGCATCAATGAGTCAGTCACGGTGTTCGACCCGGCCTTGCAGCAACGCTTGCCCGGTGAGGGTGTGTTGCAGGCGCAATTACCGGACCAGCAATGGGCCTTGCAGATATTGGATCAGGGCATTCATCACCAGGCGTTCCTGATGGCCTACAGCGATGCGTTCTACCTGGCATGTGTGGCCTTGACGCTGTGTGCCGTGGCGGCGTTAATGTTGCGGCGCGGTTGAATCTCGACCCCAGTGAAGGCCCTCAAGAAAGTGATGCTTTTCGATCTTAAAAATCAATAGGTTGCGCGTTATTTAATGCATGCACTGCTTAAGGGAGTGGCACTGCGATTCGAGCCTGTTAGCCGAAACGCTTGAAAGGAAAAAAGTAGTGACGATGCACAAAGTAATCTGGATGAAGCGTTACCGCGCAAGGTTGATTTTTGTCATCTGTCTCATCGTGGCTATCGCTTTGGTGGTTCTCGCGCGGCTTGACACTTATGGTCTGGATCGCAGGGCCAGCGAACCTTTTGCATTCGACGCAAATGGACTGCGCCTGGCCGGCACGCTCTGGCTTCCTGACCACGCAGCGACAGCGGCAGTCGTTCTGGTTCACGGAGATGGCCCCCAGGATCGCACGTCGCAGCAAGGTTACGATCCCCTCATCAATGCGCTTCTCGATGCAGGTATCGCGGTTGCTTCGTGGGATAAACCAGGCATTGGGGCGTCGCAGGGGAATTGGCTCAGCCAGTCCATGGCTGATCGCTACGTGAACGCGCGCAGCGCGTTGTCCGCCTTGCGCAGTAAGCTGCAAGGAATCCCTGTCGGTGCGCTTGGGTTTTCTCAAGCCGGCTGGGTACTGCCCCGATTTGCGTCGGGTGAGGCGGACTTTCTTGTGCTTGTCGGAGGTGCGGTATCCTGGCAACGGCAAGGTGATTATTACACTCGGACGCGGTTGCAACGCACAGGGATGTCCGAGCGTGACATTGACACAACGATGGCTGAGATGGCCGCCGCCGATGATCGCTTGTTTGCCTCTTCGCAGGTGCCGTCGGCTGCTCTTCTGGACGGTATAAGCCCAGAACGATGGGCTTTTGTACGGCGAAATGTGCACGAAGATGCGACCAGCGCCTTGAAAAAACTCGATATACCACTCCTTGCGTTGTGGGGGGCGGACGATCTGAATGTCGATCCCGAAGCCAACCCAGCCCTCTATCGAAAGACAGTTGGGGGCAACCATCCAGCCAACCGGATTGAAGTCATACCGGATGCAACTCATGGGCTACTGAGGGCGGCGTCTTACAACACCCAACTCACCAGCGAATGGTCCTGGTTCACCACGATGAGGTTCCTGATGGAAAGTCGTCATGCCTACGCACCAGGCGCCCTTGAAACGATAAACGAGTGGGTTCATGCAAGATCCGGCCAGTAGATGCGCTGGCTGCTAGCAGTTCGACTGCATGCGGCCAACCACTCGGCAAGCGATGCAGGAGCATCAAGGGTTTTGATTGTCGAGGTGCCGTTTAAACGCGTCGAGCGCAGTAACAATCAGAGGGCCTATCACCGGGTCGGTGGTGATGCCCTCGGGGCTCAACTCGCTGGACAGGAGGTTAACCGACATCGACGCCTCCTCGATGACGCGGGCGGACATCGTATCCAGGACCAGCCGCAATGCGGCTTGCGCATGACTGGCTCTGGGTGAAGCGTTGAAAAGCGCGACAGGCTTGCCTGGGAACTCTTCACTGCTCACGAGCCAATCGAGCATGTTTTTGAATGCGCCGGGAATACCTCGAGCGTACTCGGGGCATGAAAACAACAGCCCATCCGCTTGCCCGATAATTGAGCGTAACTCAATGATTGTCTCGGGGGGATCCTCGAGCAGATCCGGGTTGAAGTGAGGCAATTTACCGATACCGTCGTACTGTGCGACCGATACCCCTTCGGGGCATAGACGCTCCGCTGCTTGTAGCAAAATTGAGTTGGAGGAGGCCTGACGCAGACTTCCCGAGACAGCAAGCAAACGCACCATTTCAGCACCGTTCGTGGTTCATCAAGCGGTGAAGTTTCGCACGAGCCGAACCGCATGCACCATTGCGGCATAGCCATGCGGCAATGGACATGTTCTTCCCGCTTGCGGCTACGAACGAATGTGTTTACAGGATGAAAATCTATTCATTGGATTCAGGGAGAGGGTTGGTCGGATATATAGGCGAACCCGTCATCGCACCGAGCGCATAAGCAGCGCCCGCTTGGCTGACGCTGGCGTGCAAGTCTGCGGACTACTGGCGCAGTTGTTTTGGGGAGGCGTTCAACAGGCGGCGCACAAGTCGCCGTAGGGCCGTGGCATCCTGGTATCCCACCTGTTCGGCGATAGATTCAACGGAATATCTGCTGGTTTCCAGCAGCACACGGGCCCGGTTGAGTTGCACACGCTGGATCAAATATTGGGTTGAAAGGCCGGTAGCTTTTCGAAGGTGTCGGGACAGCGTTCGCTCAGACATGCCGGCGTACGCTGCAAGGCTCGGGACACTGGGCGGATGGGGCAGGCATGTTTCGATGTAGGCGGTGAGGTTAGCGACCAGTGTATTGCCCTGGGCCATGATTGCTGGGTTGATGAAGGGGGACTGTAGCTGTCGGCCGTCGAGCAGAAGCGCTTTGCCCACATAGTCGGCGAGCTCCGGCGACAGGCGTCTGCGCAGCAGGTGCAGCATCAGGTCAGTTTGCGCGAAGGCCGCGCCTGCGGTCGTCAAGGGTGGGTCGCAGAGCACCATGACGTTGGGGTCGACAATGCAGTCAGACGCGATGCTCGACAGCCAAGGGGCGAGCCACCAGGAGGTCGTTACCTGTCGACCATCGAGTAATCCTGCGGCATTCAGGAGAAAGACCGCCGAGCACGACGCTGCAATCTCCCTGCCTTTATCCGCATGAGCCTTCAGCGCCGGCAGTATCTGACGTACCCAGTCTTCCTCAAGACGCTGCAGCAGCGTGTCGAAGTCGCTGATGCCAAGGCCTGGAATGACCCAGCAGGAGTTGTCCTCGACGTCTGTTGTCAGTTCGTCAACCAACAGGTGCATGCCGTGCCCTAGCACAACCAGCCCCGACTGCGGCCCACAAACTCGCCAGCGTGGCACGGCAAGGCCGTGCCGTTGCGCAAGTGTTGCGGCGGTGCCGAGGATGTCCAGGGTCGCTGCGACGCTTGAAGCGAACGCCCCAGGAAAGATGAGGATAGTGAAATCGTACATTGTCCGATTGTGCCCGAAAACAGACGAATCGGTCACTTATGCGCTGAAGAGATAACTGGCCCAATGGCGTTTCCAGTTAACAATGAGGTTTCGCCATGCCAAACATTCTGATCAAAGTACCTACCGGAGCTTTCAATCAGCCACAGCGCCAACAGCTGCTTCGACGCGTGAGCGATGTGGCAATGGTTAACGAGCATATGGGCGATGCCCCTCAACAGCGTGCGTTGTGCTGGGTGCTCATCGAGGAAGTTCAGGCTGATGAATGGCTGTGTGGGGGCGTTGCTCCTCATGCCCGGGTTGTCCCATGCATGGTCGTCGTCAAGGTACCTGCCGGCGTTCTGGATGCGCCGATGCGCCAGCGCTACGTGCGTGAACTGCATGGCGCACTACAATCGAGCCAGGCAGTGGGGGATCAGCGCCAGTTGCTGAGCTCTATACAGATCCAGGAGGTTGTTGACGGAACCTGGGGGGCGAATGGTGATATTTGGCATTTGGCCGACTTCACCCGTGCAGCCGGATACGGGCATCTATAGGCCCTCCAGACAGCTTACATCTGAACCTCCATGTCTTCTTACGTGCCCCTGTCTTCAGTTGAAATGTCTTCACCGTCACCTGGGCGGCGTCAGCCCCGAGGCATTCGAAAGTGCCTCACTTCGAGGCTGGAAAACATCTACGGAGGCGGGGGCGATTCACTGGGCGAGCCACGTACTTTCTTCGTACGGGCCAGTGTCGGGTTCTGACTCTGGGAGGAAGGAGAAAAGTCGCAGCACCACGCTGTGTTTTTTTTCGCGTATCGATCCGATCTCCTACCGATCAGTCGGCGATTTGATGCCGACTGGAGGAACTGAATCAGACATGTCCGCCACACAGAGGTTGCCTGCATTCCCTTATTGGAAGCCGGTGAACCCTGTAATACAGCCGGACTGGAGATTCAAAAAATGGCGGTATCAGCCCTCGATAAATCCGTGTCTCATTCGCCCCCTAATTCGTCGTCCTCCAAAGCCGAGACCAAGGTCAAGGACACTGTCGCCTCCCAGGGTGATGGGCAAAAAGGCGCACGTATCGCATTCAACCCGGGCGGCGACAAACCTGGCAAATTGTTTGCCAACAAAGAGCTTGCCCAGCACCGAGAAGGTGGGAGCGGGGCGCAGGGTGAAAGTCGACAGACACCGGCGTCTGGGACCCTCAGCCAAATCACGCAAAAAATGAAGGGCTGGTGCGGTGGGCAGCGACCGCCCAAGCCGGTCCCGTGCAAGCCCGACCCTTGCTACAGCAAGCCGCCGGAGCGACCTACGCCGTGCAAGCCTGACCCTTGCTACGGCAAACCACCGAAGCCGCCCAAGCCGGTCCCCTGCAAGCCCGATCCTTGCTACAGCAAGCCACCAGAGCGACCTACGCCGTGCAAGCCTGACCCTTGCTACGGCAAACCACCGAAGCCGCCCAAGCCGGTCCCCTGCAAGCCCGATCCTTGCTACAGCAAGCCACCAGAGCGACCTACGCCCTGCAAGCCTGACCCTTGCTACAGCAAGCCACCAGAGCGGCCTACGCCGTGCAAGCCCGACCCTTGCTACAGCAAGCCGCCGGTGCGCCCCACGCCCTGCAAGCCTGATCCTTGCTACGGCCACAAGCCCGACCCTGTGTACTCACAGAAGAGCAACGACGATCTGGCACGCCAGCTGTTGAACAACTTCGATGCCTTCAAGGATCCGAAAACGCCGTGGTTCGTCACCACGCAGGGTCTTTCGGACATGGCCAACAAGCCGTTGACCGGTAACCCCGCCCAGGATCAGAACATCCGCCTGGCGCGTGAGCTGTTAAGGCGCCCGGAAGTGGTGAACGCATTGGATCGACACAGCTCCACCGGCGCGCTGGATGGCCTGATCGACCGGCAAAAAATTCAGATGACCCTCAGCAGCCAAAGTCCTTTGAAATACCAGGATGACTCGCGGTTGGCGCAAGAGATGCTCGAGCATTTCGAGGGATTGAAGGACCCGGCCAACCCGGGCTTCATCAGCATCGACAAGTTGCACGGGCTCGCCTCGTGGCCGACGAGCGATCCGGTTCATGGACGCCTGGCCTGGATTGCGCAGGAAGTCCTCAAGCGCTCCGAGGTGAAGGAAAACATGGACGGTGGGGATTACTGGGGCAAGGACGGCTGGATTCACTGGGACACATTGCGCCAGATGTCCCGCGGATAAACGTGCACCGCAGAGTAATTCATTGAGCGGGAGAATCGCCACGAACCCCTCGTGGCGCATTCCCTTGGGGGGCCCTATGACTTCGACTTCGTTCAACGCTGGTCAGTCTGGATACCGACAGTCTGCCAGCGATCAAACCCATGCGGAGGCTCAAGAGCCCACTTGCGACAAAGCCCCCGCGCAAATACTCCATGCTTATGAGACCCAGCGCATGAAGGACTTTGCCGGTCAGCGCAGGTTCCAGGCGCCAGTGGCTGACGATTTTGCCCGAGGCATGCTTGCGCCCGGCCAGGAACTTGGAAGGGACGCTCAACCCCTGGCGTCGCTTCGTGGTGTCATGGTCTCGGTGATGATTGGGCTGAGGTCCATGTGCAGTGGGCAAAAGGCCGAAAACAACCGCGCGGCGCCTCCTCACGACCGCGACTGATCGGCCATCGTGGTGCGTGCGTTTACATGCTGTCATCGCTATTCGCTCGTCCTCCGGAACTATTGCGATCGCCCAGCCACACATCGGTGGCTTGACTGGTATCCATCCGCGGAGCTCGGCCACCTTGGCAGTGGGCGCCAGACAAGCTCGGATCTGGAAAAAGTTGGAGATAATGCATGAAAATTGATGGTGCAATACCTCTCGGGCGGCCAGCGGCCATGGGAGGGGCAGAGGTGCAACCGGTTTTGCCGGCGCCCGTTGTTCACACGCCGTGCGAGGAACCCAGTCTCGCACCGGACGCGCGGCCACGGCGTCCGGTGCTGTTGCGTGGGGCCTTGTCGGCGTTGCGCTACCAGGCATTACAAAATCCACCGGCTGCGCGCGCGAATACGGTCCCACCCGGTCCTCACTCCACCGATAGCCAGTTGGCGGGCGAGCTGGAGAAAAACTTTGGTGAATTGCACTCGTTTTTCAAGGAAGGGCGCCTGACGCAGTCGTCCTTGCATCGCATCGCTGCTGAAGCGTTGAGGGGAGAGTAATGTGCGGGACCGCATGATCCTGATGGTCAGGGAAATTCTCAAGCGTCCGCCTCTTAACGACGCAATCATCGATTGCGAGGGGTACATCACTCGCGACAGCTTGAGGGTGGCTGCTGCAACGCTGCTGGGCAACAGTACGCCAGGGGCCTTCAGCCAGGATCCTTTCCAGGGGCAGGGCAATGCCCTGGTTGTCGAGGCCCTGCAAGGTCATTTCACACAATTGAAAGACCCGACCAAGGATCGCAAGTTTTTTTTTGAAGCGCTTGAGTACGTGGAAATTGCGCTGCTCAAAACCGTGATGAATGACCCCGATGCCATTGATTCACTGGGCTTGCCCATACTGGAGCCTTGCACTGGCCTGCCCAGGAAGAAGTACAGCGAACATTGCGTGTACATGGCGAAAAATATTATCGAGCGCCCGGGGTTACTGCGTTCGCTGGAGCGTGCCAACCACACGCGCCTGTTTGGTTGGCCCCGGTATGAGGGTTGGCTCAGCAATAAGAGTCTTGAACGCTGGCTTGAACAGTACAAGGCGCATAAGGCCAGGTAGCCCTCGATCCGGGCTTATTGCCTTGAGTTGCCTTATACCTTGAGGATCTTGCCACTGATGGCCACACCCGCCAGCAGCAGCGCGATCAACACAAAGGCGGTGCTCAGGCTACTGCCGTGGGCGATAAAGCCGATCATCGCCGGGCCTGCGAGTATGCCGGCATAGCCGAGGGTGGTGATGGCTGGCACGGCGATATGTTCAGGCATGACGGTCTGCTTGCCGACCGCGGTATACAGCACCGGCACGATATTCGAGCAGCCGGCGCCCACCAGGGCGTACCCCAGCAGGGCGGTTTCCCACGCAGGGAGCAGGGTGGCCAGTAACATGCCCGTGGTGGCCAGCGCACCGCCGATCATGATGACGCGGGTGGCGCCCAGACGCCGCACGATCGCATCACCGGTCAGGCGTCCGGCCGTCATGGTCAAGGCAAAGGCCGCATAACCCAGGCCGGCATAGGCTTCGTCCAGGCCGCGTTCGGCGCTGAGGAATACCGCGCTCCAGTCGAGCACGGCCCCTTCGGCCAGAAACACGATAAAGCACAGGCAGCCGATAAACAGCACGACGCCGTGCGGCACCGCAAAGGCCGGCCCCGAGCTTTCACTGCCATAGGGCAAGAAGTGTGGCCCAGCCTTGAGCAGTGCTGCCGCCATGATGACGATCACTACCAGGGTCGCCTGCAAGGGCGACAAGCCCAGCCCCAGCATCCCGGCAACGCCCGCAGCGCCGACGATGCCTCCCAGGCTGAACAAACCATGGAAGCCCGACATCATGGTTTTGCCGCTGGCGCGCTCAACGATCACCGCTTGCAGGTTGACCGTGGAATCCACCGTGCCCAGGCCTGCGCCAAACAGGAACAGCCCGGCGATCAACAAGGGGATCGAACTGACGGTGGCCAGCATCGGCAGGGCCAGGCAGATCAGGATCGTCCCGGCGGTCAGTACGCGTCGGCAACCGTAGCGCGAGGCCAGCGCGCCCGCCACGGGCATGGCAATGATCGAACCCACCCCCAGGCACAGCAGCAACAGGCCAAGCGTGCCTTCATTCAACTGCGCGCGCGCCTTGGCATACGGTACCAACGGCGCCCAGGCGGCGATGCCGAAGCCAGCGATAAAAAAAGCGATACGGGTCGACATTTGTTCCAGCCGACCGGGAACCACGGGCGCTGGGGTGGGGATGGCAGTCATGAAAAATCCTTGGTCTTGCGTTCAATGAACGATGTCCGGCGCGACATCCTTGCATATCAAGCCGTATCGAGCGAGTCAGGGTTCCCCTGGTTTCAGGTTTGCTGCCCAGGCGGTGAATTCTTTTTTTACAAACACGGAACGCTGTCGACCTGATTTGCCACACAGAGCCTGTCGAGTTTGTAGGAGGTGGCCTGGAAGATGTGTAATTCCTGTGAGAATGGATGAACCCCAGCTTTCTTGTGGTGGATGACCACCTTCCAGCCCACCTCCCACAGCTCGACCATTCTGTAATACGCTGCTGCCCCGGTGAGTAGGCAACTGGATGGACGAGCTGATGAAAGTTCTCAGGCAGGCGGCAGCATGACCCTGTTCTACGATGCACGCGGCAATATCTATGGGGTCGTCAACCCCGCCTTTTTGCGCAGCCGGGGTGTGGGTGTGCCCGATAGCGCCGCCCTCGCGGCGAGTAACCGGGAGGCATGGGCGGCATCGGCCATCGCCTCCGAATGCGGTTGGGGTTCATTGCCGCGTCCGGCCGACGCCAAGGCCCATCGCTGTGATGGGCTGCTGGTCGGGCCGTTTCAGGCTGAGCCGCCGTTCGATCTGTTGATCGTCAATACCGATGGCTCCCTCGCCGAGCGCAGTGGCAACGGCTTGACCATCTTTGCGCAGGCGTTGACCGACCAGGGGTTGATGACCCAGGGCTGTGAACTGCGGGTGCATCACGACAAATCGGATGCCGCGTCGCCGGTGGCTACGTCGGTCGAGCCCGCACGGTATGGGCAGGTCGATGGGTTCTGGCTGGCCTTGGGGCAGCCTGAGTTCGGGCCCTTGGCCGTGGGGGCGGTGGGCGTCGAGCCCGTGCGGGTGGAGGCGCATGGGTTCAGCCGGGTGGACACGTTGGTGGCAATCAATCCGCAATGGGCCTGCAGTCAGTTTGTGCGGGTCGGCAACCCTCATTGCGTCACACTGGTCGACCAGGTTTCGGCATTGCCGGACAACCCGTCGATGCACCAGCCCGCATTGTTCCTCGCCCTGCAAGCCGTTGCCTTCGCACCACCTGTCGGTAGCGGCCAACCCTGTGCCGCCGGCATTAACCTGCAATGGGCGGCGCGTGATCACGGCAACCGGGTGTTGGCGCGAGTCTTCGAACGGGGCGAGGGACCTACGGCGTCGTCGGGCACCAGCGCCAGCACTGTGGCATGCGCGGCGTGGCGGGCCGGTTGGGTTGAGGGCGGTGAAGTGGCCGTGGTCATGCCGGGCGGCACGGCGCCAGTGCGCTTGCAAACGCAGGCCGAACGCTTGCTCGGCGTCAGCCTGTTTGGGACGGCGCGACCACTCCCCGCAGCGTAGGGGAACCCTTGGCGGCTTTAATTGATGTGGGCTAGTTCTTTAGCGGTTAGTTATTTAGATGTAAGCCTGTGTCGTACTTTTCTTATTGTTGATCACTGGTTGAGTGGCTGTATTTAATATTTAGCAAAAGACACTTCCATCCTCATCGTACGAATATTCTGTTTTATTTCTGACCGGCCGAATTTCCGCCGGAGACGCTAAGCTTTCGGGCGTTCAGGCGCTTTTTCTCTGCAACTCGATCGATGTTGCGAGAGAGGGTATTTCAGTCAGAAAGTGGATGGCGGGTAACAACGGATGGTTAATGCGTTTGTTTCGTCACGTTTCAAATTAATAGTTCCAGGCATAAATACAGACTTTCAAGTACTGGCTTTCAACGGCAGCGAGGCCGTCGATCAGCCGTACTTCATTGAGGTGCAACTCGTCAGCGAAAACCCCTCCCTTGACCTGGAGCGTTTGCTTCACCAACTTGCCTATCTGGACTTTGGCGAGGCCGATCAAGGCCTGCATGGGCAGGTCTACGCCATTGGCCGGGCTGATCCGGGTGTTCGGCTCACCCGCTACCACCTCACCCTGGCACCGCGCCTGGCCAGCCTGGCCTACCGGCGCGACCAACGCATCTTCCAGCAGCGCAGTGTGCCGCAGATCATCATGGCCGTCCTCGAGCACCATGGCATCCTGGCCGACGCCTATGCCTTTGAGCTCGGCCCGGTGGTCTATCCGCCGCGCACATTCTGCGTGCAATACGCGGAAACCGACCTGCACTTCATCCAGCGCCTATGTGAAGAGGAGGGGATTCACTACCATTTCCGCCACAGCGTGAACAATCACCTGCTGGTGTTCGGGGATGACCAGACGGTGTTTCGACGCTTGCCACAGCAGCGTTACTGCGCCTCGCCTGATCCGACGACCGAGGCGCGGGGCGTCCAGCGTTTCGACAGGCGCCTGGAAACCCGCAGCCGGCAAACGGTGCGCCGCGATCATGACTTCGAACACCCAGCGTTGCGCCTGCAGAACCAGGCCGGCACGGTGTCTGCGCAACCGCTGGAAGACTATGACTATCCCGCTGGTTTCACTGGCCATGCGCGGGGTGTGCAATTGGCGCGTCGTGGCCTGGAGCGCCATCAGAGCGACCGTCATCGGGCATCGGGCCAGAGCGATCAACCCGTATTGCGCAGCGGTCATTTCCTCGACCTGCGTGACCATCCGGACCCGGCCTGCAATGACTTGTGGTTGCTCACCTCGGTGCGTCACGAAGGTTATCAACCGCAAGTACTTGAAGAGGCGGTATTTGCGCCAGGGGCCTTCCAGGGCTATCGCAACCGCTTCACCGCGACGCCCTGGCGCGCGGTGTATCGTCCGCCCCTCAAACATGCCAAGCCAACCATCAAGGGCAGCCAGACCGCTACGGTGACCGGGCCTGCGGGGGAGGAGGTGCATTGCGATGCCTATGGCCGGGTCAAGGTGCGCTTTCATTGGGATCGCCTGGACCCGACGGATGATAAAAGCAGCGCCTGGGTGCGCGTGGCCACCGGTTGGGCCGGTGCCGGGTTTGGCGCCATGATGATTCCCCGGGTCGGCATGGAGGTGCTGGTGATCTTTCTTGAAGGCGACCCCGACCAGCCGCTGATCAACGGCTGCCTGCCCAATGCGCTACGCCTGCCGGCCTATTCGTTACCGCAGCACAAGACCCGTAGTGTGCTGCGTACCTGCAGTTCCCCGGGAGGCGCAGGCGGCAACGAGCTGCATCTGGAAGACCGGTGCGGCGAGGAGCTTATTTACCTGCGCGCCCAACGTGACCTGGAACAACAGGTCGGCCATGACAGCCGGCTGGAGGTGGCCGGGGAGCGACGCGAGATCATCCACGGGTTAAGTACGGTCCGCCTGGATAACGAGGAGCATCGTCACATCACCGGTGATCGCAAGGTGGTGTTGCAGGCGAACGACCACCTTGACGTACAGGGCGAGAGCCGGACCTATGTGAAGCAGACCCTGGTGGTCGAAGCCGGACAACAGGTGCATATCAAGGCCGGTGCCAACCTGGTGATCGATGCGGGCGCACAACTGAGCCTCAAGGCTGGCGGAGAGCACCTGGTGCTGCAGGCAGGAGGGATTTTCAGCAGTCGGCCCATCAGCCTTGGCGGCTCACCGTCCGAAACCCGTGCTGCGAATGCCTCGCCTGTTACCGGCAGCCTGAAAGTCGCCGCCGTGCAAGGCGTCATCATGGACCTGGCGCGGCAACTGGGCGCGGACTTCTGCCCCCTGTGCGAACGCTGCCGTGAAGGCCAATGCGACATGACCGGGAGGGCGGCTTGATGCCGATGCTTCCCAACCGCTGGATGGCCCGACAACAACAGGCAGGACGCCGGATATGCCTGATGCTCGATGGTTACAGCGCGGCCCGCCAGCCCATGTTGGCGGCCCGCGACCTGTCGCACTATCGCTGTCTCTACAGCGAGACCGTCGCGGCAGAACTGGCGAACACGGGCCCCGTACTCCTGCTGCTGGGGCCGATGAGCGAGCCCGCATTGGTCGACCTGTTGCAACACCCCGAAGCCAACTGGGGGTGGCTGGGCAGCCTGCCTGACGACGACTTGACCGGTGTGACAGCGCATTGGCGCGAGCGGCTGATGGTCGGGCCCGAAGGGGAGCAGGCGCTCTACCGTCTTCACGATAATCGCACCCTGGCCCGTGCCCTGGCCTACCTGCCCACAGCGCTGTGGCCGGAATTCCTCGGGCCACTGATCAGCGTGTGCTACTGGCACGAAGGAGGTTGGCGCCATGGCGAAAACCCTGCCCCCGGCCACTACCCGGTGCCTGTGCCGGCGCCATGGCTGAACACCCCGAACCCTCAGGCCGACGCCATCCTGCACGCCAATATCCTGCGATACCTGCTGGCCGAACACAGTGAAGACCTTGCCGCACTGGTCGAGTTTCAAGACCCCAGGGCGTGGCTGAGCCAAGTGCTGGAGCAGGCTCGCGCCTGGCAATGGCACGTGCCGGAGCAGCTGGAATTCCTGGTGGTTCGACGGCTGAAGGAGGCGACTCGCAACCGTGTGATCTGTTGGCAGCCGCGAGCGGGTGAGGCGCCAGGGGAGCATTTTGAACGGCTGGTGGAGCAATGGCGTGGGGAGGAGCGCAACCATGAGTAGATGGATAGGCGGTGCGTTGTTAGTTGTTGCCCTGGTGTGGCTCCCTGGGTGTACGGGGAAGAGAGGTGAGCATTTTACGCTGGAGGTGGATATGCCGGCGGAGTTCAAAGTCAAAACGGCGGCCAACTACCATCCCGCCCCTGGTGAGACTTGCACGTTGCCGCAGCGCCGGGGCAGGCGTCCTGAGCGCAAGGTGTTTTTTACTGAATACAAACCCGTGGCCAGTCGGGTGAGTTATGAGCTGCCGCTGACTGAAACAGTAGACGGCTGCCCGCTGGCCGTGAGTAGTGTGGTGTTTGATTTTTATGCGAAGTGGGGCAAGCGGGATACGGATGTTGGGGGGGATATTGCAGGTATCTCCATTCGAGATCGCCGGGAAGTTGACGTGCCTATGAAGCTTGACGCGGATGTTCTGGAGTTGTCGAGGCAATGCCAGTGGCACTTCCGGACGGTGGGGCCTCACCACGCGATCAGGAAAATTCTGTTATGCAATGCTCTGGATGCGGTGGGCCGGCCACAAAAAAAATCAGCTGCTGCTGTTGCGCAACGAGATCAGTTATCAGGCAAGACACTTAGGCTCGTATTAACTGTTACTGAAGAAGAGTTACCTGCTTTTGATGATAGATGGATAAGTGTTCCTGGAGGGTGGAGGCGTTGCAAAGGTAAGAGTGTCGAAGATTTGTCTGCCTATTGCAGCGGCAATACAACGGACTTTAAACCTATAAAAATGCCGGAGGGGCGCATCTGTGACGTCTATCCAACGTGCATGTAACAAGGAGAGTATTGATGAAGCTGGACGCATGGAAGCAACCTTTTTTCAATGACAAGATGCTGGCTTGCTCAATGCGAGGACATTGGGTGAGTTTTTGTCTGGTAGATGAAGCGGGTAGTGGGAAGGCATACGGCGGCCTTTCATTCACGGCCTACGACAGTACAGGGTGCCAATACGAAGGCAGATTGGACGGTGAGGGATTCGCAAAACTGCAGGACTTCTACTGTGGTCCGGTGATTCTCCTGTTAGATGAACGATATTCTGGAACAGAAGAACCTTACGCTCGGCTGAGCAAGCGCCTGACCTACAAGCTGCCTATCACTGAACTTCAAACTCGGGCCGAGCAATCACACTTTTCCAACGCTGATGGTCGGCGCATTGATGGCAATCCAGCGCGGCAACAAGCGGATAGGTTTTATCAGGTTGAAGTGAGTGACTTGGTTCGTCATATCGCTCATTTACCGGCGGTGGTGCCTACGGCCTGCCGCCCACAGCCCCACGCGCTGAAAATGATGGCTGATCTGGGATTTGGTCCGCCTCAGCCGACACTGTCGGGTGTCGTACTTTTCCCCAATCAACATAGTGTATTGGAGGTTCGGCCATTGCGGGCCTTGCGTCTGCTGCTTTCCATCGATGACCGGTTTTGTGCCTTGAACCTTTACCAGTTGGCGCTGATGTCTGCGCTGAGTTATTGCGATTTTGGTCAACACCCTGCTGAACGGCCAGTTGATCAAGTCAAGTTCCCGTTCGATCCCTCTGTTGGAAATCTATTTGCCGACAAGTTGTCTGGGTACCGAGAAGCCTGGCGAATTGATCCCGAACAGGCACAGCGTTTTTATCCTGTTTATGAGGATGTGCCTTACTCCAAGCGCTTCGAGATCTTGCCCTTTGATCCTGAGTTGTATCCACAAAACCGTCCGGAACTGAAGGACGATCAGGAACACCCGGCACGCATGCACTTTTTTGATGATGAGGCGTTTGGTACTGACACCCAGGCTTTTATCACGCATCACGATGAGGTGATCTTGATCGCTGTGCGAGGTACCTACAGTCATACTGATGTACTACGTGACGCCAACGCCCATCAGGTTGTTTTCGCCGACGGTGTAGGCAAGGTGCACGAGGGGTTTTATCTGGCTTACCGGGCAATGCGTGATTTTGTATTGCGCTATCTCGACCAGTTTTACGAAGGACAACGAATCGTTATATGTGGTCACAGCCTGGGCGGCGCTATCGCGTTGCTGCTTTCGGAAGGACTACGCCGTGTGCCGGAGGTCAACTACGATGTCCTCCTCTACACCTACGGCGCCCCCCGCGCCGCCGATTCCAAATTCACCGACGGTGCCTCAGCCCTGGTCCACCACCGGATCGTCAACCATAACGATCCCGTCCCCAGTGTTCCCGCGCCCTGGATGAACACTACCGCCAAACTCTGGATCCCCGGCGCCGTGACGTTATTCAGTGCCCCTACGCCCGGGGGCCTGTTGTTCGCCGCTGGCCTGGTGCGGGTTGGTGGCAATCCCTACCAACATCATGGCGAACAGCAGCACTTCATGCCGATCACATTGGAGGATGGCACGCAGGCGTCGGTGTTGTGGAAACCCGGTTGTGAGTCCATCCAGGAGGCCGCCTGCAATCGTGTGTTGCAACTGCACGGCGATATGCCCGACCGTGACAACTTGCTCAAACAGCTGTTCCAGGCCGACCAGCATTTCATGACCGCCAGCTACATCCCCGCCGCCTGGGCCACGCTGCGCCGCTGGCAGCACACCCTGGAAAGCCAGGGGCCTTTGGTCACCCCGAGGGAATACGCGTTGCTCGACCATGCGCTGGAGACCATGCGCCAACAATTGCGCGACAAGAACCGCGAGCTTGAGCAGCGGCGTCCGCCGAACCAGCGTGGCCAGGCCCATGAGCACAATCAGGCTCTCAATGCCGAAATCGACCGCTTGAACACCAGCCGCGAGCGGCTGCACAGCCTGCGCTGGCGCCGTCTCGAGGTCCGTGACGTGTATGGCAGTCATAGTCACTCCGCCAGCCTGCAACCGAGTCTCAAGCGTTGGTTCAGCCACCGGGAAAACCGTGAGCGTTCGCCGGTAGCGAGTGTCCCGTCCCCCGTTCATGGCGACCGGGGGAGGGTGCACTCGCTGGATATCGACTCGATCGTTTAGCCCACTCTTTACAGGAACTCGACCTGCGCCGGCCGCCGCTTCATCAACACCTTGCCATGGCGGATCGAATACAGCGGCAGGCCCTGGCTGCGAATCACCTCATAATCGCTGTCGGCCGATAGGATCAACAGGTTGGCCGGCCGCCCAGGCTCCAGGCCGTAGCGCTCGCCCAGGGCCATGGCTTTGGCGCTGTTGTCGGTGACCAGGTCCAGGGCGCTTTGCAGGTTACGGTAGCCGAGCATATGGCAAATGTGCAGGCCGGCTTCCAGCACGCGCAGGATGTTGCCGTTGCCCAACGGGTACCAGGGATCGACGATGGAGTCCTGGCCGAAGCACACGTTCATGCCGGCTTCGAGCAGTTCGTTGACGCGGGTGACGCCACGGCGTTTCGGGAAACTGTCGAAGCGGCCTTGCAGGTGAATGCTTTCGGTGGGGCAGGAGACGAAGCTGATCCCGGAATGCCCCAGCAGGCGAAACAGTTTGGCGCAGTAGGCGTTGTCATAGGAACCCATGGCCGTGGTGTGGCTGGCAGTGACGCGGGCACCCATGTCACGGCTGCGGGCTTCCTCGGCGAGGACTTCAAGGAAGCGCGAGTGTGGGTCATCGGTTTCGTCGCAGTGCACGTCCACCAGGCAGCCGGTACGTTCGGCCAGGTCCATGAGGAACTTCACCGAACTCACCCCTTGGTCACGGGTGTATTCGAAGTGCGGGATGCCACCGATCACGTCGGCGCCCAGGCGAATGGCTTCTTCCATCAGTTCGCGACCATTGCGGTAGGACTCGATGCCCTCCTGGGGAAAGGCGACGATTTGCAGGTCGATCAGGTGCGTGCTTTCTTCACGCACTTGCAGCATGGCCTTGAGCGCCGTGAGGTCCGGGTCGGTGACGTCGACATGGGTGCGAACATGCTGGATGCCATGGGCGGCGAGGGCCTGGATGGTTTTTTTGGCGCGCGTGCGGGTGTCTTCCTCGGTGATGGTGGCCTTGCGCTCGCCCCAGCACTCGATGCCTTCGAACAGGGTGCCGCTCATGTTCCAGCGCGGCTCTCCGGCAGTCAGGGTGGCGTCGAGGTGAATATGCGGTTCGACGAACGGTGGCGTCACCAGGTTACCGGCAGCGTCCAGGTCGTCGGGCCCTGCAGTTGGCGACCCCGTTTGCGCAGTGATACTGGCGATCCGGCCATGTTCCAGGTGCAGATCATGCAGGCCTTCACGGTGGCGCAGGCGGGCGTTGATGATGTGCATGGGCAAGTTCCTCTTGGCTAAAACAATCAGGCAGACAGCCGCCAGATCATCAGGGCGATACCGATGTCCAGGCGGTCGTATGAATTATCCAGCGTCAGCCCGCACAGGGCTTCGATGCGTTGGACGCGGTGCGTCAGGGTATTGCGGTGAACGGCCAGGCGCTGGGCGGCGGCCACAAGGTTACCATTCTCATGAAACCAGGCTTCCAGGGTCGGCATCAGGCTTGGGCCATGATGCCGGTCATGGCGCAGTAACGGGCCCAGGCGCTCATTGAGAAACTGATCGAGCAGCGCGCGATCGCGAACACCGCTGAGCAGTTTCAGCACGCCCAGTTCGTCATACACGCACAGCCCGGCGCGCTCGCTGAAGCGTCGCGCGGCGGTCAACGCCTGGCGTGCTTCCTCCTGTGCCAGGGCCAGGCGCGCAGGCGGATGGGCGGCGGCGCTCAGGCCGATAAACACTTTCAGGGGCGCCAGGCGCAGGTTCAATGGCTTCAACCAACTGGCCAACTGCTCGCGGTTGGCCAAGGCGGCAACGGCATCCGCGGCCGGCAGCAACAACGTCCATTGCCCGGCCCTCCCGAGGACGGGTATCGACGCCGAATACTGACGCAGGCGCCGAGTAATGCTTTCGTGTTGCCGAGCCAACTGCGCTTCCATGTGCCCGGCATCGCCTTGGGTAAACAATGCGTCGCTGCCCTCCAGCTGTAATTGCACCACTTGCCAATGCCCTGCCAGCGACAGGCCCAGTTGGGCGGCGCGGTGCAGCAGGAGGTCCAGGGATTGAAAGTCGCCGGCCAGCAAGCGTTCCAGCACATCGTGCCGCGAACGCCCCAGTTGTTCGGACTGGATCAGCGCCGAGCCGATCGCCTGGGTCACCAACACCATTTTCAACGAGTAGGGCTGCTCGATCAGGGGCAGGCCAGCGGCTTCGGCGGCGTCCAGCAAGCGCTGGGGGATCACCTGGATATAGGCGGGGCCGGTCAGGATCACCAACCCGGCCACTTGGCGCTGACAGGCTTCGTCCAGCAGTTGCAGGAGGTTGGCCTCATCCCGGGGGTGGTTGATACCGGTGACGAACACCAGTTCACCGCCGAGCACCCATTCGGCGATCCCAGTGTTTTCGGCCACATACGGCCAGCGCACCACGTTATCCAGGCCGGCCGAGCCAGCGCGCAGGCGCATGGACTCCAGGCCCGGCAGGGCCAGCACATCGGCAAGGGTCAGGCTCATGCCTGGGCGTCAGCCAATGGCGTGCGCACACGCAGGACGGCGGTGAGCACCACGTAGGTCAGCGACGCCGCCACAATCCCCACCAGCGGCGCGACCCAGGGTGAGTTGAATGCCAGCAACGTACCCACGGCGTACGCCACCAGGCCCGGCCAGTTGAACGCGGGCAGGCGCGCCTCTGCCAGGCGCGGGTACTGGCCGCGATAGCGATAGAAGAAGTCCGCCATGATCACGCCGCCGATGGGCGGGATCACCGTGCCGAGCAGGATCAGGTAAGGCACCAGCAGGTCGTACATGCCCAGCAGGGCGAGCAGGGTGCCGATCACCGCACCGGCGAGGGTCACGGTCTTGCGACGTCGGGTGCGCAGCAGGTTGCAACCGGCGACGGCGAAGTTATAGATGGTGTTGTCCTGGGTGCTCCAGATGTTGAGCAACAGCATGGCCATCGCCGCCATGGCAAAACCTTGCAGCAGCAAGACTTCCACCACATCCGGTTGCTGATAGACGATGGCCCCATAGGCGCCGATCAATACCATCAGGCCATTGCCGACAAAGAAGCCGATCAGGCTGGCCAGTACCGCGACCTTGGCCGAGCGGGAAAACCGTGTCCAGTTGGTGGCCTGGGTCGCGCCGCTGACAAAGGTGCCGAACACCAGGGTGATCGCCGTGGACAAGTCCAGCGTACCGCTCGGCACCACCGCCAGCAGGCCGTCCAGCCCGCCGACCTTGACGGTCGCCACCCACATCGACAGAAACAGCAGAATGCCCATGGCCGGCACCGCGATGTACGACAGAATCTCCAACCCTCGATAGCCCACATAGGCCGTGGCGCAGAACACCAGGCCAAACAGCACCATCAGCGCCAGCACACTGCCCTGGCTCAGCTCGAAGTATTTGCCCAGCACCACGGCGGCCGTGGCGGTGCCCCAGGCATACCAGCCGATCTGGGTGAAACCGAGGATCAAGTCACTGAGCTTGCTGCCCACTTCGCCAAAACAGAAGCGTCCCATCAGCACTGAATTCAGCCCACTCTTGAAGGCGATGTAACCCAGGCCGGCGGCGTAGATGCCCAACAGCAGGTTACCCAAGGCCACGACGCCGAGCATGTCGATGAAACTGAAGGCCACCCCCAGCTTGCCGCCGGCAAACATGGTTGCGGTAAAAAACGTGAAACCCAGCAGCACCATGGCGGTCGACGCCAGCCCCTTGCGCGCATGCATGGGGACTTCGCTGAGGGGGTAATCGTTGCCTGGATCTTGCTGCGTCATGTGCCTTGCTCCCTGAATGAGTGACGCAGGCCTATTGCACCGCGCGTGCCACATTCGCCGCAGTGAAGGACGCATGGCGGGCGTTGTGCAGTGTGCACAGTATTTATAGCCAATCAGGGGGGCGCGCGCGGGCAGGAGTGTTCTGTGTGCCCAATCGGGCACGAAAGCGGTGCAGCGGTGATACAAATTGGATCAGTCGAACAGGGTCTGGGTGGTCTCGCCGCGATGAAAGGCAAACGCCGCTTCCAGATCACTTTCAATGGTGCGGCCACGGGACAGTGGCGGCAGGTTGTCCAGGGCGAAAAAACCCACCTCGGTGGTTTCAAAACCCGCCGCGGGTGCCAGTTGGTCGACCCGCTCACACAGGAAATACAGCTTGTAGAAGTCCCGCACATCCGGCCGGTACAACCCCTTGGCCTTGTGCGTCACGCTGTACAGCGCGCGTGCGGTCACGGTCAGCCCGGCTTCCTCGCGAATTTCCTTGATGATGTTTTCTGCCGCCGACAAGCCGATATCGGCGTAGCCCCCTGGCAGGGCCCAGCAACCGTCGGTCAACTCGCGCACCAGCAGGATCTTGTCACCCTCGATCACCGCGCCGCGCACATCGATCATCGGCGTGGAATAGCGCTGGGCAAAATCGCTCACCAACCCGGTGATGCGCTCCAGCGGCACATTGCCCAGTTGCGCGAGCATGCTATGGGCAATTTCGGCAATTTCTTCCAGACGCTCGCGCTCGAAATCGTCGGTGCAAAAATGCAGCCCGGTGGAAGCCAGTGCCTGTAAGCGTTTGGCCTGGGCCAGCCAGATGTTTTCCATACGAACCTCGTGGGTGACTGAACAGGGGCAGGTCCAAGCCTGTAATACCGGGCATAAAAAAACACCGCAAGGGTGATGCGGGTCAATCAAGGTATAGAGCGGGTCACCGCTAACCTGTGGCGAAGGCGCAAACGCCCTCGCCACAGTGACCGTGTTCTTCCTTGGCTGACTGGCATTACCGCCAGGGTGTTTTGTACCGCATGGGTTTATTCACCGCGATAGATGCAGCCGCTGGTGCAGGTCTCATGGATGCGAATGGCGCTGAGCTCCGGCAGCAGGGGGTTGAGTTCGGCCCAGATCCACTTGGCCAGTACTTCGCTGGTCGGGTTTTCGAGGCCCGGGATGTCGTTCAGGTAGTTGTGGTCGAGGCGTTCGTAGAGCGGCTTGAAAATCGCCTTGATCTCCGAGAAGTCGCGAATCCAGCCTGTATGAGGGTCCAGGTCGCCGCTCAGGTGGATCGCCACCTTGAACGAATGCCCATGCAGGCGCCCGCACTTATGGCCTTCCGGTACATGGGGCAGGCGGTGGGCGGACTCGAATGTAAATTCCTTGAAGATTTCCACAGTATTTTTCGGCTCGGTCAGGTTTCTGGCAGGCGGCGAGTTTAACAGCTACATCACACGTCGCGCATACCGTCCCTCTGCAGGCGCGAACAGGCTCGCTCCTCCAGGAGAAAGGCGTTGGGTCAAAGGGCTTGCAAGCGCTCGCCTAATCCACCGTTATCGGCCAATGCCAGAAACTCATCGCCCAATCGCTGGCTCTCGCTCATCGCGGTCTGCCAGTACCGGTTACGACTCGGGTCATCCCCCATGAAGCGCTTGAAATCGCTGCGATCCGGCAGTTTGCCGTGGGGCAGGCGGGCCAGGTAGTCCTTGGACGGCGCCAGCAGCAACACATCCTGCAAGCCTTGTGGGTTGCTGCGCCGCCACGGCAGGCCCTTGTCGAACCAGCCGGGGATGACCCGGTCGGTGAAGTGCGGGTACAGCACGATGTCGTCGCCGTGGTAGGGCAGGTCCAGGTGATAGTCCAGCAGGCCGCCGTCGCGGTAGGTGCCGGCACCCGCTCCGGGCAGGTCGCGCACGCCTTGCATCACCATGGGGATCGAGCCGGAGGCCAGCAGCGCCTGGCGCAGGTTGCCCAGGTCCAGGGTGAGGAAGCGCGACGGAAAATCCTTCAACGGATGCACTGGCGGCGCCTGGCGGGGGTCGTGGACGATCAGTCGTTCGAAATGCCGCGACAGCCGCGCGCGGCCACGCAGGTTGTCGGCAATCACCGACGACAGGCCGAGGCCAAGACGCCCGCGATGGTCATCGGCGAGCAGGCCGTGGCTCTTGACGACCATGATGTTCAATCGATAGTTGGGGGTGTCCAGCACCTGGGCATCACGTCCGGCCAGCAGGTCATCGAGCATGCGCTGGCAGCTCTGGCTGACGTCGGCCATGGTGACGCCCTTGGCAAAGCGTTGTTCGTTGTACAGTCGGCCGAGGTCGAGCAAGCCTTGCACCGGGTCGGGCAGGCAGGCACTGGCAAAGCGCCAGGAGCCGATCGACGCGCCGATCAGCGCGCGTTCCCGGGGCGCGCGGGGCAGCCAGTCGCCGAACAGGGCCAGGTCCAGGCCCTGGATGCCCAAGGCTTTAGGGCCGCCGGCCGCGCCGGGGAGGGTGCCGACGTCGGCCGGCTGCAGGCCCTGTTCGCGAATGCGGGTGAACGCACGTTTACCGGCCTTGAGCGTCAGGGCGGGAAACTTGATATGGATGGCTGTCATACCGGTCTCTGTTGAGGCAAGTTCAGGGGCGAGGTTGCTCGCGAAAACGTCAACGATAACGCGTGAATCCTGGATACACACGATGCTGGCGAAATCTTTGTGACCGCGTTTGCGCATACTCGTAATTGCCATGGTGGCAATTCAGTTTCAGTTAAGTTGCAGCCGTTACCGTGACCGGCGTAGGAAAACATCGTGTAACGGAGACTTATCATGAAGCGCCTCACAGCTCTGGTCGCCGCCGCTATCATCACGTCCACGGCGACCCAGGCTGGAGCCGTGGACCCTGACAAGCCACTGACCGTGCCCGCCACTGTTACAATTGTCGCCTTTGATCAACTGGACGCCACCGCCCTGGCCCTGCATCCCGGCTCAACGCTGTTGGACACCGATCTGGATGAGGCCTATGGCAAGTACATCTATGAAGTCGAACTGGAAGATGCCCACGGTATCGAATGGGACGTTGAATTGGACGCGCTCACCGGGCAAGTTCTCAAGAATCATCAGGATACGTAATGAAGGTATATCGACGTGCCACGGGTTTGGCGGTGCTGGTGCTCCTGGCATTCTGCTCAAGCCTGTCGGCCCGTGACCTCAACCAGGATGAAGCCTTGGCGCTACGCCAGCAGGGCGTGATCCTGCCGCTGGAGCAACTGTTGCAGCAGGCCATGGCGCGGCACCCCGGCTCGCGGTTGCTGGAGGCGGAACTTGAGAAAAAACATGGCCAGTACGCGTATGAAGTGGAACTGGTGACCACCGAAGGCGTGGTGCGCGAGATTAAGCTCGACGCCACGACCGGTGCGCTGATCAAAGACGAGGAAGACTGATGCGCCTGCTGCTGGTGGAAGACAACGTACCCCTGGCCGATGAACTGCTGGCTGGGCTGCAACGCCAGGGCTATGCGGTCGATTGGCTGGCGGATGGGCGCGACGCGGTGTATCAGGGCCGCAGCGAGCCCTATGACCTGATCATCCTCGACCTCGGCCTGCCTGGCTTGCCGGGGCTGGAAGTGCTGGCGCAATGGCGCGCAGCCGCGCTGGCCACCCCGGTGCTGGTGCTCACCGCCCGGGATTCCTGGGCCGAGCGCATCGAGGGGCTCAAGGCCGGCGCCGACGATTACCTGAGCAAACCCTTTCACCCTGAAGAACTGCACCTGCGCATCCAGGCGTTGTTGCGCCGTTCCCATGGCCAGGCCAACCAGCCCACCCTGCAAGCTGCCGGCCTGCATCTGGACGAGGGCCGCCAGTGCGTGTTGCGCGACGGCGAGGAAATCCAACTGACCGCCGCTGAATTCCGCCTGTTGCGTTATTTCATGCTGCACCCGGAACAGATCCTGTCGAAAAGCCATCTGGCCGAGCATCTTTATGACGGCGAGACCGAGCGCGACTCCAATGTGCTGGAAGTGCACGTCAACCATCTGCGCCGCAAGCTGGGCCGCAGCGTGATCGAAACCCGGCGCGGCCAGGGCTACCGGTTTGGCGCCAGCCCTGCATGAAGTCGATCCAGCGACGCCTGAGCCTGGGGCTGATCAGCGTGATGGTGATCGTCGGCGTGGTACTCGCGCAAACCAGCCTGTGGTTGTTCGAGGCCGGTTTGCAGCGTTACCTGGAAGCTGGCTTGCGTAACGACAGCGAGAACCTGCTGGTGGCGCTGGTGCGCGGGCCCAACGGCGTGCAGTTGGATGAGCACCGCCTGTCGCCGGCGTATCAACGGCCGTTCTCCGGGCATTATTTTCGTATCGATTTTGCCGACATTCACTGGCGCTCCCGCTCACTGTGGGACCAGGAACTGCCCCGACTCCCCGAGACCGGGCTCAAGGGCAACCTGCAACTGGGGCCGGAGGGCCAGCAGCTGCTGGTACTACGCTCGGACTACAAGCGCTTTGGCCAAGCGATTTCGATCAGCGTGGCCCAGGACTACACACCGGTGCGCGAAAGCTTCCGACTGATGCGCCAAATCGGCCTGGTGCTGGGGCTGGCGGCGCTGCTGCTGGTGCTGATCCTGCAACGAGTCACCGTGCGCCGGGCGTTGCGCCCCCTGGAAACCGCGCGCAACCAGATCGCCCAATTGCAACAGGGCCAGCGTTCCCAGCTCGACACCCAGGTGCCGCTGGAACTGGAGCCGCTGGTGGCGCAGATCAACCACCTGCTGGCTCACACTGAAGACAGCCTCAAGCGCTCGCGCAACGCTCTGGGCAACCTGGGGCATGCACTGAAAACCCCGTTGGCGGTGCTGCTGAGTGCGGCCTCCAGCGAGGCGCTCAAGGACCACCCCGAGTTGCGCAAATTGCTGCGTGACCAGTTGGAGCAGGTGCAGCAACGCCTCAATCGTGAACTCAACCGTGCGCGCCTGGCCGGCGAAACCCTGCCGGGCGCCTTGTTTGATTGTGAAAAAGAACTGCCCGGCCTGCTGGCCACGTTGAACATGATCCACGGCGACCACCTGGACCTGAGCCACCACGTCGCCCCGGGCCTGCAACTGCCGTGGGATCGCGAAGACCTGCTGGAGCTGCTCGGCAACCTGCTGGACAACGCGTGCAAATGGGCGGATGCCGAAGTGCGCGTCAGCGTCAGCGAGACGCCACACAGCTACCTGCTGACGGTGGAGGATGACGGCCCTGGCATTCCCGAGACCCAGCGCGACGAAGTGTTCAGCCGTGGTACACGCCTCGATGAGCAGACGGACGGCCATGGCCTGGGCCTCGGGATCGTGCGGGATATCGTCGAGGTGTGGGGCGGGGTGTTGCAGTTGCAGGAGAGCGAGTTGGGCGGCTTGAAGGCGTTGATCGAATTACCCAAGCGCCATGGCTGACACACCGTAGATAAAAATGTGGGAGCGGGCTTGTTGTGGTGAGCAGGCTTGTTGTGGCGAGCGGGCTTGTCCCGCGTTGGGCTGCGCAGCGGCCCCAATAAAGCCACCGCGTTTATCCAGGCATATTAAATCGCCAGGTTTTGGGGCCGCTTCGCAGCCCAACGCGGGACAAGCCCGCTCGCCACAACAAGGCCACTCGCCACAAGGCCACTCACCACAACAAGCCCACTTACCAGCCCACTCACCCTAGAGGTCACAGTCGGCTGTGCGACAGCGCCACGTCGACGAGGGTGTGGGGCCTCTCACATTGGACTGCCTTCGACCCTCAGACGCGGAACTGGTCCATCAACCCCTGCTGCTGGTTGGCCAGGCTGTTCAACGCCTGGCTGACCCGCGCCGATTCATTGGCTTGCTCCGACAGCGACTCGGTGACATCGCGGATCGTTGCCACATTGCTATTGATCTCTTCGGCCACCGCACTTTGCTCTTCGGCGGCGCTGGCGATTTGCAGGTTCATGTCGCTGATCACCGTCACCGCGTCGCCGATCTGGCGCAGTGCGGTGACCGCTTCGCCCACTTGTTCGACGCTGCCCTGGGCCTGGCGATAGCTGTTGCCCATGGCGCCGACCACGTCGGTGGTGCCGCTTTGCAGCTGTTCGATCACCAGGCGGGTTTCTTCCACTGACTCCTGGGTCCGTCGCGCCAGGTTGCGCACTTCGTCAGCCACTACGGCAAAGCCACGGCCTGCCTCACCGGCGCGGGCAGCTTCGATGGCAGCGTTAAGGGCCAGCAGGTTGGTTTGCTCGGCAATGCCGCGAATCACTTCCAGCACCGAACCAATCTGCTCGCTGTTGGCCGCCAGGCCTTCGACCTGGGTCATGGCCGTGCTCATGTCCGCAGCGAGGAGCCCGATGTTGGTGGTGGTGCGGTCGATTACCGTCAGACCGTCGCGGGTTGCCTGGTCGGCATCCCGCGCCGCTTGGGCCGCCTGGGCCGCGCTGCGGGCGACGTCCTGGGCGGTGGCACTCATTTCATGGGAGGCGGTGGCCACCTGGTCGACCTGGCGGTATTGCTGTTCCATGCCGGCGCTGGTTTGGCTGGCAATCGCGGCGGACTGGTCGGCGGTGCCACGGGCGTCCTGCACCGAGCGTTTGACCTCGGCAATGATCGGTTGCAGCTTGTCGAGGAAGCGGTTGAACCAGCCGGCCAGTTGGCCCAGTTCGTCTGGCTTGTCATAAGCCAGGCGACGGGTCAGGTCGCCTTCGCCGCTGGCGATGTCTTCGAGCATGTGCGCCACACCGAGGATCGGTCGGGTCACGCTGCGCGCCATCAGCCACACCAGGATCAGGCCGATCACGGCGGCCAGCAGGCCCAGGCCCAGTTCCAGCAGGGTGCCGCGGGTGTTATCGGCATCCATCTGCGCCTTCAGTGCTTCTGCCGGCCCCACCAGGACTTTTTCCGGCACATCCAGCAACACACCCCACGACTTGCCACCGGGAATCGGCGCGAACGGCGCCAGGACCTTCAGTCGATGGTCGGTGCGCAGGCTGCTGATTTGCGTACTGCCGGCCAGGGCGCTGGTCAGTTGTGCGCCGTTGGCGCTGTCGACCTGCTCAAGGCGCTGGCTGAGCTTGCTGGCGTCCGGGCTATAGCCGGCAAGCAGGCCGGTGGGGCTGAGGATGCTGACCTGGGTCTGCCCGTCATACAGCTTCTCGCTGGCCCGTTGGCTGATGCTCTGCAGGCTGTTGAGGTTGATGTCCACCGACAACGAGGCGATGACTTTGCCGTTGACCATCAGCGGGAAGACGATGCTGGTCATCAGCACGTTCTGCCCGTCGATCCGATAAAAATAGGGTTCGATCACGCACGGCTTGAGGGTGGTGCGTGGGCAGGTGAACCAGGCGTTGGCTTTTTCACCGCTTGGGCCGACGGATGTGTCGGTCATGTCGCTTTCGGGCAGCGGCATCGACGTCAGTTTGCCCGGCGTCGGTTGCGACCAGTACAGGGCGAACCGGCCCTTGTCGTTGCTGCCCAGCTCTGCCTGGTTGGCGAACAGTTCGTCCTTGCCGTCCAGCGCATTGGCTTCGAACACCAGGGACAGGCCCAACAGGTCCGGGTTGGCCTGCAGTGCAGCCTTGACCTGGCGGGTCAGGTCTTCGCGGGTGTCGAAGGCGTCGAGGAAGCGTTTCTCGGCCTGTTCGCGCAGGAACAGCACCTGGCGGGAAAAACCGTGGCCGTACTGGTAGGCGTCCATGAACTGCTGGCGAATACTCAGCGCCTGCACGTCGCCTTGCGCCTCGATACGCGCCTGGGCGGCTTCATCGAGCATCTGCATGCTCGAAACCTTGACCTGTTCGGAGCTGTGCTCCATGCGATACAGCGACAGACCTACCAGCAGGGTCACGATCCCCAACAGGCAAAGGCCGGCGAGCAGGGTGATTTTCCATTGAATGGAGAGCTGTCTGAGGGACATCGCGGAGCATCCTTAACATGAAAACACAAAGAACCCCTGTATCGACCGCTGCAAGTTTTTCTTTATTCAAACGTTCAATTTAAATCTCGCAGCGGCGTCGTTTTTTGACATGCGGCCCCGCCTGCTGCAAAGTGCGCGCCCTCTAATAAGACCTCCTTGAAGCCTGCATGCTGGCCGCCATTACCGTGGCCGCACGCGTGGGCATGCCTGTTTTTATGTTTCTGTCTTGAGGTAACCATGATTAACGCAGTCATCGCCGCGGTCGGCACCATGCTGGTGCTCAGCCTGTCCCGCGTGCATGTGGTCATTGCCATCATTGTCGGCGCCCTGGTGGGTGGCCTGACTGGCGGCCTGGGCATCGAGGCCACTCTCCAGGCCTTCAATGGTGGGCTGGGCGGTGGCGCGACCGTGGCGTTGTCCTACGCATTGCTCGGCGCTTTTGCGGTGGCCATTGCCAAGTCCGGCCTGGCCCATGCCCTGGCGGACAAGGCGTTGATGTTGGTGGACCGCCAGGAAGCCACGGGCGGCAGTCATGTCAAATGGATGTTGATCGGCCTGTTGTGGGGGGTGGCAATTGCTTCGCAGAACATCTTGCCCATTCATATCGCCTTTATCCCACTGCTGGTGCCACCGCTGCTCTACGTGTTGACCAAGCTGCAACTGGATCGCCGCCTGATCGCCTGTGTGATGACCTTCGGCCTGATCACGCCGTACATGTTCCTGCCGGTAGGGTTCGGCAATATCTTCCTCAACCAGATCCTGCTGGCCAACGTGGCCAATAGCGGCGTGGACATAAGCCAGGTCAATGTCACCCATGCCATGGGGCTGCCGGCGTTAGGCATGGTGGTTGGCCTGCTGGTGGCGGTGTTTATCAGCTATCGCAAGAAACGCGTGTATGACCTGGAGAAAATCGAGCGGGTCGAGCAAGTGGCGGTGCAGTACAACCCGCTGACCCTGCTGGTGGCGGGTGTGGCGATTGCCTCGGCGTTCATTATTCAGCTGTGGCTGGATTCGATGATCATCGGCGCCCTGGCGGGGTTCCTGATTTTCTCGGTGTCGGGCATCGTGCGCTGGCGCGAGACCGACGATTTGTTCACCGAAGGCATGAAGATGATGGCCATGATCGGCTTCATCATGATTGCCTCGTCGGGTTTTGCCGAAGTGCTCAAGGCCACCGGCGACGTGCGCTCCTTGGTGGAGGCCTCGGCGGCGTTTATCGGGCATAGCCGTGGGGTTGGGGCGTTGTTGATGTTGCTGGTGGGCCTGTTGGTGACCATGGGGATCGGTTCGTCGTTTTCCACGGTGCCGATCCTGGCGGCGATTTTCGTGCCGCTGTGCGTGCAATTGGGCTTCAGCCCGCTGGCCATCGTATGCATCGTCGGCACGGCCGGCGCCCTCGGCGATGCCGGCTCGCCTGCCTCGGACTCCACCCTGGGCCCGACTTCCGGCCTGAATATCGACGGCCAGCACCACCATATCTGGGACACCGTGGTGCCGACGTTTCTGCACTACAACATCCCGCTGCTGGCGTTTGGCTGGCTGGCCGCCATGATCCTCTGACCGGCATGTTGCACCGCCCTGGCTCGCGAAGAACGTCAACGATAACGCGGCAAACCTGACACCCTGCGATGCTCAGGTTTTTCGTGAGCACGCTCGCTCCTACAGATATTTCTCAATTGGCCGCTAACCTCTTTAAGTCGCCACTAATAAGAGAGAAAAGCCATGCGTCTGAGTTTGAAGGCCAAAGTCCTGTCCCTCGCCGTCGTGCCGGTGCTCTTGTTTGCCCTGGTGATCAGCCTGACCACCGTGTCGATCCTCCAGGGGCAAGCGCGTAACGAGGTGGATGAAACCCGCCAGCGCCTGCTCAATGACGCCAAGGCCACCCTGAAAAGTTATGTAGAAGTGGCCATGACCACCATCAAGCCGCTCTACGACGCGGCGGCCCCCGGCGATACGGCGGCGCGCGCCGAGGTGGTCAAGCTGTTGTCCAGCACCAGCTACGGCAAGGACGGTTACTTCTTTGGCTACGACTCCGAGACCATCCGCCTGTTCAAGGGCAACAGCCCGGACGGTGTGGGCAAGAGCTTCAAGGACAACCGTGACCCCAACGGCGTCTACGTCAACCGCGACCTGGTCAAGGTCGGCAAGGATGGCACCCACTACCTGCAATACAGTTCGACCCAACCGGGCCAGACCGAACTGGTACCCAAGATGGGCTACACCGAATACCTGCCCAAATGGGACATGGTGATCGGCACGTCGGTCAACCTGGACGGCATTGAAGCCCAGGTGGCGGTGGTCGAGGCCAAGGTGGAAAAACGCATGGAAGGCGTATTGCTGAGCATCCTCGGCGTGGCCGTGGTGGTGTTGCTGGTGATCGCCGCCGTGGGCGTGGTGCTGGCCAATACCATCCTGCGTCCACTGCACCTGATGAAAGCCAACCTCGACGACATCGCCGCCGGCGAAGGCGACCTGACCCGCCGCCTGGTCATCACCAGCCAGGATGAACTGGGCGACCTGGCCGGGGCGTTCAATCGGTTTGTCGACAAGATCCACGGCCTGGTGCGCCAGATCACCGAAATGACCGCGCAACTCACCGGCCTGGTCAGCCAGGTGTCCGAGCAGGCCCAGCGTTCAGAACAGGCCATGGAGCGCCAGCGCCACGAGACCGACCAGGTAGCCACGGCGATCAACCAGATGTCTTCCGCTGCGCAAGAAGTGGCGCGCAGTGCCCAAGGTGCCTCCGTGGCCGCGCAACAGACCGACGCCGAAGGCCAGGCCGCCAAGCGCGTGGTGGACGGCAGCATCGCGCAAATCCATGCGCTGGTGAACGATATCCGCAGCAGCGGCGTGTCCCTCGACAGCTTGAAGCAGGATGTATCGTCGATTGTCAGCGTACTGAGCGTCATCCGCTCGATTGCCGAGCAGACCAACCTGTTGGCCCTCAATGCCGCCATTGAAGCCGCCCGGGCCGGGGAGGCCGGGCGGGGTTTCGCCGTAGTCGCCGACGAGGTGCGCGCGCTGGCCAGCCGCACCCAGACCAGCACCCAGGAAATCCAGGGCATGATCGACCGCCTGCAAAAAGGCACCGAGGCCGCTGTCGATGCCATGCGCCGCTCCAGCGATGCCGGTGACGGCACTTCGGCCCAGGCCAACGAAGCCGGGGCGTCACTCGACACCATGGCGCAGTTGATCGGCACCATCAATTCGATGAACGCGCAGATCGCCAGCGCCGCTGAAGAGCAAACGGCAGTGGCCGAAGAGATCAATCGCAGCGTGCATCAGATTGCCGTGGCTGTGGACAGCGTGGCCGATGAAACCCAATTGGGCGCCCAGACGTCGCGTAGCCTGGCTGATCTGGGCCAGCGCCTGGGGCAATTGGTCGGTCAGTTCAGGATCTGAGCGGCTACACGATGTCGCGCATCAACAGGCCGTAGCGCAAATCCATCTCGGCTGGCAGGGGGACATACACTGTGTGTCCATCCCCCGGCGCCACCTCGATAGCCTCGCCCTTGGCGTTATGCAACGTGGCCAGGTCGAAGTGAAAGTTGCCGGCGGGGGTCATCAGTTCCAGGTGATTGCCCACCGCAAAGCGGTTTTTCACCTTGACCTCGGCCAACTCGCCACGGCGCTCGCCGGTCAACTCCCCGACAAACTGCTGGCGCTCGGAAACCGAGCTGCCATTCTGGTAGTTCTGGTATTCGTCATGGACATGACGGCGCAGGAAACCTTCGGTGTAGCCGCGCTGGGCGAGGGACTCCAGGTTGGTCATCAGGCTACGGTCGAATTCACGCCCGGCCACCGCATCGTCGATGGCCTGGCGGTACACCTGGGTGGTGCGCGCGCAGTAGAAGTGGGACTTGGTGCGGCCTTCGATCTTCAGTGAGTGCACAGCCATATGGGTCAGGCGCTCCACATGCTGTACGGCGCGCAGGTCCTTGGCGTTCATGATGTAGGTGCCGTGTTCGTCCTCGAAGGCGGGCATGTGTTCGTCGGGGCGATTGGCTTCTTGCAACAGGAACACCTGGTCGGTCGGTGCGCCGATACCCAGGGTTGGCTCGGGCTGATATTCCTGGACGATATCGCCGGTGGCATTTTCCACTGCGGGCGTGGCCTGGTATTTCCAGCGGCACGCGTTGGTGCAGGTGCCCTGGTTGGCGTCGCGCTTGTTCATATAACCCGAGAGCAGGCAACGCCCGGAATAGGCCATGCACAACGCACCGTGCACAAACACCTCCAGCTCCATGGCCGGCACTTGCTGGCGGATCTCGCCGATTTCTTCCAGGGACAACTCCCGCGACAGGATCACGCGGCAGATGCCCTGCTGTTGCCAGAACTCCACGCTGGCCCAGTTCACTGTGTTGGCCTGCACCGACAGGTGGATCGGCATCATCGGGAAATGCCGGCGCACCAGCATGATCAGCCCCGGGTCGGACATGATCAGCGCATCCGGGCCCATCGCGATCACCGGGGCGAGGTCCTTGAGGAAAGTCTTGAGCTTGGCGTTGTGCGGCGCGATGTTCACCACCACGTAGAAACGCTTGCCCAGCGCGTGGGCTTCCTGGATGCCCAGGGCCAGGTTGGCGTGGTCGAATTCATTGTTGCGCACTCGCAGGCTGTAGCGCGGCTGGCCGGCATAGACCGCATCGGCGCCGTAGGCGAAGGCGTAGCGCATGTTTTTCAGGGTGCCAGCGGGGGCGAGCAGTTCGGGAGCGAGGATAGGTGGCATGGTCGGCACTTGGGGCAAAAGTGCGGCAGGGTAGTGCAAGCCGGCGAAGGCTTTATTGATCTGGGTCTACGCTCGTAACCTTTGATCGTTTTTGACCACGCCTTGCATAGTTGCGCGGCAGGCTCGCGCATTCAGGTGCAGCGCAGCATCGGCAAAGGTCATCTGCTCGGGCATAAGCGGCTGTATTCCACCAGGAAGGGTGGGCCTGCTTCAGGTTTCCCTATGGCGTCGGAGACCGCTTATTGCAACAGCATCCGAAATGCCGATTTGGGTTAATCATGTTCCTTGGCCCTCATTATCATTGGTTAAAGCTTGATCACTCCGTATGCAGAGGATTGGTACAAAGAGGGATGGGGGCCATTTCGCGAACTATCTACTTTTATAAACCATTGAAGGCACAGATAAAGCCTATGAACTTCAGGAAAATCCAGTTTTCGCATGTTGCAGTAGCACTCGCAACGTTGCTGACAGCAAGCACTTTTGCGTTATCGGCCACCGCTGCTGAAAAGAGCGCGCCTCCTGATCTCAGCGGCCTTTGGGTGGCTCCTGGCGCCGGACTCGATCCATCGAGTCGCGCTACTGGAGCAGAGGGTGACGACTCACTTGGCGAGGCACCGCCACCGCTCTTCGGTACCCTCCCTGAATATAAGGGCGTTTATCTCGAGAGCTTCAAGAAGCGCAATGGGGCATTGTCCAAACTGGGTGTCGGGTTCAAAACAACATGCAAGCCACTCGGCATGCCGACCATGATGTCCAGTTTGTACGCCGTAGAGATCTTGCAAACACCCAAGCAGATTAACTGGTCTCAGGAGCTCTACAAGGAGACCCGCAGAATCTACTTGGATGGACGCTCTCACCCCAATCCCGAAGAAGTCCCTCCAACGTTCAGCGGGAGTTCGCTTGGCCACTGGGAGGGCAAGGTACTGGTTGTAGAAACTACACAGGTCCGCCAGGAAACCACGCTAGGGGAGTTTGCCCAAGCTGAAGATGCGAAGGGCCATAGTCCACTCATGACCATCAAGGAGCGCATCTTCATCAATGGGGATGGGATGCTTCAGGTCGATACCGTGGTTGAAGATCCAGAGGCACTGGCCAAACCATGGAAGTTGGATCCGATCATCTTGATGCGCGCACCGAAGGGAACGGAGTTTCTTGAGTACATCTGTGACGACAACAACACTGAAACAATCGATCCGGCAACCGGTCGCGAAGTCACTAATATCCCTGAACGAAGCAGCCCGCCCTCGACTAATAAGTAAACAATCGATGGATGGCAAGTGAGTTCGCCTCCACGATACGGGGACTTTGGTCTGAGTGCGAATAATAATAAAGGAATCGTCAGTTGAATATTAAATCTACACTTCTTGGTTTGGCCCTGATTAGCGTGCCCGCGACTTTTGCGTTTGCTCATCATTCCTTCTCGGATTTTGACATGAGTAAAATGGTGGAAATCAGCGGCATCGTAGCGGAGGTTCAATATCGAAACCCGCATGTCTGGGTATTCGTTGATGTGGATAATCAGGGGCAGCCCCAAAGCTGGGCTGTTGAGGCCGGCGGCCCCAACATCCTGATGCGCCAAGGGTGGAAGGCGAACACGCTGAAGGCCGGCGATAAGGTAGATATACAGTTGGCCCCGATGAAAGATGAAACTAAAAGGGGGGGCGCGCTCCAAGCGATGCGCTTTCCTGACGGTAAAATCATCGGAGTGTGGAAATAGTCTCTGTGCTGCGGGCTGTTGAAATCTTCTTCGGTATGAAGGCCATATCATATCGGCGCCGATGTTGAGTCGGTTCCGATGCATCACGTCAGGGTTCTCGACGCATCATAAACAGCAAGGCATACACAGCCAGCCACCACTAAGCGACCGGACTCTCTAACGCAGTCATCATGCCGGTGCATATCCTTATCATGAACGCCCATCCCTGATCGATATAGGGCACTCCCCACACGGGGTATTCCATATCGGTAATCTGAACGGTATTTCCAACGCTAACTTACTGCCCATTATCGGGCATTCGCCTTGATGCGCGCACTAATCTTGTGTGCCTTTATTATGGGGGGCTAAAAACTTTATCTGTGCCGCTATAAGTGCCGATTTGGGATATCAAATTAGCCTGATATCACATTAGCTTGATTGGCTGAAATATTTCCAGTTGAAAAATGCCCATCCATCACTTGTTGGCGGAAATAATCCGCCTCGGGTGGATTGAAGCAAGGTGCACATGGCTGAACCACAGAAAAACATAATAAGAGGCAGGCACTATGCGCGCAGCAAGAAGTATACCTTTCGCTTCAGCCATGCTGATCTATTCGCTTTGCCAACAGGCGCAAGCTTACAAGTTATATAGTGAGAATGATGGTACAACCGTTCTGAATGCTGATCTGACGGGCGCGGTAGGTTTTTATAGCCTCAATAGAAACTATCTGGCCGATCCGGAAAAAAACCCAAGTCGAATGAACTGGCAAGAGGGTTTTATCAAGTATGGCTTTAGCGGTGCTACCGATAAAATACCTACAGGCTCGGTATACGGTGGTTTCAGCCTTATCAGTACAGGCTCTTTTGGGGATGGCGACCCCGGTGGCACGACTGCTGGCGACGAGCGTGCAACCACGGTCGAAGAGGCCTACGTCGGCTGGCGCTCAGGTGATATGTTTCCTGTGTTAGGTCAAGACGGCGTGGATTTATCCGTTGGCCGTCAGTTGGCCCCAACTCACAGTTTTATGATCGTGGAGGACGGCTTCTCACCCGGCAGTGCTTATAATCCAGACCCAAATCTGCCATACGGTTCGTTCAATCGCGGCGGCGCTTATAGTCTGGGGATGCGACTGGCATTTGGTAACACCGTCGTACTGCGTTTAGGCGGCGATGAAGGCCTGCATGGTAATCTGATGTGGATCAAATCGAATAACCGTGTCGAGGGTGAAGCTGAATTTGCAGTTGCCAACCTTGACTACACCACCGACTTCGGCACCATCGGCACCACCTATGTTCAAGGTCTCGATGTGAACAAGAAGTGGACCCAGGGCATTACTGCGGAGCGCGACAGCCTTAAGGCCTACAGCATTCGTGGCGAAAGTAGATTAGGCATTGAAAATGCTGATTTTGCTTTTGAAGTTGCCCGTCAGAATAACAAAGGTCGCATCGAAAGTGGGATGTTCTTTGATGTGGGCTATACCTTTGCTGACGCCTTCTGGAAACCCATGCTGAGCTTTCGGCAGTCGCGTTTCAGTAAAAACTGGGATCCGATCTTCCCGGGTGGCTACCGTAAGCGTGCCCCAGGTGAGGTCGCGTCAGGCTTTGCCGGCCCTACTACCAATAATTACAAAATCAACGACGTGTTCCTATCGATTAACCCCACTGATAATCTGTCCTTCAATGCTCAGTACTTCGTATACACTCAACTGACTGATCGCAATAGTGCGGACCGGGGAGGCAAGGAACTTGATCTTTCCGTGAATTGGATGGCTACCGAGAACATCATAGTTTCCCCACTGATTGGCTTCTTTAAACCTAATCGCTGGCTGGAGAATGGCGGCCTGCAAAATGGTGATGACTCCATCGCCACGTTACTGCAACTAACAGTGTGGTTCACTTATTAATTAGGTTGTGGACTGCGAGCACCCAGTGATGGCGCCGTTGCAGTCTTGAACGTGTAATGATCTTCGAGTCCCGCCTCGGTTTCCACGGCAGAAAAGTACGCACTTTAGATTGAAATCTGTAAAAGGTTCAGGACTCGGATTTCACGTAGCAATGTGCAAAAAAGGTATTTTCCTCCATCAGTATTCGAGCATTCTGGACAAACCGACTTTTTCAACACAATCGACCCCTAGCGCGTGGCGCATGTTTTTCAGGGTACCGACGGGGGCGAGCAGTTCGGGAACGAGGGTAGGCTGCATGGTCGGCACTTGGGACAAAAGTGCGGCGGGGTAGTGCAAGCTGGCGAAGGCTCTATTGGTCTGGGTCTACGCTTGTAACAAAGATGGCACTCGCAGGGTTCGCAGTGGACTAAGCATCAGGGCGCACACACGCGCCCTGCTTTTTTGACATGGATCGGACATGAACGCGACCAACCTGCAATTCAAAACCCTGTTGCTCTTACTGGTCCTGGTGACCATGGCCTTTATCTGGATTCTGTTGCCGTTCTACGGCGCGGTGTTCTGGGCGGTCATCCTCGGTATCATCTTTGCGCCCTTGCAGCGCCGGCTGCAGTTCAAATTTGGCTGGAATCGCAACCTCACGTCCCTGACGACTCTCACGGCCTGCCTGATCATCGCGATCCTGCCGGTGATCATCACCAGCGCGTTGTTGGTGCAGGAAGGGGCGACGCTGTACAAGAACATCGAGAGCGGCAAGTTGGACGTGGCCGGTTACATCGAACAGTTCAAGAACGTCCTGCCACCGTACTTCCAGCACCTGCTGGATCGCTTCGGCATGGGCAACCTGGAGGGCTTGCGCGAGAAAATCGTCAAGAGCGCGATGCAGGGCAGCCAATTCTTTGCCACCCAGGCGTTCAGCTTTGGCCAGGGCACGTTTGATTTCCTGGTGAGCTTTTTCATCATGCTGTACCTGCTGTTCTTCCTGCTGCGCGACGGCCCGGAGTTGGTGCGCAAGGTGCGTACCGCAGTGCCCTTGGCCGAACCGCAAAAGCGTCGCCTGCAACTCAAGTTCAACCGCGTGGTGCGTGCCACGGTCAAGGGCAACGTCCTGGTGGCCGTGACCCAAGGAGCGCTGGGCGGTTTGATTTTCTGGTTCCTGGATATCCCCAGTGCGTTGCTCTGGGCGGTATTGATGGCATTTCTATCGCTGCTGCCGGCCGTGGGCGCGGGGATCGTATGGGCGCCGGTTGCCGTGTATTTCCTGCTCAGCGGGGCGATCTGGCAGGGTGTGGTGCTGGGCTTGTTCGGCGTCTTTGTGATCGGCCTGGTGGATAACGTGCTGCGCCCGATCCTGGTGGGCAAGGACACCAAGATGCCCGATTACCTGATTCTGATCTCGACCCTGGGCGGCTTGTCAGTATTTGGCCTCAACGGGTTTGTGATCGGGCCGCTGGTAGCGGCATTGTTCATGTCCAGTTGGGCGCTATTTGTCGAAAGCAAGCCACGGGTCAAGCTGCCACTGCCCTGATTCTCAGGCGTGGAGCCGGACATGGGTCGCGTGTTGCAGTTGTTTTTCTGCGGCCGACAACGAGGTGAGCGGGCCGCTGATGGGCTCGCCATCACGGACCACATACCAGCAGGCAAGCAAGCCGGCCTTGCGAAGGGGCGCGGGGACGGCGCTACCGATAACGGACATGATCTGAACAGTGGGCATAAATACCTCCAATCGCTATGGAGGTCACCTTACGGGGTGCAGGCGTGCAGGAAAAATCACCTGGCTCGATAGTCGACATCAACGCCAGGCGTCAATCCACCACTTGATCGAGCATGCTCACGACTTCCTGCTCGCTGAGCAGGCCCTTGCGTACCAGGTTTTCCGTAAGCAATGCCAGGAACTTCGCGCTGCGGTGGCCTTCGAGGTGCTTGAGTTCAGTCAGGGCGCTATAGACCCTGCTGGACGTACAGAGGCCGGCGGTGCGGTGTGGGTTTTGTGTGGGCATGGTCAGTCGTCCTTGTTGTTTTGGGGTGGACTGGTTTAAGAGTGAGGGGGTGTCGTGACGTAAACATGACAGCGCGAGCCCCGGTCGGGCAAGTAGACTTTCGATCTGAATGATGTGGGATTGCTGCTTGGCCGTTGTCTTCAAAGCGACATTGGCCTCCCGAATCCAGCCTTTTTCGCCCGAAAAAAAGCCCCGCGTGTGGGCGAGGCCTGTTCAGGTGTGTCAATTCAAGCTTACCAGCCGCGGCCATAGTAGCCATGGGGCGGGCCGTAGTAACCGCGGGGAGGGCCGTAGTAGCCGCGTGGTGGGCCGTAATAGACGGGCGCCGGACGGTAGTAAACCTGTTGCTGCACATACACCGGTGGCGGCGGGGCGTAGTAGACCGGCGGCGGAGCGGCATACACCGGCTGCGGCTGGACGTACACCGGCTGCTGCACATAGACCTCACGCGGCTGGCTGGCAACGACGGAGCCGACGACGGCGGCACCGACAAGAGCACCCAAAACGGCCGGGCCACCCCAACCACCACCGTGGGCTGAGGCTTGGCCTGCCATAGCGAGTGCGCCGATAAGCAGGGCGATCTTGGGGAGTTTACGCATCATGGTCATTCCTCGGTTAGCCCCTGCGCTTGTGGTCTGCAATCAATAGACTCAAGGATTGTCGCGGGGATACTTTTAAGACAACGTATTTCTGAAAAACAGCACAGCCACTAGGTAAAGGTTGTGTAAGGTCTGTACCCATTTGCTTACTTAAAGGAGCTTGCGATGCAGATGCACCCCAACAAGGACACCCAATTGTGCATGTCACTGTCGGCGCGCCCTGGGAATTTTGGCCTGCGTTTTCATAACCATCTGTACGAGCAGTTGGGTTTGAACTTCTACTATAAAGCCTTCAGCAGCCAGGATTTGCCCAGTGCGATCGGCGGTATTCGCGCCTTGGGCATTCGCGGTTGCGGGGTGTCCATGCCGTTCAAGGAAGCCGCCATTGCCTTAGTGGACGAACTGGATGATTCGGTTCAAGCCATTGACTCCCTGAACACTATCGTCAACACCGACGGCCACCTCAAGGCCTACAACACCGACTACATCGCTATCGAACAACTGCTGAAAAAACACGGGGTGCCGCAGGATTCGACCTTTGCCCTGCGTGGCAGCGGCGGCATGGCCAAGGCCGTGGCCAGTGCCTTGCGTGACGGTGGCTATGCCCATGGTGTGATCGTGGCGCGCAATGAGACGGCGGGGCGGGCATTGGCGCAGAATCTTGGGTACGAATGGCGGGCTGAACTGGGTGATTTGCGCCCACGGATGCTGATTAACGTAACGCCGATCGGCATGACCGGCGGGGCCGAGGCGGACGCGTTGGCGTTTGAGGCGGATGCCGTTGATAAAGCCGAGACAGTGTTCGATGTGGTGGCGATCCCCGCCGAAACGCCGTTGATTGTGCGAGGGCGGGCCAAGGGCAAGCGGGTGATTACTGGCCTGGAAGTGATTGCGATCCAGGCGCTGGAGCAGTTCGTCCTGTACACCGGCATTCGACCGACTCAGGAACAGTTCGAAAAGGCCGTGGTGTTTGCCCGAAGCTGAAGAACGCTGGTGATCAAATGTGGGAGGGGGCTTGCCCCCGATGACGGTGTATCAGGCAATGAATGTATTGACCGAACCACCGCTATCGGGGGCAAACCCCCTCCCACATTTTTGACCGTGTCAGGCCTGTTCCAGCTGTGCCAGGCGCTCTTCCAGCGCCGCAATCCGTGCTTCAAGCTCTTCAATACGATCCAGCGAGACCGCGCCGGCAGAGCGCTCCACCGGGCTCCCCCGCGCCGCGATAATCGCCTCGATATCCGCCGGGTCCCCCAGCGCATGGGTATAGCGATCTTCCCGCTGTCCGGCCTGACGTGGCACCAGCAGCGCCAATCCGCGTGCGATCAGGCGCTCCAACTGGTGCACCACTTGCTCGGCATCTTCGAAATCATGCATGCGCCCGCTGCGGGTCAGCAGTTCATTGACCGTCTGCGGTCCGCGTAAAAACAGCAGCCCGGTCAGGATCACCTGGGCCGGCACCAGCTCCAGCGCCTTGTCTACCCGATGCTCCCAGCGGTCGGCGCGACTGCCCATCACCAATCGGGTAAAGCCCTGGCCTTCGAGTGCGCGCAGGCTCTGGCCGACCTGGCCTGGGCTGAGGTTCATGACGGGTTCGCGGCTGGTCTTCTGGTTGCAGGCCAGGACCAGGGCGTTGAGGGTCAGGGGATAGGTTTCGGGGTTGGTCGCCTGTTTTTCGATCAGGCAGCCCAGGATGCGGATTCCCGTGCTGTTCAGGCGCGGCTCAGGAGTGTCGGTGTCGTGCTCGGCGGTCATCGCGCTTTCCCTATGCAGTGAATGGGGGCGTTCTCAATGGGTTTCCCTACCCCGTTGTCGCCTTAAAGCAGACCAGGCCCGGCGCGGCGGGGAATCTAATTGAGAACGCCCCCGCCTAGCCTAAGCCGGAAAAAATAAAAGACAAGCGCTCGGCATGGCTATAATCGCCGCTGGTTCCAACCCTGCCATTACCGATGAGACTGTCATGACTATTTCCCTGTACGCCGCCTCCGTCCCAGTCTTCAAGCAAATGCTCAACGCCCTGAGCGATGTGCTGAACAAAGCCGAAGCCCACGCCACCGCCAAGAACATCGAGCCCAACGCCCTGCTGCAAGCGCGCCTGTTCCCGGACATGTTCCCACTGGTGCGCCAGGTGCAGATCGCGGTCGACTTCGCCAAAGGTGTTTCCGCACGCCTGGCCGAGATTGAAGTGCCGAAGTACGAAGACAGCGAAGTGACCTTCACCGACCTGCAAGCGCTGATCGCCAAGGTCCTGGCGTTTGTCGACACCATCAAGCCTGAGCAGATCGACGGCAAGGAAGGCATCGAAATCATCACCCGCCCAGGCACTCCGAAAGAGAAACGCTTCACGGGCCAGTCCTACCTGCTGACCTACGGCCTGCCGCAGTTCTTCTTCCACGTCACTACTGCTTACGCATTGTTGCGTCACAACGGTGTGGAAGTGGGCAAGCGCGACTACATGGGCGCGTTCTAAGCCAAGGAACCGAAAAAACGCCCTGAGCTGTTCTTGACCGAATGGCCATGGGCGTTTTTTATTCCATCTACGCGTGGACGAACACCCCGGCAATTTTCTCCGGCAGCGGGGTAGACGAGATCAGCACGAGCCGTTGGCCTGCGCGAGTCATCGCCATATAGAGCTTGCGAGCATTCTGTTCCAGCTCGTCCTCCGTGATGCCAGCGTTCTGCCCGATATTTTTGAGCAATTTTTCCAGCCCGACCAGAAACACTGCGTTGGCTTCCAGCCCAGTCGCACTTTCGACTGTTGCGATTCGCAGCGTTTCATCATGGCCGGGCACGACGTCTGGATCATTCATGTCCCAGATTCGCTCGGTGCCGAAACTCTTCTTCAGCGTTTTCATCAACAGCGCTTTGTCTATGCCCTTGCCATACAGCAGCAACATTGCTGACAACGGTAGTTCAAAGCTTTTCTGATGCGCCGCAATTTCATTGCTGGCCTGTACAACGGCATCCTGTGGAGAGGGCGACAGAACAAACAGCGGCGGTGTACCTGCTTCCATACCGTCAAAGTCTGGTTGTAGATACTCGTCCGGATCGGTTTGTGTAATTCCGGCCAGCATCTGACTGGCAGCGCTTAGTATGGCCTGGGTTGTGCGATACGATTTGCGTAGCTTTTTGGTCTTGCCCGCCACATCCAGGCCGACCCGTTTCCAGCTAAGACGACTCTTCAGAAATCCCTGGTTCGGATCAGCGCATAAAAACAGCGTTCCCTCGGTTTTTTCCAATGTGAGTTTGATCAGTTGGAACCACGATGGTGCGAAGAACTGCGCCTCGTCCACCAGAATGTGCTGATAGGGTTCCAACTTGTCAGGGCGATTGGCCAAGCACAGATCACGGGGGAGGGAGCTCCATAAACGCAGCCCATGCTGATTGAACAGGGCTGTGGTCACCCGTTCGTACAGCGCCCAGACCTGTTTTCGCTCCTCTTTTCGCAACGCAAAGCCCTGGCCTGCGCGGTCTACCTTGAAATAATCCGGCTCGTCGATGACGACGTTGTCGTTTATAAAGTTGAACTCATCAAGCAACTGATTGTTATCTGGTTTCAGTTCCCGGTATTCCGTGTTCCGAAAATGCTGAATAAGACCTATGACTTCGGTATTGAACTTAGGCATCTTCAGTGTTTCTTTAAACAGTCTCCTCCATTGCCTTGAAATCCAACTCAGCGCCGTCGTGATCGTGAGATTCTTGGGTATTTCCCCATAGACGCGTTGCAGCCGGTGTTTCAGATCTTTCACGACAGGCACGTTGTGAATCAGCATGAGAACCTGCTGCTCAGGAAATTTCCTGGCTAGGATATAGGCGCGACTGGCAGCGATAAGTGTTTTGCCGCTGCCTGCTACGCCATTGATCAGCCTCACGGAAAAATCACCCGCCATTTCCGTTTGCTCATCCGGAAGGTCCAGGTCGAGTTTGCTGGCCCACTCCTGTTGAGGGTCTAGAAAGTAGCGCAACGTGCGGGCACTGTTGTCACGCGAAAATTGACGGCGCGTTGACCGGAGCCCGGCTATTTCGGCCTCGGAAAAGTAATGGCCCATAAGGATCTGCCTGGTTTGCGAGGACAGTGCTTTGAGCAGCTTGGGCAGTTGCTCTGCACCGGACTCAAGGAACGTCTTCTTCGACATCAACCAGATTCCCCTGCCTTCGCAATGCCGTGACCACAGGGTTTTACTTTGATCGGAGTCGCAGCCCCACATCACCACCATCTTGCGCATGGCCGGGATACCTGCCTGGGTCTCGAATGTTCCCAGTTTCTCCAGCATCTGACTGAATGCTGTCTGTTCTGCGGTCAAAAATAGCTGGTCCGGGTCCAGCGTATCGTACGGCAACTCGCACACCATCAGTGCCAGCCACTCAAACTCTCCGCGCTGCAGGAAAAAATCCGGCGCCCAGCTATCTTGGGTCAGGCACTTGCGAACGACGTAGTCATCCTCAAGCTTCTTGAGTACCCGCTTGCACTGTAGCTGGGAGCCACTACTGCGCTGCCATTCCGGTATGAACAGAGTCATAGTGGGAAATTTACCTTATGGCATTGGCTGATCAACTGGCGGTATTGCTCAGCCCAGGCCTGTACGGCTTCGCTGGAACAGATGATCCCATGCTGCAGTTCCGGGCCGATGATGATCAGCTTGGTCATCGCGCGCGTGATAGAAACGTTGAGGCGCTCGGGTTGGAAGAAAAATGCCCCTATTGCACTGATAAAGGCTTCGTCGCCACTGCACAGGGACAGGATCACTAACTCCCGCTCCTGACCCTGCATACGTTCGACGGTATCTGCCACGACTGTGTTTGCGGCCTCGCTACCGAACTGTTTGGCCAGCGCCTTGCGAATGGCTCGACCCTGAGCACGGTAGGGCGTCACGATGCCGATTTCGTGGAGCGGCAGTCCCATTTCGTGCGCTTGCTGGCACAACTGGACGACGCATTTTGCGTCTGTCGGGTTGCGGTTCCGCGCTTTTGCGTCCTGCGTCGGGATGAACACGGCGCAGGCTTTCGGATCGAGTGCCTCGCTGACATCTGCCTGATGAGTGGGCGACAGGAGACGGTCCCTGTTGTGGCCGGCGGAGCGTAATTGCCCACCGTAATACATTTGGCTGGGCCACTGGGTCAGCCAGCGATTCATTCGGTAGGTTTCTTCAAGCATTATCGTGTGATCGGCATCCTGAGCAGTCAGGCGAGCGAACACAGACATGGACTCCTTTGACAGAATCGAACGCGAAAGCAATACGGGAGGTAGTTGTTTCTGGTCGCCGATGAAAATAAAGCGTTTGCCCTTACGCATCGCCATCAGGGCGAGGGGGACGGTGATCTGACTGGCTTCGTCGAAGATCACCGTGTCGAAATTGTAGTTGGACAACGAGGAGCACGTTGCAAAGGGCGTGGCGCCAATCACATAACCTTGACCTACCTCTGGCATCCCTTCCCATCTGGCCGGTTCGGCTGCCCAATCCACGTGTTTGTCGAGGTCTTCCCGCCGGCCACCTACCTTGAGGGTCGGCACATCGCGCGCAGCAATCTTACTCAAGGCGTTGTTGATCGCCATGTGTGTATGCGAAGTGACGAACACCCGTTCGCCACGTGCGACCAGCAACTGAGCGATCAGGGCCAGGGCTCTGGTTTTGCCTGTACCGGGTGGGCCTTGAATGCAGGCGATCTGTTCAGCACCGAAGGCAAGCCCCACGGCCTCGGCTTGTTTCTGGTTGCAGCCCTCTTTAAGCGCGATCTGCTCGGCGTATTCGAGGTCCGCGTCATGGAAGCCGATATCGGGTGCATCGCCGAGCAATGGAAGAATCGCGTTGTTGCCGTGTACGTCGCTCTCAATATCCTGCAACGTTTGAAGATATTTCGGCGTCAGGTCCATACCATCGGGGTCCGCGTAGCAAACACCTTCCTGGTAGCTCTCCCAGATGAACATTGCCTGATCCGAACTGAGGAGCCAACGGTCGTCCTCTTCCTTTTCGAACTTCATGGCCTGGCAGAGCAGCGGGCCTTGGGCATCGCCCAAATGCAGACGCACCAAGTCACCTGCGCGAAAGCGCGATTCGTTGTCGTCAAGGTAGGCCCACAGTAATTTGGCAGTATCGCCGCGTTCGAGCCGAACGAAGCCCTGTGTCCAGCCTTGCAACAACTTGTCCTTCAAGGGACGTTCCCATACCTCTTCAAGTTTTTGCCAATTGGCGGCCTGTTCGGCGTATACGAAGTCGTACAGTTTTTGAATCAGTGAGTGTTGTCCGGGCATGGCGGTGAACAATCCCTATCGACCGAGGCATGTGTTGGCAGTGTTACATAATGTTTGTCGGGGTTGCGAGCCAGCGGGTGGTACGAAAAGTCCAATGAGCCCATACAAAAAAGCCCGGGGGCGTTCTTCAATGAACGGCCCCGGGCTAATGAGATGGTCACCCCCACACCCTGCGAGGGCTACGCTTTCGCAGGGTGTTTTGTTTTTGGAGGCCATCATCATGAGCGAGTCAGCACTGATCGGGATCGATCTCGGCAAACATA
>Ga0105237_10000238_pt1 | contig 78411 bp, 59 predicted proteins | sample KBSC24metaG_FD_81520 | JGI IMG/M metagenome (GOLD analysis project Ga0105237, IMG submission 81520) | Corn rhizosphere microbial communities from Kellogg Biological Station, Michigan, USA - KBS C2-4 metaG | ecosystem: Host-associated > Plants > Roots > Rhizosphere > Soil | place: Michigan, USA...
GAAAGGAATACCCCTTGACGCGGTTTACGCCTCACCGCTGGGCCGCGCCAGACGAACAGCCGAACGCGGAACGGTGTTCGATCAAGTGCTCAACGACGAACGCCTGATCGAGATCGATTTTGGCCGATGGGAACATAAGACAAAAGAAGAATTTATTGCCGAAGACCCGGCGCCCTGGGCGAAGTGGATGGACGACCCGGAACATAGCCGCGCAGGCGGCACAGGTGAGTGCGGAGCAGAGGTCATAAAAAGACTGGACGGGTTCTTTACCGAAATGCTGACCAGACATGCCGGACAGACGATCCTGGTCGCCGGGCATAACGGCACTAACAGACTGTATATGGCGCACAAGTTAGGCATGCCCTTACGACACTATCGCCGTCTTTCCCAGGAAAATTCGGCTATCACCCTTTTTGAATTGGATGACAACGGAGAGTTTACCTTAATGAAACTTAACGCATGAAAAAAGCAATATTTTTTTGCCTGTCCCTTGCGGCGGCTTCGGTCAACGCGCAAACAGAGATCAACGTCCTGGCATTTAAAGATGTAAAAGATTTTCAATCATACTTTCATTACACTTCCGGACACATGCCCCTTATCAGCGGCCACCGGGGTGGAACGACGACCGGTTACCCCGAAAATTGCATCGCCACTTTTGAAAACACGCTGAAGTACACGCCCGCCATTTTCGAGATAGACCCGCGCCTGACCAAAGACAGCGTCATCGTGGTCATGCACGATGCAACGCTCGACCGGACCACCACCGGCAAGGGAAAAGTTTCGGACTATACCTATGCCCAATTACAGCAGTTCAGGCTAAAGGACCCGCAAGGCAATATCACCGACAATAAAATACCTACCCTAAAAGAAATGCTGCTTTGGAGCAAGGGCAAGACGGTATTGAATCTTGACCATAAAGACGTGCCGCTGGAATTGACCGCGCGGCTGCTCAAGGAATGTGGGAACGATATGGTCATGCTTACGGTTCACGATGCCCGGCAGGCTAAGTTTTATGTCGATGATAACCCCCATCATATGCTTTCCGCTTTCGTGCTGAATAAGACGGCTTTCGACGAATTGGAGAAGGCAGGTGTCCCCTGGAAGAATATGATCGCCTATGTCGGACCGGTCAACAAGACTGAGAACAAAGAATTATTCGATCTGCTGCACGCAAAGGGCGTGATGTGCATGATATCGGCTGCACCCTCGTATGACAAGCTAAAAGATGCCGGCGACCGCGCCGCGCATTATCGCGAAACCTTTACGCAAGGAGCCGACATACTCGAATCGGACCTGCCCATCGAAGCAGCCGACGCGATCAAAGCGCTGATGCCGGCCGCCGGCGACCAGGCCAGGTTCTGGCGCAAGATGAAAAAAGGCGCCAATGGCGCCCTTACAAAATGAATATGACTTTTACGGCCCCAGTCGACATATTTTATTGGAAATAACCATTTTGTCAGCCCTTGACCTTGCCAGCGCCAAAGCGTTTTGCAAATGTAAAATTGCTTTGGTATTGTCAACATCGGTATAAAGCTCTCCCAACAGCGAATGGTATAAATGATTGCCGGTAAGTTTTATTTTTTCCGCCTCAATGATCGCCTCTTTTTTCCCGTTTGCTTTGGCAAGCGCATAAGTCCTGTTCAATGCCGCAATGGGCGAATATTCAATAAGCAGTAATTGATTATACAGCTGTAAAATATTTTCCCATTTTTCTTTTGTGTCGGCTTTAATAGTATGCCAGTAGGCAATGCCGGCTTCTAAATGATATTTTGAGATCTTATCGCCTTGCGAAGCCTGGTTTAAAAAATATTCTCCCTTCGCAATAAGCTCCTGATCCCATAGGTCTGTATCCTGCTCTTCATACAGGATTATTTCTCCATTTTGATTAAGTCTTGCGTCAAATCGTGACGCCTGAAAACATAGTAAAGAAAGCAAAGCATTTGCAAATGGTTTGTTCATTTGTGAGAACTTCGCCAGGGACTTCGTCAGGGCTTCGTCCCTTGCCCTTCCTTGTTCATTCCCTTCGCTTCGCTCGGGAACGTCCCTCTCTTCGTCTTGTTCGTTCCCTTCGCAGGCTCGGGAATCTATCAGCAAAGAAGTTAACCTCATCGCTTCCAGGCAAATGTCCTTACGCAATGTGATGTCCTGGCTTGAAGAATAATAGCCTTCATTAAACAACAAGTACAAAACCATTAAGACGGTAGATAGCCGGTCGTCTATCTCAGGCAAAGTTGGCTGCTCTATTTTTATTTTCTCTGCCCTCAATTTTTCTTTGGCCCGCTGTAGCCGTTTATAAATGACTTTTTTGTTGGTCAAAAAGGCATTGGCGATCTCCTCGACACCAAACCCGCAAAGAAGATTTAACGCCAGTCCGATTCGGGATTCCGCCGGATTGCAAGGATGGCAAACGACAAATATCATTGCCAATTGGCTGTCGTTGGTATTTTTGACGGACAGATCGATCTCTATTTCTTCCGAAATTGGGGCATTGCTTTTTATCTCTTTTGAAATATTTTGAGCAAAAAGTGAATCACGTTTCAAATAATCTTTCGTCTTGTTTTTTGCAACGACATAGAGCCAGGCTGTTGGATTTTCGGGGAGCCCCTTTAATCCCCATAATTCAGATGCCAAAAGAAAAGTGTCGCTTACAATGTCTTCCGCAATTTCAATATGCTCGATGCCAAATAATTTACAGAGTACAGAAACTATTTTTCTGTACTCTGTTCTGAATAAATGGGGAATTAATTCTGTCTGTTTATAATACATTAATTTCTCTGACTTCTACATTTCCGCCAATCGCTAATATAGGGCATCCTTTTGATAATTCAGTGGCTTCTTCGATGGAAGCCGCTTTTACGATGCTATATCCTACGATGCATTCTTTGATTTCGGTGTAAGGACCATCGGCAATTACATTATCGGCTTTTACGACTTTACCCGAAGGGACCAGCCTGTTTCCCCGGTCGGTCAATTTGTTTTGAGCGGCAATTCCCCCTATCCAGTCCATCCAGCGTTTCGTAGAAGCTTGCATTTGTTCGGGTGAAGAACCCTTAGGCATAGTATTGTAATCTGTCCTATACACTAATAAGAAATCTTTCATTTTGTTTGGAATTTTTATTGTTAAAAGCTAATTTATTTTATTTGTCCCGGTCGCTGCTAAACGAATCCCTGAACATTTTCCACCCTTCTGGGGTCTTCTTCCATAATACCAGGAATTTACCATTATCAAACAGCTTATTATTGGCATCAAATGATTGCCAAAAACCTTCTTCTGTCACAAATTCAACGCCATCCCCAAATACATCGATAGTAATAAATTTGCCATTCCTGAGGCCAAATTTATTATAGGCCATTTGAAAAAACTCATTCGGAGCGTCTACGCCGCAAAGCGCCGGGGCATTGGGCGGCATGATCCAGCAATCCTTTGCGTAACGGTCGATAAATATAGATGAGTCCCCTTTGACGAAAGCCTGGAAATAGATCTCGTTACTGGCTGCTATCGCTTTTTTTACCTCATCTAAGTTGGCATGGGTTGATCGCTGCGCCTGGCAGTTAAAAAGCAAAAATGATATCAGTAAAGCTTGCGCCGGGATAATGATAAATACCTTTTTCATAAGGCTTACATTTCCACTTTTTGAATAGGCCGTATCTCAATGTTTGCATTCGATGCTAAAATAGGGCATCCTTTTGCAATTTCAACGGCATCATTAATATCTTTTGCCTGCACAATGGTACAACCCCCAATGATCTGTTTCGCCTCTCCAAAAGGGGTATTACTCACATTTGTTTTTGCGCCGCCGCTGACATGTTTACCGGTGGGTTCCAATGGCTCGCTGGCTATATGCACTCCTTTTTTAGAAAGATCGACGACCCAATGTATCATCTTTTCTTTAAGCGCTTGCACAGCCTCAGGAGACTGGCCTGGCTGATAGACGTCGCTACCTCTGAATAAGAACATAAATTTTTCCATGATAACTCAAAATTTCAATGGTTAAAAACTTATGACGATCGAGGTACTTGGAATTCGACAAGTTTTTGAAAATATTTACTCCCTCAACACCTTCTTTGTAATCACCCCGCCATTGTGGAACAGCTTCAACAGATAGACACCTGCGGCAGGAGCCCGAAACTCGCTGTAATGATCGCCGGCCGGCAGCTGCCCGTTCACCAGTACCTTTAACAGCCGGCCCGATCCGTCATAGACGGAAAGGTTGGTGGGCCCTGCCTCGTCCAGGTGAAAGGTAATGGTACTGCCTTCGCGGAAGGGGTTGGGAAAGGCATTGAGCGTGGCGGCAGCTGTTTGTTTCAATTGTGCGACGGCGGCCGTCATGGTCTTTTGCTGGGAAAGGACAGTATTGGAGGTCTGCACGACCAGCTGGGGCGCATTGTTGCCGGTCTCTTTAGAATTCCAGGTGAGAATGGGAGTGGCGGCCTGTGTGCAAAGCAGGGCGAGAGAAATCTTGTGGCTGCCAGCTGTCCGGGCACTGTTGATATAGGATGTGATGTCCCAGCTATACCAGCGGGCAACGGAATCCGTCACTGTGACTGATTGCAGGAGGGCCCCTGTGTCAGGCGCATTGTTCCAGGTAAGGGCGCTCTCTGTCCAGTTGGTGTCGGCCACGGCATAGACGCCTACGGGAATATTGGAGCTGCGACTGTCGGCCAGCTTCCCAAATAGGCGGAGGGTAGCCGAGGATAGCACGCCGCCCGACCCGCCTACGTCGAAGGTCAGGTAAGCATGCCGGTCATTGCCTGCCGCCGGATTAGAGTTCAATTTGCTTACCAGCTCGGTAGGGTCTGAAGCCCCGGGAGCATTGCCTGCATCGGCGCCGTTACGCACATAAGCATCCTGCACAGGCCCGAGTACGGTCTGCGAGGAACCCGTAAGGATCTTCACTTCCGTATAGCTGTTCCAGGTATTGACGCTGTTGCCATGCCCGACTATCCGCACATATTGGGCCGTACGGGCCGTAAAGCTGAATGTCTGCAGGTTGAGAGAAGTGCCGCTGCTGACGAGGCCCGCTGCTGCTGTCGTCCAGTTCACGCCATCGGCGCCGGTGAGCACGTCGAAGGTAGAGCTACGGGTATCCCCGGAATAAAATGCTATCTGCACCCCCGTGACGGTGGTGGAGCTGCCAAGACAAAATTGTATCCACTGTCCGTCGCCGTTAGCCGACCAGCGCGTACTCAGATTTCCATCCAGTACGTTGGCGGGTACATTGCCGTCATCGGAGCTGGCAGTGACGGGCTGACAGGCTGTGGCCGTGTCTGCTGCATAGCCTGCCTCGGCGGCGGAAAGGATATGCGCTATGACAGGGGCCGTAGAAACTTCATCTGCGCCCTTGTCGAGAGGGGCACTACGCGGCTGGCCATCCATATCGACTGTAACGGACGGATAGCTGCCGGTGGCGCTGTTGATGGCCGGGCTTCCTGCCTGAAGATGGAAGCTGCCTGTAGCATCGCGTGCGAGTCTGGGGTCGACAGTGGTATATCCGCTGGAAGGCATATCCCCGGCCCCATTGGTATTGAAAAGGATATTCCCTGACCATACTCCACCGGTGTAAGGCCCTGCTATGCTGGCGGCAGGTCCTCCTCCCTGAATGATATTGTTCGCGATAGTGATATCCGTCGCGCCCAGACCATTGGTACGTCCATTTTGGACGATGTTGCCGGTATTGTTCACCAGTGTATTGAAAGCTATCAACGCACGATCAGGCCTGTCGTGCGAAGTCAGCGGCGCTCCGTCGGCAACTTCGCCATCCCCATTGCCGACATTGATGGCGGGATTGCAGTTCTCGAAATGGTTGCTGAATATGGTATGATCATCCCCGAATATTCGCAGCCCGGGAGTATTGACAAAATAATTGCCATATACACTGCTGCGGTTGCCATGCCGGAGAGTGAATTGGGCGGGACAATCCCGGATGGTGTTGTAGCGGATGGTAAGCTGCGAAGCCTTCACAGAGATCAGCTCATTTTCTCCGGCACATTGCTCGAATACATTGTACTCTACGATGCTGTTGCTGTTGGAGAGACTGTATCCGCTGAGCCCAAACTGCAGGGTCTCGGCCCCATTGCCCGTCTGCGGCTGCTGATCAAAGAAGTAATTGTGATGGATATGGAGGCGCTGCGCTATCTGGCTGCCCGTCCCCCGGACTGCGATGAAGCGGCCCAGGGCATTCTTATGCTGGAAAGTATTATAGTCCACTTCATGATCATTGCCATTTAGCAGCAGGTCCTCGCCATCTCCGGGTGTTTGGAAGAGATTGTGTGTCCACCGGCAAAAGCTGGTGCCGGATGCCATGGTGGACTGGGAGGCATTGTTGGTAAACTTGAATCCCCGGATGATGATATAGGATGCAGGACTGACGATATTGAATCCCGCCGTACCCGTGATCTCAGCGCCTCCGATGGTCTGTGCCTTGATGGTAATGGGTTGAGTGGCCGTACCTTGCTTGCTGATGGTGATGTCCGTACTGGCAGTATACTTGCCGTTAGCCAGGATAATAACGGCGCCAGGTGCGGCATTGTTGATGGCGGTCTGCAAGGAGGAAAGAGAAGTGACGGTCTGCGCCGTAGAGATAAGGGCTCCTGCCATTAGCAGGGCAAGCAATGTAAAATTTTTCATATGAAGGTTTTTTTAAAAACATCTTTCCCAAGCATCGCCGAAACCTCTTTCCCAAGCATCGCCGCCCGCCGGACATTTATTCCCGCGTCCGCACTAGCCGTACCTCCAACGGTCGCATCAGCTGACGCCCTGCAATGTCGAGAGGTCTTATGCTTAGTTCATGCGTACCCGCATTCAGGGTGACGATACCAAGGTCTGCCGTGACTACATTATCTCCGCCCCCTATATCAATTTTATGTTCCCCCCGATAGCCATCGGCCTGCCATTGGTAAGTTCCGCCATACCCCTCCCCTGCCCGGTACGTTATGGTCATGCGATAGGTAGCCGTTTCGGCGGTGCGGAAATTCCAACTCAGATACTGATCTTTACTGCTCCACCCATCCACATAGAAACGGTCCGCCTTTCCATCACCAAAAGAAAAGCCTTTGCCGTGCAGCTGGGCGTCAAATGCCAGCAGACGCGTCAACGCGATGTTGGGAGCAGAGTATTGGACGGAGTCTTGCTGCGCCCTCATCTTTTCCACCTCCACCACTATTACGGTATTGGCAGTATCAGGCGCGCGGAGCGGGATGTTGATGATGAGGTCTTTGCCGGCCAGGGATGACTTGAGCAATGTCTTTCTGACGTCGGACAGCAGATAGATATTGCCGGTAGGACCATTCAAACCCCCTACATATAATTTGCCGTCAGCAGGCCAGCTGAAAACGTGCAGGTATAGCCTGGTGCCTTTAAGGGTGGACACCCCCCAATTCTGGAAGGGCAGCGGTCCTGCGGTCGCCCCGTGGATGCTTTCCCCGTTGATGTCCATCCATTTTCCAATACCCTGCAGAATGTGCAGATCCCTTGTATCGAAAGTCCCGTCGCCTTTGGGACCGACGTTCATCAGCAGGTTGCCGCCCCTGGAGACGGCTTTTGCCAGCAGCTGGATAAAATGGGCCGGTGGTTTGTGGCTGCTGTCAAATTTATGATAGCCATAAGACTCGTTCGTAGTGGGAATGGCCTCCCAGTCGCCGGTCACCGGATAGAATTCTGCGGGACGGTCGGCCGTATTCTTATAATCCCCGAAATTATTGTCCCCATCCCTTGCAAGCCGGCCATTCACCACCACATGGAGATCGATTGCCCGGATAGCCTGTAATATCCTAAGGTTCTCGGAAAAGGGTAATTTGCTGGGCGTGTCGAACCAGAAGATATCCGGATGATACTTCCGGATCAGCTCTTTTATCTGCGGAATGGCTTTTGTGTCGACATACCGCTGCGCCTTGGGTAACAGTTCCGGATGAAGATCATACCAATGGAGGCCGCCGAACAGACCTTTGTCGCCTGCCGGGTTATTGTATTCCCAGTCGTTGCCGGGCGCATCGGGGTATTCCCAGTCAAAGGCATGCGAATAATAAAAACCGAATTTGACCCCGTACTTTTTACAGGCAGCGGAAAGGGCGGCCATAGGGTCTTTCTTCCAGGCGGTCTGCTGCATGATATTGAAGTCGGATACTTTCGAATCGTACATGGCGAAACCGTCATGATGTTTGGAGGTGATGATCATGTATCTCATACCTGCCTGCTTCGCGTGCAGGACCCACTCCTCCGCATTGAATTTTATGGGATTGAAGCCATGCGCCAGCTCAAGGTATTCCTGCCTGCTGACCTTTTCCTTGCGCATGAGATGTTCGGCATAACCTTCTACTTTATGCCCTTTCCATTCACCTCCCGCGCGGGAATACACGCCCCAGTGAATGAACATGCCAAATCGGGCTTCGCGCCACCACGACAGACGCTGATCATGGTCTTTCATGGAGACGGGCCACCAGCCTTTTAGGGCTTCGTCGGCTGCCTGCCGGTCACGTTGCTGACCCTTGGTCAGCATTTCTTTTTCTTCGTCGCCTGCGGTCTGCCCTTTTACAGGGCCAGTCGCGAAGGTGATGATTAAGACAAGTAATAGCATCAGCATTCTCACCGCATCCCGGCTGGCTCCTGAGATAAAAGCCAATGGCGACGCAGCTTTCGACAAGTCCCCCCCGTCGATCTTGATATTGCCGCAGCCCGCCCCTTCCAGCTGCAAAAAGGTATCCGTAGGCGTGAGCACACGCACCGCCGTCAGCAGGACATCACGGCTTTCAATAAATCGGAACAGTGATTCGGAAGTTTTGACGCCCTGGACGCTTAGCCCGTTGACGGCCGCATCCTCCACATGGTCGAAGATTACCGCCGGTCTGTAATCGGGACTGGCCATGGTCAACCGGACATTGTGCAGCGTCAGCGCTTTTACATTGCGGGCATACAGACCATAGGCCGGCAGTACACCCAACTGGAAATACTCCCCCGCAATTTTCGGAACATCGCGCACCCCTGCTTGTTCGGCCGTTCCCCCACCCGGAAATTGGACATGCACGTCGTTGAAGGATATGTTCTCCATATAGCCTTCCCCCATGCCATTGAGGACGATACATGAAAATATCTCTCCGGGATTGTAATTGCTGGTAAACTCGGTGTCCCTCAGCTGTACTGGCTTCACCACCGTGGCATGAATGCCGCTGAATGAGATATTGCGAAGAATGCCCGGCGTCTCGGGTGTCGGCTCGGCCTGGGAACGTTGAGGGCCGAGACCCATGGAAATAGGACCAGTGACGTCTTTCATCACGATGTTGGAAAAGGAGATGTTCTCAAACCGCGATCCGGGACCACACCGCATTTTAATGGGGCATCCATATGTCTCATAGATCAGACAGTTGGAGACAGTGATGTTTTCCGCCACCCCCCCGCCAAAACGGAATACTGACCACCTGGTGCTGAAGCTGCAGTTTGTCACCGTGATAAACTGGCAGCTGCCAAACAACGCACAGGCATCATCCTGGCACTGAATGTCACAATTGCTGATATGCACGTACCTGCTGCTGATAAAGTGAAAACCGTCGTTGTTATGAACCACCCGGTTATGTATATGCAGTCCTTCCATCTTTACAAATTCACATTGTATCACTCTTATGGAATGGTAGGCGCTTTTAAGGAGAAAGATATCCCGGACGGTGAGGTTCCTGCATTGATGGAATAATAAATGATAAGGCCGGTGGTTTCCGGTGATGCCGGCGGGCGGCAGCACCCCTTTGGACGGACTCCGAAACTGTGCCCCTTGCCCATCGATGGTACCCTGTCCTTCGATGGTGATATTCTCGGCCTGCACGGCAAACAACAACCCCACATTCCCATCGTTCAACGTGGTATCCCCGCTGAGGGGAATGGCGGCGGCCGCATGGTACTGCTTGCCATCGGCGCTGCCCAGTAAGACGCCCTGGGCTGCAATATGCAGTGTGACATTGCTCTTCAATTCGACCGTGCCTATGACGAAACGGCCAGCCGGCACCAGTACCGTTCCGCCCTGGTCCTTGTTACAGGCGTCGATGGCTGCCTGGACGGCAGCGGTATCCAGGGTGCTGCCATCTCCTTTGGCCCCGAATTCCCGGATATTGTATATGTGGACTCCAATGTCCTTCGACTGTCTGGCACCCTGTCCTGTCCCCGCGCTCTCCCCCTGTCTTGTCCCTGCTCCCAGGGCGGGGGAAGCCGTACCTAATAATGCTGAGCCCACGGAGGCGGTAGTAGCAAGACCCAGCCACTTACGCCGGGATAACGGATCGTTATTTGTATTGTTCATAGCGTAATATCCTGCTTCCGGTGGCTGCGGAATTAAAGGATTTTGGCTATTTGGTAAGGTGGATTGGCTGAAGGACAGGTTTTAGCCTTAAAGATATAATGCCCCTTCCATAACGATGACCGAACTGCCACTAACCCAAATGCCTTCAGACGACACGTTTACCCTGATGGCTGAAGGATGTTCCATTTGTAAACCTTGTAAAATAAGGTGATTCCTTAGCGGCTCGATGTATTTTTTGTGATGTAAATACCCAGCCAGCAGACCTGCCGCAGTACCGGTTGCTGCATCTTCGTTAATGCCCACACCAGGGTTGAAAAACCTCGTTTCAGCAATATAACCGCCCTGATCATGTACTGTTGTAAATAAATAACAACCTTCAAAAGCATATTTTTCAGAAGCCAGCTTTAATAAAGCCTTGTCCGGTACAGCGGGTTCGCCACAAATGGCAGCCCCTCTTCATTCGATACCACAAGAGGGATCCTTTGATCTGCGATATACACCCATCGTTCTTGCCTCTGCGCCCTGAAAATATCCCAGTCCTTTAGAATGGCAAGACATACTGCACCTAAAAGGTTATGACCGGCGCCCGGTACTTCATAGTTGCCCGGGGTAAAGGATCTCGCCTTATAAACTTGTTCTGATTCAGAAAAATGCACCTAATCATAGGTAAATGTGCAGAAGCCGTTGACATGGCCATTAATTTCAATGACCCAGCAGTTTAATTGGCTTTTCCCCCCAAACAGCTCCGCCGCAAGCCGCTCCTTTTTTCCAATAGCATTATAGCTGGCCTTTTCAAAGACCGTATGCTCCTGGATAAGCAGCATCAGTTCGTCGAGGTAAGTTTCTTTGATAGTACGGATCAGGTAGTTCATCAGCTGGTCAGTTCTTCGTGCAGGTTTTTAATAAAGTCAGTGATGTATTTTTTACCGGCATCCTCGTGCCTGATGGCTGCGTAATGGGTCCTTATCAAACCCTTTGCCCCGATCCTGGGCAAAATCACCGGCAACCAGGAATTTTTTACGAGCCAGATCACTCCCCCTGTGCACCAGTGATAGCTTGTATAACACTCGGTACTGATGCGAATAGAGCCGGCATGGCCCCCGCGCATGGAGTGGCCGAAACCTCGGTGGTGGGCTGAGCATTGTTACATGCGTTCAGTAATAAGAATGTCCCTGCTACCGCGGCGAGCGAAAATACAACGCAGTTTTTTTTCATTTTTGTTAGGTTTAAGGTTGGGAAATAAAATTATGTTTTAGCTGAAGCCTGACAAGCGTAAAAACACCTGATCTCAGGAAAGAAAGCACTTAATGGATACATATTATCATTTATATTATTCCATCTGCGAAATTGAAATTTATTCTATCTTTCCATTCTCTTATACATACATCTGATCTTAAATCCCAATACAACCTCAAAGCCGTTATTATGAGCCAAAAAGCTGCAGCACCAGGTGAGAATCAAGAAAATTGTATTACGCTTTCTGAAGCCATGAATCGCACCAACTACTGGAGACAGGCGGTTAAACATCTGTATGATAACAACCAGACGAAAATGCCCCATGGCTTTTTCATTCCTATTGCGGATATCATCGAACTTTCTCAGCTGGCACAGACCTATCCGGAGCACGACATCGTAGGCGTACGGGCCTATTTCACCTTTCATAAACCGCAGCCTATCGAGCCGCCCTATACAGAAGCCATCACAGCTATCCTGGTGCCGGTGCATTTATCGGTGAATGAAGCCACCGGCAACATTTTACCGGTAGCTCAGGAATTGGACCTGATCGTGCCGATAATGCCGGGCGCGCAGAACGACCCGGACCCGGTTGTTAGCGTATATGATGTGACCCAGCCCTGCCCCGCTGTCTGCGATACATCCAGTTTCCTGTTCTAAAGAAATAGCCTGTGCCATGAACCATCCTTACATGGGGGTTATTGTACCAGCTTCGGCGCTGATTCCCATAAGTGTAGTCATCGTAAAAAACAGATCGGTGTCCAGGGAGATAAAAACCCTGTTCTTCTATCTGCTTATTTCCCTGGCCATCTCCCTGGTGTCCACCACGCTGGCCGTTAACCATATCAGCAACCTGTTCCTGATACATGCAGATACGGTGATAGAAGCGGTTTTACTGCTATATTTCTTTTATCTCATCTTCCCCCACCCCATCGCTAAAAAGTGGATACTCCTGCTGATGATCACATTTCCGCTTTTTTGTATGGGCAATCTTATTTTTTTGCAGGGGCCCCATCGGTATAACACCTATAGCCGGCCGGTAGAAGCTATCATCTTTATCGGCCTTTCTATGCTCTATTGGTGGCATGCAGGCAACAATACGAATGACCAGGCATGGACAAATATTCCATTAAATTGGGTGATATCCGGGTTGCTCCTGTATTTCTCCAGCAGCTTCCTCCTCTTTATTTTCTCCAATTTCATACTTTCGAAATATGATACCTCTGTCAATATTGTCGCCTGGAATATCCACGCCACGCTGATATTAACCATGTACCTGCTGTTCGCAGTAGGATTTAGCAAATGCAAAACTTAGAAGACAATTACTTTATACTCATTGTAATGGGAATGACCGGCATTTGCCTGCTGGTCATATCCTTCATTTTGCTCCAGATACGCAGCCAGAATAAATTATTGAAACAGCAGAAAAAAATACAGGAGATCGAATTAAATTACCGCAAAGAATTGCTGCATGCCATAATTATTTCGCAGGAACAGGAAAGAAACCGCATCGGGATAGACCTTCACGATGAGGTCGGCACCCGCCTTTCTTCCCTTCGTATGATAATCGAGAACTTCGCCGCCGGCCCCAATATGCCGGACCCCACGCCCGCATTTAAGCTACAGTGCAAGGGCATTATCGACAAGGCAATCGCAGACGTGCGGGACATAGCCCACAACCTGTCTCCCTTTACGACAGGCGCTTATGGCCTTATAGAGGCCATTGAAGACCTATGCGATCCGATCCACCAGTCGGAAAAAATAGCCATTTCACTCCAATACCCCGAAAACGATGCCCTCCACCGGTTGCCCGATACATTGGCGCTGGCATTATACAGGGTAATTGCAGAACTTATTCACAATACCATCAAACATGCCCGGGCCGGAGAAATTACGCTCACCTTTGAAATTAATGATCACCTGCTGCTGATCCGTTATGCCGACAATGGCATAGGTATAAAAAAGGACATTGGGAATAAAGGGATGGGAATGCGAAATATAGCGAGCAGGCTGGAAATGATCCAGGCTGCTTATACTATGGATACAGCCGAAGGGGGCCGCGGGTTTGACATGCAAATAAAGTTGCCGCTCCCATCGACCGGCTAAAAAACATTTATATGGAATCTATTCGTTTGGCGTTGATTGACGACCAGCGGTTATTTCGTCAAAGCCTTGCTGCACTGCTGAAAAACATACCAGGCATCGAATTGGTTTTGGAAGCCGAAAATGGCATCGACTGTCTGGAGCGGCTGGGCCGGATACCTGATTTGCCGCATATTGCTCTTATGGACATGGAAATGCCCGGAATGGACGGAATAGAGCTAAAAGATCTGCTCCAACGAAAATACCCGCAAATTAAGATCATCGTGCTTTCCGTACACGCGAAAGAACGCCTTATCGTGCGTATGATAGAGGCCGGCAGCAGCGGCTACCTGCTGAAGAATTGCGATAAGGAGGAGTTGGTAATGGCTATTCACAGCGTTTTCAAAAGCGGTTTTTATATCAACGCCCAGGTGCTGAAGGCGGTGCAGACCGCTTCCGCCAAAAAGGCCGCTATGACCAAAAATATTACGCATATCCCCGTGGACGTGTCGGCCCGTGAAAAGGAGATCCTGCAGCTCATCTGTAAAGAATACAGTAATGCGGAAATTGCCGAAAAATTATTCATCAGCGTACGGACAGTAGAAGGCCACCGGAACAACCTGCTGGCCAAAACAGGCTGCCGCAATACGGCCGGCCTGGTCTTGTTTTCGGTAAAATACAATATTTCCGAAGTAGTATAATTCTCCTCCGCAGCAGGTAAAACTACCTGTTTTCGAAAACAGGTAGTTCTGCTCTGAAAACCACCTTTTCAAAACTGTTATTTTGTTCTAAAGGAATGAAATAACATGATAGACACCTCCCTGGTTCTTATAAAGGACAAACTCAACGAATACCTGAGGGAAAAAAATGACCTCGATAAAAATAAGGCCATTCTCTCCAATATGATCAACCAGGACGGGGGCATTGCCGTGAAGGGGCAAAACCATGTGGTCATCTCGCTCGTCAACGTAGAACATGAAACGGTGATCAGCACGTTCAACAGGTATGTGCCCGCAGGAGCAGACAAAACGGGCATTGTCAATCCGCCTGTATATGTCAATATATATGTATTGATCATGTGCTACTTCGAAGGCGAAAATTATACGGAAGGTCTTAAATACCTTTCCTATGTCATCGGCTTTTTCCAGACCAACTGCGTTTTTAACAAGCACAACCTGCCGGGTATGGATCCCGGATTGGACAAGCTCACGTTCGAACTGTGCAGCATTGACCCCAGCAGTCTCAGCTACCTGCTTTCTATGACAGGTGCCAAATATCTTCCATCCGTATATTATAAGGTGAGAATGTTCGCATTCCAGAACTACGCCATCCAGGGCGAGGTCAGCCTTGTCAGCAAAGGCGATAATCCTGGATCATTAAAAAACTAGTCTTATGGCAGGCAATAATGGAGTTTATCAGTATAAGGCGCTTTTCTCGGTGGATGTTTCGCATACCTGGTATGCCGACCAGCACTGTAAAGATATAGTAATCCAGCCCACCTTCCATACGTTGGAAATGCTAAAAGGCCTCCCGCTGGAGTTCAGACCCACCAGCACAGGGTTCATGATCATATATGATGAGAACAGGACGGATTCGCTCCTGAACTATATTGCCATCAACGGCCGATGGTCCCGCCTGTCTTTTATCATGACCGCCGCCACACCGTACTTCAACAACTTTACGCAGCTCCCTACGGACCTGCTGCAGAAAACATTGTACTTAAGTAATACCCAGGCGCATACCGGCATTGACACAAAAGAGCTTATTTACCTTCATCCCGGGGCCTATGAAAAAGGAGCGCAATCGTATCGCGTGATCACCTCAGAAGTAAAAGTAGTGCTGCCGGATGAACAAATTGCCTATATCGTGGATATCATCGACATAGCAGGCCAGGTGGTCATTTCCAGGACATCGGAGGCAGGGAAAGGCATGTCGGCTATCTATATTGACTTGTCACTCATTCCCGAAGGCAGGTATACCATACACCTGGAAGCAGAAGAGACAGGGGAAATTATCACTAACGATCCATTTGTCTATATAGCTTCAAATACACCGGCACTGGGTTTCATAGATATATTGCTGGAAGACCCGTCAAATGAGAACCCGTTCTTTTTTCCTGTATGGGAAGATACGATCACGGCCAAATATTACGGGGTCAGCTTTGAGGGCCGCGCTACCAACTGGAAATATTTTATAGTATTTCCCGGCAAACGCACGGTGAACGGGCTGTTCATAAAAAGTATAGGAAATGAATTTAGTTTCAGCGCACCCGAAAAAGTAAACATCGGCAACGGTGTAAATGCCTACCTCTTTGTGTCCTGTCAAAAAATACCCCTGAAGGAAGTATCGCCGTACAAATTCAAATTATTCGAAAACATCAGCGGCGGCATCGACGAAGAGGTAGTAGGCAGGCTGCCGGTAGCAGGTATTAGCCAGGTGCTTCCCATTGAGGAAGACGTCTTTTCGCCTATTTATGTTACTGTATAAAACCTTCATCAAAAAACAAATCTAATAATCATGGCTACAACTATCAGACGAACCCCGGGGGTTTATCTTACCGAGCTGAATGCGTTTCCCAATTCAGCGGTGGGCGTCCAGACTGCGATACCTGCTTTTATCGGGTATACGAAGAAGGCGCTGAAGAACAACCAGCCCCTCCACCTCAAGCCGACACTGATCAATTCGGTCGATGACTTCGAGCTTTATTTCGGCGGAGCTCCCGATGTAAAATTTTCTTTGGATGAAACAACTACAGGCCAGACCAGCGACTTCAGCGTGGCCGGGACCGGCTACACGCTCAGCTGGACCAAAGAAAAATTCTACCTGTACTATTGCATTAACCTCTTTTATGATAATGGAGGGGGACCATGCTATATCGTATCGGTTGGGGACTATTCCGTTCCTACAAACATGGTAACCGACCTGGGAAATGGACTGGATGCCATCTCTCACGAAAAAGGCCCCACGATGCTTGTTGTACCCGACTGCATGCTCCTGAGCAACAGCAACTATTCTACTATTATTTCGAAAATGCTGAAGCAGGCCAATAACAGACAGGACAGGATAGTTTTACTGGATGTTATTGGGGGGGACGACCCTGATCCCAACAATCTCGCTACCCATATCAGTACATTCAGGACGGAAGTGGGAACAAATTATCTTGATTATGGCGTCAGTTACTTTCCCTGGCTCAATACGACCATAGTACAAAATAACGATATTGACTTTACCAACATAGATTCTGACGACCTGCCAAACCTGGTAACGGTTTTGGATGCGGCGGCTACTGTTCTGTATGCAAATGATCCCACTAAATTGGCCGCTGTTAAACTACTCACAGCAAAACTGAATAGTCCCATCAACCCGCCGGATACCGTGCTGGGATTGAGCCAGGACATAGGAGCGGCCGTCCCCTTATTATTCGATATATACGCCGAGATGCAACGCCAATTGAATGTACTGCCACCTGCAAGCGCCATGGCTGGGATACATACGATGGTGGATTCCGACCGTGGTGTCTGGAAAGCCCCGGCCAATGTTTCGCTGACATCCGTCGTTTCTCCCGTCGTTTATATCGACGACGATTCCCAGGCCGATATGAACGTGCCCCTGAATGGCAAGGCCGTCAATGCTATCCGTTCGTTTCCCGGACAGGGGGTCATGGTATGGGGTGCCCGTACACTGGATGGCAACAGCAACGATTACAGATATGTCAACGTACGGAGAACGCTCATCTATATCGAACAGTCGCTCAAACTTGCCGCGGAGAGCTATCTTTTTGAACCCAACGATGCCAATACCTGGGTGTCGGTGAAGGGCATGATCGATAATTTTCTTAGCAGCGTCTGGCAGGCGGGCGGACTCCTGGGCGATAAGGCCTCGGATGCATTCACCGTCAACGTAGGACTGGGAAGCACCATGACAGGCAATGACGTGCTCAATGGCTACATGCGGATACAGGTACTGCTGCAAATGCTGAGGCCCGCAGAGTTTATTGAAATTACTTTCCAGCAAGTGATGCAGGGTCTTTGATACAACCCATCTTACATCAATCTATTCACCATTAAAAAATAAATACCATGGCAGGCGAAGTACAGGATAACATATGGCCCTTACCCAAATTTTACTTTTCGGTAGAATTCGGCGACGACAAAGAGGTCAATTTCCAGGAAGTCAGCGGACTTGACACAGAAACCCAGATCATTGAATACCGGCACGGCAACAGCCCGGTGTTTTCACCCATTAAGATGCCCGGACTGGCCAAAGTAGGCAATGTCACCTTTAAGAAAGGCGTCTTTGTAAACGACAATAAGTTCTGGGATTGGTACAATGAGATCAAAATGAACACCATTGCACGCCGGTCGGTGATCATCAATTTACTCGATGAGACAGGCGCGCCAAAAATGAGCTGGTCGCTCGCCAATGCCTGGCCCACCAAGATCACCGGTACCGACCTGAAGTCGGATGGCAACGAGGTGGCCGTGGAGACACTTGAAGTAGCCTTTGAAGTACTTACCATATCCACACCCTAATGTTTGATACTACCTACTATCCGCCCGGGGCATTTTATTTTAGCGTCAATGTCATTGGTGCACTGGGTCTTGCATCCCTGGTCACCAGCATCGACAACAGCTTTGAAGAAGTGTCCGGGATTACGGCAGAGTTTGAGGTAGAAGAAATAGCCGAAGGAGGGGAGAACCGGTTCAAACACCGGCTCCCCACCCAGGCTAAATATTCTAACCTGGTACTTAAAAGAGGCGTTGTGACTATCGATTCCTACCTGGCGGAATGGTGCGGCGAAACCATCGGCGCTAACATGGCCCTGCCCATTCTTACCCAGAACATCCTGGTAACGCTGCTCAACGAAAGCGGCATACCTACCATCGCCTGGGGCTTCTCTAACGCATGGCCGGTAAGATGGGAAATCAGCAACATGAACGCCCAGGAAAACAAAATACTGACAGAGACACTGGAGTTTTCCTACAACTATTTCGAACGCGTAAACCTTACCGCCGTGGGCGCGGCTGCTAAGATCGCTAAACTTGTATCAAAACTATAGATCTATGCCACTCGAAGTAAACGAACTCGGTATATACATGAAGGTGATGGAAAAGGAGGAAAAGGAAAAAAGTGAAGGGGACACCGGTTGCAAAGACTGCGGAGACTTTTCAAAAGACGAGGTGGTGGAAGATTGCGTGGCAAAAATACTTGCTATACTGGAAAGAAAAAACCTAAGATAACATGGCCGGTCTTGAAAAACTTACCATCATTACGTATGAAAATGGCGAATTCCAGGGCGCCGGGACTCCGCTGGAAGTATTGATCAACCCGGATAAATACACGCACGCGTTTAACATCTGTTATAGCAAACTGGAAGCCCTCGGCAGTTCGGCAGGTTCCCCCAAATTTAAATGGATACCCGCCGATTCAGTAAGTCTTGAGCTCGTATTTGATGGCACAGGCATCATCGGAAATAAACTGCCGGGTATCATTCCGCAAAAGCCCAAACACGTGGCCGTTCAGATCAAGGAATTCAAAGATGCCGTGGGAAAGTTTAATTCAACGATGCACAGCCCGAAATTTGTCCAGCTGTGTTGGGGTACCATGATATTTAATTGCCGGCTGGAGAGCCTCGACATCAATTACACCCTGTTCCAGCCGGATGGCTCCCCCCTGCGGGCAAAGGCAAACGCCGTTTTTATCGGATATGAATCCGAAAAGACAAAGGCGCTCATAGAAAAAAAGAAGTCACCGGATCTTACCCACGTAGTGAAAGTAAAGGCAGGAGATACGCTGCCCCTGATGTGTTTCAACGTATATGGGGATCCCTCCTGGTACATACAGGTGGCGGAAAAAAACCACCTGGTGGATTTCAGGGAATTGCAGCCAGACACCGATATCGTTTTTCCACCCATCAAAAAGTGAACAAATGGTCAAAACACCTGTTAGCAAAAATGTCGACCTGGTTACTTTTACCATTCTTTCGGAAGGAACACCGATAAGCGATCTCTATCAGATCCATTCCATAGAGACGTCAAAAGAAATTAATAAGATCCCCTGGGCCCGTATCACCCTCTATGACGGGTCGCCGGCCGAAGCCGATTTCCCCATCAGCGATAAAGACGTCTTCCTGCCCGGCAAGTCCATTGAAATAAAGGCCGGTTATGTCTTTGAAGAAACCAGCCTGTTCAAGGGGATCATCGTAAAACACCGCATACAGATACAGCGCTCCGGCCAGTCCTTCCTTGTATTGGATATTATGGACAAGGCCCTGAAAATGACACTGGAAAGAAAAAGCGATATATACCCCAAAATAAAAGATAGCGAGCTCATCGGGAAATTGATCACCGGCAACGGCCTCAGTAAAGACGTGGAAAATACCAGCTATGTAAATGAAGAGATCGTTCAATATTACGCCACCGACTGGGACCTCATGATGATGCGCGCCGAGGTGAACGGACTGGTGGTGACAGTTGAGAATGGCAAGGTGACGGTAAAAACACCGGATACGGCACAGACTCCTGTGCTGGAAGTCGGATACGGCCATACCATCCTGGACTTTGAAGCGGCATTGGACGCAGGAAGCCAGCTGGATGCCGCCGCCATAAAAGGCATTGCCTGGGACCCCGCCACGCTTAGCCTCGCGGAATCCTCACCGGGCACCGTGAACATTAAGGAACAGGGCAATGTCAGCTCCTCCAGACTGGCTGCTGTATTCGGTATTAAAAAGTTTCCCTTGCAGTCGGGCGGAAATATCGACAAAACATCATTAAAAGACTGGGCGTCCTCGGGACTACAGAGATCAAGGCTGTCCAAGATAAGGGGCTCGGTCAGGTTTCAGGGAAATGCTTCCGTACTGCCGGGAAAATTGATTGCGCTGTCGGGCGTAGGCGATCGATTCAATGGCAATGCCTTCATCAGTTCCGTATATCACCGCATCGACAACGGCGACTGGGTCACCGAAGTACATTTCGGCATGGCATTTACATGGTTTTCCGAAGAAGCCCGGCATATCGCAGCGTCTTCGGCCGCAGGACAAATACCCCCTATCAAAGGACTCCAGACAGGCATCGTTAAAAAGCTGAACAGCGACCCGGAAGGAGAATTCAGAGTATTGGTGAACCTGCCCCTCCTTCAGAATAAAAGCATCTGGACAAGACTTGGCACCCTATACGCCGGCAAAAAAACAGGCAGTTTCTTTTTCCCCGAAATTGGCGATGAAGTCATTGTCGGCTTTTGCAACGAAGACCCGAGATACCCGGTGATACTGGGCTGCATGTATAGTAAAAAATTGGCGCCTCCCTTTACCCCCGATGAACAAAATACCAAAAAGGCAATTGTGACCAGGGAAAACCTTCAGCTCACCTTTGATGATAAAGATAAGATCATCGAAATAAAAACTCCCGGCGGCCATACCATCAAAATAGACGATAAGTCGGGCGCACTTTCCATAAAAGATAGTAATAAAAACACCATTTCCCTTTCTAAAGGCGGCATCAGCCTGGACAGCGACACGAGTCTGAAAATAAATGCAAAAGGGAACATTAGTTTAACTGCTAATGGCAATATATCCCTGGCTGCAAAAGCCAACCTCACAATGGAAGGAGTACAGATCAGTAACAATGCCAAGGCAAAATTTGCCGCCAAAGGAAATGCCGCAGCAGAATTGACCGCCTCGGGAATGGTGACGGTAAAGGGCGCCATGGTTAAAATAAATTAAAAATGATATGCCCCCCGCAGCAAGATTAACAGACATGCACCAATGCCCCATGAGCACACCCGCAGGGCCCGTGCAGATCCCGCACGTAGGCGGCCCGATACTGGGACCCTGCGCCCCCACCGTACTCATCGGCGGACTGCCCGCGGCGAAAGTAGGCGATATGCTTCTTTGCATCGGCCCGCCGGACAGTATTGTAAAAGGCTCTGCCACCGTAAAAATTATGGGCATGCCTGCCGCAAGGATGGGCGATAAAACCGCCCATGGCGGCACCATCGTCATGGGTTTTCCAATGGTGATGATAGGAGGCTAAGATCAAAACAAAACACCCGGTCACATGAAAAGCAACGCATATATAGGTACAGGTTGGAAGTTTCCACCCGCCTTCAGCAAGGAAGACTACAGCGCCGAAATGATCTCGGGCCCGGACGATATCCGGGAAAGTCTGTACATATTGCTCTCCACCATACAGGGCGAGCGTACCATGCTGCCGGATTATGGTTCGAGCCTCCGGCCCATGATCTATGAGAACATCAATAATACCATCATTCACCGGATGAAAAATAAAATTGAACAGGCTATTTTATTTTATGAACCAAGGATTACTACAAATGGCATAGAGGTGACGCCAGATGCGACTACCGATGGCCTGGTGCTTATCGATATTACCTATACCATCAGCCTGTCCAATGAAAGAGCCAATATGGTATACCCTTTTTACCTGACAGAAGGCACCAGTGTAAACTATAAGTATTAAAACCATAACCAGGCTTGGAAAAGATCATCATCAACGACGCCAGGAGCCAGTACGGCCGCCTTTTGGAGGCTTTACAGGATGGGTATGTAAGGGTGGATGAATATACCCAGGCCGATCTGATGGCTTTTGCCGTGGAGTTTTCAGGCCTTATCAATTATTTTAATACGGAGGACAGGGTAGAAGGCGACTGGATGGGCTTTTTCCTGATGGACAATGCTTTTCTTCTTTCTTACATTGCCTCCACCGATATAAAAAGAATAGAAGAAAAATTTGAACAGGCCCTGTTCAATGCCAAAAATGCCCGGCAATTCCCTGTCAAATTTAAATTCCTGAGAGAGGTATTCGAACATATCTTATTCCCGGCCCGCCTGTTCAACCTTTTTCTGAAAGTCCTCGACAGCCGGCCGGCATTTGAACTGCTGGCATTAAAACAGGAATTGGTGGACATAATAAAGCCCGGGCTCAGCCAGCAACTTAGAAAACTGAAGTCCTGGGATGAAGGGGCCGCATCAAAGAATGCGCTGGATAAAAAGATCGGTCTGCATTTTCACGGTTTTTTGCCCATATGGAATATACAACAGACACCCCCGGATGATAGCATTTTCCGGGGACGTACGATGAACCAGAAGATCGATTGTGCGCTGACACCGCTGAGATCTGTTTTCGAAACATTTATTTACCAACTGGCATTTATAAAACAATTTGCCGAAAATCTGCTGCCCGATGCGCTGGCAGGTCCGCACAAACCCCATGTGGCCCTCTATCTCAGCTTTCTGAAACTATATGGGTCGGCCCGGGATCAGCTGAATACTATTACAGATCGCTACCGGGATTTTTATTATACCGACGTGCTGCGGCAAAAGAAACGCCCCTATACCCCGGACAACGTATACCTCAGTTTTACCATGGCGGAAGAGGAGGGCGTAACAAATGCGACCATCGGAAAAGGCTCCCTTTTCCTGGCCGGTGCGGATGAGAACGGACAGGATATACTGTACGCCGCCAACAAGGATCTCTCAGTAGGCAAAACAGCCATCAACAGGGTCTATACGGTCTTTACACGACAAGGCCCGCTGATACAATATGCTGTTCCCCCGGAACCTCCCGGCTGCGGATGTACACCCGTTCCCGAACCCATCACCGCTGTCACCGGGCTTTATGCTGGGGATTATTTAGCGCCGGACGAGGCGGGCGATCCCGTACTTCCCGTCAACGGGTTTGCCACCATGGGTAATGATCATATAGATACATTCAACCAGTATGCTACCGCCGGTTTTACCATCGCTTCGGATGCCTTATTACTTACGGGCGGTGACAGGGATATCTCGTTTACCTTTCTTATCACAGGAGCAGCACAAAAAACAATTGCTGCCGCTTTACTGGAACTCAGCCAGGCCACCGGGAAAGACGAAACAGATCTGTTAAAGGATATTTTGCAACAGGCTTTTAACATTTATCTCAGCACAGAAAATGAATGGCTGAAAGTGGACGGATATACAGTGTCCTATAATTTGCCGGCAGACAATGTCTCTGACCCTGCTGTTTATCCCTGGGGAGTATTTAAGGTTTCATTTACGCTTCCTTTTTCTGCACCAGGCATTATGGCCTTCCGGAATGAGGCCACCGGGGAGCCAGAAGGCTTGCCAACGGCAAAATTTATACTCCGCCAGGAGCCACTGGTTTTGAAAGAAGATCCCCAAATACTTGTTTATCCTATCAGCATTCTCCACGAAATGCGGATCAGCCAGGTGCTGATCAACGCCAACGTGCAGAATTTTGGCAATTTCTCCCTTCGGAACAATGAATCGGATATTGATACGAGCACTCCCTTCAATCCATTTGGCAGCATACCGGTCAAAGGATCTTATGTTGAGATCACCGGTGGGGAATTGTTTAGTAAGAGGATCGATTCTTTGAGCATTCAGCTGGAATGGTTCGACCTCCCGCAAAATAAAAAAGGTTTTTGCGGCTATTATAAATATTATAAAATTGATGCCGACGGCAATCCGCTTGATCCGCCAATAGACAACGACAGCTTCAGGGTAAAAATATATACCGTCCATCCGGGCAGCTGGGAACTTAAATATCCCGGCCAGTTACATCACCTTTTTTCCACCCAGGGAGCCCCGACCCCTCTGCCTCCGACCCCGATCCCGCCCCCCATGCATTGCGGCCGCCTTTGCCCAACCACCTCCTTCGACGCATTGCCCGTGTCTTCCTCCAAACCGCCCGACTATTACGTCGTCGCAGACAGCAGGCTGAGGATTGAACTCAGCGAACCCGATTATGGGTTCGGGAGCGATTTATATGCTATCAACCTGATGAAGGCAGTAATCAATGATCTCCCCCCCGTTTCAGACAAAGAGCTCGAATTTCCCCTCCCGCCCTATACGCCATCGGCGGCTTCGCTATTGGTACACTACAGCTGTTCGGCTATTTTATCTTTTGATGCCGCCGGCAACAACAATAATTTTTTCCATATTCTTCCCTTCGACGGCTACCAGCCCGTCCGGGAACAAACCCCCACCCTCCTGCCCTCGTTCAATGAAGGCAATCTTATTCTTGGATTTTCAGGATGGGGCGGCGCACAGACCCTGAGCCTTTTATTCAGTATGTCCAGCCCCCAAAACCTACCCGGTGCCACCGATACCAATATTTGCTGGAGCTATTTATCGGATAACCGCTGGGTATATCTCAGCCCTTCCGATATGCTGTCTGACGGCACCAACCATTTTCGTAACACAGGGATCATCAGTCTGAAATTCCCTTCTTTTCCCATAAAGGACAACACCCTCCTTCCATCGGATCTCACCTGGATAAGAGCTACTACTAAAAAGAACGCATTACAGGTAGCTCCCACATTGGGCCTCTATCCGCATGCCCTCACCGCTACCTGGCAGAACAATGACAATACGGCAACACATCTGCAGACCCCCCTGCCGGCATTTACCATCAGGGAGGCGGTTACGGATATAGGCGATATACAGAACATCCTGCAGCCGCTGGCATCTTTTGGCGGGCGCCCGGCAGAGACTGACAGCGAATTGATCATCCGCACCGGCGAACGTTTGAATCACAAACAAAGGGCGGTGCTTCCACAGGACTATGAGCGATTGGTGCTGGAGCAATTCCCGCAAGTGTATAAAGTTAAATGCCTGCCGCACCATTCCCGGCAGAGATCGCACCAGGCTGGCCATGTGCTGGTGGTGGTGGTGCAGGGGCCCAACGATACTAACCGGTTGATGCCACAAACTCCCGTTGCCGATCCCGCTACGCTTACCTCCATTAAAAATTATCTCGCGGAGTATCTCTCCCCCTTTATCACCCTGGACGTATGCAACCCTGTATATGTACAGATAAAAGTTAATTGTACCGTACAATTTGTACAAGGGATAGATGCGGGCAAATATATCGACCAGTTGAACCAGGATCTGATCCTATACCTCTCTCCCTGGTACTATGACCAGGCAAGAGAGGCAAAGGCAGGGAATTATGTTTCCCCTGCTGATATTTCCGGGTTTATTCAAACCCGCCCCTATATCGCTTTTCTTGATACAGTGCGGCTGGATTATGATCCATTGCCCGGACAGCTGGAAACAGGCTGGTACTTTCTCACTTCTGCCGCCGGGCATGACATTAAGGAATTCAACGAACAAATTTGTGAACCCTAAAAGTTAATACATGGAGGAAGCGCTCTATATAGAAAAAGATAAGGTATTGCGGCCGGGGCTGGATTATTTCGCTCTCAGAAAAGAGGGCGTTCAATACCTGCAGGAAATGTGCGGGCACATATGGACGGATTACAACGAGCACGACCCGGGCGTAACGATGCTGGAACAATTATGTTATGCCCTTACTTCTCTTTCTTATCTGACGGAGATCCCGCTCAGGGACCTGCTGGTCGATAAAATGAACGGCAGGATAGACATGGACCGGCAGGCATTGTTTACCCCCATAAAGATCTACCCGGCCAATCCCTGGACGGCCGCCGATTACCGTAGGCTGCTGCTCGATGGCCTGGCCTGGCTTGGGAATGCCTGGTTTGTGCCTGCTGCACGGGAGGATAATGACTATTCCGTTAATGGCTTGTATAAAGCACTGCTCTATGTACCTCTGCATCCCGATGTGGCGGCGGCAAAAGAAGAAGTAAAAAAACTCTATGCCGCCCACCGCAATCTTTGTGAGGATTTAGATACGGTTCAGTTCCTTACCGCCAAACCCATACAATTATACGCGGAAGTGGCATTCAATGACGCCTGCACTCCCGAAGCCCTGCTGGCGCAATTGTTTTTTGCAGCAGGGCAATACCTGGCGCCGGAGATCGGCCGGTATTCGCTGGAAGACGTACTTGCCCAGGGACTGGCGGCGGATAAGATCTTTGAAGGGCCATTGCTTCGCAACGGATTCATCAGGGACAATGATCTGCAGCCCAGGGCGGACACCCTTTACCTCAACCAGATCGAAAAAACGATGCTCGGCATTACAGGAGTAGAAAACTTACGGAATGTTTACCTGAAGTACAAAGAAGAGGAATATCGCCAGAAGATTACCGTACCCGCAGACTCCATCTGGACCCTGGATACGCGTCCGCAACCCGATAGGTCGTTTACCATCCGTTTCTTTAAAAAGGGCGTCGAATACAAACCCGATCCTGTAAGAGTACAAAGCCATCTGCAGCGTTTGTACCAGCAGCTAAGGATGCGGTATAGGCTGGACCAGCAATACGAAAAATACTTCGGGGTACCTGCGGGACGATACTCACCCGTAGAAAAATATTATTCCATTCAAAATCAGTTTCCCAACGTATATGGAATAAACAAGTTTGGCCTGCTTTCGTCCGATACGCCCGAACGTAAGGCCCTGGCAAAACAATTAAAAGGATACCTGTTGGTATTTGAGCAGCTGATGGCCGATTTCCAGGCGCAGCTGGCACACGTGCGCGATCTGTTTTCCATAGACCCCGATATCATGCATACCTATTTTTACCAGGGGCTCGAAAACATCGTGCCCAATGTCGCACCGGTGCTGAAAAATGGGGATGACGCGGATGCGACAGCCTGCGACGGTTATAAAAAAGGGCTAAGGAAACTGATAGACAGGCTGGACCCTTTTTGGGACCGGAGAAACAGACTGCTGGACTTCCTGCTCGCTCTCTATGCAGAAAAAGTGTCGGAATATGACATCTCGCCCTACACGCCTCACCCCGCTTGCTATTCAGACCAACCTCTCCCGGCACGGCTGCTCAAGGCCAAGCTCCTGCTGCTGAAATACCTCGTGACCAGGACCCGTGACAGGGGTAAGGCTTTTAATTACCTGGACGCAAATGACAAGGCCAATATTCCCGGCATGGAATGGAAGATCAGGATCTTGCTCGGTATGCCGCTAGGGCCGTTTAATTATTTGCAGGAAGAATTTGCTGCCAGAGGGTTTCAGCTGGTCGATGAACAGCATGAAAAACTAAAAAAACAAATTCCCTCTTCCCCCACCTTAGACGACGATATAAAAAATTATTATGAAGCCATCGGGGAGGACGAAAGGAGCGATGATCTTCCCGGCGCCCGCCGGCAATTGCTCAGCACGATCGCATGGTATAAAGAAGGTCTGGTAGATGAGACATTGATCGCTTATGGAGCTCACCTGGATAATTACAGGATCGGACTGGATAAAAAAAGCAATTCCTGGGAACTGGTATTCCGGCCTTCAGAAACAACGGCCTGGAAAACTATTGGCTTCTTTAAGAGCCGGGAAGAAGGGCTTGCGGCCGCGCTGGCCTTATCGGCATCCCTGAAAGAACTTTGCTGCTGCTGCAACAGGCTGTATATAGTAGAACACAATTTGCTCCGCGATGCACCATGCCAGGATGAACATTCTTTTAGCTTGCCCGCCGACGATGACTGCCGGAACGAGGATGTCCTGGCGTACCATTTTAGTTTTCACATCAGCGTGATCTTTTGCGGCTGCAGCAGCATCATTGATAATGACGAGTACAGGAGTTTTGCCAAAACAACAGTCGCGGACAGTACGCCCGCCCATATTGTCGCGCACTACTATTGGCTGAGACCCTGGCAGATGCTGCGCTTCGAGCTCTTATTCAACAACTGGAGATCCGCGCTGTCGGCGCCGGTAAAAAATCCCGGTTTGCTGTCCGCTGCTTCAGCAGAGCTGATCCTTTTCCTGAAAGGGGTTAACAATAAAACCATAGAACTATGATGCAGCCACCCACGCACCATATCAGGCGCTGCACATTCAACATCCTATCTGATAGTGAGACCAATGCACTGCTATTGCGCCCCCGCCTGTCTACGCTGGTCAAAAAGAAGCTGTTTGACATCATAGCGGAAATATTTTCCGAGATGGACCCCGGCGGGACCACCCGCATTGAAAAACTAAACATCCATCTGGGCGATATACCTGCTGCCGCACTGGATGAACGACTCGAAGAAAAACTCCGGGACGCGTTGCGAAGATCCCTGACGGAAGTGTTTTCTAATTCACCCGGTCATGCAACTGTGCCGTATGCTTTTGTAGATGCCACCCGCGCCTGTCTGGAAAAGCTCCAATATTTTCTCTACTATGGAAATTTTCCCTGGTGGTCAGACAAGCGCACTTCATTTGAATCGCTGTTCGTACAATTGATGGATGCATCCCCATCCCGGCTGGTGGAATTGCTAAAAGAATGCTGCCGTTATGACTACGTCATCAGGAGGCTTGTATTCCAGCTGGCCACTCCCCTGCTGATCAGACTTCTCCGGGAGATGGGGATCACGTTTGACCAGTTCATTATCGACTATATAGCAGACATTCAAAAAGCACATCAACACCGTTCCCTGGTGAAGACCGGCAGCAGCGACTTTGAAAAAGCCATATGGAACCTTACGCTGTCCTACCTGTTCTCCGACAGGGGCAGCGCATTCAATAAAAAGGCTTTTGTAAAATGGAATATTGCACAGATAGCCCATCAATACGGGATGAATTATGAATCCCTGCTGCTTTTCCTGGCTGATGGTATCCGGAAAACATATGCCGGCTTCTCCTTTCAAAGCTCTCTCATGGGCATCATCGGGGAACTCGCGGCCGAGTATGTAAATGACAATCCGGCTTCTGCCGTTACGGTGATCCACCTGGTGCAGCCCGACGAATATGAATTCATCGTTTCCTATGCATCTCATTTGAAGGTTTCCCACAAGGTGCACCCGGTCGTAAAAGCTTCGTCGGCAGATTTTGAAAAAGTGGTCTGGAAGTTCATCCTTAACTACCTGATGAAGGACAGGGGATCGGACTTTAACCGGAAAGAATTCATCAAATGGAACCTTACCCAAATAGCCGCCGAATACAACACGAGTTATAACAAGGTGCTGGACTTTATGCTGCAGTCGTTGGAATCGATGCCCTCCCCGCCTTCAACAGGGAGCTCCCTGCCTTCCCTCTTTAGCCATCTGGCACAGGACATCGAAACGATAACGCATCATCAGGTCCCGCCCCCCGGCACTGCATCCCCGCATAACCCCGCGGAACCATCCCCCGGCACTACCCCCGCGGAACCATCCCCCGGCACTACCCCCGCGGAACATTTCAAAATTCAATTGAGCCGGTTTGCCCGGGGCACTCAGACGCGGGACCCGGAAATTCTTGCAGCACTAAAAGAATATATGCAGACCCACCCCTCCGACTGCCGCTTATTCCTGGTTGCCCTGGCTGTCTCTGATCCGCGCCTTTCCGAAGGGCTTTCCCGGATCTGCGGAGATGACGACGGCGAGCTTCTAAGCTTTCTTCAGCCCGGCAACGCTTCCTTTCTCAAGGAATATATGAAATGGATCGGGCAGGCCGCTCACCTTGGGCTTATTTCCGGCGGAACAAAAAACAAGGAAAGATACCATGCCATACTCCTGCAACACCTGCTGCATTCCAAAGGAAGAATATTCAACGTTGCTGCCTTTTTGGAAGACACCTTGCACGAATTGCTGACTGCCTCCGGCAGTAGTTTTCTGACAGAAGAGCAATCAGCTGTATTAGGTCAGATCACTGGTTTTAGCGCCCCGCTGATGTCTATGATAGGAAAAGCCCTTACATCGGTCCGTATCCGACGTACAAAACTACCCATCCATACGGCGCCAGAAACAGACACTGAAGAAGAACAGCCTGTCAACAGGGCAATAGCAGAAAAAATAATCGACTATTTATTAAAAGGCCATACCCCGCCGGGAGTTCATGAAAATACGCTGAGGGATTGCCTGCAGTCGGTAATGGATAGTCATCCCCAACTCACCGGCCGCTTTTTCAGGAAATATGTAGTAAGGCAAGATATACGCGAACGTTGGGTGCGTATACTCCCGGTCAATTTGCTGGTGCGCTTACTCCATTGCGCCGGCTATCCCGGACTTATAAAAATATTATCCTGGATGGAACTTTTTTCCGTCGTACTGCCCCCGACCTTGCCCGCGGCAAAACCGCCATTACCCGACAGCCACCAGTGGGACTTTGTACTGGGCTACCTGGCAACCCAAAATAGCGGGGCTTTCCATGAAAAGCATTTTGTAAAATGTTTTTTCTCCTCTTATGTCAGCCCGGAACAACTGGGCAATTCTTCCCGTATCCTGGCAGAAATTCTTCAGCGGGTGGAAACCCTATACCCTACGTCTCCCGCAGCCGCGCTATTAAAGACCCTGCAGGACGAATTGGTGCAACCCCCCCCTGTCAAAACAGCCCGGCACAGCTCACGCCCACACGAAGACAACTCCAACCCATCAGCTCATGACAGCACACGCCCCCCTGCGGACAGCTCACCCTCACGCGCACATAGCAAAAAGGAACCCTTCCGGGAAATGTCTAAACCAAAACCTTCAGCCCTCAACGGCCTGAAGCCAAAATTCGGATTAGGCGCCCCCCGGAGTGAGGGGGAGCCTATGTATATTGAAAATGCCGGCCTTATCCTGCTGCATCCTTATTTTTCCCGGTATTTTGACTTGCTGCAACTGCTGCACACAGACGAGAACGGCAGGAAGCGGTTCCGTGACCAGGAGGCTGTACATAAGGGTATTCATGCGTTGCAATACCTCGTCGACGAAACGACGGACACACCCGAGCAGGCGCTGCTTCTCAACAAGATGCTTTGCGGTTATCCTTTGCACGAACCCATTGCCCGGGAGGTAACGTTGACCGATGCCGAAAAAGCCATCGCCGGCAGCCTGTTAAAAGGCGTGATACACAACTGGCCCATGATACATAACTCATCTGCAGCGGCCCTGCGCACCTTCCTCCGGCGCGAAGGAAAGCTCCTGTGCAGCGAAGAGCGATGGGACCTGGAAGTGGAAAACAAGACGGTAGACATCCTCATCGATCATATTCCCTGGAGCATTTCTATTATTAAACAAGACTGGATGGACCAAACCCTTTATATAAAATGGAGAAAGTAGCGATACCCAACCCCGCAGCGGGCAACGCCCTCGTTATCGGGCAGGAGCTCGACTGGCTTGCGGAAATTATAGCGGGGCGGCTGGCCCCCTACACCCAAAGCCCGGATACACCGGAGACGCTTTGGGATATAATCCCTCCCGATCTTGAGGACGACGGATCGATCTACGCCTCCATCGTAGCTCATTATGGGTTTGGATTTCCCGAAAGACTGGTGCTCATTCTTAGCCTCGCCCCTCATGTCAGGCCCGGGATATTGGACAGGTTTTTTATCCGCAATCAATACGACCGTGGATATACGGAATTCGGCGGCATTCTTGGCAGCACCCACGGCGGGTTTATTCCTACGGGGGAAACAGCACTGTTCCTGCTTTCGGGTAGCGATATAGACACCCGGCTCATGCTGGAGCCGCTTTTTGGCCCCCGACACGCGTTCAACACACACAGCATCCTGCAACTGGGCGAGACCAGACGGGAAGAGCCCTATCTCAGCGGACCGCTCATACTTTCCCGTGAGTATAAGGAGCTGCTTACCTCCGGCGAATATTACCGGCCGGTATTCAGCGCCGGTTTCCCCGCCCGGCTGATCACCACGCCGCTGGATTGGGAAGACCTGGCCCTGGATAAGACAGTGCGTGTACAGATCAACGAAATACTCACGTGGATACAGCATGAAGAAATGCTGATGAACGGCTGGGGACTGAACAGACAGCTGAAGAAAGGCTATCGATGTCTGTTCTATGGCCCTTCCGGCACCGGCAAAACGCTTACCGCTACGCTGCTGGGAAAAGTAACCGGCAAGGACGTATACCGCGCCGATCTTTCTATGATGATCTCCAAATACATCGGCGAGACGGAAAAGAACCTTTCGGGTCTCTTCGACCAGGCGGAAAATAAAGGTTGGATCCTTTTCTTCGATGAGGCCGATGCGCTTTTTGGCAGACGGGTAGACGCCGGCAGCTCCAACGACCGCAGCGCCAACCAGCAGATAGCCTACCTGCTGCAGCGGCTGGAAGATTATAACGGGCTGGTCATTCTTGCCACCAATTTCGAAACCAGTCTGGATACGGCATTCACCCGGCGCTTTGAGTCGATGGTACATTTCCCCGCCCCCGATGCAGACCAGCGGCTGCAACTATGGGAACGCCATTTCAGGAACCGGCAGTATACATTCGAAAATCCCGGCCTACTGCCCGGGATAGCGGAGAAATACCCGCTCAGCGGCGGAAAGATCATTAATGTGCTGCGGTATTGCTGTATCAAGGCAGTGGAACGCGGATCCACCGAAGTAAAGGTGGAGGAGCTGCTGCGGGGTATACGGCGCGAGCTGTATAAGGATGGTAAGACGGGATAAGGGTGAAGAGTCAAAGACCATAGGACTTCATAATTACAAAACAAATATTTACAGTTATGAAAAAAGCAGAGACGCAAAAGAGTAAAAAAAGTCAATCCAAGCCTTCAGCAGACAAGTCGAAAGGGAAAAGTGAAAAACAAAGCTCAGGGAAATCGACCGTAAGTTCCACCGGAACAATGGCAAAATGGTCGGCTGATGGTTGGGATGCGGATACAATGATTAAGGCAGCTGAAATTCTGTTGAGGAAAAATGACGAAAATGTGAAATTGCAGAAAGAAAAGGAAAATTGGAAATTACGGCAGACCAGGGAAAACCTCGAACAATTTAAAACAGACCTGGCCATGCTTGAAAAAATGAGAAATGAGTTAAACCTTATGGCAAATAAAGGCGAGCCCTCTCCAATAGACGAAGCTGATCAAAAGAAGCAGGAACTCATCGCAAAGGAAGAATCAAAAATGACAGAAGATGTGCTAGATAAAATTCGCAAGATCGATTATTCCAAGACTAAAAAATATAAATTAAGCAAGGGGTCAATTCAGATCGATAAGTCCGGTTCGGCGGGATCCCGGCTGCAAAAGAACAATGATCCTAAAAATCCCTGGACAGCTGCGTTTTTAAAATCCCAGGCCGTTCACTTGTTTGTCGCTCTGGCAAACCAAAATCCCCTGTTCTACGGTACGACAGAGGGGCAGCGTATACATGTACTTGCTGCCCATTATTTAAAAAAGACGCACCCCACATCTGTAAAAGCTGATGATTTAATGAATGAGGTAACAAAAAAATTGGACACCGGCGTTAAGGAACAATGGCCAGAAGTGTCCAATTTTTGGCTTTCGGGTTCCGCGGATTCCAAAGTTGGACTGGCGGGAGAAAGGGCGCTGGGTCGGGAGCAAAGGGGGGACAAGAATGGCGAACCGAAATCGTCTAAACAGGAAGTATCAAATGAAGTAATACCCGATCTGCTGGGGTATAATTTATTGAAAATTTATGATGATGATATAAGGTTGTTGAAACAGATCATCGATCTTAGAAAAGGTGGGTCTGATAACGCTAGTGAGATACGGAAGCTATTCATCAGCCAATTCCATGTTGAACAAGCCAGACTGAATAAAGATTGGTTCCAGGATATAAACAGACCTGATTATAAAGACAAGCCAGGGCACGATGCCGCCAAAGATCAACAGGAAAACACTGTCCTCAGGTATGAAGATCTCATTTGCAGAAGAATGTGTAAATGGATGCTTCATATTGCCGAATACAATGATCAACCGGTCATTTATGCGCTGGATGAGATAGATCTGCCTGCGGTCGCTGAGTCGAGAACATTAGAAATAACAGATACGGTAAGCGGCTCGGGGAAAAAGAAGATAAAAGTGCCTGTTTGCACCAGCGAGCTACGGGAAATATTCAGGGCGCAGGATAAGCTGGAAAGCGATCATCCGCTTTCCGGGGTAAAATTCTTTAAAGAGCTCATGCCCGTTGATGCTCCCTGGGGCAAAGGCAGAAGTGAGGAAGAACTAAAAAGCTGGGCTGAATACGCCCTGCACCTGACAAGAAAAATGCTGATAAAATTCCCCGGCGACGTCCTTGTCTGGAAAAGTGCCAATGCAATGATTGCCGCATACGATAAAGAGAAATGGGGCGAAATAATCTCTTTATATAAGGCGATAAAGCCATCCCAGCTTCATAAGCTGGGCGTAACGAATCACGACAAGCACCTGAAGACAAGTATGGAAAGACAACAGCAATCGGGACTTCAGTCCCACAGTCAGATGCAAAAAGCATATGAGACCGCAGGCATTCTCGAAACATACATTCTGCAATTAAATAAATCATCAGGCAAAAAAGAAGAATACAAAAGCGATGACAATTCGAAAATTGACAACAACGCATCATAAATATAAATAACCATGCAACCTTATTCTCACGATATCAAATTGCCCCAGCATAGATCCGCAGCCGGAGCCATGCCTATGGGCAGGAATAGCGGCCCCCTTCAGCGGAAGAAAAATAATACCGGGCTGACCGATCAGCTGAGATCCGGCATTGAAGACCTGTCCGGCTATTCCATGGATGATGTAAAAGTGCATTACAACTCCGGTAAGCCGGCACAGCTGAAGGCATTCGCTTTTACACAAGGCACTGACATACATGTTGGGCCCGGACAGCAGAAATATTTGCCTCACGAAGCCTGGCATGTAGTACAGCAAAAACAAGGAAGGGTAAAACCCACTTTGCAAATGAAAGGATACGCTGTCAATGGAGATCAGGCATTGGAACAAGAGGCGGACCTGATGGGCAGCAGAGCGGCTCGCGCGACACCTGTAGTCAACAGGGCCCTGGATGAAAAGAACAGATCCCGGCTAAATGTTGTTCAGTGCACATTTGTAGACAAAAATAATAAGGAATATAAGGACGCCAGGCTGAAGAAGGTGCAGGATTATATAACGGAAAATAATAGACAGGACCTGCTGGCGGAATTTGGCCGAATTCGGAATACGAATAATGTTCAGGAAAAATTAACCGCCTGGGTCAAAAATAATTTAGGCGTAAAACTTACTCACATACTTAGGCCGGACACACTAAATAAAAAGAAGAAACATTCGGAAATTGAACCGGATACTTCAGGAAGCAAAATTAAAAAACAAAAAAAGGAAGAATCCAAAGAGGAGCAACTGGACAGTACGGAGACGGCTTACTTAAAAACGATAACCAACCTTGACACCATAAAAAGCATCAGCAACGAAAAAAGAAAAAAATACATTAGTTATTTATTAACGAGATCAGCCAGCACCGGGTTGCCAGATGAACAAAGTAATTATATACAGCGGCTGGGGAAGTTGGAAAGTACAGGCAGATCTAAAAATAAGGACTTTGCTATTGAGTTTATTGATCCCGGCCGCTTTGACAACAAGGCAAAAGTTAAGACAACTAAGGGGGTAGATAGACAAGAAATAAAGCCATTTAATTATCATGGCACCAAGGGCTCTATAATTGGTATGCTATCCGATAAACTGAATGAATTGACCGATCAGCAAAGGAGTACACACATTCTGGAACCCTTCACTGGTTCGGCACAACTATTATTAAATTCAGATTTCGATTACTTTAAAATGGCAGATTATAATCCTGACCTAATTGATTTTTATAAAATTAGCAAGTACGATCCTGCCAACCTGGAGATAGAGGGGCGGGTTGCAAAAGCAGGTTTGAAAAGGCACAGGGCAGGTCTGAAATTTACGGAGACGGATAACTCAGAAAATAGAAAAAATATTCTTAGTACACTTTCTGAAAACTTAGATAATAAGGCATTGACCTTTTTGTTCAAGCAGAATTATGTGAAAGATAATAAAATTAAAGATTTAAAAAGTAAGGAATTTCATCGGAATATATGGCCTTCATTAGACATGGCTGAATTATTAAACAGATTTGCTGACAGCCCGGAGGTGGAAATTAGCTATGCCCCGGCAGATGAAACCCTCAAAGCGATCCCCGATGCAAATGTGCTGGTTTACCTTGATCCTCCTTACGTAAAATTTAATAAATATAATCCTGCATTGAAGGGTAAGTCTTCCGGAGAGTATTCCAATAGCTTTAGTAGTGAGCAACAATTTAAATTGATTCAGCGGGCAAGTGAGATTGCAAACGGGAAACTCGAATCCGGCGGTATGACTATGCCTGGGAAGGGTAAAGTAGTAGTGCTGTCCAATTATGCACACACGGCACTGATAGAAAAATGTATTGAGGGCGGCGCGGCAAAAATTTATATATTCCCAGTTCGACACGCCCAGGGAGGATACAAGCCTGAGATGCTGGCCGTGTTCACCCCTCAGGGCCATGGTAAGGAGCGGCCTGTCAGCCAGGTAAATGCGCCCCAGGCAGCCGATAAGGTTCCTGTCGTTAAATGGCTGCAAAAAATGGTGCGTGAAAAACCAGGTATTTATGGGAAGATAGATAATGAACGTAATGCGGTAAAAAAGACCCTGGTTTTAATAAAAAAAGAAATAGTTGGACTAAGAAAGCGCCAAATACCACATGATAGTATTGGCAATATTGAATCGATCATTAGAAGCTTGAATTCGTCTGTCAATGATATTTTGTTCGAACTCAGAGACGAAGTCCTGGGTGCTCATCCCTCTGCTGAAGCATCGATAGTTGAAACAATTTTGAATAAATATCAACTAATATGGGATGAATTAAAGTCGGAGGTATATAAAAGACTCAGGTATAAATATGAAGAGTTAAAGAGGCTGGTGAAAGAGGAACAAGCTTCAAAAAAAGCAAAAAAAGCAAAAAAAGACAAGTCACCTCTGGATTCAAGGTACTTCACGCCAAATACAGATCCTGATAAATTAATATTCCTCAATAAATATGCATATAACAGGTATGGCGTACATATCTCTCAGGCAGAGGATTTGGAGGATGAAGATGAAAACTTTGTATACGACGATACGGGTTTAGATAAATACAATATTCATTATACAGAATACGATTCAGACGACGAATAAAATACTTTATTATTCTTCTACGATTCGTACAGCCCAGGGCTCCAGCTGAAGGGTTGTGTCGCTGGTACGTCTTCCTCCTTCGGTCCATGGTAACGGTGATCACGGCTTCGTTCCAGCGCTCATCGGTTTCGCGCGCGAAAAGGGCGTTTCGGCGTATATAGGCGACGGGCTGAACCACTGGCCAGCAGTGCACCGGCTGGATGCGGCCCATCTCTACAGACTCGCGCTTGAAAAGGGAGCCGCGGGAGCGCGGTATCATGGGGTAGCCGAAGAAGGTGTGCCGTTCCGGGACATTGCTGGCGTGATCGGCCGCCGCCTTAACGTGCCGGTTGTCTCCAAGACACCCGAAGAGGCGGCCGGTCACTTTGGCTGGTTCGCGCATTTCGCAGCGATTGACAACCGGACCTCGAGTCAGCGGACACGGGAACTGCTGGGTTGGCAGCCAAAGCAGCCCGCGCTGATCCCTGATCTCGACAGGGCGCGCTATTTCGAGATTTGACGGGCCCCGCCGGCGCCGCTAATACCCCAGCGGAGCGAAGGGCGCCGCCGCCGCTTTATGGAAAATTGTTCTTTATGGATCTATGGTTGGAACTCAACCTGAATATCCAAAAAACAACCATGCAGCGAACCATCCCCTTCTACCGCAAATTCATTATCTGTTTTACTGCCGGCCTGGTCTGCTCTCTGACTATTCTGCGCATCATCACTCGCCTGGCCTACGAAGCCGGAGTGGATACATATAGAATACCAGTCCCGGTCATAGCAGCGGCGCCGGCGCTTGTCATTTTTTTAATAGGGCTGGTCTATCCTTTTATCTGGCAAAAAAGAGCCCCGTCGGGCGAGGCTAAACTGGTATTCTGGAGCAACCTCCTCTGTTATGGCATTGCCATCGACCTGGTCATGTTCGGGCTACAGAAATGGTTTGGATTGCAGGCACACCTTCACATCGCCCTGCTCGACGGCCCGCTCAGCGGTTTTTCAGACGCGGACCTTACCTGGGCTTATTTCAATCGTGCGCCCGCATTTTTTAACCTCATCGGCGGATTGCAGATCGCTGGTTCCCTGTTGCTGGTTTTCCCACGGACCAAATTATTAGGCCTGTTCACCTTGCTGCCGGTGGTGCTGAATATCTGTCTCACGAATTATTTTTACCATTTCTCCCCGGGCGAACTTGCGCACGCGCTTGTTTTGTTGCTGGGGCTTTTATACCTTTTACTGGAAGAATACAACTGGCTCCTGCTTTTTTTCTTCCACTCCGGCCCGCTGGCCCGAGGCTCGTTGCAACCATCTCCTCTTATGCCCCAAGCCCCAGTCCTCCACACCCTCTCTCCGTCCCTGCCCCCGCCCCCGCAGCTCCCCGCAAATAGCCCATCCTCTCTCACGCCCCCGGGTATCCCCGCAACCAACCCGTCCTCCGCCTCCCGTCTATTGAACACCCTCGGGCGCCTTTCGGTCATATATATCCCTTTCCTGCTGATCATCTGTTTCTTTCACCTGCCGGAAAAAGACCCTGCCCATGGAAAATACAAAGTGACGCGTATGTGGGTCAACAATCACCCGGTCCACCTGAACAGCTGCGCAGACAGTATACTGACGCAGGTATATCTCGACGAAGGACATGATTGCCTGTTTGAATACAACAGCCGGGAAAGATGGGTGATAGGAAATTATAACAGGGATGCAAAGACCCACAACATGCGTGTCATCTGGCATTACCCCACCCGCGTTCATGACACGCTGGTCGCGGAGATGACAGCCATTCCCGGCGGCTTCAGCCTGGATGGCAGGATGGGCCAGACTCCTATAAAGATGGACTGGCAGAAGGTCTGGTAGCCGCGCTGTCACCGGTGGCCGCGCCGGCCTACATCCGTACCACTGCCAGACAGGCCGCTGCCAACGTTAAAATCACCAGGGAATAATATGCCCCTTTTGTATAAGGCTTATTGCCGAATTTTATATTGATCAGCGTCACCAGCAAAAACATGCCGGTTTTAGGTCCTGCTTTGTAATAATTGACATGTGGAAATTTCAACAACACCAGTGTTATTCCCGTCACCAGCAGGAGAATGCCAAGGATCAGCCCTTTATGATCTCTGTCTTTTGTGCCGTAATTCGGCCACAACATTACCAGTGTGCTGAGATAACCAGGAAAACAGACAAAATGGAGCAGCAGTATGATATTAAATAACAGCATGTGATGGGTTTTTAGCAGTGAACGAAAGATAATAACCCCCTAACACCAGCGCCATCATCACCGCCGTAAGATGCGGGTATAGACTGGCTGTTGCATGACCGGGTGTATTCAGCACAATAAAAAAGTCTACGGTCGGTATCATGGCCGCTGTAAGCAGCAACAGGCCCAGGCCACGCTGCTCCCTGGCCCATAAAAAAACCAGTATCACTACTCCGGAGAACAGGTCCCGGATGCCCTTGATATAATGGAAGGAGAAGTTGCCATTTACCGGTACGTGAATGCCAAATCCTGTTTCTGCACCCAGCGGGTCCAGGAGAAACCGCCCTCCGATAAATACCAGTAAGAGCCCTGTTAGTAAAGTGGCATAAAACGCGATCTTTTGAGTTCTTGTCTTCATTTGTTGCATTGTTTTAAAATGATGCAACAAAAGTAGAAGCGGTTTTTTGCCCCGTCGTTCACCCAGGTTAATAAATTCTACAACGACAGTCGTTTTCGGATGCGGCTCAAAGAGGGCGGCTTTACCCCCACGAAAGAAGAAACATAGTATTGAGGGATGCGCTGCTGCAAGTCGGGATAATTATGTACAAAATGAAGATACCGCTGTTCAGGCAGGTCAACATAGAATGAGCTTATCTTTTTTATGGCCTGCAGGTATAGCTGCTCGCAGATGAGACGACCAAACTTTTGCCCCTCCCTTACTTTTTCATAGAACAGCTGCAGGTTTTCGTATGATATGGTCAGCATCTCCGTAGGTTCAAGACATTGGATACTTCGCAGCGAAGCGGAATGATCAAGAAAGCTTTCATAATTGCAGGTGAACTCATTTTCCTTCCCAAAATCAAACGTCAGTTCCTCGCCGGAATCTTTTATGCTGCAATAACGTACCAGCCCTTTCCCGATAAACCCAACTTCCCGGCATACCTGCCCTTCCCGCAGAAAGTATTCATTTTTTGGGTACTCCCGTCTTTTAAAAAGTGAGGATATAAATGCTTTCTCTTCTTCGTCCATGTGGATGAATAGACCGAATGTATTGATAAGGCTAACGTGAATGGCCATGGGAATTCCGTTTTTCTCTCCGGCAAAGCTAAGTTAAACAGATGACCTTCGCTCCGCCCCTTCGCATGACCTTCGCCTCGCCTTCATCCAACGCTAGCCCCGCCTGCCTACCCCACCCTCGGCCTCACCCCAAACTAGCCACCGCTTGCCCTCCCGGGCCATACATAGTACGATTCTATCTACATTCTGCTAAAATTTCATCATAATTACATACGTAAATATCATAACTTTATTATATATATTTATCCGTCAATAACTTACCAAACCTTCTTGCTTATGAAAGACTCCTTAACAGGGATTTACCCAAAATCTCATTTCCACCTACTTTCCTCTTGAACAAGTGCCTTACCATCTGCCCCCACATTTGTGCCCCAGACCAATTTTGCTTATACCAGTTTTTTTATCAATATGAAAAAAATGAAAAGAAAATTACAAGCGTTCAAAAATGAGGTAGGCAGAGGCCTCGTGCTGGCCCTCACCCTGATCGTTTTTTCCCATCCTGCAGTTTTTGCTCAGAATACCACCATCACGGGAAAGGTAATGGCCAGTCAGAACGACAGTGCTTTGAACGGTGCTACCGTGAAGGTGAAAGGTGCCAACATCAGCGCCGTTACGCAGACAGACGGATCTTTTACTATAAAGGCAGCACCCAACGCCGTATTGATCATCAGCAATGTCGGCTTTGCTACCCAGGAGGTTGCCGTGAACGGCCGCACGGAAATAACCATCAGGCTCGCAGGAGACCCGCAGTCCCTCCAGGGCATAGTGGTCATCGGCTATGGTACTGCCAAACGCAGGGACCTGACAGGCTCCGTCGCCAGCGTGACAGCCGACCAGATCGCAAAAGTGCCGATCACCAGTCTGGAGCAATCCCTGCAAGGACGTGCATCCGGCGTACAGATCGTCGCCAATGACGGCGCCCCCGGCGCCAATGTTTCCGTACTGATAAGAGGCGTCGGAAGTTTGGCGACCAATGGCAACGGCCCCTTGTACGTTGTCGACGGCTATCCTCTTATCACGGGGATCAATAATATCAACCCCAATGACATCGCCAGCATCGATGTATTGAAGGACGCGTCGGCAACCGCTATCTATGGTATCCGGGCGGCCAACGGGGTGGTGATCGTAACGACAAAAAGAGGCAGAAAAGGTGCATTGGATGTTTCCCTGGACGCATATACGGCTTTCCAAAGCAGACCCAAAAAATACAAGCTCCTGAACGCTCAGGACTGGGCTACCTTATCCAACGCGGTCGAGGCAGCAGACTCCACTCACACCTATATAGGATTGCCGATCTGGCATACCCCAAGCGCCCTGCACTCGGTGGACTGGCAGGATGCGCTTTTCCGCCACGGTCTTTCTCAAAATTACAGCCTTGCCATACGCGGCGGCTCGGATAAGATGCAGACGGCCGCCTCATTCGGATATTATGACCAGAAAGGCATTCTCATCGGTTCGTACTTTAAAAGATTCACCCTGGGCTTGAATCTGGACTATCAACCCGCCAAATGGCTTAGATCCTCCACCAGCGCTAAATATACCTACCAGAATGCCAATGGCAATCCATTAAATAAGGGGCAACTGTCTCAACAGGCGATAAACCCGCCGACACTTGACAGCGGCAACCGCCTGACCTACCAGATCAAGGATGGCAATGGGAATTATGGCTTTTATAATCCCCAAAATTCGAATGTATTCAAATTCAACAATCCTGTCTACAACGTCGAAACCAACCGCTATTCCAACGTAACGAATTACTTCCTGGGCAACAGCTCTCTGGAGGTCAGCCCCATCGAAGGGCTCCGGATCAAAACCAACGCGGGTATCAACATGAGCTATCTTACCAGCACCTTCCTCCAGCCGGAAGACAGCCGGGCGGCTCAACAATACCCGGGTTCGATCATCTCTGCCGCCAATTATTCCTTCCACCAGAACAATACCTTTGAATGGCTGTGGGAAAACACCATCGCATATGACAAGACCTTCGGAAAACATACCATCAATTTTGTCGGCGGCGTTTCCGCCCAGAAAAACACCAATACCCTCGTAGGCGTCAGCGGTATTCCCCCCAATAGCGTCATTCAGGATCTTGGCCAGCTCACCAACGTGAAGTTTGACCAATATGGCAACGGCCAGATCATCACGACCCTGGAATCGCAGTTTGGACGCCTGACCTATACTTTTGACGACAAATACATTATTACCGGTACGGTGAGAAGAGATGGTTCCTCCAAATTCGACGTAGGACACAAATACGGTACCTTCCCTTCGGGGGCGATAGCCTGGAAGGCCAAGGATGAATCCTTTTTACAAACCGTCGACTGGCTCACCGATCTTAAATTCAGGGGCAGTTGGGGTGAAGTAGGTAACCAGACGGCAATAGGACCTTTTCAATATGCGGCACTGTATTCGTACGGCGGCCCCCCCAGCCTCAATGGACCCGACCCCACCACTGGCCTCCCCCTGGACAACCTCGGATATCCCTTTAATAAACTATACCAGGGAGGGATCGCCCCCGCCCAGCCGGCGAATCCCGACCTCAAATGGGAGACGGACCGCCAGACGGACATCGGCGTTGACATGGCCTTTATGCACGGCGCCCTGACCTTTACGGCCGACTGGTTCAACAGGGATTCAAGAGATTTCCTGCTGACGCTGCAGGCCCCCGCACAGACAGGCTATAACTTTATTACCCGAAATATTGGCAGCATGAATAATAAAGGGATCGAATTCACCCTGAATTACAGGGCCAATAAGAGCCGCGATTTTCAGTATGGAATAGGGCTGACGGTCTCCCATTACAAAAACACGCTCACCAGCATCAAGTCCGGAACTACATACGTCACCAACTTTGGCGGCATTACCTTATCAGGACAGAGTTGGGACGAGTTTACGCATTCGAATGTCGGCGGACCCGTCGGAGAGTTTTATGGGTATAGATCCTTAGGCATATTCCAAACACAGGCCCAGATCAAGGCGCTGAATGATAAGGCGCCCGGCGGTATATATCAAAAGGCGACGAACCAGCCCGGTGACCGGTATTTTGCCGATGTCAATGGGGATAACAAAGTGGACGCGACAGACAGGACAGCCCTCGGTAATCCCCAACCGAAATTTTTTGGCGGCCTCAACTTTGACGCAACCTATAAGGCATGGGATATCAATCTCTATTTTTACGGCACCTACGGGAACAAGATCCTCAACTACATCGAGAGCGATCTGGAAAGCTTCCAGAAAAGAGGTTCCGAAGGTGTCGAGAATGTCAGCCAGAATTATTACAGGAATCGCTGGACGCCGACAAACCCTTCCAACCGCTATTCCCGCGCTGTTGCCAATGATGATGCCATTGGCAGTAATGTCCCCTCCAGCGTGTGGATCGAAAATGGCAGCTATCTCAAATTAAGGAACCTGACCATCGGCTACACCCTGCCGGATGCTTTGCTGAAACAGCTTTACATCAAAAGACTGAGGATCTATGCTTCCACCCAGAATTTGTTCACCATTACAAAATACACGGGTCTCGATCCGGAGATAGGCATCCAGGGCGGCAATCCCACCCAGAACGGCGTGGACAATGGCACCTATCCCGTGTCCAGATACTATACGCTGGGTGTGAACATAACATTTTGAAAACGGGCCAATTTATGAAAATGAAAAAGAAAAATATTATTGTTGTCTTGTCCCTGGTGGTACTTTGCGCAGCAGTAGCCATCCCCCTCGCCTGCAGCAAGAATTTCCTGAACCAGACCGACACTTTGCAATCCGACATCAATGCGTCTACCCAGAAATCCTCGGACGTGGTATCCCTGGTCAACGCTATTTATGATACCTACCAGAATAGCAATCTGCTGAAGAAATCCATCTGGTACTGGGCAAATTTTGAGACCCATGACTTCTTCAACTGGGGTGGCGACGTCGTCTGGAACAACTATCAGATCCCGGCCAATTTCGGGGCCCTCACCGATTTTTGGAACAATTCATATATTGGTATCGCAAGGGCAAACGCCGCATTTAATGTCATTGATACCGCCAGGGCCAAAGGGGTCGTCACACCCGCGCTTGCAGACCGCTTAAAAGGGGAAGCTTATTTCCTGAGAGGAATGACCTATTATTACCTGGCCGCTTCTTTTGGCGGCGTTCCATTGGAACTGCAGCCCATCACCACCGGCCTGACCCCCAGGTCTGCCCGGGACTCCGTGTTCATGCAGGTCGTTTCGGATATGCAAAAGGCCGAAGGTCTGCTGGTGTCAAAAACAGCCCTGCCGTCAGGCGACCTGGGCCGCGCGACAAAAGGCGCCGCCTATGGTTATGAAGGCGCCGCACAGATGTGGCTAAAGAATTACACCGCTGCCCTGACCGCATTTAACAATCCTGAGCTTACGAGTAACTACCATTTACTACCCAACTTCGCGGATGTAAATGAGTACGATCACCAGAACAGCGATGAATCACTTTTTGAGATACAGTTCGAAGTTCCTCCCCAGGGCACCCAGGATTGGAGCGGCAGCTGGCAGCCACCCGGCGGCGAAATTGGCTGGATCGACGACTTCAGCTGGCCCCAGGAGCTCACCGGTCAGGGCTATGATTACGGGAACCCTGCCCTTTGGAATTCTTATCAGTCAGGCGATAGACGCAAGCTGCTTACGATCATCGGCCCCGGCGATACCCTTGCCAGCCCCGGTATCGTCAAGGCGCTCGGTGGAATAAAAGGGTATTACCAGGTGCAGCAGGGGTTTGCAGCCGGTAACAAGATCTATACGGGCGACGACGGCAAGATACTGAACACCTGTGGAACCCTGACCCGGCCATGGTATGGAGATACCAAGAATCGCACGGGGTATTATTGCTCAAAAAAATGGCGGGACCCCAATCTCACCGGAGGCAATACCAATTCAAAGGGACAAAGCAACCTTTTCGGCGATCAGAACCAGATACTCCTGCGCTATGCAGAAATTCTGCTGGACAGGGCCGAATGCAAAGTACGCACCGGTGACGTCAGCGGAGCCATGGCCGATCTGAAACTGGTGAGGGACAGGGCCTGGGGAGGAACAGCCCCGGCGATCATGGCAGACAGCGCCAATTTCGACGGCACCCCCGGCCAGCCGATCACCGATCCCCTGCAAATGGTATTAAGTGAATACAGACACGAGCTCTCCGGCGAATATTCTCTTTTTTATAACCTTTGCAGGGCGGGAACGGATGTCGCGGTCGCCTTTGTAAATAAGGCCAACGGCACCGTTGACGGCAGCTTTAACCCCGTCCCAAATCCTGCTCCGGGCCCAACGCATGACGGCCAGCAACATGGATTATATAATACCTCGCTGACAGCGCCTCATTGCGTCCTGCCTATCCCGCAGGCCGCCATAGGACTTAACCCTAATCTGACGCAAAACCCGGGCTATTGATCATAAAAATAATTTTCCACCACCCGATCGTTTTCCTCCTGGTTTGTATGCTGGCATGCAATCGCAAACCCGCGTTATTCCAACAAATACCTCCCTCCCACAGTGGCATCGATTTCAATAATGCCATCGTGGAAGACGACACCCTCAATCCGCTCAACGTAGTGAATATATACAACGGCGGAGGCGTCGGCATCGGAGATTTCAATAATGACGGATTGCCCGATATTTTTTTCACAGGCAATAGGGTGCCCTGTAAGTTATATCTCAATAAAGGCGGTTTTAAATTTGAAGATATAACGGCAAAGGCCGGTGTAGAAGATATGGGAAGATGGGCCAGAGGGGTGTCTGTAATAGATATCAACAACGATGGGTTGATGGATATCTATATTTGTAACACCATCTATAAAGACTCGCTGCGAAGACGCAATGTACTATATGTCAACCAGGGGCCCGATAAGGACGGTATCCCCCATTTTACCAATATGGCGGCCGAATATGGCCTGGACATCCACGCGCAATCCACCATGGCAAGTTTTTTTGACTATGACAACGATGGCGACCTGGACATGTACCTCACCGTAAATGAAGCTTCCAGCGGCAGCGACCCTTCTGCCTTTCACCGCGATGTTAAAGAGAGATTCCCAGGCATGGGCAGATTATATCGTAATGATATGGACTCCGTGTTGAAACACCCGGTATTTCACGATGTCTCCAGCCAGGCGGGAATGAACTATGAAGGATACGGTCATGCGGCTACCATTTGCGACATCAATAACGACGGATGGAAAGACATTTATGTTTCGGACGATTTTATATCCAACAATATTCTGTACGTCAATAACCATGATGGCACCTTTACCAATCTTGCAAAAGACTATTTCAAACACACCTCCTTAAATTCGATGGGTCAGGACGTCGTGGACATGAATAATGACGGACTTCCCGACGTGGTCGAGCTGGATATGAATCCGGAAGACAATTACAGGAAAAAATTGATGATGGGCTCTTCCAGCTACCTCATCTATCAAAACTTTAACTCATTCGGATACCAGTACCAATACGTTCGCAACACCCTGCAGTTGAACCAGGGCCCCTCCGTCGGCCCCCAGGATAGCATAGGAATTCCCGCATTCGCCGAGATCGGGTTCCTCAGCGGGATGGCGCAGACGGATTGGAGCTGGACCCCGCTGATCTCGGACTTTGATAACGACGGCTATCGGGACCTCATCGTCACCAACGGCTTTCCCCGGGATGTTTCAGATCATGATTTTGCCGCCTACCGCAAACAATCTGTCATCCTGCCGCCCATAAAGGAATTATTGAAACAGATACCCCGGATCAAGCTTCATAATTATGCTTTTCACAACAACGGCGACCTCACCTTCGGAGACCTCACCTCCGACTGGGGTTTGTCGAAACCTACTTTTTCCAACGGAGCCGCTTACGCAGACCTCGATAATGATGGCGCAGTCGACATCGTCATTAACAATATCGATGATGAAGCGCTTGTCTACCGTAATACCGCCCGGGATAAAGATCCGGCGGCAACGCATTTCTTACAGATAAAATTCATCGGCAACAGACGAAATATCAACGGACTGGGAGCCGTCGCCGCCATTTTTTACGATCATGACAAACAACAGGTCTATGACAACAACCCTTACAGGGGCTATTTGTCGACGATGCAAAGTATGGCGCATTTTGGTCTGGGCAAGACATCGCTGCTGGATTCTGTTGTCGTCAAATGGAATAATGGCATGCGACAGATACTGAGAAATGTAAAAGCCGACCAGGTGCTGACGGTAAAAATGGAGGACGCCACGACGCCTTCTTTCGTAAACCCTCCGGCTGTCGCTGCCAATGCCTTGTTCAATGAGGTCACCACCAAAGCCGGCATCCATTACAAACATACAGAAGGGGATCAGATCGATTTTAATTTCCAGCATTTATTGCCCCATAAGCTTTCCGAATACTGCCCTGCGCTTGCCGCAGGCGATATAGATGGAGATGGATTGGATGACCTGGTCATCGGCGGCAACGCAAATGCCCCTGCGCAGGTGTTCCTGCAACAGGCGAATGGCAGTTTCCGGCAGCGGGCGCTGCTGCCTGGCGCACCCTATCCGGTGAATTACGAGAAGGACCAGGGCATCCTGCTGTTTGATGCCAACGGCGATGGCAAACCCGATCTGTATATTGCCCGTGGAGGCTACCTGAATGAGCCTGGCAGCGCCAGCTACCAGGACAGGCTCTATATCAACGACGGCAAAGGAAATTTTAGAGAGGACTCCTCGGCGCTGCCGGAGAACCATACTCCTAAACTATGCGTTAGGGCAATGGATATCAACCATGACGGAAAATTGGATCTGTTCGTATCCGGCCGCGTGGATCCACAACATTATCCCCGGCCGGTGAGCAGCTTTATTTTCCGGAACGACTCGCAAAAGGGTCATGTAAAGTTCACCGATGTCACCGCTGAGCTGGCTCCCGACCTAAAAGACATCGGCATGGCTTGCGACGCGCTGTTCACGGATTTTGACGGAGACGGACAGATGGACCTTATCGTGGTGGGTGAATGGATGCCGGTGACCTTTTTAAAAAATATAAACGGCAAATTCAGAAATGTTACTGCTGCATCCGGGACGGGTAATAGATCCGGCTGGTGGAATTCTATTGTGGCCGGCGATTTCCGGCATACGGGCAGGACGGATTACATCGTTGGCAACCTGGGGGAAAACACCTTGTACAAAGCCAGCGAAGCAAACCCCGTATACATTACGGCAAAGGATTTCGACAACACCGGATCCTATATCGCCATTCCTTCCCTTTTCCTTCCGGACCAAAAGGGGGTGAAAAAGGAGTTCCCGGCGCCGGGAAGGGACGATGTCGCCAGACAGTGGCCCAGCATAAAAAAAAGATTCCCCGACTATAAGTCTTTTGCCATGGCTACGATGGATGAGATACTGACACCGGATCAGCGAAAGGGTGCGCTGCGTCTGAAAGCGAATTGTCTTCAATCCTGCTATTTTCGCAATGACGGGGGCGGAAAATTTACCATGATACCCCTGCCAAAGGAGGCGCAGGTCTCGGCCCTCAACGGAATGCTCGTGGATGATTTTGACGGCGATGGCAATCTGGACGTTCTCATCAACGGAAATGATTTTAGCACGGATGTTTCCATAGGCCGCTATGATGCATTGAACGGCTTGCTGCTAAAGGGAGATGGCGCCGGTGGATTTACCCCCCTCTCTATCCTCCACAGCGGGATCTATATCCCCGGAGATGGTAAAGCCCTGGTAAAGCTGTCCGGCCCCAAAGGAGCCTACATGGTTGCCGCCAGTCAAAACAAGGACGCGCTGAAACTGTACTGCCGGAAGACAAAGACGCATGCCATTCCCATCGGGCCGGAAGACGTGAGCGCCCTTGTCCGGCTGAAGAACGGGACCATCCGGAAAGAGGAATTCTATTTTGGCAGTTCCTTTCTGTCGCAGTCCGCAAGATTCCTGGACACAGATAGCAACGTGGTCAGCGTGAAGATAACGGACAGTAAGGGAAGAAGCCGGGTGGTCCTGCCGGCTGAAGGTCAGGGGACTTCCTTTGAAGGTCAGTTGACTTCCATGCCGGACAGCATCCTTCCCCAGATGCGCTATGCGGCAAAGGAGGGCCTGCTGGACAAATACTATCCCCGCAACATCGATACGCCGTACGGCGGCTATCTCAGCACATTCAGCTATGATTTCAAACCCGTGGGGCCCCAGGATAAAATGATCGTTACACAGGCAAGACATGTCTGGTCGACGGCGAAGGCGGCGCTGTTTTATCATGACAGCTCTTTTTCCGCCATGTCACGCCATGGGTATCATTTTCTTCGTGATAAGATGTGGGACACTGAATATGGCGGCTTTTACAGCCTCGTCACCCGGGACGGGACACCCAAAAGCAAAATAAAAGAAGCCTACGGGAACGCGTTTGCCATCTTTGCATTGTCGGCCTATTATGAATGCACCCGCGACACCGCAGCGCTGGGCCTTGCAAAGACCGCTTTCCGCTGGCTGGAGGAGCATAGTCACGATCCGCAATACAAAGGCTATTTCCAGCATCTCCAGCGGGATGGTGAGCCCGTCAGACGGACAGCGGCTATCGACAGCCGGGCAGAGACAGGCTACAAAGATCAGAACAGCTCTATCCATTTGCTGGAAGCCTTCACGGAGTTGTATAAGGTATGGCCAGACCCGCTGGTGCGCGCAAGATTGCAGGAGATGCTGGAACTCATAAGGGACAGGATCGTGACACAAAAAGGCTATCTGCAATTGTTTTTTACCCCGGACTGGAAAGCCGTGTCCTACAGGGACTCCTCCGAACAGGCGATCATCCGTCATAAGAACCTCGATCATGTATCCTTCGGTCATGATGTCGAGACGGCCTACCTGTTGCAGGAGGCTTCTGAAACGCTGGGTCTGAAGGATGACAAGACTACACGGGCCATCGGTAAGAAAATGGTCGACCATGCCCTGGCCAATGGATGGGATAATACACTGGGCGGATTTTATGACGAAGGATATTATTTCAGGGACCGGCCGGGCTGTACCATTATCAACAGGAGCAAGAATTGGTGGGCCCAGGCAGAGGGACTAAATACCCTGCTCATCTTTTCACAGCTATACCCTACCGACACGATGCAATATCGTCAGCGTTTTATCAGGCTCTGGCAGTACGTACAAACCTATATGATCGATCATGAGCATGGGGATTGGTATGAGGAAGGTCTGGACAATGAGCCCCAGCGCAGGACGGCACTAAAGGCGCACATCTGGAAAGCGACCTATCATGTTTTCCGGGCCCTGAGCAATTGTATAAGAAGACTGAGTACGGCTGCCCCCGCATCCGCCTTTTAGCTTACAGCCTTCTTTCCGTCTCTTTTATGGGCAGATCATTAATGCTTACATAACGCTTGGTCATTAACCCGTTCTCATCAAACTCCAGGTTTTCGTTCCCATACGCCCTGAACCATTGCCCCGCCGCATTACGGTACTCATACTCGAAGCGTACCGCAATCCTGTTATCGGTATGCGCCCAATATTCATTTACGAGCTTGTAGTCTAATTCATTTTTCCATTTTATACCAAGAAAAGGCACAATATTCTCTCGCCCGTTTACAAACACAGCCCTGGCCCTCCACTCCGTGTCAATAGAAAATGCTTTTGAAATTTTCTCCGGATCCTGGCTGTTCCATGCATCTTCCGCAATTTGAACCATTTGTTTTGCCGTTTCCAGTGTAAAGGGCGGGACTGGTAGTCTTGGCTCCATGAAAGTTGATTTATAAAACGAAAATACGGCTATAACCTATTACTTCCTTTATTTGTTGATAGAGACTGATCTGCCGTCGTTGTGAGCCAATTGACGATACATGAGTAGTTTTCCGTCCGCGCCTCTTTTCATAAGATTAGACATATCGCCCTCAAAGTCTCCTTTATTCCTGGCATTATCCCAACCAACTTTAAAATGCCCGCTTATAAAAACAAATTCTCCTGAATCGAATATTTCACGATAAGTGTCTTTGACATACGCAAATACGCCAGCTTTACTATATGTTTTTAACATGTATGGCCTGATCCTATCCATACCTATCTGCATCGGGTCAAAGTGTGGCATATAGATCCCATCTTTTGTAAACTCATTCGCCCTTTCTGCTCCGTCACCATCCATAACGGCTTTCACTACGCCTTTATCAAATTCTTCGATAGCCGGCTGCAATTTCTTACTTACTATATTCTTTTCTAAAAACCTGCTTTTTTTCACCTCGACCATGGCATAAGGTATGTCTTCAGGCCCAATATGTTTATCAGAACCAAACGCCTCTGACAGGATATTTAATTTGCCAGCAGCGTTCCTTTTCCACATGGTCATATACTTCCCGGTGTATTCATTTTCCGTGCCGGGCTTTATCGAATAGCGCAAAGAAAAATTACCAATTTCAAGAATATATCCGGCAATCGCCTCCACCTCGTAGATATTTTTCTTGTAAGCCTTAATCTCAACAGCTTTAAACCAGTCCGTGTAAAATTTTTGCAAGTCCTTACCCATGTAGATTTCAGGCTTATACTCCGGCAAAAAAGTAAACGACTTGTCATAAAACCCCAGGAGGGAGTCGGCAAATTCCTTTGTATAAAAATATTCGATCCTGCTATTGATCGTTTCTAATTCAGCTTTGGTTTTATCCTCAATTCCTTTTATTGCCTGTGAATAACCCGGATTTATACTGGTTATAAAGATCGTAAAGACTCCAATAATCCCGAACTGTATTTTCATAGCGGTGGCCTCCTTATGATAGTATTTATATCTTCTATTACCTCAACTTGTTCTACATTTTTTAGTAGATCTTTGTAAGCAGATTCCAACTTACGTTCAAGATCATCCGGCGTCTCCAATTCTCCGTTTAAAAAGGCATACAACTGCTCCCCGGAAATGCCTGTTTTCAAGGCCATCTCTTCTACTGTAATATCCATTCCTTTAGACAATCCGTGATTCCTTATCCAGACAACGGAACGCTTTAAGGACTCTCTGTTGTCTTCCTTCTGGGCAGCATCAAGAAGCTGCTGGTATGCAGACAGCAGTATATGTGGCAGATCATCCGGCGTTCGCTCTTCATCATTCAGATACGAATCTATCCGCTCCTTTGAAATGCCTGCCTTCAAGGCTATCTCTTCTACTGTAATATCCATCCCCACGGTCTTCCCACGATCCTGAATAATAGCAATAACTGCTTTTAAGGAACTTCTTTTGTTTTTCCTGATTGCGGATTCACCCTGCGGTGGTTTGGGAGCCCGATCACGGTGGGTTGTAGTAAGCCGTATCATGATTGCCTTCCGCTTTTTGTCTTCCATATGACATGAAATTAAGCAATTTTGTCGTTTTAATAAAGACGTCAGGAGGCCCAAACCAACCGCTGTCTCTTATCATCTTATACATGACATTAAATTCGCTGGGCAAAAACCTCATAAAAGAAGATAAAGAAACACCTGTAAGAATAAACTCTGATAAGTCTGTTATTAGACAGCTATTATGCTTTAACTCAGGGATCAATGATTATTTTGGCTTTGCGATCGCCCTTATCCTTCCCTAATTCAAATTCCTAAACCAAAACAATTTCCATGAAAAATTTTTTATTGATCTGTACCCTGTCAGTGATGGGTTTACTTGCCAATGCCCAAACCAATCTACAAATTACCAGCACAGAGGTGGCCAATATCCTTAAAGGAAGTTATACTGTAGCCTCATACCAGCCTGTAACGGCCATCACCGATCCGAATATCATTTCGGCAGGTTTATTGAACAGCATATCCACCGACTCTCTCAAAAGTGACCTTTTCGCCCTTAAGAATTTTCAAAACAGGAACACCGGTTCGGATACGGTATCCAAAACGCGGGGTATCGGCGCCGCCCGCCGGTGGGTATATAATAAATTCCTTCAGTACAGCAGTGCCAGCAACAACCGGCTTCGGGTAGCTTATTTTCAGTTCACCCAGACCATTTGCTCCAAAACCAGCCACCGGAACATACTGGCAGTGTTGCCCGGCAGCCAGACAACGGATAAATCAGTGCTTCTCGTAGAGGCCCACCTTGACAGTCGCTGCGAGAACGTCTGCGACATATCCTGCAATGCCTTTGGCATGGATGATGACGCTTCGGGTACGGCACTGGTAATGGAACTGGCACGGGTGCTGAGTAAATACAGCTTTAAGAATACGATCGTTTTTTCAGTGAATATAGGTGAAGAGCAGGGCACGTATGGATCTGCGGCTTTTGCCAGTTACTGCAACACTAACAAAATAAAGATCAAGGCCGTGAATAATAATGATGTGTCGGGAGGCATTTTCTGTGGTCATACTTCTTCAGCGCCGAGCTGCCCGGCCTTTGGCGCTATTGACAGCATAGGATTAAGGATATTCTCTTATGGAGGATTTAATTCACCGCACAAACAATGGGCCCGCTATGTCAAGCTGGAATATACTGAACAACTCAGGCCCCTCGTTGATGTGCCGGCGGATATAAGGATCATGACACCCGAGGACAGGACGGGAAGAGGCGGAGACCATCAACCTTTCCGGGCAGATGGATACACCGCAGTCAGATTTACGGAAGCCAATGAGGATGGGAACGCCAATATCACTTCCACCTATGTGGACAGGCAGCATTCCGTAAGAGATAGTTTAGGACTGGACACGAACGGAGATGGCGTAGAAGACACATTATATGTCAACCTCAGGTACCTGGCCCGGAATGCGCTCATCAACGGTAATTCGCTGGCTATGGCGGCCCTGGCGCCTGATACGGCAACCGTGCATGCCTCCGTCATTAGTTCCAACAAAGTGAGGGTAAGTCTCAGCTCGTCGGCTGCCCGGCCCGCTTACCGGATAGGAGTACGTTCGGCAACCAATGACTGGGACTCTGTTTATACGGTCACAGGGGCAACGGTAGATACCATTACGGTACCCTATTCCAGCAACACCACCTTCTTCATCAGTGCGGCTTCGGTGGATGCCAATAATATCGAAAGTTTGTTTTCCACAGAATATTCCCTGACGACGCAGACAGTAACTACTACAGCAGGGGAAAAGGATGTCGTTTCGGCTGCTGCCACCGTTAAGCCGTCATCTGTCTACGAGGGCATCCAATTGCTGCAGAACAAGCCCAATCCTTTTGACGAAGCGACGATGATCACCATATTGTCGGCTACCGATGTCTATGCTGACAGAGCCTGGATCACTATCACTTCTATAGATGGGAGACTCGTCCAGCGGATGAAAGTAAGCCTGCATAAGGGCGTCAACGAGATAATGTATAATCATGGTTATGGGGCAAAAGGGGCATACGTATATTCCTTGATAATAGACGGCTTGCCGGTACAAAGCCGGAAAATGATATTCAACCAACGGTAAAGACCGCCTCCTCATCCCTTTATAGAACCCGCTCTGGCAGCGGGTTCTACTTTTAGTAACACTACCACACCTGGTATATCTCCCTTGACCCCGTGAGGTACATATCCTGATATCCGGACATGATCTCATTCATTTTCTTCATAGCTTCGGTATCCTGTTTGTACTTCTCCCAGCTTTGTTCATATGCGGTGAGATTTTCATATTGGGTTACCATTACTACTTTGTTGTATTGGCCGGTCATATCAGTCATGACATTGACCAACTCGTTGTTGCCCGTCATTGCCTCTTTGAATTTCTTTGCCAGCTTCGAAGCATTGCCGGGTTTGCAAATAAAAATATCGTGTACAATGATCATAACGGTTGATTTTGACCATTAAGTTAAATAAATTTTACATATGTTCCTCTCTTCCAGGCTAATTATTGTGCATTGCGCATCCGGATGATGGAAAAATTAAGCGTGGTCTTCCTTATCATTTCCGCCACTGGCCACAGCGTCTCCACAAACCGGACTTCTTCGTCCAGCAGCGAGAAAGTGCGCGCAGGTAGTTCATAACAATAGATCGTTGTTTGTTGGATGCCCTTTTATCGCATCAAAATGAGACGGCGATGGTCATGGGATAAATCTTTTAATAGCTGGATCTTCGCTGATATGGAATAATCGACCCTGTCGCATTTATTAAAATAATTCAACGATGTGCTTCTTTATATCTTCCCAATAACTTGGGCCAATAGGGATTTTTTTTGCCAATGGCAGGGTCAACTCTACATGCATGTCCTGTATGGATTTAATAGCATTTTTACGGATAATGCAGGAACGATTGACACGAAGAAAAAAAGGAGGAGAAAGGAGCTCTTCTATTTTGTTCATGGTCACGTTTAAAATTACCTTTCCGGTGGGCAGCTGCAGCTCCATGTAATCTTTTAACGCCTGGACCATGATAATGTCTTCTATACATATTTGCACTTTTTTTCTCCCTTCTTTAGCCCAGACATAAGTTTTTACTTCGCCGTTGTGGGTTTTCTCGATACTGACCTGGGACACTTGTGCATGCCTGAGCTTGAAAAGTTCATTTGCTTTGGTCACCGCTTTCAGGAACCTTTCAAAAGCAATTGGCTTAAGCAGATAATCCACTACATCCATTTCATAACTTTCGAGGGCATAATCATGATACGCAGTAGTAAATATCACCAGGGTATTTTTTTGATTTGAGATGCGCAACATTTCCAGCCCTGTCATCTCCGGCATTTGTATATCCAAAAAGATCAGATCTGGCTGTATGTCCTGTATCGCCTGCAGTGCTGCTATAGCATTGTCGCAAATTCTGACCACATTCAGATAGGGTATTTTTTGAGAGAATTTTTTCAATATATCTTGCGCTATTGGCTCATCATCTATTATTATTACTTTCATTTTAATCAAGGATTAGGTTAAAGTTTTATAACTAACGCTACTTCGTATACGTCTTCCGTTTCTTTTATATCCAGATTATAGCGGGTATGATATTCAAGCTCCAGTCTTCGCCGTACATTTTTTAATCCCAGTCCGCTGCTCTTCTCATTGCTTTTTTTACCGGTGGTGACGGCGGGTTTATTATTGGACGCACGAAAGGTCAAAAGGCCCTCCTTCTCGGTCACGGCCAACTTTACCCACGTGTTGTTGATGCTTGCATTTATCCCGTGTTTGAATGCATTCTCGATAAAGTTTATTAAAATTAAAGGTTTAATGGTCTTTTCATTGTTTTCTATCTGGTTAAAATCATATTCGATCTGAACTCTGCTTTCTTTATGGCGCATTTTTTCGAGAAGAAGATAGTTGACCAGGAAATCAATTTCCTCTCTAAGGGTAATAGACCCTTTTTCCGTATCGTAAAGAGAGAATCGCAGCAGGTTGGACAATTGGATGATCACCTTGCTCGCCTCTTCGTTGTCAAGAACCAGCCCGTAAATGCTGTTTAATGAATTGAACAAAAAATGCGGCTGTATCTGTGCGCGGAGAAAATTTATCTCCATGGAATTCTTCTCATTGGCGATAGCCAGCTTTTCCAGCGAACTTTCGTGAAAATCTTTGACTATTTTAATAATTATCCCCAGCGTATTGAACCAGATGATAAATGAGAATATCCAGATAAGCAGCTCGCCGGAAAACACCTTCTCAAAACTATTAACTGCATAACGTTGATGTAACTTCCCGATCACGGCATTTTCAGGACGGAAATATTTTAAAAAGGTCAAAGAACAGGTCGTTATTAGCACCGCCAAAATATATACGCCCAAAATATCAAGTAAGATCAATGCCCTCCTCTTTTTCCTTATATGCTGAAAAGAAAAATAACATACAAAGTAATGGATCAGCATAGTATTTAGTAATACACTGCTGGAAAAAAGAACATTTACTTCGTTGAAAACATTGGCTTTAAATGAATACGACGTAATGAACGTAATAAAAAAGAACATCAGCATCCAGTACAGAACATGTAAAGCATTCTTAACCGACTGGCTAGGGTAGATAGAAAACTCGTTATTGCGATCCATTTGTTTGGTGTACGATTTGATTATAGTATTTTCCGCAGAAATGATAGGCCATATATTCCATAAGACGCTGCTCGGTGGCGAACCACCTGTTCATGCTCATATGTATATAACTCGAAATGTTTTCGATTGGCAATACCAGTTCCTTTAATTTATTCTCTCTTTTTTCAAACGCAGAATTGAATTTATCGTCGTTCAAAAATTGAGCTATCGGTTTTTTCCAATCCCTGTATTGCTGGTCCAGCTGACGCTTTATGTCACGTCCGAATTCAAGGCCAAATGCACCGGACATGTCATTGCAGAAAGCAATTCTTTCCGGTAAAGACATGTTGAACAAAGATAACCAATTATCCATATTTTTGACTGCCGTCAAAAATCGGATATGCTGGTCTTCTTCAAACGTTTCGTCTTCTATGCAGGTGAGAAATAAAAGACTGTCATGAAAAAAGGTTTCTTCCGTTGTCAGCATCGAGCCTTTTCCATATCGCTCTATTTCTCTTTGATAGGTGTCAAGTTGTACCTTCCAGACGGTGCGGTCGGATAAGAAAGGATGTAATATGTTGTAGACATGTCTTGTCGCCACCGGGAACTGCGCGGCATTTGTTCGATCGGCCAGATGCATCCGGAATCGAATATGGTAATGAGGCTCGGTATAACGGATAAAAAATGCCCTGCTTATGACACCTTCGTCTAATAACAGGTCGATAGCCGGCTTTACCCCTTTTAATAATACGCTGTCAGATACTTTTGCCCCGCAATAGATCTTATAATAAACCCATTCACTGCCTGGCTCGAAAATACGTTGCAGACTATTGTCATCCTCTTTCCCAAACGGGCGTATCTTCACCGGCCTCGTTTTGGCCAACGGAAGGATGAATTGGTGAACAAATGGCTGTTGTCTTTTAGTCCCATCCGCAGCGACGTCATTATCCAGCCATTCTACGAGCTTTATAGTACTGTCGAGCCTTATCTCCTCCAGCAACATTTGCAGATAAGTGTCATTGTGCGTGTCTATGAACAGCTCCTTATCCCCTTCGCAGAAACATACAAATCTTGGTACTCGCCACTTTGAGAAATAACTCTTTAGCTGGTAAAGCGGATTTTCATTTCGCAGGATGGACTGAATGTCATTTTCCTGCAAAAACCATGTGGCACGATGCAAAATAAAGCTCTTATAACTGATACGGGGTAAAAAACGTTTGTCCTGCACTCCCGTCCCCCAACTGATCTCAAACCCTTGTTTGCCCTGGTGTTGTATCGCCGATAAGAATTTGTAGACGGAAATGGTACTGTTAAAATAATTGTGTGCATTGGATAGCCTCGGAATGATGCGCTTGTTCCATTTTGTCGATCTGAGGATGATCTCATTCTGTTGGACAGACAGCATAATATCCTCAACGGGCAGTTGTTTATCGGCATCTGCGGCGCTGGATGCCAAAAAAGGGATTTCATGACTGGACAGCTTGAGTCTTCTGGCGATATTGCCAACTCTGCCTTCGGGAATATGTACGACCTCCGCAAAGATCACCTGGTCATTCCCCTGTGCTTCCGCCTCTGCCAATTCTGTACAAAGATCGCTTATCTCTTTCTCCAAATGGGCGAACCGGCCCAGTAACATATTGGAATGGGCGCCGCCGACGGTCTGTAACAGGATCTTTCCCGAAGGAAGTTGTGTCCCCATTACGGTAAAATGGCTGGCCAGCTGGTCCAGCTTATCTTCATATTTTTCAAGATCTTTGTCCTGCAGACATATCCCTTCTTCCAATGCGACAATATCTAAAGCCTCTACCTTGTCCTTTAACCAGATATGACATTCATTTGCCTTCTTGTTCGCCGTCTTTTTACCTGTCAGGTTCATTTCTTCGGCCAATGAATTATGTGCCACATTGCCGATATTGTCCGTTGACGGGAACCCAATGCCAAATTCCGGATCTAAGGCTTCCGCAAGGGGTATCTCCTGCGTCTCGTATTTTTCAATGAATTTTTTCTTGAATCTGTCAAGCTGTATCTCGTTAGGAGAAGTATTGGGAGTCAGTTTACTCAGGATCCTGATGGCGTCTTCCAATTCTTCCGTCCTCACCCTTGAAAAGACGAAGGAGGAGGGGATTGGCGTTTTCAGGTCGGCATGAAATATATGACAATCCTCTGATGCGATACCCGATGCTATCAATAATTGCTTAAGCTCGTTTATTTCTTTTAACGGCAGAATGCCCAGCGGAAGACGATCGAATTCCTGGAGTATATTTATACAATGCCCCAACAATGAAAGATAGGTATCGGCTTCGGTAATGCCATTTTTTACCAACCCTTCCAGTATTTTCCCGATACGCTCCAATTCATTTTCAATAGTCAGCCCCAACTGTAATTCACTCACCAATAATTGCGAGTCGATAAGCCCTTTTACAAAAAGGGCTACTTCGTCGTAACAGGTCTCTTTGTCCATTAAAGAATAAATGTCGTCGATGGTAACGGCGTTTCGGGTTTGCGCCAGCGTAATGACCTCTGCTATCAGATCGGTCCGGTCGATCGAGCTTATTTGATATTGACATTTCCCGTCTTCGTGCACCGACTCGATAAAGCGATACTGACCTGAAATGGTATATAAAGAATTGTTCACCCGGTAGTGAAGATGAGACCATAATACGGGGTCCGACTCCATTTTTTTGATCATCTGCTGCAGTATTCCCATATCCATACGGACTTTGCGCGCACTTACCTGCTTTCTGCGATTTTCTTCATCTCCTATATTTGCTACGGCACAGCCCGCATATGTGCCATAAGGAGTGCATCTTGTGCTGGCGCGAATGGCATACTTTTTTAAAGTATGCATCAATTTGTTCTTTCGGTGATCCTTTAAATGGCCTTGCCTGAATTCCTGTACAGTCTGGTATAATTGAGGGGAACTCCAATATAGCCCTTCGAGAAAGACAGGATCATCCAGCATTATTGAAGTGACATCTTCGAGATCCAGTGTTTTTCCCTGCAAGCCAAACAAACGCTGATAGGAGTAAAGAGGGGTTCTGACTATTACTTTACCAAAGTCTTTGAAGAGTGGGACTTGCATATTTTTTGTTAAATGCTGACTATCGAATAGGCTTACCTAATTTAAGCAATAAAGAGGGTTTATCAAAACAAATCCTCATGAATGGATGCTTCCCTAAGACCTCCTCTGGCCGCACCGGTTGTAACTGGCTGTTACTAGAACCGCCCCTCTCGCCATACCCCCTGTAACCATACACCGGGGCACTGTTAAAATATATGTTCTCAAACCCCGCAATTTCCAGCAGTGGCGTCATAAGTGCTATGTCATATGATAATTGATGAAATTGCCCCTTATTATTCTTATACGTTCCCGCGATAGGATCCTGCTGCAGGAATGCAGTAAACACCTTGTACTTGAAGGTTTTTAAGTGAGAGACACGCCAGGCCTGGGACCGAAGGTGTTGAAATTCTTCCCTGGAATAAGGCCTGCAGTCACCCATCTGTCCATTACCCAATAGATATTGACCATAGGTTACGAGACAGTTCGCAGAAAAGTACATGTCATTCACCTCATTAAACACCTGGTTGTGGAGAAGACAATCATTGCCATCGATGATGGCGATGATATCCTCATCCCCAAACGCATTCTCTGTAAGTGCACGCAATATATTGGCCAGGGGAGAGGCTAGTCCGGATGCGGTCTGTTTTGTCACACCAGGGTAAGACATCAAAGAGGAGTTTGTATAGTTTTGCTTTACTATTGAAGTCAAACAGTCTTCTATATTATCTCCCGGTGTATAAAAAGGGACCAGTGCTATGATCCTGGACTCGATACGACCTGCCTGCCTGTCGTAAAGACGTTCTTTAAAAGAAATAGGTGAGACGAAAAACCTGTCGTTATTTTCGGCGATATTTATTTCCTTTATCAGCTCGGGTAAAGACCTTGTCCAAACATTGCCCTCAGCCTCAAATGCAGGAAGGAACTTGTCATGAACCCGGCGAACCAGTTCCAGGCGATTCTCAGCAGTGCCGAACGACCCCGGGCGCGTATCTTTGATGGAAATAAAAGGAAATACCGTCATTTTATGCCGGGACACCCTGGATAAGGTTTCATCCAAAGCTGCATTGCCATCATATTCCCAATCCAGTATCTTTTGAAAAATGCTTTTGTATAAGACAAGGAATTGCGTCCCCGAAAAACTATTCACCCAAATTCTGTTTTTAGCCACCGGAATAGCCATCCCGAATCCGGTGATGCCCCCGCAAAGGATCTCCGCTCCCTGGCAATACGCTTCCATAATATCCTGAAAGAACGGTTCTTTGGAATAGTGTTCGCTAAATTCATGCGTGTCCTCACAAAAGATTATTACGTCTTCCTTTTTTTCAACAGCCATTCCCACGATCTTTCTGATGCCCGACCATAGAGACAATGCCGCATTCTCCTGCTGACAGGCTTCCGTCATCGTAAGAATGAATTCATTTTTCCCCCTGAACTGCTGTTCCACCTCTCGAAACTCCTGTGTCCTTCCCGGCAAATTAATGATGTAGACGGGAAGGATCATATCCTTATTAGATCCTGTGTCACCATTTACAAGCGTATTATTAGCATTGCCGGAATAATGGTCACTATAATATTTGACGATCTTCGCCTTATTCAGGGTGTTCATAAAAAGCCTCTCCACCCTCCCCTTTTCATTATTCATGATTGTGACGTCGGAATACCCAAATTCTTTCTGACTCGAAATAAAAGGGTATATAAAAAATTTATTTGCCGTCAGCGATGATAATTTGAGATCCACAGTGTCATTTTTTCTGAAATTAGTGCCATCATCGAGATCGACATTCAGTATTGTTGTAAAAAATTGACGGAAAATAACAGTGAATTGGAACCCGCTGAATTTTTCCACCCAGAAGATATGTTCAGATACCGGCAGCGCCGAATTGAACCAGGCAACTCCCCCGCCAAGAAGATCCGCTTTTCTCATTTTTGCTTCGTCAATACTGTCGATCAAAAGCTCCTTGCTATAATGCTCGCTGAATTGATGATCATCCTCGCAAATGACGATATAATCCTCGGGGCTATTTATCGCTTTATTTAAAATTGACTTTACGGTATGCCAAAGACCCAGCGCACCTATCCTGTGCTCCTGTGCCTCTATGATCGTTACGTCAAACTCATCCCTTTGATAAAATTCTTTTTGAATATGCGCTTTTCGCTCTACCCTTTTTTTTAAATTGACCACAAAGACAGGTATGGGATGCATAAAGTTCAATTAAAATACACTTCCAAAGATCCTTTGAAAAATGCTCCTGTCATTCAACAGTATTTCCCCGTCTCCTTCCATAACAGGCAGTATTGGGATCTCTTTATTCTCTGAAGTGAGGATCTTTTTGCCCGCCAGTTCAATAGTTGCCTGATGTTTTCCATCCATCTGCACAGGCAGAATGGAGGCTATGCGCCCTTCGAGAAACCCGTATTCATTGCTTGGGAAATCAGATAGTTCTATCCTGACGGCCTGCCCCACCTTGACATTTCCCGCTCCTTTATTGGCATACCTTATCTTTATTTCCGCTTTCGATGATTTGGGTACTACCCATATGATCTGATCCAGCGTATTTTTTTCATCGACCCCCTTGGTGATATAGATCTTTCCTTCCATGGGCGTAATAGTATAATAGCTTTTCCCCAATTTGGGATCATATCTTGTCAATAAAGTATCTCCTGGCCTCACTTCGTCCCCATTTTTTATGACATACTTGAACTCCAGGTGGGCATTCTCATCTGTCCTTCTTATTGTTACCTTCCCGGGTTGATTCACCGCCTGCATTATCACCTCTGCCCTGAGCGTATCCGGGTATCGGATAAGGCTGGATATAAGCATTCCTAATACGGCTACGGAAAATAGAACAGTAATGCCCCAGCGGATGATCCATGAAGGGACGCTCCCTACAAGCTCATCCATTTCGTTGCTTCTTATATCTAATGATTGATTATTCTCTGGCATACGTAAGTTGTTTATGCTGCGCCTAATTCTAATTGGTTTTTTACGAGCTCGTAATAATACCCCCTGTTCTTTGTCAATTGACTGTGATGCCCCTCTTCCACGATCTCGCCATCCTTCATCACGATTATCTGGTCGGCATTCTTAACGGTGCTCAGACGGTGGGCGATGACTACGACGGTTCTGCCTTTATAGAATTGATCCAGGTTCTCCATGATCACCTTTTCATTATTGGCGTCCAGCGCACTCGTCGCCTCGTCGAAAAAAAGATACTTCGGGTCTTTATATACGGCACGGGCAATGAACATCCGTTGTTTCTGCCCGCCGCTCAACCCCGAGCCTGAATTGCCGATACGGGTAGTAAATCCCAGCGGGAGCTTCGCGATATATTCATGCAGATTGGCGATCCGAACTGCTTCGTATAATTTCTCTTCCTGTATCCGGGACCCGTCCACCGCAATATTCCTGGCTATGGAATCCGAAAAAACAAAACCGTCCTGCATTACGGTACCCACATTATTGCGCCATAATTGCGCGGATATATCCTGCAGGTTGACCTCGTCGATAGATATCTGCCCTTCTGTCGGCGGGTAAAACTTCAATAACAATTTCAGTAAGGTCGTTTTCCCACTCCCGCTGGCTCCCACTATGGCTGTAACCTTCCCTTTGGGAATATGCATATTTACATTCTTGAGAACCAGCGGACTTTTGGGGGAACCATACCGAAAGGATAGATTGGAAATGACGATCCCGTCGCCTATATTCCTGCGGATGCTTTTAGTGAAGAGTTCATGGCTTAGATACAGCGAGTCGGAACTATTCTCCGGCTGCCGGGGAAAATTATTTTCATTATATCCTATGAGGTCTTCATTCGACTCTTCTTCCGGCTTGCTGTGGATCTCATTCAGCCTGTCGAGACTGATCTTCGCATCCTGGATATTCTTTATAAAGGATATGATCTGATCCAGAGGGCTGTTCATTTGACCTACTATATAGGAGATACTCAACATCACACCCAACGTAATTTGCTGGTCGATCACCAATTTGGCTGCCAGGTAACTGATGAATATGTTCTTTAATTGTGTAAAAAAAGATGCGCCTATTCCCTGGTACTGTTCCAATGCCAGACTTTTAATATTCACTTTGAACAGTTTGGCCTGGATGCGTTCCCATTCCCACCTCCGTGACTTTTGACTATTGTAGAGCTTTATCTCCTGCATGCCCGTTATGATCTCGAACAGGCTGTTCTGGTTCTCTCTCGACCGCTGGAAGCGATTATAGTCGATGTTTTTTCTTCGCCGCAAAAAAATGGAGACCCAGAAAATAGACAGACAGCTGCCAACCCCGAACACCAATAACAATTTGGTGTTATAAATGGACAAGACAAAAGAGAAGACAATAAGATTGATCAACGAGAATAGGGTGCTGAGGGTCGATCCCGTAAGAAAAGACTCGATCCTCTTGTGATCATTGATACGCTGGGTGATGTCGCCTACATTCTTCGATTCGAAAAAGTTGATAGGCAGCTTCATCAGTTTGATCAAAAAGTTAGAAATGATACTGATGCTGATCCGCGTACTTATATGCAACAGGATCCAGTTTCTTATGAGGTCTACGGCGATGCCTCCCAGGAACAGCAACAACTGGGAAAGAAGGATCAGATGTATGAAACTGATCTTTTTCCGGCTTACCCCAAAATCTACCAGGCTCTGGGTGAGAAAAGGAAAACACATGCTGATCAGGCTTCCGAGAAGCATTCCCAATACCAGTTGGGCAAAGTAACGCTTAAAGGGTTTCAGATAACCCAACAGGAAGCCAAACCCATTCTTGTTCTTTTGCATTCCCTCCTCATTCCGGTAGAATTCGGGGGTTGGTTCCATCAACAAGGCAATACCTTTCTTATCTGCCGAGCTGACCCAGCATTTTTCAAAAACATCCTTGTCTACCCTTACGAGGTTATGGCCAGGGTCTGCGATCATTATCCTTTCGACGGGGCGCAAGATCGATTTTTTCTCCACCTTATATATGACTACATAATGTTCCTGATTCCAATGTAATACGCATGGAAGCGGAATTTGCTGGGTAAGTTGATCGTATGTTAGTTTCGCAGATAGTGTCTTAAACCCTATTTTTTCGGCAGCCTCGCTTAAGCCAAGCAGACTGACGCCATTTTTAGTAATATAGGAATTAGCTCTCAGGTAATCCAGGGAATACTCCTCCCCATAATATGCAGCGATCATCCTTAAACAGGTTGGCCCACAATCCATGTAATCCAACTGCTTGTAGAACTTGTATTTTTTGCTGAACACGGCGTTGAATTGCAGTTTAAAAATTAACTTCCTCTCCACCCTTCTCCGGCGGAGAGGAAGTTATTACAGCGCCCCAGGTAGCGTAGTAGGCCATTGTGTATCGACAGTGGTCTCCCCATCTTCTTTCCCGCCGGAAATATCATTCCCGTCAATTTCGTCGATCTTATCTTTACAGTCGTCTTTGATGATGCCATACGACTTTAGCTTGTCGATATCCACATTACTTTTTTTGGGGTGTTTGGTCTTGTCTTTTTTGTGTTTTTTTTTCGGTGCCATGGTAGTGGGTTATTTAGAGTGATTAATGTCCGATAACAGATCCGTTGTTTTGAACGAATAGTCTGTTGAATTATCCTGCTCGTAAATAGGCGGCTTGTATTCTTTAAAACCACCATACACTGTGTCGGAATCTTCTTTTCCTATTTCAAAAGAAGCACACTGTTCCAATTTGGATTTCTGCTTTTTCTTGAAAAATTCTTTTAATATTTTCATTGTGCTCATTTTTCGGAATTAGTCGCGTAGCCTATGCGAACGCCATTTGGTTCATGAGGTGGAGATATTTGTCCAGGACAACCTCCTTTTTCCGTTTTTCGTCAAAATCATACACACAATACTCCTTCCCAGCGTTTTCCAGGGCCACTTGCGAACAGGCCCCGTTGCAAATAGGCAATATCGGGCAGGAGAGACAAGGCTTGTTTTTGAATTTTACCTCCATCCTGCTGTGAAACTTTTCATTCCAGGCTATGGTGCCGTCTTCTTTCAGATCGCCCTCTTTGGCCGCTGACGAGAAATTTCTGGCCGTGCATTTATACACTTCCCCGTTATAATTAATGGTCGCATGGTTCTTTCTGTCCGCATAACAGGATTGTCTGAGTGTATTGGGGATGTCCCCATTGACGGCCTGGAACCCATTGTCACGGAAAAATGCCCGTAGCTCGTTTATTCTTTCGCCCAACGTCATGTCGGGTTCCTGCCATACTTTATGAAAAGTAATGACCAGCTTATGCCTGTATTCCATTTCCAGGGGCGCAAGGTCCCTGGCGATCTCTTCCAGGTCTTTTAAATTCTTCCTTGTATAATTGATACGAAGTATGACGCGGAAATTATTCCGGCACAGCATCATGATATTTTCTACTATCTCGTCATACGACCCGCGGCTCTTGCTGACGAATCTTACGGTATTATGCAGATCCCTGTTGCCGTCCAGCGTTATCTGGAAATTGATGATGTTATAAGACTGAAACTTCGGGATCATTTCCTTTTTTATCAATAGCCCGTTCGTTGTGAACTGAGTGCTAAAAGAAATGTTCCTGCTGCCGAACAGATCCTTCGCCGTCGTCATTATCGGTTCGACGACCTTGTCAAAATACAACAAAGGCTCCCCTCCGAACCAGTAGATGTGGAATTTTTTCAAACGCGGCATCCTGTCGATAACGCTTCCGATGTGTTTCTTGACGTTATTCATGACCAGGGCATCCATTTTTGAATCCTTAATATGCGACTCGTAACAGTACCAGCATTTGAAGTTGCAATTCATTGTCGGATTTATGGTCAGCTGGTAGAGCTTTTCATCTTCCAGGTCGACTTTCGCCTGGATATCCTTCACCGCCTGTAATTCGTCTTTATTTTCACTGACGATGAACCCTTTATCGATGAGATCGACATATAGCACCGGATTGTATGTCAACAGGTCGTCGATGTTGCCATAGACCTTTGCAGACTCGATGAGGTCGTTATGGAGGGCGTCGACTACCAAAAATTTATTGGTAAATGAATTGTATAGTACAAAGGATTCATTGTGCGGCACCGAAAGGTTGAACTGGCTTAGTTTCATTTGTTAGGAAATTTTTGAGTAATGGAATGATAGTTTTCAGAGATGCCATACCCCCAAATGATTCAGCCATGTCGCTCACCTCTACTCCCTTTTCAGGCTCTATATAATAGTATCCGTGTTCCTGTATCTTCTTTATATTTGCCTGCACGGGCGCGCTGAACCACATACGTTCGTTCATCGATGGAATAAAAAGGACGGGGGCGATCGCTGCCAGTATCGACGTTGAGACGATATCATCACAGATCCCATGTGCGGCTTTCGCGATAATATTGGCCGTGGCGGGCATTACAAGTATGAGGTCCGCTTCCTGTGTGAGTTTTATATGTGGAACCAATACATTTTCCGTCGAATCATAGGTATCTGCATAGACCTCGTTCCCCGAATAGAGGCTTAAAGAATAGGGGGTCACGAACTTTGCCGCATTTTTTGACAGCATGACAATGACCTTTACCCCCAATTTTCTTCTTATATTCATAATGTAAGAAGGGATGGCAACCGATGCTACGGCGCCCGTTACACACACCAGGATCGTTTTCATTTTAATTGATTTGTATAAGGTATAATTCAGTCCTCGCAGAACTGAATTATACCTTATTGGCAAACTAGCAAATCCCGCAATTCTGGTCACCCGAAGAGTCTTGGTCAATAGTATCATCGAAGCTGCCGCCTTCAATTTTGCTGATTTCTTCGTCTGACAAGGATGGATTTGCTTTCAGTTTTTCGATAAGAACTGCTAATTTGGTCTTTGCAGCTTCCAATTCCTGGATCTTCTGCTGGTTTTTTTCTGTTTGTGACATTGTAATAAAGTTTAAAAAATCACGCTTACTCTAGTGTTGGGTTTTCAGCGGCCCCCATTTGTTGCAACAATATTTTTTATAACCTGCTTTTTTCTTCCGTATTGCTCTTTTCCAGCTTGTGCGCGCTGAACGCCTTGCCCAGATCGAAATTGTACAGTGCCGTGAGAGTGAATGTCTGCCACTGTCTGTCGCTCCTGAAATTCATACGGCCATTTTCATAATACACGATGGCATTCATTTTCCTCAGGCCGAAAATGTCGTTGGCGGACGCTTTTATAGTAAGCTTCTTTTGCGCCAGCTTTTTCTGCAGCCCCACGTCTATCTGCCCGATATTGCTGATGAGAAAATTCCCGCTGATAGATCTTGAATAATAAAAGGCATTGGCCGAAAATGTGAAATCCTTGGGCAACAGGAACTCCTGGGTCGTTTTTAACTCCACCGGCGTAGCGGTAATGGTATACCCATGCGCTTCTAAACTCTCATGACGGACAATTATGTTATTTGTCATTTGCCACCACCTGGCGATTTTGAAGGGCAGGCTGAACGTCATCCCGTAATTGGTCCTGCTGCCGAAATTTTCAGGCATGTCAATGGATATCAGGCTGTCAGGACTGCTCATCAGGTATTCCCCGATCATGCTCTTTTGTTTATCCAGGAATACGGAAACCGTATATTTATTCTTCAGCGTATAGGCCAGTTCGAGGGAATTCGTAAAGGAAGGGTTCAAATATGGGTTTCCCTTCGCGATCGTATAATTATCCACATAGAATTGATAAGGATTCAGACTTGAAAAGGATGGACGTTGTACCCGGCGGCTGAAATTAAAGGTCAGATAGTCGGACGTACTTTTGCCTGTATTCTTCTTTAAGAAGAGACTTGGGAACAGATTGAAATAATTCCTTGGGTTCTTCTGGTTATTGTTTTCCTGGGTTAGCGTCCCCAGCAGATCGGTATATTCTCCACGCAAACCCAACTGGATATCCGTTTTGAAAACATTCGCATTGAAGTTTATATAGCCCGCATAGATGTTCTCATGATAGACATATCTGAAATTCTGGGACGTGGCTTCCTGCACCTTGCCATTTTCAGAAAAGTGATTGAAAGCGTCGTTATCGATATTGGTATTGCTCACCTTTCCCCCGAAACTCAGACTGGTCGTTTTAGAGATGACGTCCTTATAATTCACGTTTGCCGTGATTATCTTTGCATTACTGGGCCGCTTGTTTCCATAGGACGTATCGCCCAGAAAGGTATTCTTATAGTCATACAGCGAACTATGCGCCTCACTGAATGACGTTAGCTTATTTTGCGTATAATCCGACAATATGACAAGTTCCGACCCCTTTTTATTCATAGTCAAATGATAGTTGAAACTTGCATTGTGATAATCTGAACTGTTTCTGAATGGGAACTCACCCACCGATCGTTGATTATCCACTTCTGCCGGATAAACGATATTGGCAACGGAATTGAGGGAGAAATCAGCCTTTCGGAATGAACCATTGTATTCCACCCCCACATATTGCCTTTTATCGATATCATAGGTCCCGCCTGCCCGCACAAGACTTCCCTCCCCATGTATGATCTTTGAATAGGAAGTGGACAATTCTGCAAGACCGGCATCTCTTACCAGAGATGAATTCTCATATGCCTTGGTTTTGTTATAGGAATAACTTCCGAAAAGAGTAAGTTTATTCTTATTGTAGTTTATATTTATTCCATCACTCGTGCCGGCATATTTTCCCTGTATATAGTTGGTGTTGATGGTACCGTTAAACCCGGCTTTGCGATTTCTTTTCAGGATGATATTGAGCAGGCCACCCGTTCCTTCGGCGTCATATTGCGCGGGTGGATGCGCGATCACTTCAATAGATTCGATATCTTCTGCCCTCAGGTTAGACAGGTAGTTCTTCAGAGCGTCCCCGCTTAATGGTAACAGTTTTCCATCTATCATTACCCGGGTGCCCCGGTTGCCGTTGATGGAGATCTCCCCGTCATTTTCAAACACGCCCGGAGCCAGGTTCATCAGCTCCAAAGAAGATTTTCCGCTGGACAAAGGGTTATTGTTCACATTCATGACCACCCTGTCCACCTTCTTCGTAATGAAGGGCTTATTGGCCGTAACAACGGCTGCGGCCAGCTGTTTCTCTTTTTTTCTTAAAATGATCGTTTCGTCAGCCGACAAACCATTTAATTGCTCTTCTTTCGTAAAATCACTATAAGAGGCATGGGTTACCTTTATCGTATAGTAGCCCGTACTGTCGATGGCCAGTTTAAAACTTCCGTCTTCGGAAGAGAATTTCTCTGCTACGGCAATGGACTTCTTTACTATTGATACTGAGGCAAATGGGACAGGTTTGGCATTTTCATCCACAATTTTTCCTGCGATAGTGATGGTTTGCGAGTAACCCTGGATGGAGAGGAGGACGCACGCGAAAAAGTTAATAATTTTCCTCATAGAATAAAATTTAGTGTAATTCAACTCGCTCGTCTGTTGCTGGATCAAATTTTGGAAATATTCCCACCCGGAAAAAATTAGTTCGATGACTATAGGCCGTTATTCGATGAAGACGGGTCTTTCTTCGATATGAGACAAGCCAAAAACCTTATCCCGCTAATTGAGGTAATTACGTATTATTGTGAGTGTATTATCAGTTCAGTTTCCCTTCTTAAACCACTTATTATATGAATAAATATGCTAATGTTCTTTCGGCAGGTTGTATGCTGCTGACAACATTGGTATCTTGTAAAGAAAACGCGGGTGCAAAAATGGAAAATACCTTCCTCGAAGCCTCGAACATGGATTTTACAGTAAGACCTGCCGATAATTTCTTCCTGCATGTTAACGGCAGTTGGCTCAAAAAAACACAGATACCACCCACTGAAACAGAACTGGGTTCTTTCCCGGAGCTGGGTATTCGCACCCAGGATCATCTGCAAAGTATACTTGAGGACATATCAAAAGGAGGACAGCCTGCCGGTAGCCTGGAACAGAAAGTAGGCGATTTTTATGCATCCGGGATGGACTCGGCGACCATCGAAGAACTGGGCTACTCACCCGTAAAACCCTACTTGTTGCAAATCGATGCAATAAAAGACCCCAAAGGTATCATGCAGTTTGTCGCCAGCCAGCAACGGGAAGGAAATAGCCTGCTGCTGGGCCAGTCTATTGGTGCCGATGAGAAGAATAGCCGCATGAATATCGTTAGCTATTATCAGGCAGGACTGGGCCTGCCCGACCGGGATTATTACTTCAAAACCGATCCCGCCACTCAGACGATCGTAAGGGCATACCAGGAATACATACAAAGACTGTTTGTCTTAATTGGGAACGACCCAACCCCTGCAGCCCAAAAAATGGAGACGGTCTATACCCTCGAAAAGCAGTTGGCGGAAAGCCATCGCACTAAGAAAGACATGCGCGACCCGCAAAGCAATTATCATAAAGTGACGGTAGCCGGCCTGGACAAAGCCATGCCTGTAATTGGCTGGCCGGCTTTGCTGACAGCAATAGGCGTTGAAACCGATTCTGTCAACCTGGGCCAGCCGGCCTATTATACCAAATTGGATCAACTGCTTACAACCGTGCCCGTAGACGCCTGGAAGACATACCTGTATTTTCATATACTTGACAATGCCGCGAATGCGCTCAGCAGTAATTTTGTTGACGCGCGTTTTAATTATTACGACAAAGCGCTGAATGGCCAGCAGCAGATAAAGCCTCGTAAAGATCGCATGGTGAGTAATACGGACTGCTACCTGGGCGACGCACTGGGCCAGCTATATGTAAAAAAATACTTTACCGGAGAGGCTAAAAAAAGGATGCTGGAATTGGTGAACAATCTTCAGACAGCTTTCAGTGCCCGCATAGACAGACTGGACTGGATGACCGTCAACACCAAAGACGCGGCAAAGAAAAAATTGCATGCGTTTCTGAAAAAAGTAGGCTATCCGGACAAATGGCGCGATTATAGTAAAGTGGACATCGAAAGGAACAAATATTTTGATAACCTGGTCTCCTGCAACAAAAACAACTACCAATTCCAGTTGTCCAAAGTGGGCCGCCCCGTTGACCGTTCTGAATGGAGCATGACACCACCCACCATCGACGCCCGGTACAACCCTACTTTTAATGAGATCTCATTTGCCGCGGGTATTCTGCAATACCCCTTTTTCGACGCTGCCGCAGATGACGCCATCAACTATGGCGGCATAGGAATGGTGATCGGTCATGAAATAACCCACGGCTTTGACGATAAAGGAGCACAATATGATAAAGATGGCAATATGAGCAACTGGTGGGATGAAGAAGATAGCATAAAATTCAAAGCCAGATCTCAGCAGTTGATCGACCTCTACAATGGTTTTACAATACTCGATACCCTGCACGTCAATGGACAACTGACCATCGGTGAGAATATCGCTGATTTTGGTGGCATCGCCATTGCCTATGATGCCTTCAAAATGACCCGGCAAGGACAGGGCAATGAGAAAATTGATGGCTACACTCCAGATCAGCGCTTCTTCATATCCTTTGCCCAAATATGGCGCTGGAAAATAAAAGAAGAAACACAACGTCTGCGCGCAGCCGTCGATCCGCATTCTCCCCCTATATACCGTGTGAACGGTCCATTGATGAACTTTACACCTTTCTATGATGCATTTGACGTGAAGCCTGGAGACAAAATGTATACAGCTGAAGATTTGCGGATTAAAATATGGTAACCGGCCGGTTCCCCCCGCAGGCAAAATAACTTTAATGTAAGGTGGTGTTTTCTCTAAGAATTTTAAATGCTCAATTACGCCGAAAGAGCTGGCATACCTGAATTTGTTGGGTAGGTAATGGTCGTCTCGGTGTCAGGGTATGTTTTATTCTCCCGGTGATTAGAGGTGGGGATCGATGGGGTAGAAACTTTACATTTACATACTACGCGCTTTTTGATTTGGAACTTCTTGGCTGACATAAAATAAAAGTTAGATTAAATGAAAAATTTACAACACTAAGTTTAATTTTTACTTTTAACCTACATAATTCGTTCGACCAAGTATAGCTGTTATTCGACAAGAGCCCCCCTGTAATTAAATCCCGCAGTGTTTCCGCAGGTTACATCCGACGTAACGCCCGTTATTTTCCCGGCCATATCGGATTATTCTGCTTTAGGATAAACAAATCCTGTTTCTGCCTCTTTTGTTTTAATTGGCCGGACTTCAATGCTTGCCGAGGGTACATATTCAAATTCAGGGTTCTCTTTTGCAATTCTGACGGCATCCTCCATGTCATTTGCCTGTATGTGATAATAGCCGACCTGAACATCCTTATCAGTTGAAATATCCCGCTCCGACCAGCCTCCTTCACTTTTTTTAATAACGACTCCTTCTCTTACGAGTGGTTGGGCTGCTATAAGTTTGCCCTCCCTTTTTAAAATACCTATATAAACCTCACATTTTTTTATAAAAGAAAGATGTTCTTCATTTGTCAATGCTTTCTTCGCATCTTTTTCATTTCGGATGTAAAACATGAATTCTTTCATTTTTTATCGGTTTTAAAAGTTAATATTCCTCCTGTTAAACTACTTGATCCTTAATTGCTGAAAGAAAACGGTTTCATCTATTTCTCTTACCTCCCCTGCTGGTAAATCAGCTAGTTCCAACTCTTCAATGGATTGTCGGATCAGTCGAACACAACGGTGATGAAGCGCATCAGTCATTTTTCTCACCTGATGAAACTTTCCTTCAGTCAAAGTGAGTCTCAGCCAGGTATACGGAACATAATCTATTGTCTCGTATTCATTTAGAAATAGCTTTTCCGGTTTTTGTATAATTTCTGCATCGGAAGGCAAAGTAGTGTAATAATTTCCGCCTCTTACCCGGATACGGATACCCGCACGCAATAATTCGAGACTTTCAGCACTTACCTGATATTTTACTTTTACCAGGTAAGTCCGTTTGTGCGGGATCTCACTCTGGAACAATAGCTTTGTTACTTTCTTGTTTGTCGTTAAGATCAGCAGACCTTCCGAATAATTGTCCAGCCTGCCAACGGCATGAGTGCCCTCCGGAAAATTAAAATCCAGATCACCCAGCAGTTTCACACGATGTGAACTGACAAACTGTGAAACCATACCATAAGGCTTATTGAGAATAAAGTAACGATGGCCTGTCGGACTCATATATCCAGCATTATTTTCTAAACATACAAATATGTTTAAAACCGTCCAACAATTATTATGAGATCGCCTCTATGATTTCCCTGAATTGGGATGCAACTTTGCCCCGGGCGAAGCAACTACTTGTCGAGGAATTGAAGAACCCTCTTCATAAGCGCCACTCTTTTATTTGTAAAGGGATGATCCGTTTGCCATACCTCATAATCAAAATACGACTTGTTGGCCCCCCGTATGGCATCCGCCAACCCCTTATTCCTGGAATGCTCATCCAGCATTACGATCTGTTTCCCCCCTAATGCGCTTGCATTGGCAGCCAGGTTGAAATAGCCGCCATCCTGTACTACAGGGCCAAATATTTCTTTAAGAGAAGCGTTCAGGACAAAATACTTTCCGCCCGTATTCGGATCATTGGCCAGAGCGAGCATTTCCTTTTCCGACAGCACTTTTTTATAATCGCCGTATATATCCCAGGTGGACAAGACAAAACCCTTCTTGATCTCATCCAATTGCTGCAGGGCTTTCAGACAGACCCATCCCCCCATACTATGTCCAAACAGGACCATATTTGATGTGTCGATCTTTAAGGAGTCCTGATATTTCTTGCAAAACGCCACCACGTTAACGACGTCTTCCACACAGTTCTTTAAAGAGAATTTTCCCTGGCTGCCCCAGGAACCCCGGTAGTCGAAATAAATGACATTCCATCCATGGCCCCGCACCACCTGTGCAAGATCAAGATTACGCTCATTGCCCGGATACCCATGTAACATCAATAAGGTAGGATGTTTTCCTGCTCCGTTGGCCCTATAGATAAAGCCAGCCAAAAGGGCATTGCCCGAAGGAATGAACAGTTCCGTCATGCCGGCGGGAGAATGGGTATCCCAGGATATATCCCGGAGAACGATGCTATCGGTTTGCGCCCAAACGCGGTGCGGGAAGAGGAAAAGTAACGCAATAAGGAGCTTTATAGGGGAATTATACATAAAGTTGAATGTACAAAAAATCTCCTATTCCTGTACGATCTTCCGGATGGTATTATTATAGGTATCTGCTATATACAGTGTTCCCTGGGCGTCTATACAAATGCCGAACGGCTGGTTAAAGCTGGCCGCAGTCCCGGTGCCATCCACACTTCCGGCTTTGCCGGTTCCCGCGATGGTAGTAACCTCACCCGCCGCAGTGACCTTGCGTATCAAATGATTTTGTGTGTCGGCAACGAATAGATTCCCATCCTTGTCGACACAAATAGCCGACGGTTGAAAAAAAGAAGCCTTGGCGCCAGTACCATCTGCCGTCCCCTCCTGCTGGTCGCGGCCTGCAATGGTCGTCACAACACCGCCGGAAGTAACTTTCCGTATTGTTTGCCCATAGGTGTCTGCCACATAAAAATTCCCTTTACCATCCGTGCAAATACCATAAGGGTCACTAAACATCGCCTGCGAACCAGTGCCATCTGCCCAACCTGTCTGGCAAGGTGTTCCCGCAATATTATATACATATCCTCCGTAGATCATACGGATCAGGCTGTTCCCCGCATCTGTCAGGTACGGCACACCAGCAGCATCCATACAAATGCCTGCCGGGTATTCAAATTTCGAGGTCGTAGCGGACCCGGTTGCATACCCTTCCGTACCCCCTGCCATCGTAGTGACGTTACCTGCCGTCGTCAATTTTCGGATGGCATGCGCGCTTTCATCTACAATATACAGCGTTCCCTGTCCGTCTCTGCAAATGCCCCAGGGCCCTTTGAATTGCGCGGTGGCAGCCGGCCCGTCCGTAAAACCACTCGTGCTCCCCGCCAGGGTGGTGACCACACCCCCGGCTGCTATCTTGCGTATCTTAAAATTGCCCCCGTCGGAAATATAGAGATTGCCGTCCGCATCGACACAAATGCCCATGGGCTGTTTAAACAGCGCGTTTTGACCCGTCCCGTCAGCAAAACCAGAAATACTTCCCACATAAGTAGACACCACATATGCCGGATCATAAGTTAATACCGGTCCTGTCACCGTTTGACTGCCTATCGTCAGGGTAACTGCACCTGTTCCCGCCTTGACAGGAATGGTCACAATCAGGGAATTTTCCGAGGCCGAAGACACCTGGGCTAACGCCCCATTTATCTTTACAATATCACTCGTCGAAGTGACGGAAAATCCCGTTCCAGAAATAGTAACACTCGTTCCCGCGGCGCCATGCGTCGGAGATATCGCAGATATCGTCACAGAGCCATTGCCCGGAACGGTATGGCCGATATTAAAAACACCTGGTTTTTTTATACAGGAAAAAGTGCAGCAGGAGATTATCGCTGCAAGGAATAGGGTGTTGAGTTTCATAGAAATTGGCTTTGGCAATACGCAATAACGTTAGGCAATCTGTTTTATTATATTTTTGCCAGGATCAACCGGCTAAGATCGCCAATTAGCCAATTCATAACAGGTGCGCCGATGGCATCCGCTACACGGGGAAACAGCCGGTTCAGCAATTGACTTAGTTCCAGGACGGCCACCTCCAGGACATCCCGGGGAACGACATTTACCGGCGAGCGAACGGCCATTGGTTACGCCAGGGTTTAGCTGGATCGTCATTTTATATGCCGGTTCAATACTAATAAATTACTAATATTTACCGGTAAAATCCACCCTGCAAAAAAAAACTGTATCTTCACGCAACTTTAAGTGCATAATTACAGTTGATTATGGCAACGGTAAATATAAATGACGAATCGTATGGATGTCATTCATAATAAGGATCTTGGAACGAAACAGAAAGCACTTGCCATTAATCTCGATCCCAAAATTTACGGCTCATTCGCAGAGATTGGCGCCGGTCAGGACGTCGCTGCTAATTTTTTCAAGGCAGGCGCCTCCTCGGGCACCATCGCCAAGACGATGTCTGCCTATGACATGACCTTCTCTGACGCCATCTACGGCGCACAAAAAGGTCGCCGGTATGTGAGTGAAGCCCGGCTGATATCCATGCTTGAAAAGGAATACGGACTCCTGATCGAACGTTTGGCCGAGAAAAGAGGGGCATCTACCACCTTCTTCGCCTTTTCCGATACGGTTTCCGCGCTTAACTACTACAAGACAAATGAAGGACATGGCTGGATGGGCGTCCGTTTTCAGCTGGAACCCAACGGCGCGTTCAATGACGTCGTGCTGCATCTTAAATTACTGGATAATGATAATGTCCTACAGCAACAGGCCGTAGGCATCCTTGGTGTCAACCTCATCTATGCCTGCTTTTACTATTACAAACACCCAACCGTATTCTTACTTTCGCTGATGGACAATTTGTCCAAAGACGGCGTTCAAATAGACATGATCCGTTTCGAAGGACCTGATTTTACCAAAGTGGACAACAGGCTGATGAGCCTGCATCTGGTAAAATATGGCTTCTCGGATGCGGCGCTTTTTGGCCCCGATGGCAAAAACCAACAGCCCTCCGAGGTCCTGTATAAAAAACACATCGTCGTCATCCGCGGACGATTCCGCCCCGTTATCAACGTGCACATGGATATGCTGAATAACGGGGTGAGACAATTTATACAGGAACCCGATGTGGACAAAGAAAATGTACGGGTCATTACGGAGCTGACCCTACAGTCGCTGAAAGAAAGAAATGCTGACGAAACCGCCGAGATTGATGAAAAAGACTTCCTCGACCGCGTAGATATTCTCTGCACCCTGGGGCAAACGGTTCTGATCTCTGATTTTCATGAATACTACAAGCTGGTGTCCTATCTGTCAAAGATCACCAAGCTCAAAGTAGGAGTGGTCCTGGGCTATCCCAATCTCGAGTATATTTTTTCTGAAGAACATTATAAAGACCTCGAGGGCGGCATCCTGGAATCCTTTGCCA
>Ga0105237_10000245_pt1 | contig 76791 bp, 67 predicted proteins | sample KBSC24metaG_FD_81520 | JGI IMG/M metagenome (GOLD analysis project Ga0105237, IMG submission 81520) | Corn rhizosphere microbial communities from Kellogg Biological Station, Michigan, USA - KBS C2-4 metaG | ecosystem: Host-associated > Plants > Roots > Rhizosphere > Soil | place: Michigan, USA...
CTGCGATTGCTGCTCTCCTTATAACGGCAAAAAGACCAACCTGAATGATTTTTTACAATACTGCGCCATAGCCCCTCCGTACACGAAGCTGACCGCGATTAATTCGTGGACACCCTCCGAAGGGAAGGGAGCCTGCGATTGCGCTATTAAATTGGCAAAATGCATTAACCGCCGGAAGCCCAGGACTTCCTAGAAGTGACGAAGCGCCATCGCGGCTAATCCGCCGATGAGGGCAGCGCCGGGGATGGTCAGCAACCATGCGAGCAGGATGTTTACGGCAACACCCCACTTGACCTGCCGCCCCCGCCGTGTCGCTCCCACGCCGAGAATAGATGAGGCGATTACGTGCGTCGTGGAGATCGGCAGACCAAGGTGCGTCGCCGTCAGAATAACCGCTGAAGCAGCTGTCTCAGCGGCGAACCCGTGGGCAGGAGAGAGATCGACCAGCTTGCTTCCGAGTGTTTTGATGATGCGCCATCCGCCGGCAGCAGTCCCAAGAGCCATGGCAATGGCGGATACCAGAATCACCCACAGTGGAATCGCCCCGTCTACCGGCAGCACTTTGGCGCTGACCAGAGCCAGAGTCACAAGCCCCATCGTCTTCTGCGCGTCATTGGAGCCGTGGGAAAAGGCCATGAACGCAGCCGAGATCAGCTGCAGGTGCCGGAAGAGCCGCATCAACGGTGTGAACGGGCGGTTCGCAAGACTGCGAAGCAAAACGATCATCACGACAAAAGCGATGCTGAAGCCGAGTAGGGGCGAAAGAACAAGCCCCATGATCGTCTTGGTCAGTCCCTCGACATGCAGCGCACCGGTTCCCAGTGTAAACAACACAGATCCCACCAATCCGCCGATCAACGCATGAGACGATGATGACGGCAGACCGAGATACCAGGTAATCATATTCCAGCCGATCGCCCCGATGAGTGCGGCAGCCACCGTGGAAAGGCTGACGAGCTTCGCGTCTACCAAGCCTTTCCCGACAAACTTGGCGACCTCGGTATCTACAACAGCGCCGATGAGGTTGCAGACAGCGGCCATCGCTACGGCTTTTCCGAGCGAGAGCGCGCGTGTTGTAACAGTGGTGGCAATGGCATTCGCGGCATCGTGAACGCCATTCGTGAAATCGAAAGCAATGGCAAGGACAATTACGACAACAAGCCAGACAGATATATGGATCAACAGGTAGTCCTGCGCCTGTTTAGGGTCCGGTTTGCGATCCATGAGGACCGAAGGATTCCCTGTCAGGCTATTAGGGTATGGGGGTTGTGGCATCCCCGCCTTCATTATGTTCGATAATGGAGGCGATAGAGACTATTCAAAGCCGATAACAAAAAACACAATGGCTCATTATTTGAGATGCTTTATTGCCGGCTTGGATGGTATCGCAGGCAAAAATGACAAATTTTAATCAATATCATTCAAACAATATACGAAATGTATCATTATTAGGCTATCATAATATGCCGCCTGCGCGCCGCCGCAACACCACCAACGTCGACACTGCCATGGCAGGACAAGGGCGATCTCAATGATTTAGGGGCTGATGGATTATGGCTATAACCAGGCAGACGTACGTGGACAATTTGGACGCTATCAAAGTCGAACTTTGTGATATGGCTCGTGAAGTTGACGGCATGCTGGAGCATGCAATAGAATCGCTGGTAAACCGGAATACGGATCTTGCCGAAGCCATTCTGCGCAGTGACGATATCGTCGACGGCATGAATGTCCATATCGAGCAGGAATGTCTTGATCTGATCGCCTTGCAGCAACCCGTGGCGCGTCACCTGCGGTTGGTCCATGTCGCGTTCAATGTCGTCACAGACCTGGAGCGCATCGGGGACCACGGCGTCGACATTGCCAAGATCACACGTAAGCTGGCGGCTTCATGGGACGGGAATGTGCCCGAGGATCTTATCGCGATGGGCAAAATTGTGCAGAGCATGCTTCGGGATCTAATTCAGGCCCTTCGAACGCCGGATCTGAAGCTGATAGAAGAAATCGCCTCCTCCAGGGAGGCAGACGCGGCCTTCGAACGATTCCAGGCAAGCACACTTGCTACGATGCAGGACAGCGAGGTTCCCCGAGTCGCCGCACACTATCTGCTCTTCGTGGCCTATCATCTGGATGAGATGGCGCAGCACATCGCCGATGCCGCCAAGCGCCTCAGGTCCTACGAAACCGGCGAAGGCCGCAAACTGCGCATGGCTGCGTGAGAACCGAACTCAAGGCATGCCGTCAGCGTTATACGGCATAGCCTGAGGCTGTTCGGATAGCGTCTTGATGTGGTTCAGGACGCGCAGGTGGATACTGTGGATGATATGGTCCGTCCAGAGCCGCCAGTATGGCTGCGGCCAGAAGTAGTTGCGATACCAGGTTGTGCCAACGAGTTCCGTGCGATTGCCGGGAAGAGCGCGCAGCAGAAATTGTCCTCGCTCGCAGTGCAGATAACCATGCAGATGACGCGGGTGAATATCGTAGGGAGATAGTTCCTTCATCGGCTCGGGTTGCTGCGCCACGGAAAACTGCAGCAGATGCGGCTTGTTCCATACCGTGATGGGTTCGACAAATGTGCCCGTCGAGAAATTGCAGTGCCGGACCGCGCCAGGCCCGCTGCCGATGATCTGCGCATCCATCGGATAGGCGATACCGGATCGGAACATCAGCTCTGTGGGAGGCTCAAGATGCGGAAAGGCAATGACGTTATGCCAGACGCGATCAGGAGGCGCATCGATCACGACGACCGATCGCTCAGCAATCAGCGGCGGTTTCGATGTCATAAAATGATCGCCAAACATCACGAACGGCACGGCCAGAAACGCGACGCACATAATGGGCGGCTTGGGCAAACGCATATGGCGTGTCTGTCCGACGGCGAGGCCGACAGAGCCGCCGATTGCCGCCAGGCCGAAGCCCAGCGGGGCAGCCATAAACAGGCAGATCGCGCCTTCTGCCGCGATGACCAGTAGCCCCAGCCCATAGAAAAACATGGCGATAAGGGAAAGGCCAACACTAGATTTGCCCTGACTTTCGTAGTAGTTATCGAACCAGGCCGGAACAAAGCCGACGAACATCGGCAGTGCGACAAAGAGACCGAATCCGTAATTGCCCAGCACATGCACACCGAAATAGGTCAGCGCTAAAGCGGCAGCAACAGTAAATGAGATGCTTCCCCACGTCCTCTTAACGGAATCCCGTGAGACATAACGATCAAACCAATGCGCTTCGTACGACGCCGCCTCCTGCCAGCCCCCCTCTTCCGGCTCTTCCCCGGCATCATAGCGCAGGCTCAATTTCTCGGATGATCTCATGAAGACAAGCGAGGCGATCAGCAGCCAATTCAACGGACGCATCACAAAGATAAGAGCAAGAACCGGAGGCAATCCCGCGTCACGCAAGCGCCGCACCGACATCGATATTCCGATCCACAAAAACGGAAGCGAAACCGCCAGTAAGGCCATGGAGATCGAGCGGTCGTAGGGACGCTCGCCCCGAATATCAAACACTGTGCCGAGAGCAAAGTACCGCGTAATATCCCAGGGCTGATGGAAGCAAAGGGCTACGATGAAGTAGTCAAGAAAGAACTTCATGGCAAACAGGCAGAGGCCCACCACCAAATAAGTCAGCCGGTCAACCCGTCCACGAAATGTCCACAAGCTCGGTAGCAGTGTATCCATGATCGCCTCTCAAAAATAAATGAACACGTTCAATTACTGATCATCCTACCTGGATCGAAGGTGGATGTCAACAGTTTTGAACATGTTCACTTATCATTCAAGAATTGCGGTCACGATTCCCATGCCGACAGTCTTACCGCCTTCGTGCAGAGCAAATCTCTGATAGCGCTCCAGCGGGGCAGGTATTGTGAGATGCACGACGACATGCAGAAGCTCCCCTGGCTCTACCAAGGCCCACTTATCCGGCGTCTGTATCCGGCCAGGGAAATTCGATGTTCGGATATAGAAGTCGACAGGTTCAGAGATTAAGCGCGGAGTATGACGACCACCCTCCTCTTTCGAGAGAATGTAGACCTCCGCTTCAAACTTCGTCTTTGCGGTGATCGTACCCGGCTTCGCTATCACCTGGCCGCGCTCGACGTCCTTGCGCTCGATACCCTGCAGCAGGATGCCCACATTCTCTCCGATCTGAGCGCTGTCTCGAAGCTGACGAATTGATTCAATCGATCTCGCTACCGTGGTCTGAATCTCGTCGCGCTTCCCGACGATCTCCACCAACTCCCCTGCCTTCAGAACGCCGCGCTCGACTCGACCTGTGGCGACGGCCCCCCGGCCGATAATGGTCATGGCATCTTCAACCGGCATCAAGAACGGCTTGTCACTATCCGGTGTTGACGGAGTAAAGGCGCCATCACAGACATCGATCAGTGCATGGATAGACGGCGCGGCGATGTCGTTTCGCACACCGTTCAGCGCCCATTCCGCGCAGCCTCGCACAATAGGGCAATTGAAATAGCCATATTCTTCCAGGAGTGATTGCGCCTCAAGCTCGACGACCGATAGAAGATCCGGGTCTGCGCTTTTGTCGATTTTGCTGATGTAGATAACGAATGCAGGCCAGCCGGACGCGCGAGACAGGCGAACCTGCTCCCGCGTGGCGTCGGTAATTCCGTCAGCGACGGATATGACAAGAATCGCTCCGTCCGTATGGCCGGAACGCAGGACGTCATTCAGATATGCGACTCGGTTGCGATTTACTGAGAACGTGTAAAAGCGCGCGGCAGTTTTGACCACGACATGCGCAGTAAGATCTCCGTACAGGCATCGGCACGGAAACCTGCCGTAAATATCGGCGTACCGGACGAACTCAGACTGCCCATATTCCGAAAACACCTTCGTGATCGCAGCCGCGAGCGTTGTTTTTCCATGGCCTGTCGCGCCAAGGATGGAGAGTCGAACGATCGGAACCTCATCAGTAAGCCATTTCAACGCGATTTCCAGTCAATAAATCCATATCGGCGCTCACATGCTCCGAAAACCAAGTAGATCCACTATCTTACATATCGCCTGAAGACAGCCGTCTGCGAAATCATCCACCGAAGATGATCCTGCGGCGCTCATCGAGCTTCGTACACTTCATCGTAGATACCATCGTCGAATGTAATTGGGGCTGCAGTTTTAGAAACCATCGCCAGGCGGTTTTGCTCATCCGCCTGTGAAACCAGGGAAAATATTCCCTGCCCTCACCGATCGTATACAGATTGGCGCAACATCCGATGGCAGCCGCCACCCGCTGCTCATCGTCGTCCCAATCCGCGGCTATAAGATTAAGCCGGCACTGCCTCGCGTATTGCTGGATCATGGCCTTGTGTTTGCTATTACTAATGGCGTAGTGATCGCCCGCACTCTCCAAAATGAGCCTGACATTTCCGCAAACGTTACGGTCATAGCCCAGGAAGAACTGCAATGGCACGGAGCTATCTACGATAAAGCTGGCCTGATTATTGCGCCAAACCCTCTGGTATTCAGAGATGTAGCCTGGGCAGACGAACAGATTGTGGAGACCGTGCTCACGAGAGAAAAAGTATGTCCGATTGCTGCTTTCGGCATTGTAGCCACCCCAAACCTCAAGGCATAGCGCCGGCAATGAACCTCGCCGCAGTTCAGGATAGGTCGGTGTGGCTATACTTGCCGATTCAATCTGCTTGAGGATCTTTCCATGTTTGTCGACGATACGGAACGTTCCATGCATGTTATCTCCGGAAGCATCTTCGACATTGTGGACCGTGACCGTGTAATCGCCCCACCTTGCTCGGTAGGAGTCACCACTGTCAGATGAATACGGCACAGGCGAAGCGCGATATGCGGCGGATATGTGAGTTGGCGACGGTTTAGACGCTCCCACGCTGCCCGGCATAGGTATCGCAACCAGCAGGCCCATGAGGGCTGTGCGTAAAATCTTTCCCATCTTAACCTCCCCCAATTACTCCGCCGAATGAGTTGATCTGCGTTTTCGCGAGACCATGACATCGATCAATCCACACCAATTACCATTTCGTGGCCCATTCCGGCGCTTCAATATCGGTAAAAGTGTTGGTATTGAAGTCGGCCAGCTCAACGGCGGCACGATCGGGATCACCACCATGAGGCATTGCAAACAGCTTTCCCTCACGCGCAAACACAAGCCTCCCTTCGTAATCCCAATCTGCCCACGTCACTCCGTTTATTGGCACAGTCGTTCCATCGATCTTTCGTATGGCGTATGTTGGAATGGTAAAGCCAGGATTACCGATCTTTTGCACAAGTACGCTGGATGATTGTCTCGTCTCCCTTTCGTAGGTCGCACACTCAGGGATCGGAGTGTTGGAACGGATCGATTCATCACCGGACTTCGCAATGGCTACAGGCCTAGAGAAAGATAGCTTAGAGGTTTCGACCTCAATAATCGACGGACGCAAAAATTGCGAATGTCTCCCAGCTTGTATTTGCTTCCACCCGGACGACTCAATCCGTCGGAAATAGAGCGGCCGATCTTCATACGGTGTATTATTGTTGCCTGTAATCTTCATACCATCCGGTACCTCTCCCTTTTCAAGGTCGACTTGAGGCCCGGATCCGGAAAACCTAAAACCGTTCAGCCAGATGTGATCATTGGTGAGAAATAGGCCGCCTCCATCCCAACGCCCAAAGCGACGCCACAGAGCCAACGCAGTCAGGAACGGCGGCCGGCTCACTGCGGTCCAAGATGCTCCAACGGACTCTTTGTACGGCTTGCCACTATATTTCACCACTCCATAGATTAGCTTCGTACCGTCAGGAGACAGGTCACTCACCTCATCGAAAATGCGGCCGTGAAACCACTGCCCTGCCTCAAACGTATCGACATCGGTATTCCACTTAATAATCTGCGTCCATTTCGCGGGGCCACAACGGAAAATCACGGCAACGTGCGCTTCCCGGGCCAGGATTACATATAGACGGCTGGGGGAGCGGCTCGGCCCTTTCATCGCTCTGGCAATGGTCATATCATCACTCAATCATCCACTAATACAAGACATCAAAGATAGGTGATTTTGCCGATTGATCTCGACCTTATATCGATACCATCTCGAAGACATAACCGTCGGGATCGGTGAAGAAAACCTGGACTGCGCCGTCGGGCCGTGGCGCGGGGCCGCCGACGATTGTGACGCCGCGTTTTGACAATTCGGTGTGCGCGGCATAGGCATCGGCGACCTTCAGCGCAAAGTGAACAGGAAGGCGCTCGGCAATGCCCAGCGATGTATCCTCGATGAGATGCAGTTCTTGCATGCCGAAGGCGAACCAGGCTCCCCCGAAATTGAAATCTGGACGGGGAAGGCGCGGCAGGCCAAGCGTATCACCATAAAAATGCTCGGACGCCGCCAGATTACGAACGTGAATAGCGATATGGTTTAGCTCGTGGACGTGAAGCGGATTTTCGTTTGCGTTCATGATGAAGTTATACCACTGCGCGCCGGATCGGCGGCATTCGATATACGCGGCAACAAACATACAGTACACTCAAATCATGAGCGTGGATTTAGCAAAGACATTTGACGGTGTTGCCGCATTGTATAATGCCGTGCGCCCCACCTATCCGGCGGACCTGATCGATCGGGTGTCGGTGGCAGTGCCCGCGGGTGGACGCATCCTGGAGATCGGCTGCGGGACCGGGCAGGCCACGGCGGCATTTGCCCGAAAAGGATACGAGATCGTCGGTCTCGAACCCGGGCCAAATCTTGCAAATCTGGCCATGAAGAATCTCACTCCCTATCCGAATGTCACCATTGTGCAGAAGACCTTCGAGGACTACCCGCTTGAGGCCAGAAGTTTCGACCTCGTCATGTCGGCAACCGCGTTTCACTGGGTCGATCCCCATGTGCGCTACCGCAAACCGGCCCAGGCTCTGAAAGATGGTGGCCACCTGGCCGTTTTCTGGAACATGCCTGCCGATCAAGACGATAAGGTGTCGCGCGACATCCAGGCGGAATACGAGATCTGGAAAAACACAAGCAGTGATCCAGCGAAAAATGAGCCGTTGAAGGTTCGCATCGGAAGGTGGCAGGATGAGATCGCGCACAGCAAGTTCTTTGCCGCGCTAAAGGTCGTTCAATTCCCCTGGTCGCAGCAGTACGATATAAAAACATACCTGCAACTCCTCGACACTTACTCCGACCACATAGCCCTTGAACCCGAGCGCCGCCGGGGCCTCTACGATGGAATTACACGCGCCATCGAGAGGAACGGAGGCAGCTTTGAGAAGAAATATGTGGCTGCTCTCTTCATGGCGCGCAAGAGTTAAGCATTCAATTCCCCGAAAAATCGCTTGCAAATCTTTAAGCGATATTAGGAACATTCCAGGAAACGGCATCGTCTTGCATACAGTGGAGACGATAGAGACAACAAACACAAAATTCTATCAATGCCAACTAATAAATCACAGTAAGGACACAACGATGTTTACGAAAATTCTAGTTCCCGTGGCGTTGTTTGGAACAATGCTTCTTCCTCTCGCAGCCCAAGCGCGGCCTAACCATGGCGTCGATGCTCGTCAGCATCGCCAGCAAGAGCGTATCGGCCAGGGACTGCGCACAGGTCAACTTACTACCCATGAGGCAATTCAGCTGGAGCGCCGTGAAGCGCGCCTTCGCCGCCAGGAGCGCTGGATGCACCACACCGGCCATCATCTGTCATGGCGTGAGCGTGCCCGTCTTGAGCGCGAAGAAAACCGCCTCAGCTACGGTATCTACCGCCAGAAGCATGATCGGCAGCACCGATTTTAAATAAACATTGGACAAAAACACAATAGCGAAGTTCTCCGAAACTGAGAACTTCGCTATAATTGCTTTACAGTATCCAGAGGGCCGAATTCCCGCTAACTGGCTGCGAGGTACAGTGTCGCGGGAGAACGAAAATGCTGCTTAGCAAGGCCACGGAAAATGACCCGGACCTCATAATGAGCATTGTCGCCGAGAAGAACCTCTAAAACGCGCTTTTCGCGTCCTCACTGTATTAGCCCATGTGGCGGAGCGCTCCTCCCCAATTGGGGCGCCGGCGATTGGCTAAGCGCCAATTTATCCAATCTTGTCGCGGCCAAATCGGCAGTCCCATGCGGGTGTTTGAAAAAGTGGAAGTTACGGCGCTTACCATCGACCATGATACTGACCGTATCCATCATTATTCCCTTTTTAAGATGAACATGCTGGACGCTGCCGAAGTGTAATCCATGTTTGCGTATACGAAATGTTCTTCGCGTTATGAAAATGCATTCGTTTTCACAAACATGCAGGTAGCCGATACTATGTTTTAACCCTTTAACGCCACTGCCGGCAGCGCAGCGTATCACAACCTCGGGCACTTGTCCGGGAAACTGCTGCCGCCAAAAATCGACAACAGCGACGGGCGCTATAACAGGCGGCGGCGCGACGTTGCTGCGTCCGATTTTAGCTATCAGTGATGTGAGCAATGCGGCCGCGGCATGAAATTCAAGTTGAATGAGGCGCAGCGCCCAGGGCAAAACAAAAGCAGAAATAATGAGGAATACTATACAAATCGCCAGCATCAAGCCAGGGTGAGTCAGAGATAACCAAGAGCCGACCCCAGTAAGACCGTCCTCCAAAAAACTTAACCCTATATTGGAGAAAGGTTCCGGACTATGGTTGGCGGCTATTCTTGTTCCCGCTTTTAGGGAGTGGCTGGAAAAGGCAATTCCGCCACAAAGCAGCATGGCTGTAAGCTTAAGAGTAGGATCGGCAGTCCCGAGAGTTGTTCCCCCGACAATAACCGCTCCGATCGGACGGATAAACGCATGCACACAGTCCCATAGTGAATCCACCCAGGGAATCTTGTCTGCAAAAAACTCCACTGCGTATATCGTGCCCGCCACCACAAGAATAACGGGGCTTTCTAGAATAGCAAGCTGCGCTAAAGCCGGATGGAGATGCAATAAGTGCAACCGAAGACAAAGGCCAACCGTCAATACCGTTGCGTAAAGATTTATTCCTGAAACAAGACCGAGACCCAAAGCTGTTCCAAGAAGCATAATCGTTTGCATGGTTGTGGAACTCTTTCTGTAACCCCGTAATGGGTGAGACTCCCAAATGCTTTGCCGAGTTCTGCTTCATGCTGTCTAGAATTAAGCTTAAAATCTTCCAGCAATGGTAAGCAGTCAACCATACATTATACTGATAAATTCTATTTTTGCCTCGCGCACAATCAATAAATCACACTTAAACACTTAAAATTCAATAATCAATAATTTGGAATATCGATGATTACAGGGAGGGTCGGCGCCTTATACTGAAGGTTTATTATTTATGAATTCTATTATTAATCTGCATTAATCTCTCTATCAGAAGAACCACGCATATCGCTCGACTTCCCACTCTGAGATGGACTGGTGATAGTCGTTCCATTCTTCACTCTTATAACGAACGAACTCATCCCGCAGCTCTGTGCCAAGCATCTTCTCTATGAATGGATCAGCGGCGAAGGCAACCACAGCATCGCCAAGCGTTCGCGGCAGCTCGGAGATCCCCATTTCGGTCAGCTCAGCCTCGCTGTACTCATACATGTTCTCCTGATGCGGCGGGCCGGGATCGATCTTGTCCGCAATGCCGTCCAGTCCTGCAGCCAGGGCTAGAGCGGCGGCGAGATAGGGATTGCACGACGAATCCGCGCCCCGGCACTCGACGCGACCGCCGCTCATTGGAACGCGCAGGTTGTTGGAGCGGTTGTTTCCGCCGTAGCAGTTGAATACCGGCGCCCAGGAGTAATATGCCATTCTCCCCTTGCGAACCAGACGTTTATATGAGTTGACCGTCGGACTGAAGGCGACGGCGTTTCCCATTCCGTGCTTGATCAAGCCACCGGCAAACTGGTAACCGAGCGTCGAGAGTTTGCAACCATGGGGATCATCGGAAGCATCCGCCGGGATAAACAGGTTCTTGCCGGTTTCCACGTCGGCCAGGCTCATGTTGAAGTGCGCGCCATTGCCGGCAAGGTCCACAAACGGCTTGGGCATAAACACAGCGATCAGACCGAACTCGGCGGCAATTTTCTTGGCCATAAAACGGAAGAAGATGTACCGATCGCACGTCGTAAGGGCGTCGGCATACCCGAAGTCGAACTCAAACTGCGAGTGCCCATCCTCGTGGTCCAGCGAGTAGACATCCCAACCGAGCTCGTTGATGGTGCTGGTCATGCGGTCGAGAAATGGGAACGCCTCCATAAACCGCTGAACATCGTAGGCAGCCTTGGCGAGATTATCGTTATCGTTGGGGATAACGAGTTTGCCGCCCTCAAGGCGAAGTAAATACATCTCCGCCTCAATCCCCAGGTTGAAGGTATACCCAAGGGACTTCGCCTGCTCAAGCACACGCTTGAGCGCGACACGCGTGTTGAGTTGATATGGCTCGCCATGAAAGGCGTTATCGGCGGGGAACCAGGCGACATCCTTCTGCCAGGGGATGACGAAGCCGCGGTCAAGGTCGGGCACGCTGCTGATCTCGTCGTCGTTCGGCTGCTGTCCGAGGCCGTCGAGAGCGTATCCCGTGAAGAGTTCCGATCCACGAACCATGTCCGCAAAGTGATCGATCGGGACACACTTCGCTTTGGGCACGCCATGGATATCCACATAAGCGCCCAGCGCATACCGCACGCCCTGCGCCTTCAATTCCCGCAGCTTCGCATCAATCTGCTCGTCCGTATATTCAGCCATTACATAAACTCCCTATAAATATCAGAGCGACGAATCTCCGTCATCCGCAGCCACACGAAATCCCACATTATCCAGACGCCTATCGACGGCGATCCTATCTCGATACGACGACCGCAGCAGGCGCGCCGGATAATCCCATGCGCCGCCGCGAATGGCGACAAACTCCGGGATACCCACACGATTTGAGGTCTCGCCCGGCGATGCCGTCCAGGCATCGGCAGTCAGTTCCGCGACATTGCCGTGCATGTCGTAGAGACCAAAGGCATTAGGCGCATACCCCCCTACCTCAGACGGCCTACCGATCCCGACCTTCTCGCCGGATTCGCTGTAAAGATAGTTGGCCTGCGACAGCGTGATCTGACTGCCTGTGTTGAAGACATCTCTCCCACCAGCCCGGCAGCAATACTCCCACTCGGCATCGGTGAGCAAACGATAAGCTCGCTTCCACTTCGCGCTCAGCCACATCAAATAGCGCTGCGCATCGAGCCAATTGATACTAGTCACGGGAATGCGACCGCGACCACGACCGTAATCAGGAGGGCTGTAGGCCTCAAGGCACTCAGCCGTATACAGGTCCCACTCCTGGAATGTGACGGGGAACCTGCCCACGCCGATTGGCGCAGAGAACTCCACCGCTTTACGCGGCAGTTCCCAGGCGTTCCTAAACTTGTCATCATCGGACGCCCCGATCATCGCCGTCCCGGCCGGGATCAATACAAGTTCGGGTTCATGGCAAATGTTTGTCAAGAAACCCTCTCAGCCTCAATTCGCCCGGCAATGTACTTCTGGATGCATAGCAGCGGCTCTTCCAGGTAACTGAGCTGCCCCTGGGTAAATGCCCTGGAATGGAGGCCGCGCTGCACGGCCTCGCACACCTGCATATCCTCCAGATGGAAATCCACCAGGACCTGCTTTTGTTTTGCCAAACCCTCGGCATAGTCCGGCTCTTCCATGGCCTCTCTGGTGACGAGAATAGCCGTCGTCAGATGGCAGAGTTCGAGGCCGATCGGCAGGAGGCGATACCAGAGCACAAGGCTTGGCGCGGTCAGCATCATGTATGTGGGGAAGCCGACATGCACCGTCCACTCATTCTTGAACTCATCGGGCACTCCCGCGATCGGCAGAAGGCCGTCGGGCTTGCCACCTGCGGCAAGCGTCTTCTCAGCAGCCTCGACCAGCGACTGCCTTAATGGGAGGTGCGCGCGCGTGTAGTGAGGATGGAACGGCTCGGTCCAGCACCCCTTGGCCGGCAGCATCGGCTGGAGTGTCTTGATATGGATGCCCATATGGTGATAGGGCTCCATCCAGTTCTCGATAAGTACCTTCCAGTTGAACTTACAGGTCCAGTTCACCTCGGTGGCCACGACCATCTCGCCCATGCTCCACCCGGCGACATCCTTCTGAAGATCCGTAAGCTGAGACGTAACGGATTCGGCATCGTCGTTGAACGTAACGAAAACGTAGCCCTCCCAGACCTCCGAGCGGAACGTTTTGAGGCCGTAGTCGCCACGGCAGAAGTTCTGAGTCTTCTGCATCTCCGGAGCTGCCTTAAGCTTGCCGTCCAGCTCATAGGTCCAGCTATGATAAGGACACATGAACAGACGCGCGTTTCCGCGCTCGGCATAGCCATAGTCCGCAGGCATGATGTCCATGGCGCGGTGCTGACACACGCGGGACAACACGGAGACGCCGTTATCCTTGCCGCGCACCACGATCAACGGTTCGCCAAGCAGTTCGACATTGATATAGTCGCCCGGCATTGGGATCTGTGACACATGGGCCAGGCAATTCCACTCCTGCTTAAAGATGTGCTCGGCTTCCCATTCCCAGAAAGCGAGATCCGTATATGCCGCCGCAGGACTGGCGCGGGCATCGTCCATCGTTCTGCCGGCGGCCGCCAGGAACGCTTCTTTAATGGGATCCAGCGACGTAGAATTCTTCGGAGACGGCCGTTCTAATGTATCCGCCATAGTTCCTCCCGATCAAAACGATCGCAGACGCAGTTTCGCTATTATGTTGCGAGCGCGGCAAATGAATAGGTGACGGCAATGTCGGAAAGGGTAAGCGAAAAGCGTTACGAACGATCAAAGCCCAGTAGCGACATATTTGATGTTCGTCTCAGCATTGAGGTGAAACGAGTATGGCAAAACAAGAGATAAGTGTCAAGTATTTATGAACAATTATTTTAATAATGTAACAATATATGTAAAATATATCCGATTTTGTTTAAGATATGACGATTATTTACATATCACGAGATTGAAGCCGAATTACTATCCTCCGGCTTGACAGCTGGAGGCGGTGGCCATACGCCTTCCTGATGGGGCTGATCGGGCATAACCACTTTCACAGGCAATTCAGGTTTATTCGCCAGAAACAACGCAATCATCCACACTGCAGGACATAGCATCGCAGCAATCCAGAGGGGAATGGTAATTGTAGAAACGACCTGAAATGGCATGGGGAGCAAATAAAAAGGCACAGCGGCTTCAACGAAGCGACTGATCCAGCCAAGAAATGTCATGATACAGCCAAGCCTGAAAAGCTTTCGCCATTTCGGTTGTTCGTTGGCTGCCAGGGTTCGCGTCCGCAGGGCAAGAACGACACCGGCGATCCAGCCGGCGAGCACATAAGCTCCCACCAACAGCATCGGTATGAAAAGTTCCAAATCCGCCCCTCTCCCCTTACGCCTCAATCGCCCATCGCGTATTTCCGTCAGGATTGCGATTCAACGCATGGCAAGCAAGTAGACATCCTAAAGTATATCAGCAAGCGCCTCGTGCAGCTTTTCACACTCAGCATCCGTGCCGATGCTGATACGCAGGTAATTCTCAATGCCGGGCTGTCGGAAGTGCCGGACCAGTATGCCGCGTGCGCGCAATGCGAGTGCGAGGCCGGCGGCCTCGTGGTCGGGGTGGCTTACGAACAGGAAATTGGCGGATGATGGGCAGACCTCGAAGTTCAGGGTTCCCAGTTGCCCCGCAAGACGGTCGCGCGTCTGAATAACCAGCGCTCGCTTCTCCTGAAAGTAGGCGTCATCTTCAATGGCCGCGACCGCGCCGGCAATGGCGAGGCGGCCCAGCGGATAGGAATTGAAGCTGTTCTTGACGCGCTCCAGCCCCCCGATCAGCTCCTCGCTGCCGATTGCAAACCCGACACGCAGGCCGGCCAGGGAACGAGACTTCGAAAACGTCTGAACGACCAGCAGGTTAGGATACTTTTGCGTGAGCGAAACGGCGCTCTCAGCGCCGAAATCCACATAGGCTTCGTCAACCAGGACCACGCAATCCGGATGGGAAGCCGCGATGCTCTCGATATCCGCAAGAGGCAGGGCAATTCCCGTGGGCGCATTGGGGTTGGGAAACACGATGCCGCCGCACGGCGCTTGATAGTCATCGACACGAATATTCATATCCGCATCGAGCCCGATGGTCTCGTAGGAAATACCGTAGAGGCGGCAGTACACGGGATAGAAGCTGTAGGTTATGTCCGGAAAGAGAATCCGCTGATCATGCTGGAAGAAGGCATAGAACGCGTGGGCCAGAACTTCATCAGAGCCGTTCCCAACAAAGACCTCTGACGGCTGAACGCCATAATATGATGCAATCGCCTGCTTGAGCTGTGTGGCGTCGGGATCGGGGTAGAGGCGCAGACTGCCCCCTGCTTCCTCTTTAATTGCAGCGAGAACCGCAGGCGACGGCCCATAAGGGTTCTCGTTGGTATTGAGCTTGATCAGGTTGGCGATTTTAGGCTGTTCGCCCGGCACATAGGGCGTCAGGTCACGGATACAGGGACTCCAAAATTTACTCATAACCCTATTCTACTCATTGGCAACAGCTTTGCGAAGTGATAGGATAAGCAGCCATGACAAAGGCGATGGGTGGCGAACAGATCGTTCGCCACCCATCGCATTATCCGTTTACAACCATGGCGTCCGCGCTCAGTGAGCAGCGACAGGCACAACCGTTATTTCCGCAAGAGAACCGAAGTCGTAGCCGGGCTGATCATGCAGCACCACGAATTTAATGAACCGCGCCTTTTGGGGCGACGGCAACCGCAGCGTCTGCGTCGCGCCTTCATTGGGCAGGGCGCCCGTTAACGCCGGCGCGCCGAAATTCCCGTCTTCACTCAAATACAGCTCGTATACCTTCGCCCGGCCATTCTCGAAAGCATCGGTGCGGGGCGTCACTTTGACGGCTTGAATATTGAGCGAAGCCGCCATATCGACGACGATATAATGGGGCGGCTTCAGGCGTTCCGGCGTATATTGCGAGTGCCAGATGGTGCCCGGATCGCCGTCAATGGTGTGCATCGGATCTCCCTCGCCCGGCTCGAAACTGCTGGCGGTGACTTTCCAATTGGAGCGATCGACGAACGCATCGAAGGGAACTGAGGTCTCGATACTCTGGCCGTTTTTGGCGGAGCTGCGCACCTTTAAGACGCCGCCTTCCGCAAAGGTGAATGGCACGGAGTATGGCTGCCATGACGCTCCGTTCTTAGAAAACTCAACGCTTCGGCCTCCACCCGAAAGAGAGATAAATCCCTGTGCATCACGAGATGCCAGCGCCGGGCGTACTCGGTCTGACGGCGCAACACTGCGTGCCGTAACGCCGACATCGTTCATTGCCACAGGCAGCAACCGAAGCGCGTAGGAGAATGCCGTCGAGTTCGACGGGTTGCGGTACTGCTGCAGCGGTCCGTTTCCGGCTTGCCCCGCTCCCAGGGTTCTCGCGGAAAGGCATAGAACCGTGGCGCTTGAAGGCGGCAGATCGACAGTGTATTCCGGTTTGTCCATCTGCTCGTCGCTGTAGGGCAAGGTCGAGAACTGCAGCGGTTCGCCTTCCGAAGAGGCGAGGAAGGTGGGCATACCATCCCCATGCAGAGCCAGCCAGCTTGCATCTTCATGGTTGCCGCACTCCATCGGCTTGGAGTAAGGCGTCATCTGCTCCGCAACGGTGCTGGCGTAACGACCGATGTCCGAGCCGCGCTTGCGGTCGGAATAGTTCTCCATCGGTCCGCGCGCCAGGTAATCGAGTTTGGCAAGCCGCTTGTCGAGCAGCATCTGCACCCCGATCCGTGCCAGGTCGAACCTGGGTCCCTGCGGCATTACCGCGTTATCCACCACGATCGAGCCGTCGCCGAAAACGTTGTACGAGACAGCATGCGTCACGCTGAAGCCGTTCTTGCCGTCGTATTGTACTGTGGCATCGATACGAACCTGGGAAGGCGAAACCTGATGCGCGCCGATCTCCGTCACACGCGCCGTAAGATCCTTCAGGCCCATCTGCTCCCATTTTCCCGCCACCCACTCGTCGTCCATGTGGTGCGGCGCGCGCCACAACTGCAGCCTGGGACCGCCATTCGGGAGGATAACATTAACGCTGCCCCGCGCCAGCTGCGCAATCTGTCCCGTTGCGCGGTCGAACGAGACAGTGAAACCGTCGCCGCTTACCATAATTGCCCCTGCCCCAGATGCAATCGTTACGGGCTTCATGGCGCTCACATTGAGAACCGGAGCCGGCGCAGCGGCGGGCATCTCCATCTGTCCGCCCGCCACAACGTAACCGGCCTTCTGCCACAACGTATCCTTAGCAAGCGCCATGGAGACATTCAGGTAATACTTTGCTCCCGGCCTGGGCCGGTAACTTTTGATGGGAAGGGTCAGCATCGTTTCTTGCTGCGGGCCGAGATTCAACTGCGGGAAGCTGCCATGCTGAATTTGGACGCCGTCTTCTACGAGCGACCAGCCGCCTTTGAAGCCGCTGAGGTCGATGAACGCATACTTGTTCTTGATCTTAATCTGGCCCTTCGCAAGATCGACGGGGGCAAATCCGATCCATTGATAGACCCGCTTCACTTCCGGGAAGTGTGGTTTGGGTGTGCGGTCGGAAAAGACGACTCCCTTATGGATGAAGTAGTGGTCGTTGGGGACGTCGCCGAAGCCGCCGCCGTAGGCGAGGTACTGGCGCTTGGGATCGCGGCGGTTCCAGATACCCTGATCCTCCCATTCCCAGATTGCTCCTCCCAGAATGGATGGGTACTTGTCGAACACATCGTTGTATTCGCCGAGGTTGCCCATGGAGTTGAACATAGCATGGGCATATTCGCACATGTAATAGGGTTTGGTGAGAGTATCGTTCAGGGCATTCCTCTCGACATCCCCGACATTGGTATACATCTGCGAATCGAGACTTGCCGGGTTGTTGTCGCCGATACCGAAGGCCTCGTAGTGCGTGGGGCGTGTCGGATCGAGAGCGCGCACCATCTTTTCGGCGGCGCGCATATTGGAACCGCCGCCGCACTCATTGCCCATCGACCAGATGATCACGGAGGGGTGGTTCTTGACGTTTTCAACATTGGCTGTGTTACGATCCAGAAACGCCTTTTCATAGCGCGGTTCGCGGTCAAGAACGTTGTACAGACCATGACATTCTATATTGGCTTCCGCAACCAGGTAAAGGCCGTACTGGTCACACAGTTCGTACCAGCGTGGATCGTTGGTGTAGTGTGAGGTGCGAACATGGTTGCAGTTCGCTTCCTTGAGCCGCACGATATCCTGGATCATGCGCGCTTCCGAAACGTAGTGCCCGGTATCAGGCTCACTCTCGTGGCGGTTGACGCCCTTAAGTTTAATCGGGACGCCGTTGATGCAGAATAGCCGTCCCTTGATCTCTATCTTGCGAAAACCGACACGTTGAGAGAGCAGTTCAGCAGCGCCGCCGTCGAGGCTGAGAACAGCCGTGTAAAGGTTGGGAGTTTCCGCCGTCCACTTCGCAGGGTTGGAGACCGGAATGGAGACGGTGACTTCCCTCTCTTCCCCTGCCCTGAGTGCAGGAACGGCCACTTGAGCCTTAGCGCCCGTCATGGCTTTATTCGCAGTATCGAAGAGGGAAACGGTAAAGGTTCGAGCAGGAGCCAAGGCGTCGCTGTAGTTATGGATCTTGGCGGATACATTTAAATTCGCATCGCGGTACTGAGCATCCAGGTCGGTGGTGATACGGAAATCACGGACATGGACGGCGGGAGCGGACCACAACGTGACATTGCGAAAAATGCCTGAAAGACGCCACATGTCCTGGTCTTCCAGATACGAGCCCGCACAGTATCGATAGACCTCTGCCGCCAGCGAGTTGCTCCCGCTCTTCAGATAGGGCGTGATATCGAACTCCGCGACATTGCGTGAATTGACACTATAGCCGACCTTCTGTCCGTTGATCCACAGGAAGAATGCCGAATCAACGCCATCGAAATCGATAAAAACGCGCCGCCCCTTCCATGCTGCCGGAACGTCGAATTCACGGCGGTAGCTGCCGACGGGATTTCGATCCTTATATGCCGTCCAGTCTCTGGGCGGCTCACTCATAACATGGGGCCAGTCACGCTGAAAGGTGTAGCCGTTGTTGCGGTAAATGGGCGTATCATAGCCCTGCATCTGCCAGTTAGAGGGGACAGGGATCGTCTTCCAATGGCTATCATCGAAATTTGTTCGGTAAAAATCGACGGGGCGCTGCTCAGGCCTGGAAACCCAGTTGAACTTCCACGGACCGTTTAGGGAACGAGCAAAGGCGGATTTATAACGGTCCGCCTTGAGGGCCTGGGCCATATCCGCATACGGCATCAACGTAGCATGCCATGGCTGCTTGTTAATGCCCATGACCTGTTCGTCTTCAATTTCCAGCGGAAGCGCGGCCGCAGTATAACCGGCAGTAACAGCAGCAAAAAGGAGCGCTGTCATGGGAAGTAAAAATTTTGCGATCATAGTTAGTCCAGTTGAAAGAGCCGGAGTTTCCGTGGGCAAGCCTCGATACGATCGTATATCGCCCCATTATCGAAGTTCAACGCGCTGGCATCCGGACATTATGTTCCGATAGCGAATAAGGCTGATGCAGTCAAGAGGGAAAGAGGCAATGCTTCATGGATTTCTTCCGGATGATTCGGCGATAAAAGTCTCTAAATCCATAGCCTTATTTTACCGGGCAAGAAAGGTGGAAATCCACATGCAAACCAAGCCAGCAATAAAAATTTGCCAATGCCCCAAACACCCCTTACAGGGCTTGGCTCATTGGCATGGTTGTCTGTCTGACATCTTCACGAACCTTTGCAAGTATAGAAAACAGGATTGCAAAGAAAATTACTATAATAGCTATAGAAACGAAATATCTAATTGAGGTAAATAATAAAAGAGAATTGACAATTCCTCTTTCTGATTTCAATCAATTTGTCTGGCAGGGTGTCTCAATTATAGGGTGCGCGATCTATACAGTCAATGCACAAACTGGCATTAAACTTGGACTTTTTGACACGGGGACACAATGCTGAAGGTGGATGTCTCATGAAATACTTCTCGCGATACCTTCCGCTCACGGAAGAATCCCGGCAGCAGAGCCTATACATTCTGGCAGGCGGCCATGGTGTGATTTCGCCGCACACCTCCTACCCGCCGACCAACCATCCCACCGATCATCTGTTTAGCTGGGAACAGGGACGAATGCTTCAGGAGTATCAGATCGTCTATATCTCCCGTGGCGGCGGCATCTTCGAGTCCCGGTCTGCAGGGCGTCTTCGGATTGAAAAAGAGACGATTTTCGCTCTATTTCCCGGCGAATGGCACCGTTATAGTCCCGACAGGGAAACAGGCTGGGACGAGTACTGGGTGGCGTTTCAGGGCAAGATGGCCAGGACACTTATGGCAGAGTCATCGCTTTCACCGGCTGCGCCTTTGCTCAGCGGGCAGTCACGCGAGAGAATCCAGCACGAGTTCGTCCAGATTATGGAGGAAATGCGCCGGGAAGCGATAGGCTATCAGAGGATTGTCGGCGCGCGCACCATGCTCATTCTGGCAACCGCCACGGCATCTTCCCTTCGTCGGAGCTTTGAAGGAACTGACATCCTCTACGCTATTGAAAAAGGGAAATCACTGCTGGTGGATCACGTGGATCAGAACATCAATATGGAGGAAATGGCGGCCGGATTGGGCGTTGGCTATTCGCTGTTTCGCAAGGCCTTCCGCAAGTATATCGGCATGTCTCCAGCTCAGTATCATCTTGAGCTTCGCATCAACGAGGCCAGCAATCTACTGCGCACGACAACCTTGCCGATCGCAGCAATCGCGGTGCGCGTGGGCTTCGAATCGCCGGCGTACTTCTGCCGCATATTCAAACGAAAAACGGGACACGCTCCGAGCGAATACCGCGCCATGGTTCAAGGCTGAAAAATAGGGCGCAGTCTCCCCTCCCCAACCCCTCCCCGGAGGAGAGGGGTTGGGGAGGGGAGACTACGCTACTTCGTACTGAACGTGACGGCGAACTGGCTGCTGCCGGTGCCTGCTGCCATGAAGTTATTTGCTCCGCAGTCCGCCACGGCCGGCGATCCCCACTGGTTACAATCTTCAGCCAGAGCGACCGAGCCGCCGGATACCTGCGAGCCCCGGAACCACTTCACATGCCCATCGGCCATCATAAAGTTGGAGCCATCCGTATGGCGTCCCGTCTTCGAGTCAAATCCCGTAACCGGCTTGCCCACATATGGAGAGCAGTCAAGGCCTCCCAGGCAGCCTGTCACCATGTGTCCACCCTGACCAGGACCGTTGGCAAACGGATAGACGGCTCCATCGACAGGGGCGTTGGTGACAGCGGAAACGACGTTATTGTTGCCAACTTCTCCGGGCTGGTCGATCGGGCCATAGATGCCGGTAACTTCGCACAGAAGGACGGTCTTGGCCGGCGAGTTCAGAGATGCCAGCGCCTGTCCGGAATGCGGGTCAGTGGCGCTCCCTCCATCGATCCTCAGGAAATTGAGGTTTCCAGCATATGAGACCGGATATAAGGTGACACTGCCGTTCTTACCCTGTGGCGTTGGATCATCGGGGCAGTGGAAGACGCCTGTGCTCTTGACATAGGGATAGACGTTGCCGGCCCAGCCCTGTCCTAAAAAACCTCGCGATCCGGTCGGGTAGTTTTCGTCGTTGTCCTGCGTGTATTGCATAATGCCCAGGCTGATCTGCTTTAAGTTGGATGCACAGGCAGTCTGCCGAGCCTTTTCGCGGACTTTGGCGAATACAGGGAAGAGAATTGCAGCAAGAATCGCTATTATCGCTATAACAACGAGTAATTCAATAAGAGTGAATGCAATTCGATTTTTCATGATACCTCATTTCTAAATGCAACAAAGTTGCGTATATGATGTGTCAATTATAGGAGGCGCGCATCCATACCGTCAATGCACAAAGTGGCATTCTACTTGCACTTTTTGATACTGCGTTCTAATTAATTTTAATGCACTTTTCATTGAAAAATATAATCCCTGGCGCTATTCAAATGAGGTTCCGCTTCATGCAAAGGCAGAAGAGACCGCCAAACACATGCCCCGCACACACAAAATCGCCCTTCGTATCCGTGATACGAAGGGCAATTTTGAGTGAGGATTACGATTCCAGGCAGGGCTTACTTGACGCTGAAGGTGACGGCGAACCGGCTGCCGCCCGTTCCTTCTGCCATCGTGCCCACGGTCGTCGTACAGTCGGCAGGAGCGCCGCCGCCCTGGACACAGTCCTCGGCAATCGCGTTCGAGCCGCCCGATACGGACGAGCCGCGCAGCCACTTGACGTGACCGTCGCACATCATAAAGTCCGAGCCGTCCGTGTGAGGACCGGTCTTTGAGAGGAAGTTCGTTCCGCCGGGACCGTGGACATCGGCCGAGCAATCGAAGCCGCCCAAACAGCCGGTCGCCAACGAGCCGCCTAAATTGTAATTATTGAACGCATATACGGTGCCGTTCTTGTTCCCGTTTGTCGTTGGGGTAAGGACACCATTGCCGTTGTTTTCCGTCGGATCCTTCAGACGCGCAAACGCGCCATAAGCCTCGCACAGAAATACTGTCTTGGCGGGCGATGTCAGGGTCGAGAGCGCCTGCCCGGTATGAGGATCATTCGGATCATTCGTCGTGTCGGTGCGCAGGAAGTTGAAGTTGGCGGCATAGGACACATGGTACTCATCCGGGCCTTCCTGAGCCTTGTTGGGATCGTCCGGGCACTTGAATACCTGGGTGCTTTTCACATACGGATAGATAGGTCCGCCCCATCCCTGCCCAAGAGGCGCACCCTGGGCGCCAACAGGAAATCGCTCATCGTTGTCTTGCACATACTGGATGAGACCAAGGCCGATCTGCTTGAGGTTGGATGAGCAGGCGGTCTGGCGAGCCTTCTCGCGAACCTTCGCAAACACGGGGAAGAGGATTGCAGCAAGAATCGCTATAATAGCTATAACGACGAGCAATTCGATTAAAGTAAATCCACGCCGGATGGATTTGGAATTGGATGGCATTAAGTTCTCCTCCGTATCCTGATACTCAGGACCGGGCGCACACGCGCATATTTCGAATAAAAACCGCTTATGGAAATCCAAAAGAAATCCATAGCTATTATAAGGCTTGCGAGGAGCTTAGAACATGGCGATTATGGTCAAAAACTTGTCTGTTTTGGTATAAATTAGAAAGGGAACCGCAGATTACCCTAAAACAGAAGTATCATCTCTCGCGAAAAACCGTGTGAAATAAATTCTATCCTGCCCGGCGGCCTGCAAAGAGAGAGCATTTACTTCGGCGGCGAACGCAGCCTCATCAAACGTATCCCAGTGTACGAAGGCCCTTGGAATTGGAAGCAGCGCTGTGGCGAAGAGACCGTTCCACCTGGCCGCCTCAGTTGCCTCGTTCGACCAGAAGGCGGGCAAATTATCCCATTTCCTGGGGTAATTCCCACCGAACCACTTCATCCCCCTCATGTTCACAAAGGCCCTGCACATTAAGTCGAGATAGTAATAGAACGGTTCCGGCGGAGGCAGTCTTATATCTTTCAACTCTTGAGGTAGCCCTAATTCCTCGGCCACGCCGATGAAAGACATGATGCTGCGGCAGTGTTCTATAATGGGATCAGGAGTGCCATATCGCGCGAGTGTAGAGGGGAAATTCCACACCCAGGCATCCACTTCCGCCGGCTTCCAAAATCCTTCTGGATTATGGTGCCAGAGAATCTGCGGAGCATTATGAAGGGCATCGGCCATAAAGCCGATTAACAGCATTGCATAGGGATCGTCCCCTTTGCCGGCCTCTTCCGCCGCAATAAAGAAACGTCTGAAGATCGCCAGGTAGACTGCGATTTTGCCCAACGGCGCGGGCATCATATCACCATGCATCGGGTATCCGTCCTTCTTGAAAAGCAGCCGGTATAACAGATTTGCTTAACGGCTTCTGGAAGAGACGCCCATGGTAATCCCCAAATACTTTCTCTCCGCACTCGCTGAAGCCTTGACGCCTGTAATATTCGTGCAGGCGTGAGTTGTGCGCAATGCAGTCCAGCCGCAGAACGTCCCGGCCGTTCAGCCTGCACATCTCTTCCGCCCACCGCAGCACTTGCCTGCCTATTCCCCGGCCTGCAAACTTCGGACGCACCGCGAGAGAGTGGACATAACCGGCTTGAACGTCATCGGATACCCACATATCTTCATCGGACCAGAGCAGGCGCACTACGGCGGCCATACTGTCCTCATCTTCCAGAAACGCGCAGTAGAAATCGCCCAGCGAGATCCGCCATTCGATCCAGGGCAAATCCCACGGAACCTGCCACTGATCGATTCCTTGAGATCGCAGCCACTGGGTAGCTTCCAGAATTACCTGAAGAATATTCTCACTCTGCGAAGAATCAGCCTGCACGATCTTTAATTTAAGCGTCTCTTTGTCCATGTGATCTAAAGATGCGGAGCGCTAAACCGATAGTCGCCGGATTGCACTTCGTACACTGCTGCACCGTCTTCCATTCGCAGGAAGTGAACTCCCCTGACATTCGCAATCGGCTGTCCGCTTTCGAAGACCTGCCCGGCAGAAGCCGCGGGAATGTAAACCGTCGCCTTTGAGTTCGTGGGAACCTTCAGCGAGAGGGTAAACCGGCGGGCTGCCACATGCCAGTCGATTGCGATTGGTCCGCGCGCCGAGTCGTATGACGCCTTGCACCACGACACTTCGGGGGTCGGGCGCGGGCGGATTGTAAATCCGGCATATCCGGGGCGCTCCGGATCGGGATTCAGGCCGGCCACATTTCTCCAGAGCCACTCGCCGCAGGCGCTGTGTGTCCAGTGGTTCAGCGACAGACCAGTTTTGTCGGCGTCAAAAGATTCCCAGAATGTGGTCCCGGCCTCCACCATGTGCCCCCATGACGGCGCTGTTCGCAGGTTCATCAATTGCGATGCGATATCGTTGTGGCCGTTATCGGAGAGGGCCAGCAGAAGTTCGATGCTGCTCCAGAACCCGGAAGCAGGATGTCCGCCATCGCGCTTGATCGCTTCAATAAGGCGCTGCACAGCTTTGCCCCGAAGCGGTTCGTCCAGCAGGCCGAACCTCAACGCAAGAGCATAACTCCCCTGCGCATCATCGCCAACGGCCGATGTGCCATAAATCGCGCGCACGATTTCCAGCGACCCGGCAGTGTCGTTCAAATCGATATGGCTATCTTCGGGATATTCCCGCGTTTCCTCTTTCCCTCCGATTTTGACCGTCAGCAGCAGCCGCTTCACCACGTTCGGCGCAGGATCGCCGCCCATCGAACCATTGTTGACAGTCAGCGCAAGGCCATGATCGGTTCGCATCCCCCGCAGCAGATCGGTGACGTCATGTTCGCCGGCGGCTCTCGGCTCAGCGATAACTCCCTCGCTCGTGACATACTTCGCCGCGAACGCGTGACGGATCGATTGGAAGAGCGCTCTATAATGGGCTGCCTCTTCCCTGTGTCCCAGGATCGCGGCCATGCGCGCCACCTGATCAGCGGAATGCGCAAAGAACGCCGTGGAGCCGATCTCTTTCGGAGTCGCGCGGCCTGCGCTCAGCCAGTCGCCCCAGTCCATGCCACGCGCATTCACCCAGATGAAATCGGGATTGTGCTGATAAATGTAATCCACCCAGCGCCGGGCGTCTTCGTAATGGTTTTCCAGGATCTTGCGATTGCCCGTATTGACGTAAACATCCCACGGCAGCGAAACGCCGGCGTCCGCCCAGCCCGGCGAGCCCACGCAGATCTCCGTTCCGGCAAGGTGAGCATGAGGGCTGATGTCGGTAAAACGTCCGTCCGCCTTCTGGTCATCCTGAATGTCCGCTGCATATTTCTCGAAAAATGCGGCGGCGTCAAAATTGAACATCACCGTCTGCACACAGGGACGAATATCGCCGTTCCATGCCAGGCGTTCACTCCGGCCGGCGCATCCATTGGGGACGTCGAACATCAGGTTTTTCTGTGTCCACCGGGAAGCGTTCATCTCGCGGTTGAACAGATCATTGGAACACGCGAACTGTCCGGTTTCCCTGTTCTCCGTATGGATGTTGACCACAGTGATTGTGTCCTGTTGCGGTTTGCCTGGAAGCCCGCTGATTTCCACATAGCGAAAACCGTGGTACGTGAAGTGAGGCTCCAGAACACGTGGCCCCTTGCCGTCAAGGATATAGTCGTCCCGCTGCGGGGCTCCCCAGAGATTGCCGGTATCCAATTCCCCGTCGGCCTTGCTCATCTCCGAGTGCCTCACGGTAACCTGGGCGCCTGCAGGACCATCAACCTTGAGGCGGACCCAGCCGGTGATCTCCTGCCCCATGTCATAGACCCAGACACCCGGACGCACCTCCTTGCGGCTGACCGGTGTAATGTCCCGGATTTCCTTGACGGGTGGCGTTCGCTGCCACATCAGGGCTTCCGGCCCTCGCGGCTGTGTCCAGGCAATCTGCCATCCATCAGTCCGGAAGCCGGGTTTGTCCCAGCCCGGCAGTTCCTTCCTGAAGTCGCTTGCCTCTCCATCCAGGATGTCCGACCAGCGAACGGGGCCATCCAGCGTGGTGCGCCAGTCGCCATCGGTGGCGATCGTCACATGCCGGCCGTCCGCGAGATCGATCTCCAGTTGGGCAAACAGCTGCGGGAAGAAGCCGAAGATGTAGATATTGTCATTGAGGTTCATGTGCCCCGCATACCAGCCGTATCCGAGCAATGTCCCAATGGCATTTGGCCCTTTGTGCAGCAGAGATGTGACATCGTGAGTCTGATAGCTGATGCGCCTGGCATAGTCGGTAAAGCCCGGCGCGAGCAGGTCATCGCCCACTTTGTGGCCGTTGATGCGAGCCTCATAGAAGCCCCGCGCCGTGCTGTAGAGTGTCGCGCGGGTCACCGGCGCATCCAGCGAAAAGTCGCGGCGCAGCATGGGAGTCCGGGAAGGCGAAAACGCCCCCGGCATATGAGGGTCCAGAGCGGCGGGAAAGGAACTGAAGCCGACATCGGCATGCCCGGTGACCAGATATCGCTTCGACCACTGCTCCGCCTCGATCGAGTCGGACGCCGTTACATGCGCTCCGGCCGCCACATTATCGTTGCCGGAAAACACGGCGAACTGCCCCAGGAAGATGCCGTAGTCATGCGCGTCCCACGTTCCCAGCCGCGTGACGCTTACCCGAACATACCTTGCGGTCACCGGCGCAAAGTCGAACCGGCAGTTGTTGCCGCGCGGCTGCGGAAAGTCCGATCGCGTCTGATCCACCAGGATGCGCGCATTGTGGAAGTCGGCCGTATCCGACTCTTCAATGCGGAAACGCCGTGGGAATTGGACCGTTAGAATATCCCAGCTCATACCTGCCGGGCGCGCCGGCATCAGGTCGACGGCATTGATGCGATGCGGAGCGCCAAGATCCAGGGCGATCCACTTCGGCGCATTCGGGTCGGAGGAGAGTTCGCTGCGATAACATCGTATGGGAGTACGGGGGCGGTTGGCGGGATCGGCAAGGATTGGAGAGGTGATCCACTTCGCCTCCCAGTCGGAGGGATGCAGCAGCCCCATGCTCCAATGCGCCGATTTGCTCCATGGACCGGCCTGGCCACCGGCATTCCAAGCCCGCACCTTCCAGAAACAGCGCCCTCTCGATATCAACGGCTTGCCGACATAAACTGCCGTGGTGTGGTCATTTGCCACCCTGCCACTGTCCCAGAGATCACCGCGATCCTTCGCCAGGATTTCTTTGGAACTGCCCACAAGAACCTGCCAGGCAGTTTGATGATCGCCTCGGTCAGGCGATTTGACGATCCAGGTCAATTGCGGCTGCAAGGTATCGACGCCCAATGGGTTCTCTCGATACTCGCAGCGCAGCCGTTCAACGTTAGCCGTAGCCATAGGCATGTTTCCAAAGGATGGGTGGGAGGCCGCCAGGAGCCCCCAGAGAACAATCGCGACCGTGTAAATCCATGATGTCATGAGAGATGATCCGCACCCGATTCTAAATGCACATGCCTGCCTGCCGTGATTTCTGCATCGTATTAGCTTCAACGAATTCAGCTTTCGGAGGCTCCCCTCCCCAACCCCTCTCCTCCGGGGAGGGGTTGGGGAGGGGAGCCTCCGAGCTTATGCCCCATGCTTCAGAGATTGGAATGATCAGCCACTATAGCAAAGCGGCTTACCCCACTCTTCCCTCCGGAGCGAGCAAACTCAATATCTCCTTTGGAGTTCGTCTTGAGCTTAGATACCGCCTTACCGTCGACGATGAGCTGATACTGGGTCATCGGCTTCAACCCTGAAATCACACGGCGCACTGTAAGCGGCTTGCCGGGAGCGCTCTCGCTCCACCGGAAAGCCCCTCCGTCTTCGCCCGGCCATGCCGCAATGTCGATATCCAGCTTCGCTGCAGAAGGCCGCGTTATGCTGAGCGTCTCATGGCTGCTTGTACCGGCAAAACATGCCAATCGATTGCCCGCAGAGCTAACCGCAAATGCCCCGGTGGATCGGACCGTAAAGCCATTCAGCGTAACCGCTGATTTTTTTGCGCCAAGGTCGATATCGTACCATTGATTTCTCAATTGATAGCGCAAATTTGTGCCGGCAAGATCGGGAGTAAGATGTGGATCCAGGATCAGACGGTTCCATTGCGGCTGAATGCCGTAAATGTCACGATAGAGGCCTGCAATGGTCATGCTGTTTCCGGCCAGGATATCCTCCCCTGCCCCATTCTGAGATGCGCGCAGGTAACGCTGAAAGGCGAGGCCGTCCTTTTGATATCGATCGAGAACCGCATGGACGTACTTCACAGCGATTGCGGGGTTGTAAGCGGCGTAGGCGCGCACGCCCAGTTCTCCCCATGACAGGAAGATGTCGCCATTCTCGTACTCCGGGAATGGCTGCATACCAAGGGTTTCATCCTTCTCATACGAGGTAAAGCAAAGGGGCCAGTGAAAGAGCCCCTCCTTCTGCATACGGCCTTCTATACTGCCGAGAATGCTATTGCGCTGTTCGGCACTGCAAATGCCGAACGCAACGGCGCAAAAGTTGACGGGAGTTACGAGATTACTACCGTGGGCAGAGCCGTCCTTTTCCAGCCAGTAGACGAAATAGCCTTTATCCGGATCCCAGAAACCACCTTGCGAAACAGGACGGACGAAAGCGTTTCTCAGCTTTAACGCCGCCTCCCGGTAACGCGCTGCATGCTGTTTGTCGCCCAGTATTTCCTCGCGGTCAGCCCATAGGGTAAGCGCATGATACATCTCTGAATTGACTAGCGCGTTCTTGCCGGATGCGAAGACGATGTCGATCCAGTCGCTGGATTTTCGCTGCGTACGCGAATCCGTCATCACAGTCATCAGCCCGCTGCCGTCGGTATCCCGGGCGAGCATCCAGTCGAGAGCGCGTTCGCAGGAATCCTTGTGCCCCTTCAGCCATCCCAGATCGCCGTTAAGATCGAAGGTCTCCGATACATCGATCGGATAGTCAGGCTGGGCATCCACGAGATACCCCCACCCGCAGTCGTAATAGCCGGTTTTGGCATTATAGGTGTCGGGCACCATGTTGTCCATACCGTTCTCATAAACCCACCGCGCCATGACACGGCCGTCCGGCTTGACAGCGTTATCTCGCCAGTCGTCCAGGGAGCCGGCAAGGCTGGCGGTGTATTGCGGGTCGTCGACAGCGGCGGCCAGCGCCCCATAGAACGGCTCATGCAGGCAGACGAAACCGGTAACCCAGCCATTGCCGCTCACGATATTCCGGTCGATTACTCCATACCGGCCGATCGTGTTTAGCAGCTGGGTCGCGGCCGCGCCGTCGATGCCCTTCATCTCGCCCCGGCCATACTCTGCGGCGTAATCGACAGCCTGGAGCTTCATATCCACCACCATGGCATCCGGCTGAACCATGATGGGCGCCCACAGATCGGCCCCGGATCCCAGGAAGCGCCGCAAACCGTGTTTGGTCTCTATCTGCCGGGAAGCGGCCGACTGGACATAAGAGAAGATGCCCGACGGCTGACGCGTAAATCTGGAGGCGACATGGAATCCGGCAGAGGGCGACGTGGTAACGCGCAGGGCATCGCGCTGTCCCGGCATCCAGAAGGTGACGGCATTCGCATGCGCCCCATATGAAGAGTAATTGCCGAGCAGATGGCCCCACGCGACACCGCCTGTGTTGAGAATGCCGCCCGTCCAGGTATCCATGTCGGCAAAGTCCCATCCTGGCAGCATCGTGTCTTCGACTTGCGCGCCGGACGGATAACTGCGACGGATGCGCCAGTCGATGCCGCCGGCCTTGACCGTAAACCGCCACTCCTCCCGCACTGAAACGCCGCCCTCGGCAAAGGCGATCCCGTCAACATCCACCACATTCCCTGCTACGTGGACATGCGGAGCGGCGATGCCGGAGCGCGTTGTGGACCACTGGCCACCCACCAGAATGCCGGAGGCTACCCCGGTAGCCGGGGCGACCGTCTCTCGGCCATCCACCATGACGTGATCGAGAAAACAGCAGTCGTGATAGTTCAGCCGGATCTTCAGATTCCCATGAGCGTCGGCCATGGTCACGGTCTGCGCTGCGGCATCCTGTTCGACACTCCCCCCGCCCGCAGTCGTAATCGGCTGCGCATGCAATGCTCCGGCAGCAAGAACAAAGATAAGCGCCGGTGACAGCAGTAAGTTAAGGTTCATGAGATATTGCTTTCCTGGAGCGAAGGCGAATTTCGGATGTTGATCAGGCATGGCGAATTGGAGATGCGATTGACATCTCTCAGCTCCCCAGACTTGTATTATAAGAGGTTATTAACTGCCAAACCATGGCTAAATTGGAGACATACTTGTTTATAATGGTAGCAGGTAGAATAAAGCATGCCGCACAATCTCATCCAGTCGAAGCTTCTCTATTTCAATGATATTCCCACGCAACTGGGGCAGGTCACGGGCCTCGGGACGATCAAGGACGGGACAGGAACGGAGCGAGGCGTGTTGCGTGTCTACGGCACGTATGCGATCGCGTATTTTGTAGAGGGTAGTGGCGATTATTACGATGCAAACGGCTATCGGCATAAAATCGTTCCAGGCGATCTCGTGCTGGTTACCCCAGAACTCCCGCACCGGTACACTACCAAGCCGGGGAAATACTGGAGCGAATGGTTTCTCATTTTCGACGGACCAGTTTTCGACCTGTGCCGAACGCAGGGCATATTAAACCCCGCGCGGCCGGTACTCCACCTGGAGCCGATCGAATATTGGCTGGAGCGATTGAGGTCGGTGGTGATATCGCCCGCGTCGCAGTCGCCCGTAGAGAAGGCCGCAGAAGTAGGCCGCCTGCTGGCTTTGCTGATGGAGATCTTTGGAGACAACACTGCGCCTGCGGAACGTGTGATGGCGCCCTGGCTGGCTGCGGCGAAAGCAACGCTCGATGCCAACCTGGAAATCGAAATCGACATCAAAACCATGGCGCACGACCTGGAAGTCTCTTACGAAACGTTCCGGAAAGCTTTCCAAAAACAGTTCGGCGTATCTCCCACCCTCTATCGCACACAAAGACGGATAGCCGTCGCATGCCGATTATTGAGGCTTACGACAATGACGCATCAACGGATCGCGACACATCTGGGCTTCGCGGATGAATTTCACTTTTCCAAACGATTCAAGCAGATCGTAGGCACAGGGCCGCGCGAATATCGCAGGCAGACCGGCGAAGCGGAAACAGAGGAAGACAACGACCTGTCCTCCACCAGCGGCGATTGACGAAAACTTGCCGTTCCCGGGAAAATCCTAGATCGCCCGGCAGCTCTCCCTGATCAACAGTGTGGTCGGACACTCAAAGCGCTCAATATCAATCGAGTTGGATTGAAATCGTCTCAGAAGGTGCTTTGCGGCCTCCGCGCCGATTTCCTCGAATGGCTGAGCCGTCGTCGTCAGTCCGATTCCGCCCGGCAGCTTCGTTATGATATTGTCGCATCCGATGATCGACATGTCGCAAGGAACTCTCAGATCGAACCTCGCAAGGTACTCCGCTGCATAGACCGCCTCAAAATCATTTACACACACAAGAGCAGTAGGCCTCTGGTCCGGCGGCAGTCCGAGTATAGAGTCCATGGCGGGCCATACATTTCCACCGAGTGATGGAACCGCAAGGACCATCTCGTAATAATCGAAATGGAAGCTCTCTCTCAATGCCGACAGATAACCCTGCAGACGATCCTGTACGGAGTTGATTGGCTCGCTCCGTGTTACATGTGCGATCCGGCGATGTCCAAGGTCGATCAAATATTTGGTCGCATTGTACATAGCCTGATGATTGGCAATGCCCACGAAGTCCGCTTCAACACCCGGAAGCTCCCGATCGATGAGAACCAGGGGCACCCTTCGAGCAACCTTACGTATGAGCGCCTGATTTGTGCGATAACTGTAGCAATACAACACTATACCGCCGAACCCTTGATCCAGAGCATATTGCAAATACGTGGCTTCGTGGTCGATATTTTCGTCTTCTGCCCCGGGCGCCGCGAAGAGATCCAGGAAAACGGTGTGATATCCGGCCTGCCCTAGCGCATGGTTCATACCCCAAAAAATCCTCTGCTGCCCGGTCTCAATCTCTTCCTGTGGCGAACCGCGCCACATCATAAGCGCTACAAAGCGCGAATACGGCAGTCTGGGATTCAAGTCATGGTATTCGGAATGAGCGTTCTGAGCATCAGGCGTTCTTACTGTCGCCCTGCAGTGAGGCTCACGACGAACGAGACCATCACGCTCCAGCAGCTTGATCGCCGACCGCACCGCTCTCCGATGAACCTTTAATTCCTCGCAGATCTCGCGCTCCGACGGTATGCGGCCGCCAGCTTCGTATATGCCGGTTTCGATTCGTTCACGCAGAAGGACTTCGATATCATGCAGTGGATTCATAATCGTCTCGATGTTGGAGATAAATTTCAAAATCTATGCGCACGATTTTTTATTCAGTATAGATTGGCGCATATTGCTAGTAAACCCTTAATAGCAATCCAAAAGCAATCCGAATTTATTATACGACGGCATTTGGATGTGCGCAATAGCGAATTTGGACCAAAGTTTGTCGATTCTGGTGGAGAATAGTTAATTCCAGGCAGGAGGAGCGTGAATATCACGGGGAAGTAGCCAGTAACACTGCGTGCGATAAAAACAACCTGATTTCTGGATGGCATTGAGGACAGCAATTTTTATTGCAGCCAGGCAAATTGGTTTCAGCTCTGTCTCAGAGAGCCGTCACTCTGTCATACGATTCTGACGGCTGATGGCATGGCTGCGGCCTATCTGCATCATCGTATTGTAGATATGCCGATTCGGCCGGTACTTTGCCTTGCCCCAACGGTCCTTTAAAACGGAAGCATCGCCGGTCATCAACATGGAGAGCGCCCCGATGACAGCCGGGCTGCGGCACATCCCCATCTTGCAGTGACAGGCGATAACGGATACATCATGCGCATGCTCCTGAACAAAATCCAGGATCTCGGCAGCGTCATCACGACTGAAAAGCGTCTGCCCACTCGCCGGATGATCGATGTCATCAAAACGCATACGCAGTATCCCACGGCAGTTCGCCGGCTCGTCAAGGTCGATTTCCGGCAAATCGGGATCCTGAATAGAGATCAAGATGTAGCTCGCCGTAAATACACGAACGCCGGCCTGGCTTTGCGAAAGCGCCTGATACTTCCATCCGGTTTTCCGCGCATCGATTGATTCCATATGCTCGGAAATTATAGCCCGAATCTAACAGATTCGACTGCGGGCGCTGTAAGCGCCCGCAGCATAACCGATGCCGGTCTTCGGATCATTGATATTTTTTCTGCGCCTGTGTGAACCCGTCGACCATTGCCGGCTCGGGTGTATTGCAGTTCAAGTCGTATGTCGCTCCGCAAGCAGAACCGGCTCCGCCGAACGGAGATCCATTTGCGCTCGATCCAAGAGATCCCCACATATTGTATGGGGTGGCCGTGTTAACCGGCCTCATGGCTTTGGCATGACCATCGCAGAATACGAAGTTCTCAATACCATTGTGGCCTGCGAAGTCGAACGTCCCCATGTCAGTCGGCGAGATCTCAGGCCACATAAAGTCCGGGCTTGGAATGAACTCGGCAGTAGCCTCGCAGATCATGATCTTGTTTGCCGGCTCCTGAACGGTCGCCATTGTGCCGGTCTGGCTGCTCCACCATCCGTTCGGCTGGCTGACACGCGTATTCATGGCATACGATTCATGGATAAACGGCGCAAAGGTTGTCTTGTTAGGACAGACTGGGCCTGTATCCGGGTTGGAAGGACAGATATAGACCTTGTCGCTCTTCACGTATGGATAAATAGCCTGCGACCACCAGTAGTCAGTCTCAAACCCATTGCCCCCGAAGGTCGCGGCACTGTCCCAAACACGAAGTTGAGGATACATTTCGTCGTTATCCTGAACATACTGCATAATCCCAAGGCCAATCTGTTTCTCATTGCTCAAACATGCTGTCTGGCGAGCCTTCTCACGGACCTTAGCAAATACAGGGAACAAGATTGCAGCGAGAATTGCTATTATAGCTATAACAACTAGTAATTCAATAAGAGTAAAGCCTCTTGATTGACGATGAGTAAGTTTCATTAAATTGAGTCCTTTCTTCTTTGTACCAGACATAGTTCCTGATAAGGATATTGCTCAGGCTACTGATTAGCGGGCGCGGCCCCGGGAGCCACTGATGGATTCTGTGGGCCATGGTATGAACTCGGCATCTTAAGATCACTGTTGGGAGCCTGCGGACGCAGTGTGTGTACTCCATATAAAACAATTGCTACGAGGGCAATGACAACGGTAACCCCTGCCGCCCACAGCGGCACAGCGGTCCGTTGTTGCGTGTTCATCATAATTGACCTTCCTTTTCACTCATCGAGCTTGCCTGATATTCAGGCGTTTTGATTGCCTCCTTAGGTTTGAAGTGCAGACGCAGGATCAGATCCTGCTCGTAATTGCCGTAACCACGGCCGAATAGATTGAAGCCGCCGCGATGAACGGCATCGGGCTTGATGCCGATTCTCACCGTTACCGGTGTCCGCGTGACGATCATCGAATCTTTGATCGTCACGCCGGAGACGCTATGGCCGTCGACAAACGATCCTGCAGCGTCCACAGACCAGACTTTCAGAAGCCCGTACTGCGAATTATGGTCGGACCACGAACTCGGATTGAGCCGCCCTCGCTTGCCTCCGAAGTCTCCCGGTGAAGTCCATGTGCCGATCTCGACGCCGTTCATCCAAACGGTAATGTCCGATGGGTAGTCGTTATTGAAGTCCGGGCACTCCGAACAGATTTCCATCGACACTTCAGCACGAACGATTTCCATGGATGTCGGAATACTGTTTGCAAAGACATACTCCACAAAGCCGTCTGCCATCCAGAGAAGCTGCGCCTGAGCTCGCTCCGGCAGTAGAAATGACTGCGGCTCATCCATAAAGCCGATTTCCTTGGTTGGCCCCATCAGCCCGCAGCACGGTGTCGCATAGGCAAGTGTGTAGAGACCGATGGGCATCTCCATCTCCTCGCACTGGCTGTCTACCTGCTGCTTCGGCTCAAGCGAGAACACAAGACGGTCATATCTGAGTTTGCACCGCTTTTGCGTTCCCTGCTCACCCGACATGTACTCACTGACAACCAGACCTGCCCCCTCAAGCAGCTGCACATGCTTGGAAACAGTCGGATGGGCGATCCCCAGAGCCTGACCGAGCTCGTTGATGTTCATCTCTCTGTCGGCCAGAAATCCAAGGATCTTTAACCGTGTGCCGGATCCAAGGGCTTTAAAAATCTCCTCACTCTCGAAGCCGATCTGTTCCAAAATACGCGTACTCATGTATCCATTGTAGCTGATTACGCGGAAAACTAACCGTCGCGACTTGACTAATAATATAGCATAGTGTGAACACAAATGCAAGAGGGATGAACGATTTTGATTTTAACCAACTTCGCAATCGATAAAATCGAACACCCTTTCAATCTAAAACAAAAAAACCGCAGCATTCAAGATTCCATTGCAAGAAATCTTGGATGCTGCAGGTTTTAGAGGGTTTATTAACGTTTAAAGCTTACTTGGTGGCATTTGATTTGCCCCCCTTCTATTTTGGGCCATACGCCGCCACCTCGGCAGCACTGCAAACGCCACCGTGCGCTTCGACCGCCTCAAGACGAATATAGCGTGTCTGCGCCAGAGGGAGATCTACCGCCTTGACGGAAGCATCATCCTCCCAGGCTCCGGAAGCAATCGGCGCGCCGAAGGTTTTTCCATCCAGGCTCGTGTAAACATTGTATTTCGTGATCGTGCCGTTACTATTACCGTCCTGACGCGGCAAATAACGCAGACGGTTGACAGTATGCGCTGCGCCCAGGTCCAGGGTGATCCATTGCGGCAGCGGCGCTTGCGACGGCGTGAATTGGGTGTGCCAGAAAGTCGACGGATCGGCATCTGCTGCCCGTAAAGGTTCATACGCCGGCTCGAAACCGCTTGCCGTCGCCACAGACCCGAAAGCCACGGACGAACTCGGCAGGGGCAGCACTTGCAAGTTGGCAAACTCGGCGGGCCGCCATCCCCCCACTTGATATCCGACCATGCCGCTTGCCACTCGATTGTTCACAATGTCTTTTGCAACAACAATTCCGTCAATGCTCGCGGTGATGTGGGAATCTTGGAACTTTAGCGCCAGATTGTGCCATTCGCCGCCGCGGCTTACCGTGGCGCCGCTTGCCAGCGTTTCCGAGACTTTGTTGTCGCGGTCGCCTATGTACATCAGCGACCAGACGCCATCGTTCCCCAGCCGCAGATGATAGGCAGCAAAACTGCCCTGATCCCGGCTCGTGGCGCGCCCCAGCAGGTCAACCCACCCTGATCCTTCGAGCAGCATATCGCTGGAGACGGAATAATTCTCCCACTGCGGACTGCCGACCACGGTGAATGGCGTACCTGCTGCGATCCAGAAGACCGGCGCGCCCACAGCGGTCTGGCGCAGGCATACTCCTCGGCGGCCACCTTGCGCGGGCGCGATCTCAAAACAGCCCTGCATGTCGCTGAGCAGCCGGGGGGTCGCCCCGGCGTGGTATGTGGCGAACGTGTCGTGATAAGGCAGCGTGAATTTGCGCGACGGCGGGATCGGACGCTTGGCTTGCCCTTTCGCCTGATTGGCCGTGGTCGTCAGGCTGTATATGCAATGCGGTTGGAGTGTGAGCGTGAACTGACCGTCATGCGGCTGCGCGTCGCCTTGCTTCACGAACCACTCGCTTGAATTCCGCGACGACAAATCGGTCTTCCAGATATGCAACTGTTCTTGAGGCAGCCCTCCCCGAATCTGGAAAGTCACGTTTTGTGGCTGCTTCGCGTTGGTCGTTTCGATGACGACACTGTAATCTTTGCCTGAAGGCGATTTGAGGGCGATGTAGCTGCCTTGATCCGGCTGAGCATCGAAAAAGCCGCAGGAGTTGTCGAGATACTGCCACCCCAATTGTACGAATTGAGATGTGTGGGCAAATGTCCAGGTGCTCTGCCCAACATCGTAGTGGCCCGACCACGGCTGATCGGCCCGCATCAGTCCGTCACCAGTAAAGGGAAGGCCAGGCAAGGTCGACCAGACCGTGGACCAGTTGGTGTTGCTGACGATCCGGTCGTTAATATAGCCCCAGTTGAGCTGCCGCGCCAGGTTCGGCGCGCCGCTGTCATAGGGCTGCGACCCCATCTCGCTGTTCCAAATCGGCTTGCCGGACTCGACGAGGACTTTCCAATTAGGGGCTTCCAGGTTCTTAGGGGTGGTGTCTACATAGTGGCCACCGATGACGTTCACGGCCTGGGTGAAGGCGGGGTCCTGCTGCATCGTCTTGGCGATGTCCCAGTTGAAACTGTCGTCGGCAACGATCTTGGTAGATTGGAAGCCGGCTTCATCCAACGCCTTCCGAAATTTTACGTACCAGGCGGCGTTGTGCCCACGCTCGTTCCAACCGCCGACGTAATCGATCGTCAAGCCGTAATCGGACTTCGCGTGGCGTATAAAGTTCAAAATGTAGGTGATGTTGTTATCCGTCCAGACATCGTGTCCGGTTGGGTTGACCCAGTTGGGAACACCCCACTCCAACGCATAGAGTTTGATGGATGGATTGCGCTTCTTGGCTTCCTTCATCAGCCACCACTCATAGCCGCGGCGGTAGTTCTGGTCGGTAGCCGTATGCATATGGCTAGGCTCGCAGCCATCGGTGGAGTTGACGTCCCCGCCGATTTCGACCTTGCAGATTTGCAGCGAAGCGCCGTAGTTGGGCTTGAACAGGTAATCCAGGATCTCGTCTCGCTGCGCTTTCGGGTAATCAATGAGCAGCCGCGAGCTTGCGCCGGCGCTGAGTCCGCCCAGGCCGTCGTAAGTTCGGCCCGGCGACGCCCCATCAATGACGATCGGAGCCGTATCTGCTATGGCGGCGTGGACATTAGGGCCTAAAACGAGGGAACCCAATAGAGTGAAGCTGAAGAGTTGTCTTAGTGTACGCTGACTGTTTGATTTTATCATGGTGTGTAGTTCTAGTTAGTTGTGAGCGATTTAGTGCTCGCAGGCTCCCCTCCCTAAATCCCTCCAGTCGGGTACCGAAGGCACACCCTGTGGCGACTGCCCCCGAGGGAGAGGGACTTTCAGAATTAGGAAATGCTTTCGAAAACGTCTCCTAAATATGAGCCCATCTCCTCCGGGGAGGGGTTGGGGAGGGGAGCCGACGAGTATTTATCCGTTTCCGATCAATTCCCGCTCAATCTGCTCCAGCGACTTATCGCGAGTTTCGGGCAGTTGCCGGAGGATGAGGAGAAAACCGGCCACGCAGATCGCCGCGTATAGCCAGAATGTCCCCGCCGGGCCAAGCCTGGCGTTCAGCAGCGGGAAGCTAAAGGTCAGAACGAAACTGGCCGCCCATAGGGCGGTAACAGCGACGGACATCGCTGCGCCGCGAATTCGATTGGGAAATATTTCCGAAATGACCACCCAGGTCACCGGCGCAAGCGACATCGAGTAGCAGGCGATAGCCGCCAGCACGAGCAGCAATAGCGGCGCCCCTTTGATGCCCGCGTAGTAGCAACCTCCAAGGAGCGTGTAGATGATCGCCAGGCCACCCGCTCCCAATAACATTAGAGGCCGCCGTCCACGACGGTCTACGGCTCCAAGCGCGACGAAGGTGAATGCCAGATTCACCGATCCGGTCCAGGCGATATTTTTGAGCACGGAGGAAATATCGTATCCGGCGCTTCGGAATATGTCTTCGGCATAATTGAAGATCACATTGATACCGCACCATTGCTGGAAGACCGCCAGAGCAATACCAAGAAATAGAACTCGGGACAGACGAGGATCCAGCAAATCAACGATTGTCGAAGACCGGACTTGCCGGCTCTCCTCGGCGGTCAGCGTGGAGCGGATCTCCTGCGCCTGAATATCCGCGTAGTCATCTCCTGCAATGCGGGTCAGGATTGCGTGCGCCTGAGCGTCTCTTCCATTCTTGATGAGCCAGCGCGGGCTTTCGGGGATCAGAAACACACCCGCGAAGAATAGCAGGGAAGGTACCGCCGTCAACGCAAACATCCAGCGCCACGCATCCTGCCCATACCACGACATTCGAATAAAATCCTCGGTCGCCCCGGCCGGAACATGACGCACGAGCGCCCAATTGATCACCTGAGCAAGCAAAATGCCGACGACAATGGTGAGCTGATTGAGCGAGACGAGCTGGCCGCGCCGGGAGGCGGGCGCAATTTCGGCAATATACATCGGTGAAAGACTGGAGGCAAGTCCGATCGCGACACCGCCGAGAACGCGCCAGGAAACGAACGCGGTAAAGCTTGGCGCCAACGCGTTGCCGAGCGATGTGATCGCGAACAGGAACGCGGAGAAGAGAAGCGGCCGCCGGCGCCCGAAACGATCACTGAGAGTGGCGGCGGCAAGCGCTCCGAATAGACAGCCGATCAGCGCGCAGCTGTTGGCCCAGCCTTCCTCTGTCGAGTTCTTGACGATATGAAAGAATGGCTCAAAGAAGGGCTTCGCACCGCCGATGACGACCCAATCGTAACCAAAGAGCAGGCCGCCAAGGGCGGCAATGATCGAAATCAGCCAGACGTAACCGCCTATAGCTGCCTGTGGCTCCGCCGTTGTTGCTTTGGGCGTGGTGGCCGCAAGGTTCATAAATTGTGACTTTCTTGAAATGCTCGTGCAAAAGGTCAGCGGCTCAATCGCAGTCGCAGGGCACTGCCCGAATTTGAGCCGCTAAACTTGAAGAGGAATAGGAAACGCCGGAATGTTCCGGCGCTTCCAGCCGCATTGCCGCAGCGGATATTATGTCGGACTCATCGTCAGCGTCGCCCGTTGCGTCCGAGCGGAGTCAATGTACATCGAGTCGGTTCCCGCCGCATACCCTGAGCCTGGCTGGTCCTGATAATCCGTTGATTCAGGGGCGATCCAGCCGGAAGAGACGGTGGCGGGCAGGAGGTACTTGACATGGCCGTCGGCGCAAATATAGTTGGCTCCGTTAGTGTGGGCCGGCGTGCCGCCGAGATTGCGACCGCCAATTGGCCCAGTCGCGTACGCGGGACCGCCGCCGCCCCACCTGCCGGCATTATCATGTCCTCCGTCAGAGGCGCTTGACTCCCAGCCGCCAACCGGTCTCGTCGTGTAGTTGAGTGTTCCCTCGTCGATCTGAGTGACGACTACGATCGAGCCAATCGCCTCTAGAAGCAGATCGGTGCTCGCCGGGGCGTTGAACTCCGACAACGTCAGCGATACGTTTCCGTTAGGCCCAGCCTTCTGAAGCGCGAAGTTTATCGAGTAAGAAACGGGAACCGCTGCCACGCCATTTGCGGTGACGCCTTGTGTCGGGTCATCCGGGCACTTGTAAACCCCGGCGCTCTTGACGTATGGATAGATCTCACCTGCCCAGCCATACGGGCCGTTGAAGTGCTGAGGCGGCAGGGTTTCGTCATTGTCCTGGGAATACTGCATGAAGCCCAGGCTAAGCTGCTTCTCATTGGAGACGCAGGTGGTCTGACGGGCCTTCTCACGGACTTTGGCGAAAACAGGGAAGAGGATGGCGGCAAGGATAGCTATTATAGCTATAACAACGAGTAATTCTATAAGAGTGAAACCTAAAGTATAACGCGGTCGATGCATGATCTGATCCTTCTTATATGATTGGATTAGAGCGGCGATAACTCTGTCCCTATTATACGAAACGGATGGCCGGCACACCATAGGAAGATATGCTGAAAACTTAAGAAATCCTGCTATACTTTTTTGCCATGACAGTGTCGCGATTTCCGGCCGTCAAGGGCCTTGCTTCTCCCGAGATACCTCCGTACCTTCATGTATTGACAGGCCATTATGTGCGTGGACCGGGATACACTTCGAAACGACAGCGAGAGACAAATGACTGGCTGCTGATTGTCACACTTGAGGGTGGAGGGCGCTTCGGGGCGGATGCCCAGCAATTATTCGCACGGAAACGCGATTGTGTCCTGATCCGGCCCGATACGAGACATGATTTCGGCATCGCACAGGGAGAAGACAAATGGGAGTTGCTCTGGGCCCACTTCCACCCACGTCCGCACTGGCATGATTGGCTCTCCTGGCCGGAGCATGCGCCGGGCCTCTTGCATCTTACATTAGGCAGCGATCTTGTCTGGAAGGAGGCGCTTACCTGTTTTTGGCGGACTCACCACGCTGCGATCGGCGCGGAGCCTCACGCTCAGGATCTGGCGATGAATAGTTTAGAGGGTCTGCTTCTGTGCTGTCATGGAGCGCTTCTGCAGCGTCAAAGCCTCATGGACGAACGCATCCTGTACGTCCTGCATTGGCTAAACGGCCGGTTGGCCGAGCCGCTTGATGTCGCATCTTTGGCGGCAGCGGTGGCGCTCTCACCATCCCGCTTTGCTCACCTCTTCAGGGAACAGGTTGGAACATCTCCGATGCAATATCTGGACCAATTGCGGATACAGCGGTCGAAGCAGCTATTAGAACGCACAACCAGCAGCATAGCCCAGATCGCGAGCGAAGTCGGCCAAGATGCCGTCTATTTCTCATTGTGGTTCAAACATCATACAGGGCTCAGTCCGCGCGCATACCGTGTCCAGAAGATGAGAAGCTGATGCGGCCTTAATGAGCGCCGCGGCGGCAGAACACGGCGACAGCTGTTTTTGCGATCAGCTGGAAGTCAAGCAGTATGGAGCGGCGATCGATGTAGTCCATATCCATTGCCACGCGCTCGGCGTAGCTAGTTTCGCTGCGCCCAGATGCCTGCCACTGCCCGCTCAGGCCGGGAGTGACGCTGAGCAGCTTGCCGCTCGACATTCCGTACATCTCAAGCTCGGTTGGAACGATCGGGCGAGGACCAATTAAGGACATATCTCCGCGAAGAATGTTGAAGAGCTGCGGCAGCTCATCCAGGCTCGATTTGCGCAGGAACGATCCGATGGAGGTGATACGTGGATCATTCTTCAGCTTGAAGTTCTCGCCAAAGGCCGCCTGCATGCCGGCATCGCGAGCCAGGATATCTTCGGCATTGACGACCATCGACCGGAACTTAAAGCAGTGAAACATCTTGTTGTGCCGTCCAAGACGCTTCTGCTTGAAAAACATCGGCCCCGGGCTCGTGAGCTTTACCATCAACGCTACGCCAAGCATAACAGGCGATAAGATCGTCAGCAGCACAGAGGCGGCAACGATATCGACCGCCCGCTTCGCGCGCCAGAAGTTCGTGCGATCACCGGCGCCTCTCCGAATAAACGATCCCTTATGCGCCGGTAAGATCGTGCTCTCACCGGCAGCCGGCATAATGCCTGCCGGTGACGATCCAAATGAGCGGTCATTTGTCAGAGAGCGCGTTGTGTTGATTTTCTGTCCTATCACGGTCGTTGGCACTCTCGAATTTCGTTATGTATGTCACTGCATTCGGCCTTCTGAATCGGCCATGAATACAGAGTGAAAAATCGTATCGGAGCTGACTCTTTACAGAATGCGCGCTCGGTACATTTTCATCCTACCACGGGTTTCCCCTCTCGATCGAAATTCCATATGTCTGTAAGGTTACAGCCTTGCCAATCGATAACGCGCAACGCGCCTCTAAAACGCAACTCTCCTTTCCAATATCGGCTAGATGGCGGATGCCGGGAGGGTCGTTCGTCACCTATACTGAGAGTTGTAACAAACGTACAGGGACAGTCGGATTGGACGGTATTTTGAAATGGAAAGGCACTCGGCGGTAACGATTGACGGCAATGAGGCTGCGGCTTATATCGCCTATAAGACGAACGAAATCATCGCGATTTACCCTATCACGCCGTCGACTCCGATGGGCGAACTAGCCGATACATGGTCGGCGGCCGGAGAGACCAACATCTGGGGTGAGACGCCGCTGGTCCAGGAGATGCAATCGGAGGGCGGTGTGGCAGGAGCGGCGCACGGCGCTTTGATGACCGGCTCGCTGACGACTACCTTCACGGCAAGCCAGGGCCTTCTCCTCATGATCCCTAACATGTACAAAATTGCCGGCGAGCTGACAAGCGCAGTATTCCATGTCGCCGCCCGATCCGTGGCAGCGCAAGCGCTGTCGATTTTTGGAGATCACAGCGATGTTATGGCGGTCCGCTCCACGGGCTGGGGAATCCTCTTCTCATCATCCGTCCAGGAAGCAATGGATATGGCCTTGATCGCCCAGGCGGCGACTCTGGCATCGCGGGTTCCATTCATTCACGCATTCGACGGTTTCAGGACGTCGCATGAAGTCGCCAAGATCGAAAAGCTGACCGACGATCAAATCCGCGGAATGATCCGCGATGAGTTTGTCGAAGCGCATCGCCGGCGCGCGCTTTCCCCAGAGCGTCCCACGATTCGGGGAACGGCACAGAATCCCGATGTCTTCTTCCAGGCTCGCGAATCGGTGAATGCCGTCTACGCCGCAACCCCGGAGATCGTGCAAGTCGAGATGGACAGGTTCGCTGGCATCACGGGCCGGCGCTATCGGCTGTTCGACTATACGGGCGCTCCCCATGCAGAGCAGGTCGTGATCCTGATGGGTTCCGGGGTCGAAACAGCCGTGGAGACAGTAGACAAACTCAACAGACACGGCGCGCGTTTCGGCGTGCTCAACGTGCGCCTGTTCCGCCCGTTTTCCGCCGAGCATCTGGTGGCGGCTCTGCCGGAAACGGTCAAATCCATTGCCGTTCTTGACCGCACGAAAGAGCCGGGCAGCGCCGGCGAGCCTCTCTATCAGGACGTTCTGACAGCACTGGCTGAAACGCTCTCTGCGGGCACAGCTCCATTCAAATCAATGCCGGCGATCACCGGCGGACGCTATGGACTGTCATCGAAAGAATTCACACCGGCGATGATCAAGGCCGTATTTGATAACCTCAAAACGCCCTCGCCAAAGAACCACTTCACCATCGGCATCAATGACGATATCGCCCACACCAGCCTTTACTGGGATCCGTCGTTCACAACTGACAATGACGACACAGTTCGCGCTGTCTTCTGGGGGCTGGGCAGCGACGGCACCGTGGGCGCAAACAAGAACTCCATCAAGATCATCGGCGAGGAAACAGACCTGTTTGCCCAGGGCTACTTCGTTTACGACTCGAAGAAGTCCGGCTCGGTCACCGTCTCTCACCTTCGCTTCGGACCACGTCCCATCCGCCGGCCGTACCTCATAAACAATGCCGGCTTCGTCGGCGTACATCAATTTGACTTTCTGGAGAAGTATCCCGTCCTCGATCTCGCGGCTCCCGGCGCAGTCGTGCTGCTGAACACTTCCCATAAGCCGGACGATGTTTGGGACAACATTCCGGTATCGATACGACGTCAAATCTTCACCAAGCGGCTGAAGCTCTATGTAATCGATGCTGATGCCGTGGCGCGTGAGAACAAATTGGGCGGCCGCATCAACACCATAATGCAGACCGCGTTCTTCGCCTTGAGCGACGTCCTGCCACAGCAGGAGGCGATCAAGCACATCAAGAGTTCCATCGAGAAGACCTACAAACGACGCGGCCAGGGAATTGTAGATCGCAACTGCGCCGCCGTCGATTCGTCGCTGTCCCATCTTTTCGAACTGAAGTATCCACCGGAAATCGAGTTTAATGGGCACTCGCCCATAAAGTCTCAGGTCTCCTCAATACCGGCTACCGCCCCCGAGTTTGTCAGGAGGGTAACAACCGAGATCATCGCAGGGCGCGGCGACAGTCTCCCCGTGAGCGCGCTTCCCAATGATGGAACCTGGCCGGCAGCCACATCCCGGTGGGAAAAGCGCAATATCTCGACGGAGGTTCCGGTTTGGGAACCCGATATCTGCATCGAATGCGGCAAATGCATGCTCGTTTGTCCGCATGCGGTGATCAGGGCAAAGACTTGCCCTGCGGAAGCGCTTGCCGGCGCCCCTGAGGGTTTTGAATCCATCCCCGCGAAATGGAAAGAGCTCACAGGGCAGCGTTATACCATCCAGGTATCGACGGAGGACTGTACCGGCTGCACATTGTGCGTCGATGTCTGCCCGGCCAAGGACAAGTCCAATGTGGGGCGCAAAGCGCTCAACATGGCCCCACAGTCCCCGGACAGGCAAAAAGCGCGCAGCGCATGGGAGTTCTTCATGGGCATTCCCGACGCTCCTCGCGAGGGAGTTCTGCGTTACAACTCCATTAAGAACGTTCAACTTTTGCGTCCGCTATTCGAGTTCTCGGGAGCCTGCAGCGGCTGCGGCGAAACTCCGTATCTCAAACTGCTGAGCCAACTTTTCGGCGACCGCGCCATCATCGCAAACGCAACCGGCTGTTCCAGCATCTATGGCGGCAGCCTTCCCACAACACCCTGGGCTAAGAACGCGGAAGGCCGCGGCCCGGCCTGGGCGAACTCGCTATTTGAGGACAATGCGGAGTTCGGCCTTGGAATGCGGCTGACGATCAACCGGCAGGCCAGCTACGCGCGGCGGCTGGTGAACGGCCTGCGCGACAGGATCGGCGATGGCCTGGCCGATGCCTTACTTACAGAGTCGCAGCAGGATGACGCCTGGATTGCGGATCAACGGCGGCATATTACTCAGCTTCGCGAAGCGCTCGGTCAGGCAATCGATCCGCCGGCGCGAGACTTGCTCACAATTGCCGATGCGCTCATCCCGCGAAGCATCTGGATCGTCGGTGGCGACGGCTGGGCATACGACATCGGTTACGGCGGCCTGGATCATGTGCTGGCGAGCGGCGAGAACGTGAATATTCTGGTGCTCGACACCGAAGTTTACTCCAACACCGGCGGCCAGGCTTCGAAATCGACGCCCCGGGCAGCCCTTGCCAAATTTGCAGCCCAGGGAAAACAGCGACCAAAGAAAGAGCTGGGACGGCTGGCAATGACCTATGGCAGCGTGTATGTCGGACAGGTTGCCCTTGGCGCCAAGGATCAGCATGTCATAAAGACATTCCTCGATGCGCAGTCTTATGACGGGCCGTCTCTGATCATCGCCTACAGCCACTGCATTGCGCATGGGATCGACATGGCGAACGGCCTGTATCAGCAGAAATTAGCGGTCGAGTCGGGATATTGGCCGCTCTACCGCTTCGATCCCCGGCTTACCGAACGCGGCGAAAACCCGTTCATTCTGGACAGCGGCAAGCCGGCGATCCCTCTGGGCGATTACATCTACACGGAAGCGAGATACCGAATGCTAACCCAGTCTCATCCCGAAGAGGCGGCAGAACTGCTGCGCCTGGCTCAGGCGGATGTCGACGCTCGCTATCGCTTTTACGAAAAACTTGCGGCGGGAGACACTGCAGTCGCCGCGCCCGCCACAAAAAACGGGATAGCCGTTGCCGGCAGCATCACCGGTTAGAAGTATCCCATGGACCTAACACTAAGGATAAACCGATGGATTTAACAACAACTTATTTGGGATTGAATCTCAGAAACCCGATTGTCGCATCCTCATCGCCTCTAACCCGCGATGTTGCCGGCATACGCCGCCTTGAGGACGCTGGCGCTGCAGCCGTCGTGCTGCCCTCGCTGTTTGAGGAGCATATCGAACAAGAGGCGCGACAATTTGAAACGATGCACTGCTTCAACGACACCTACGCAGAGGCAATGAGTTACTTCCCGCACTCGGACCCGAAGATGATTGGCCCCGACGAATACCTGGAAACCATCCGCACGGCGAAAACGGCCGTCGATATTCCGGTCATCGCCAGCCTGAACGGAGTGACAGGAGGAGGCTGGACCCGGCACGCGGCGCTCATTGAAGAGGCAGGCGCGGATGCTATCGAACTGAACATCTACTTCCTGCCGACAGATCCGAACCGTTCCAGCGGGGATGTGGAGATGAGCTACCTGGAAGCGGTGTGGGGCGTGGTGCATCAGGTTAAAATCCCCGTGACCGTGAAGGTCGGATCGCATGTGAGCTCCCTGCCCCACCTTGCCAAATGGTTCGCCGATGAGGGAGCCCGCGGGCTTGTCATGTTCAACCGGTTTTACCAGCCCGACATTGATATGAACACGCTGGAAGTCGTTCCCGGCCTGACATTGAGCCGCTCCGAAGACCTGAGACTGCCGCTACGCTGGGCAGCGATCCTGTACGGTCGCGTTCCCATCGACCTGGCCGTAACAACTGGCATACATACCCATATCGATTCGCTGAAAGCCGTTATGGCAGGGGCAAATGTCACGATGATGGCCTCGGAACTGCTGCAGAAGGGCGTATGGCGCATCGACGACATCCTGCGGTCGATGGACGAATGGATGGATGAGCACGAGTATGCATCGATCACACAGATGCGCGGCAGCATGAGCCAGAAGAATGTTGCTGATCCGCAAGTCTTCGAACGAGCCAACTACATGAAAGCGCTGTACTCATTCCGGCCCGTGGCGGTGTGAATGAAAACCTCTCCCTCAAGCGCTGTCGCGCTTGAGGGAGAGGATTCCAAAAAGGCCTACTACGGCGCACACTCCTACGCAGCAACCGCCAGGCTATCGAACTCATCCCAGTCGAACTCCTGCTGCACAGGAATAACTGGCATCTCGACTACCGTCAGCGCTGGGCGCTGTGGGGTTATGAGCTCGGCGGCGCGCGCCAGCACATCGGCCGCATCGGCATTGTCCGCGGAAAGCCGGATCATCGGCATCGGCCAGAGTTCGGGATGCCGTCCGCCGAATGCTAACGCGACCTGTTTCTTGCCATTGCTTAACATGATGTCGGGCAGCCACAGGCCTCCGCCGGTAACAACAGGATCGGGATCGCGCTTATATCGCCAGCCGTTTGCCTCCCCCTTCGCCCGCAATTTCAGCAGATCCTTATGCAGGGCCGACACGGCCGCATACCTCGCCTTCAGCCCCGCCGATGCCGCAGAAGCAGCTCCTCCGCGGAGTGTCTGCAGTATGTCGATCGACAGCATCAGCCGGACCTTGCGCGCGCCGATCAGCGCCTCGCAATAACCGGACATGCCAGTGGTGTTCAGGCAGTGCAGGATCAGCATCAGGCATCGCGCCAGCCGGCCAGCCCGGCGCGGAAGCAGGGACGACATCTCCAGGTCCGTGAGAGTCACCGTAGAATTGCCAGCCGAGAATGCCGCGCGGCAGCCGTAAGCCAATGCAAGCGCCCGGATATCGGCCACCTCGGAATTGGCAAGCGCCAAGTCCTGCAGCACGACCTTGGTTGCGCGGCGCAGCACGGTATCCAGAGAGTGATAGTTGTACTGCGCCACGATATCCGCCGGCGCAGGCATATCCCCCACCCTTACCAGGACCTGATTCTCTTCCGCATCCAGATGCATGAGGGCATCCCACGTTTCGGGCGCAATCCGATATGGCGCGGCAATCTCCCCATAACACTCCATCCGGCTCGCCTCGCTCACCCAGCCGTTACGGGTCGCGTTTACATATTCATAGGCCTTAGCCCGAAAATCGGCAGGAGACGCCATTCCGTCCAGGGCCAATTGCCGCGCGGCTTCGGCCCCGGCAGCCTTAGACACCGGCAGCGTCTCGTACCGGTACTGCTGCCCAAGACATGCCACAATCCCCCGCGCCACCCGATGATCCCCCAGGAAGTAAACCATCGCGCCCGCATCCATCTCCTTGCGGGGTCGTCCGACAAGGTTATCGTAACTGCGGATCGCCATCTCGATCCGCGCATGCATCTTGCGATCCTTGATCTGGTGTGGATAGATCGCAGCCGTAGAACTTCCCGCCGATTTGCGGGCCACCTTCTTAAAATCTTCCAGTCGAAATGCCATGAGTATTGGTCTTTCTAGAAAAGAGGCTTCACAAAAACGCTCCCACGTTAGGCCCCACCCCATCCCCGAGGGTGCCCTCTGGGCGAGGAGGGCGCGTTCGCCTTGGCCTCTGGCTCATGCCTCTTGGCTATGCGCCAAGAAGTGAAACATTATTGCAAGCCGGAACGCCCCTTCCCTTCGGGGAGGACGCAAGGAGGGGTCTTAACGCGCAAACGTGACGGGGGGCGTTTAACCGCCGGCCATGGAGGCAGAGGCAGAAGCTTCGGTTTTCGTCTTCCTTCTCCTCGCCGCCGACTTCACTTCGCTTGTCCCACGCGCGATCACTTCATAGAGACAGGCGTGCCCGGGCTTCGGGCGCAGTACGCGGCCGAGGCGCTGTATGTATTCGCGGGCGCTGCTCGAACCGGATACTACGATTGCGACGTTGGCGTCGGGGACGTCGACTCCTTCATTGAGGACGCGTCCGGTAATCAGCTTCGAGTATCGGTGCTGCCGGAAGTGCGTCAGGATATCCCGGCGCTCGTCGGCAGCCGTGCGATAGGTAATCGCCGGGAGCGCAAGGCGACGGGATAGATCGTTGACGACAGAATTCCATTCGGAGAAGACGATCACTTTATCCGATTGATGCTGGCGAAGCAGCTCCTGCACGGTATCGCCCTTGCGGCTGGCGTTCATGGCCAGCATGCGCGCCTCGCGGTGGGCCTGCAGGGCAGCACGAGCGGCAGGGTCATGGCCGGCGACACGGATCAGCGCCTCGAAGAGGTTGCTCGCCCCCGACATCATCAGCTTCCTCCGGTTGGCCGCCATATACCAGGAATAGTTGGCGCTCAGCTGCTCATAGAGGATCTGTTCGTCGTCGGTAAGGTCAACATAGATCCGCTTTGCCTTGTAGTCGGCGATATGCTTGTCCCGCGCGAGCGTCTCCGGGTTCTGTTCGTAGACAGTTGGGCCGATGAGATCGCTCAGGTCGTCGTGCCGGCCGTCCGATCTCTCAAGTGTCGCAGACAGACCCAATCGAAACAGCGCGGGGCAGCGCTCAGCGATGGTCCGGTACGAGGAGGACGGCAGATGGTGCGCCTCATCGAAAACCAGAAGGCCGACATCCGAAAGGTCGCGCCGGGGCATGGCCGCCGAATCGTAGGTAATGACAGTGATCGGCCGCCGAGCCCGAAAACCGCCGCCGATCATTCCGACATCTTCCGGCTTCAAGCCGAAGCGCGAGCAGATAGTATCGTGCCACTGGTGCAGCAGGTCGATGGTGGGCACCACGACAAGCGTGCTCACGGCCGCAGCCTCAATGGTCATCAGGGCGACAACGGTCTTGCCCGCTCCCGTCGGCAATACCACCACGCCGCGGCCATTCGCCTTGGCCCAGGCCTCAAGCGCCCCTTTTTGATAGGGGCGCGGTGTCAACGCGAGCGGCGGCAACGGCTCCGGCAGACCGAACGCCGCCTGCGCTTCGTCCAGCCAGCTTCCGGCATCGTCATCGCCGTCCGTATCCAGACCGGCATCGAACAGGTCGTCGGCCGCATCTTCCTGGATCTCGTCCTGTGGTTCTTCCATCAAAGTTGGTCTTTCTAACGAAATGTGCCTATAAATCGCTTATGCGGCCATCTGAAGCTGTGTCGGCTCGTTCATCCACGCGTCCTCAAAGAGGCTCAGTTGCGCGATATTTTGCTCCCGCTTTGCGCCAAAGCCCCAGACAGTGCGGACCTTATGATTACGCGCGGCGCGAACGAGCTGTTCGGCGGTATCCACATCGAGAGCCTTGTGGAGAAGGTCCGCCGTGCGCGGCCCGATGCCGGGCACACGCATCAATTCCTCGATATGCGGAGGAAGGTCGGCGCAGAGATCGTGGATCAGTTCCAGATCGCCGGTCTCCACCAACTCACGCAGACGATTCTGTAGACGGTCGCCCAGCACTCCCTTGCGATGCTTAAGCTTCTGCCCGCTGCCGATTACAGCGGCAACATCGTCCTTGCGCCGCATAAGCGCCCGCGCAGCATTCATATAGGCGCGAACGCGGTAGGGATTCTCGTCCTTATCCTTCAACAGAGTGGCAACATTAAAAAGCACGGATGCCATTTCACGGTTCGTCATCATCGTTTCACTCCCAATCCAATACATCGAACATCCGTATTTATTATACCCGATACAGGTTTCTATAGTACCGATAAGCGAACAAAAATCGAACACACGTTTTTAAACAATACGAATATCTGCTTACTCTCCTTTTATTGGTCGAACCTAATGCTTGCTGTGGTAGAATATCTTCAAGAGGCTTCGCTCAAGGCGTACGGAGTAAGCATAGGATTTACATTTGACGCTGGCGCATAGGGAGATGAAAATCTAGATTACAATATTATATAGTAGACTTTTGATTTGACACAGAGCAAGCCTCTCCCTCGGTCGCTAAGGCTCCCTTTCCCTCTCCGAAACGGAAAGGGATGTCCAACTTTCGATATCCAGGCAACTCTATAGTAAGTTGAGCCTATAATCTCAATCTACGAAAATGTAAGAGTAGCCTGGGCCGCGATCCTTGGACACCCCTTTCCCAGTGGGGAGGGGAAAAGCGAGTTGTACGAGCTTGGGGGAGAGGATTCCAGTTTGCCTAAGCTCTCTTCCATCCTTCAAACACTGGCACTCTTGAATTTAATTTTGTATACTTATTTTCCGAGCATGCTGCCATACTATTTTCAGGCAAATGTTTGCCTGCCTGACATCGGCGGCTTCACTGAAATCTGTACTTAACATAACCGGGACGCCCACTCCGATGCGACGCATCCCCATTGATAAACTAAGGAAACCATACATGTTCCAAAGTGACGATGGCAGGGTTGATCACCGGCGGCGCGGCTGCCGCCGCCTACGGAGCGGCGAAAGTCGGACTGCTTGGCAAAATCGGCGTTCTACTGCTTGGCCTTAAGAAAGGCTTGATCGTCATACTTGCAGCCATGGCTGCCGGGTTCCGCAAGCTCAAGGAGCGCATGACTGCCCGAAAAAACCAGACACCCGCAGCCGGCGCCCCTCCTGCCGACACAGTTTAACCAATCACTGAAAATGCAAACAGCAAAGCCCTCCTCTCGATTATCATTTGACAGCGAGAGGAGGGCTCGATTCTTTGCGGCATATAGAGGGCAAGGAGATATCGGAGATTATCCTTTCATATCTGAATCCCCTGCAACCATTATCATGGCCGTGTGTCAAATCCAGCACAACCTAACTCGATATTGGAGATCAACATGATTGTGTGGGAAGAATTGCCCCATAGAAGTGCAAGCGAGGGATTTTTCGTTGGCATAACGCCATCCGTATATCGCGCAAAAGTACCTGGAGGCTGGCTTGTCGCAACGAAGGCTGCCGATAGCGGCGGCATTACATTCCTCCCTGACCCGAACCATGAATGGGATGGCTCATCGCTGCCATAGCACAGGAAAACAATCGGTGCATTTACCACAAGCGGGGAGTATCCGATCGCTGGAAGAGATATCTTTCAACGCCTGGCCGGCGCTGAATACTCTCTATTACGACGGCTGGCTTCTGCGAATGGCGGACGGCAATACGCGCAGGGCGAACTCGGTCAATTCGATTTATCCATCATCACTACCCCTTGAGGAGAAGGTGCGACACTGCGAGACTATCTATGCCGCCCACGGGCTGACAACAGTCTTCAAAATCACGCCAGTCGCGCAGCCAGCAGACCTTGACCAGATGCTGGAGCGCCTCTCATACCGCCGCGAAGCTGTCACCAGCGTCCAATTACTTGACATTGCGGATCTGCATCCGGCGGTCCAGTCGGCGAGCGTCAGCATATGGGACACCCCAAACGACGAGTGGCTTGCAAGCTTCTGCGCCTTTAACGGCGTCTCCATTGAGAGGCGGCGCATTATGGAGCAAATGCTGGCAAAGATCGTTCCTTCAACCGCTTACGCCCGGATCAAGCATGGAGAAGAAACAGTCGCGGTTGGCCTCGCAGTCCGCGAACGGGAGCACATCGGCCTGTTCGACATTGTGACGGCGCCGCAGTGGCGAGGACAGGGATTCGGGACGCAGCTAATCCGATCGCTGCTTCAATGGGGCTATGAAGACGGGGCGCAGCAAGCATATCTGCAGGTGATGACGGACAATGCAGCCGCTCTCGCCCTCTATGCTAAGCTCGGCTTCTCCGAAACCTACCAGTACTGGTATCGCGTCAAAAACGTGTGAGCGGCTGACGCTTCTGCCAATCCTGTATGCCGGACCGGCGTATCAGGCAGGGAAAGCGCGCAGCAGAGTTCCAAGTGTCTCACCGGAGATCTTCAGGATCGTTCCATGGCGCGCATCGGCAGGAAACTCGCATACTGTCACCTCGCTCCAGGTCAGCAAGTCTTTGGAGACGGATGCGCCGTAGCCGTTCGCCATGCAGTGATCATAGGAAAGCTGCCACTCCTCGCTACTCTCCAGGTAGATCAGCGACGGACCTTCAGTGAGAGTAGGCGTGACCGGTTGATCATCCACGACAGTATAGGGCCCGCCAAGCGCCGATGCGGTTGCAACCTTCATGTACCGGTGCTCGCCGTGCTCATGGCCGAAACGCTCGTCCTTGTAGAGCATGTAATAGACACCTGCGCTCTCAGTGATCGTCGCATCGATAATCGTATAGCCAGGATCGAAGAGCATTGAGGGATCGCTGAATTCGCGAAAATCTGTGGTTCGGGCACTCCAGATCCGGCTGTGATCCCACCCCTCCTTGCCGAATGACGACGACCAGAAGACAAGATAATTGCCCTTCTGTTCGTCATAGTAGAACTCGGGCGCCCAGGCGCTGACCGCCCCGGGCTGAGCGGCCATGATCGGGATCGTTCGCTGATCCGTCCAGTTGATGAGGTCCTCGGAACTTGCATACAGGATCTCACGCCCGTTGTCGCCCCCCGTCGCCAGCATGCGATAGACGCCATCGGGGCCGCGCCGGATAAACGGGTCGCGAATCTTATACTTTCCGGCGATATTCTCAAGAACGGGAAAGTTACCGTTGAGGGGAGTCCATACGCGGGCGTCGCGGCTGTATGCGTAGTGCAGCGACTCGGCACGGTAAGGCCGGTCCGTGATCGGCACCGTGTAAGTCGATCCGTCCGGCGCGATCTCCACCCGCTCGCCGTAGATCTGGCGAAAATAGACGAAGAGCCAGGCAGGCTGAACATCGGCGTTCACATCTTGTTCGAAGTTGCTCATACTATATATTATGTACCAGGCAAGATGAGTTGACTGAAAGGGATATCGATATGATGACGCCGGCAACTAAATCGGAACGGCTTGGCCGCGCATCCGTTAACCTTTGTATCATCGGTTTTATAATGTTCCAGCTTGCGATTTGGGGAATAGATCTTCAGGCGCCGATCCCGATTTTCAATTCGGTTGCTATCACGAACAATGGTGATTTCTCCATCTTTGGGAATCTGGCATTCGTTTTGGAAGCAATCGCTCTGATAGCGGGCATACGTGGTTTCAAGTCCAAGCACGGCAAAGCGGGTATTGTTCTATCAAGTCTGCTGATGACACCGATTATCTTCGCTACGGCAATATTTCCCGACCACTAATGGATGACAATGAGCCACACAGACGATTGGCCGCCGGCTGTTTCATATTCGCAGATCAATAACCTATCGAACGCGCCAACCATGAAGGGCCGCCTGAGCATTATCGCGCTGCTCTTCTCAACGCTCGTCCCTATCAGCTTCGTTTACGTCTATGTGCGAGAATGCATCCAGCGGCTCGGACCATGGCCATCCGACTTACTGTTCATGGATATTGTCTGCGGTGGCTGCTTCCTGGCGTCCATAGTTTGCGGATGGATGTCGCGAGCAAAGAAGACGGCGCGCCTGGCGCTCGTTCTGGGAGTTATCGGCTCCCTTTTAGTGGTTCGCGTTCTGCCTTCATTGATTTCAGACGTGGCAGCAACGAACGCAATGGAACAAGGGCAAACCGCAGGCGGGGATTGAGGGCAGCTCTGAAGGCCACGTTGCATCATCCCATTCCCCAGCTGCGATGCACTACCACACCTGACGCGTCAAATATCACAGTGATGCCCTTGGCCCAGCCAAAGAACTCGTATGTCCACACTTCTCTGGCGCCGGTGCTTTTGTCTGTTGCATGGATGATATAAGTTGGAGCGCCAAGCAATCCACGGACCTGCTTCCTGGTCATCCCCAAATTGATCTCACGGGCATGGGGATAATCAATAGCGCTGGCGTATCCATCTGGCCCCATATCCCAGTTAGAGTGCGCAAGCCATACTCTCAGATGGGGAATGCGCGATGCAACAACGGCAGTCAAGACCAGGCAGCATGCAGCGGCGAAGAGAGCAGAACGAACGATGATTTGACGGCGCAATCGCATGTTTCTTAGGTAACCATCCGGCATGCATAGCGCTCATGAGAGTAGTCGCCGGCATAATTCTAGTTATACGAACATTGTCTTCATTGGTTTCGCCAGCGACAGTCGGATGCAAGAGGCGCCCTCTTACCTGAGTAGATTAGCGATGCTGCAACCTATTTTGGTCAGAGAGGACAAATCGCTCGATAGCCTGCGTGGCTCCATCTTCTGGGAGCGTTCCCGTCACATAACCTGCCTGCGCACGAACTGTTTCGTGTCCATCACCCATGCACACCCCCAGCCCAACCCACTGAAGCAGCTCAAGATCGTTGAGATGGTCGCCTACGGCCAGCGTCCGCTCTCGGGGGACACCGAGCATTTCCGAGATACGCCTGGCAGCATGCGCCTTGTTCGCCGCTCGCGCGTTCATGAAGGCGCACCAGCAATCGTACTTCCTGTCAGGCGAGTGGTACACCGACACATCTGCCCCAAGCGCATCCTGCCAAGCCTTTGCCAGCATCTGTGTCTCGTGCTCTCCCCCATAAGCGCCCATCCCCACAGGCTGTATGTCACGCTCGCCGGACAGATCGTCACGGAAGATGAGACGCTGGGCATTTCGAACGATATAGGCAGAAATTATCGGATGATGCCGATCCGTGTATACCTTCCGGCCGCCGTCCTCCTCAGCATGAACCCCGAAACAGAGGGGAGCCAATCCGAAGGCATGAGCAAGGCGAGCCGCCTCCCGAACCGATTCAGTGGAAAGCGCGATCTTCTCTAACACATGCCCCGTTTCCCATTCGGCGATGATGGCTCCGTTGCTGAAGATCCCGTAGCCGTGACCGCTCCATTGAGAGGCGACATGCTCCACCATAAAACGATTGCGCCCCGTGCAGATGACGAGAGCGCATCCCCGCCCTAGCGCCGCGTCGAGAGCTGCCAGCGTTCGAGGCGAGACGATGTCATCCTTGTCTACGAGGGTGCCATCCAGATCCAGAAAGATCAGATCATAGAGCATCCCCGACGTTTTGTGTTTCATCATATATGGGCCTTCATACCGAGCGAAGTCACTATTGTTGTCTCGGCCGGCATATGCCGCACCGAGCCCGGCTGCAGCCGCCGTTTAACCAGTGGCCATCGCTCTTGGCAAATCGGATATACGATCATCGTATCGACTCCGCGTCTGATTTTGCGAAGGCCGGACCTCGTGATCACAAGTTCAAAACTTTCGGGCCACTATTGCCAGGCAGGCAGCTACATGAGACAATATAAGTATACGGAAGGATAATCACCGATGTCACTGCTGCGCGTCTCCATGTTCATTGTCGCACTCTCTGCCACGACGGTGCTCGCAATGCTGCCATCGGGAATGCGACAAACCAGAGCGGTTGAACCGCCTGCCGCTCCGACGCATGCGGCGGACGAAATACAGCGGTTGCCCGGCGGAGGCGAAGTTCGTCTGATGGGATTATTTGGAGATGCGCAGGAGGGCATCTGGAATATAGTGGGCGCGCCAGTTCGAGAACCGCTCAACTACACAGTTAGTGGACCAGGTTTGTCATGGCAAGAGAACAAGCAAATGCAGCGAAGATTTGTGTTACGCCCCGTTCATCTAAATCCTGACGATAGGTTCACGGTCGACTTTTCGAATGATGTTCGTAATGATTGTCTGACAAACACGGATCGGATTGACGTGTCGGCTATTTTCCCAAAAGACTTGCGTACGAAAACACTACGCGTGGGAATAGCGAGAGGGCATTGGGAGACGATCGCTTCAGAGCCGATCAGCTCTCACTTGATAGCGCATTGGAGTGGCGAATACGTGAGATGCAAACTGTGGTCGTCATTTCACACTTTAGCCAACGGCAACGAACAGGCAAGTTGGACTTTTGTAAACGGCATCAATAAGACGCAGCTCTCCGCCAAATTCAATATGGTCAATAACGACTACCGTATTGTGGCGATCGACAACCACGGAAAAACCATGGAAGGTTTGATTTATAGAGTGCCTCCGTATTCATATCCATTTCAAGATTGGATGGCATTCGAAACCCCAAAAGCAAAATTCCGAAAAGTGTGCATTCAGACGCGGCCCTATGAGTGGGTCGAGTTCCGCGATGTACCGCTGTATCCAGCTTCCCACCCACAGGCCAAGCCAAGTTCTACGCCGCAATGAAAACCGAAGGTCGAAGCCGCTTTTGTCAACTCAGGAAACCGTTGAACACAATTTCTTGAAGATTGTTCAACAACCATGGAATATTATCACAGGAAGCGGATTTTTATCACTCTACAGATTTTAACCGTTTTAAATCACCGTGAAGAAGTAAATATATCACAATAACTTATGATATAGTGTTTATGCGATGCTTACTGAACTCACATTCCATTCCTGGATTAGCGCGATTCTACCAACTCTTCCGCCTCTTCCACAATAAACGTAAACTTACATTGCAACTCTCACAGCCATTGACATGAGAGTTCAACCGTTTCGTGCGGTCGGCACACGCCACAATTTGTAGCCTGCCCCAAGCGCACATCAAAAATCAGCTGAAAGGTTCTATTTATGTCAGACTGGGCGTCATATCGTGCCTCAAATGTTTTGCAATTATTGCATTCAAATCAATCAAATTTGCGCGTAGCAATTGTACCAGGTTTCCTTCGCGCAGCAGGATGCCTGGGAATTCTCGCCATCATGGCGGTTCCCAGCCACGCCGCCACGATTAATGTTCCGGCGGATTATCCCACTATCTCAGAGGCCGTTAGCAACTCCACTGACGGCGATACCATCCTGGTCAGCAGCGGAACTTACTCGGGAGAAAGCCTCTTTACCTCGTCCAATATCACAATTCAGTCTGTAAGCGGGGCCGCCTCAACGATCATAGACTACACCGGCAGTTTTCAGGGGATCTTCTTCGGCGGCGCAGAGACGCTGCAGGGATTTACGCTCAAGAATGCAAGCTTTTTTGAGGGAGTGATTCAGGCCTTCGGCCCTGCCACTATTAAGGACTGCGTCTTTTCAGATAACTCATGCTTCGACGGCGGCATTGTCAGTTTATTTAACAACGCCACAGTCAGCGGCTGCAGCTTCAACAACAATGAAGGTTCAGGCATATATGTCAATTCCGGATTCGGGACGATCAATAACTGCTCGTTTAACGGAAATCATGCCATGCTCGGCGGCGCGATCAACGGTTATCTCGCCTCGGCCTCCGTCACCGGATGCACATTCACGGGCAACACGGCCGACGGAAATGCCGGCGAGTGGGGCGGAGCGATAACCTGGGGAAACGGCGGCCTGACACTCACGCAGTGCACGTTCGACAATAACTCGTCGCAGCAAGGCGGCGCAGTGTTTTGTATCGGCCAGGGAGCCAGCGCTTCGGTAACCGCAAACCAGTGCCTTTTCAAGAATAACATCGCAGCGCAGGGCGGCGCCCTCTGCATGACAACCAACAACCCGCAGACTGTTACCGTCAACTTAAGCGATTGCGTCTTTACGGGCAACAAGGCTACCGATGCCGGCAACTCTCCCTCCGACGACGGCGCTGCGATCTATGCCACCAACCTGTTAGGGCCATCCACATTAAATGTTACGAACTGCAGCTTCTATGGCAACGATGTGCCTGCCGGAGTGAGCGGCGCGGGCACGATCGCTGGCGCTTCAAACCTGACCCTGACAGTTCTCAACAGTATTCTCTACGGCGATATCTCGCCCTCCGAGATCTCGACATTGACCAACTCAGACGCGTTGAATGTCGGATACAGTGACATCAATCAGTCCGGCTTCGCAGGCCTCGACGGCAACATCACTGCCGATCCTCTCTATGCCAATCCCGGCATCGGCGATCTGCATCTGCCGGGCTCATCGCCCTGTACCGAAGCTGGAAACTCTGCCGGCGCGCCTCTCACCGACTACAGCGACTATACCTGGGGCAGCGCCGTCTCGATGGGAGCTTACAGCCCCGTGCGCTTTGCCCTGAACACACCCGCATCCGCAACTCTGGGGACCGCCTTCCCGTTCACGGTGACGGCGCTTGCGGCCGACAATGCCAGCGTCATCAGCAACTATGCCGGCACGGTACACTTTACGAGCACCGACGGCAGCGCCCTTCTGCCTGCGGACAGCATGCTTACAAACGGCGCGGGCACATTCAGCGCCACTCTCAATTCAGCGGGTGGCCAGAAGATCACCGCTGCGGACACTCAGGCTGCGGGAATTTCAGGAACAAGCGCAACCATCCAGGCCAGCGGACAGACATCCCAATTTACCGTCGCGATACCGTCAACAACGGTCGCCGGCACGCCCTTCACCTTCACCGTTACCGCCAAGAACAGCCTGGGCAACACGGTGACCGGATACACGGGAACAGTTCACTTCACCAGCGACGATCCGACCGCAACACTTCCGGCCGATACCACACTGGTAAATGGGGTTGGGACATTCCAGGCCACGCTCACTCGCGCAACGACAGTCACAATCCGAGCCCGCGATACCAGCACATCGAGCATTACGGGAACCGCCGGCACCACGGTCTCTGCCGCCGCCGTGCAGAACCTCATTATTACGGCTCCATCAACCACGACTACCGGAGCCGCCAATGTGGTTAACGTCTCAGCCCGCGATGCTTATGGCAACGCCGTCAAGAACTTTAGCGACACGATCCACTTTACCAGCACCGATCCAAAGGCCGTTCTGCCCGCCGATTCGGCCCTGACCAACGGCAGTAAGCAGTTCACGGTGAAGTACCTGACACCGGGCGCACAGAGTGTCACAGCGACCTCCGTTGCCTCTCCGTCGCTCACGGCCACCGCCGGCAGCACTGTCGGCGTGGTGGCAACAAAGTTGAAAGTGACCGCTCCCGCCACTGCGACGGCAGGCGTCCCGGTCTCCTTCACGGTGGCAGCAGTAGACGCATACGGCAATACCGCCACAGGCTACAGCGGGACAGTCGGCTTTACCAGCTCCGATACGGGCGCTACAGTACCGGCCAATGTCACTCTGACAGGCGGCGCAGGCACATTTACGGCGACCTTGACCAAGTCAGGCAACCAGACGATTACTGCTAAGGATACGGCAACGGCCTCGATCCTGGGGCAGAGCGGCGCAATCGCCGTAACCAGCGGAACAGCCGTCTCGCTGGCGATAACGGCTCCCGCTTCCATAACGAAGGGGGTCGCATTCTCAGTGACAGTAACCGCAAAAGATGCCTATGGGAATGTCACGACGGCGAACACGGACACCATTCATCTGACAAGCACGGATCCAAAGGCCACACTGCCGGCGAATGCGGCTCTCGTGAAGGGAACCAAATCATTCAGCGTCAGACTGGGTACAACGGGCAATCAAACCGTGACTGCCACCGATGCAGCGTCGTCACTCTCAGTGACGAGCAGCTCAATCTCCGTTCTGTAATAACATCGGGCCGGAGGCGGATATATCTCGCCTCCGGCCCGATCATGCTTAAGACAACACCTCTCCCCTCCTCATTGCACCGCACTTCCGGTTTTCAGCATATCCATATCACAACGTCCATTGCCGGCATGCGCATTCCACTCCGGTAACAGATACAATGTGATCGATATCTCATGGTATCGTGACCCTGAGGGAGCGATCCACGCTCGGAAACGATAATATGCCTTCTACTCCGGATAGTGATCTGCTAATCCAGACAATGCAAATCGACGATTATTTGCCCCAGGAAGCCCACGTTGCCGTACTGCCGGAGGAACGCGGGCTCTTCTGGCAAAAACATCCTCATACCTATCAGGTTTTATGGAAAAGCGACTTCCTCATCTACGACGATACGTCCTTACTGGCGCGCCCGCTGGAAGTGATGATGCAGGTTGCGCGAGGCCCCGAATACTGGTGCGACTGCAAGTTCCGGGAGAACAGCCATATTCGCTATTTCTGCTACACACTCTCCGGAACAGGCGGCTTCCGCGATCGGACCGGGATATATTCCCTGCCCGCCGGCCATGGATTCCTTGTGGAGACGGACGATCCCCACGCGAGTTATTTCTACCCACCGGAGGCAAAGGAGCCATGGCGCTATCTGGCGTTTACATTCCATGGCTTGCAGGCGCACGTCATGGTGCGCGCAATCCTGAGGCAGTACGGGCCGGTCTTTCAGTTGCCACCGGAATCGCCCATCATTAGCCGGCTCCTGAGATTCAGGATCGCTGACTATTCCCACGGGCAGATACACCTCACGCAAATGCAGCTTTTCGAAGGGGTACAACTCGTAGGCGATCTGCTGGCAGCTCTGATGGAATCGCGGCGCCCCAGCGAGCAGGACCATCCCGGCTACGACCTTGTGCAGCAGGCAATCTCGATGATCGTCTCTCAGAAGGACGGCAGTCTGCGTGTCAATGACGTGGCGCAGGCCCTGGGAGTGAGCCGCGAGCATCTCTCCCGGCTGTTCCAACGGCGTCTTGGAAAATCCCTGCGGACATTCATGCTTGAGCAGAAGATGCGCCGCGCCTGCATTCTGTTAAAGGAGACGGATATGCCCATGAAAAGCATCTCCAACATTCTGGGGTACACGGCATATTCGAATTTCGCTCTGGCATTCGAGCAGATGGTGCGAATGACTCCGCGCCACTTCCGCATGCATGGCCATACGGAGGCATCCTTCGACTTCAGCGCGCCGGAAGTCGAGGACGAACAGCTCTGATTGGTTTGAAGAGTCCCTTTGAGTGATTTTTAAAATCGCACAAATGCGAATATTTTCGCACAGACTATTGACAACGAGGGATGCAAAGTGCGAAAATGTTCGCACAAGGAAACGTTGTCATGCTCAATCCACTGCCGAACCGTCTTAGCCGCCGCGAGCGCCAGATTATGGATGCTGTCTATTCAATGGGACAGGCATCCGCAAACCAGGTGCTGGAGGCCATCTCGGACCCGCCCAGCTATTCCTCAATCCGCAAACTTATGACGATACTTGAGGAGAAGGGGCACCTGCGCCATATCCAGGAAGGCAGCCGCTACATCTATCTGCCGACACAACCAAGGCAGAATGCTGCGCGTTCGGCAATTCGCCAGGTGCTGAATACCTTCTTCGGCGGGAACCTGGAGAGCGCAGTCGAAACGCTGCTCAGTGAAGCTGAGACCGACCTGACGGATGAGCAGGCAGCCCGCCTATCGGCGCTGATCGATCAGGCCTCAGGCGCTTCCAAACAAAATGCCGAGCGAACGGATGCTGACAGTCAGCATAAAGATACAAAGGGATAGGCTTGATGATGCCGCAGATAAATACCTCCACCTTTATATTGTTCGACGCCACCGTCAAGACAACTATTCTGCTGGCGCTCACAGCCGGATGCGTGCTGCTGGCAAAACACGCCTCAGCATCGGTTCGCCATATCCTCTGGACACTGGGCCTGGCTTGCGGCCTGTTCTTGCCGCTGCTTTCCATGTCACTCCCGCATTGGAACAAACAGGTATCTGCATCATTGCCTTTTCGAGCCATTGCAATACAACCGTCGAATTCCGATAATGGAACCACCGCGCCCGGCATGCATTCAACACAATCAAATTTTTCTGCAACAAACGCAAGCGATCACGGCACAACGTCTCCAAGCAACAGGGTGTCAAGGCCGGCTTCCATAACAATGCCCGTTCCTATTGTGCGCGCCTCCGTATGGCCTATTGCGTCATGGCCGCTCATATTCCTGGCAATCTGGATATCAGGCTTTATGCTGGTTTTGAGCCGGATAATACAGGGCGTGGCCATGGCATATAAACTGAAGCAATCCAGCCAGGCCATCGTTTCGGGGCCTCTGTACGATGTCACTCTTCAGGCTGCGAATCATATGCCCATAGGGCGGAAGATAGAAATTCGCATTGCAGACAGCATCTCAGAAGTAAAAGTGCCGATTACCTGGGGAACGCGACATCCGACAATCATGCTTCCTGCAGTCGCATCAGCATGGCCGGCCGATCGAGTCAAAGCCGCAATTCTGCATGAGATGGCCCATGTGCGCCGATTCGATTGTCTCCTTCACATAGCGGCGGGAATCGTCTGCGCCATCTACTGGTTTCATCCGTTTGTATGGTTAGCGGCGCGCAAGATGCGGCAGGAGAGCGAAACCGCCTGCGACGACCTCGTTGTGCTTGCCGGCATCCCCGCTCATGATTACGCCCGCCATCTGCTGGACGTCGCGATGTCCGCGCGAAATCAGGGAAGGATTGGGCTGGGAGCAGTTGCAATGGCGCAGACTCCCAAGGTTGAAGGACGCCTGCGCACCGTGCTTGCCGAAGGTCTTGCTCGCCGTCCCGTGACACGGCGTACCGTTATCGGCGGTCTCGTACTTATGCTGGCTTGCGCCCTGCCCTTGGCATCGTTTCGCCTGGCAGCAAAGGATACTGAGAGCCGCGAGCCCAGTTCGGCAGTCCAACGGTTATCTACAGGAGCAGTGGTTAAGCTTATAGGAATAACTTATGCTTCCGGCGAAGGCAAAACAGCTTGGAACATTTCAGGCGCAGCTGTCCCAAATCCCGTTCAGGCGAGATCAGATGGCTCCATCTCGCCCATAGAACAGCGATGGAAGTCCAGGCAATTTATATTTCAGATAACAGGCATAAGCGCAGAGGCAGACTATTTGGTCACCGCCACTGCATCCACGTCATCGATATCCTCGATAGACAATAAAGTTAAAGGGCAGACATATCTCAGGTTCATTCCAAACTTCCCCTCTGACGCTGCCACAGGCGATATACGTATGGGGGTTGCCGACGGAAAATGGGAAACGGCCATGACCGAATATCGTGCCGGCGGTAATTTGCAGGGCGGCTCCGAGGGGAACGGTGAATACAAAATATCATTCTTGCCGCCTGATACTTCCGGCCCAAGAGTCAGCTTTACGGTCAATGACACACTTGAAGGTAAGAGCAGGCGCATTATTGCGCTGGACAACAACGGCAACCGTATAGCCCCAAGCAGCGCCAGCGAATCGACATCCGGAAATCTGCATAAGATACACACAACGTTTGACGTGTCATCCATCCAGGACATCAAACAAGTGCAGTTTCAGACACGGCCATACAAATGGGTGGAGTTCCACAATATCCCGCTGCAGCCGCGATCAGGCCCAGCAAGCGCGACATTCCGAACTTCTCCTACAGCGGTATCGCCTGATAAGTCCCCCAAAGCCGCAATCATTGCAGCCGTTGAAAAGGACGATCTGCCTGCCGTCAAATCATTGCTTGCTCAGCATGTAAACCCGCGCACATGGCTCGGAAACAACTCAATCATACTTGACAGCGCGATTGCAACCGGCGATGTCGCCATGGTCAAACTGCTTGTTGAGGCTGGAGCCAAGATCGATGACTACGATCCCGTCTGGCACGACGGTTCCCTGGTATCCGCGGCCATAAGCGAGGTGCCTGAAATAACTAAGATACTGGTCGAAAATGGCGCCAGGGTTAACCACAAAGGCAGCAACAATTGGACAGCGCTCACGTGGGCGGCAATCAATAATCACGTTGAAGCCATGCGGATCTTGATCAATCACAATGCAGATATCGATACTCGTGGCTCCTACAACAGGACACCACTGATGATGGCCGCTCAACGCGGCAAAGTTGAAGCGATGCAGTTGCTGCTTCAACGTCATGCGCGGATCAATCTCAAAGACACCGACGGCAAGACCGCCCTTGATTACGCGAGGGAAGAAGCAGGTGGCGGCATTACAGCCAATGCATCACCGACAGTCAAGTTACTTCTGGCGGCCGGGGCAAGGTAAGATCATGCCTGCGCGTCATCACAGAAACTGACGCGAACCGGGTGGAAGCATAATGTGTTCTGGAAATATATTCACGCTGCAGCGCTATAAATTGCAGCGAAAACCAGGAACTCAGAAATGCCCGATGACATCCTGCCCTCCATAGCTTTCCAAACACGCCGCGTCTCGCCTCTAACATTCGGCGAGACGCTCAATGTTCTTCGGTCAGCAATCCTATCCGAGGAGATGCTGCTCCTTCATGAAATCGACACGCAGAAGATCGTAACGGGCTACGGCGTCCCTGCCCACCCCATCACACAACTACTCTTCTTCCATCCACGCTTCATCGCCCGCATTCTGGAAACCGACGCCCGCGCCGTCATTCAAGCGCCCCTGAAGCTTGTGGTTCAGGAAGAAGCCACAGGTGTTGTGACCGTAGATTGTATCAAGCCGCCGCATTCGTTCGCTGCTTACAAAGACCTTCAAGAGGTTGGCGAAGAGCTGGAACAGATCGTGGAACGCATTGCCGGACGCCTCACCATATCGCAGGACACTTAGCTTAAAACAGTACAACTGTATGTACTCTCGTTTTTTATATTTACTGATTGCTACACTCAATGTAAATTCTGAGAATCGAATTTACATATTGACAACCACACCGCAATAGATTATTATCAAATACAAATCAGTAAACCCATATAAAGTTACAAAATCGTATTTACTTGTTTGCAAAGGAAGACATCATTAAAACAAGCGAACGCAATAGTTACTAATTGCTACCATTACGATTTTAACAAAATGCAGGAATGGGTTTACAGAATTAAACTTAACGCTATAAATGCAATATAGAATAATGGAGTGATAACAATGAAGATAACTACACCACTGAAATATGCGGCGGCATGTGCGGGAATGACTGCTGTCATTGCCCCGCTGCCTGCATCTGCCCAGTCCGCCATGACCTATCAGAACCCGATGCCGCGAGGAACCGTAGACGGTCTGCGAGACCCGTATATCGTCAATGTGGATGGCATCTGGTACATGACCGGCACCGCAAAGCCGTTCTTTGAGTTCCAGTATCCGACCCTGGGCGCTAATCCCGGAGTTCCGCTCTACTCATCTCCGGACCTGAAAACCTGGACCTACCGCGGTATCATCGTGCCTCGCGTTAACGGATCCTGGTATCAGGATCGCTTCTGGGCGCCGGAGATCCATGTTAAGTCCGTCAACGGCGTACAGAAATTCTACTGCACATTTAACTGCTTCAATGCCGACCAGAACAGCCCCCAGGGAGTTGGACTGGCCGTCGCCAACAACATTACGGGACCATACACGGTCCTGACGACGAATGCTCCGCTGGCATACGGCAATGACGGCAGCATCTTCACCGACACCGACGGCAATGATTACCTTTTTGTCGCCGGCATATTCGCCATGCCAGTAGACCTTGCCAACGCCCACGTCGGCGCGGCATGGTCTGTTCTGGCTGTGAGTCCTACTCCGCAATGGGACGGTGGAACAGGCGTCGGCATCGAAGATCCCGATGTCATCAAGATTGGCGGGACCTACTATTGCTTTTACTCATCGTGGGGACGCGGCTATGAAGTGGGATATGCAACGGCAACGAATATCCACGGCCCATGGACCAAATATGCCGGCAACCCGATCTACGGAGCGCAGAACCCGGCCGCCTGCGCCGCCTCCGGGGCAACTTACACGCAGGCAGCCAATGTTCCCTACCGGGAAGTCGGCGGCGGCGCTCCTTTCGTCGGCCCCGATGGGCAGTGGTGGCTCAGCGCTCACTTCGCCTTGAATAACCCCGATCCGGACACGACAAAGTATTGGGGATGGGAGCAGCCGGGCTTCGACCCGTTGAATCTCCAGAGCGGAACTTTCCTGGCAAAAACGCCGACATGGACGCCTCAGTCGGTCACCCTGCCCCTCACATCAGGCGTGTGGTCTCTGACCAATGCAGCGTCCGGGCTTGCCCTTGACAATACCAACTGGGGAACGAACTGGGGCAATCCGGTAGAGCTGTGGGATTCATGGGGCGGCCCGCCGCAGCAGTGGAAGTTCACCTTGCAGGCCGACGGCTCCTATACCCTCACCAACCAAGTCGGGGGCCTCAACCTCGATGATCCAAATGGGCTGAATACCTGGGGCCAGCACCTGCAGCTCTGGCCCGGCAACGGCGCAACCGCGCAGGAGTGGCGCGTCTCTCCCCAATCTGACGGCGCCATTACGCTGAACAACGTGGCGGCTGGACTGGCCCTGGACGATCCAAACGGGCTGGGACCACATGGAACGCTCGTTCAACTCTGGCCAGCCAACAGCGCCACGGCCCAGGAATGGATATTGACGCGGCATTAAACTATCGACGCCGGCAAAGCTCTGGCTCCGGTCTGTAAGAACGGCGGAAGGAGGTTTTTTCTTGCAAAAAGCACCATTTAAGGAAGTCAAAAGTATTATGATTTGGCGCATAATACCGGCATGAAAGATAGTTTTTGTTCAACCTGCGGAACGGCCTATGCCGACACCGCCACCTGGCCTAGAGTCTGCGGCGCATGCGGGGACATCAAGTACCGAAATCCAATTCCTGTGGCTGTTGCGGTCATTCCCGTCACAGAGGGCGGAGTCGTATTGATCCGGCGTTCAATCGCTCCCTGCATCGGAGAACTGGCTTTGCCCGGCGGCTACATAACTTACGGAGAGTCCTGGCAGGAAGGACTGATTCGAGAGGTCTATGAAGAGATCCCCGGCCTTCAGCTTGCTAAGGAATCGGTATCCCTTTTCCGCACCATCAGCACACCAAACGGTGGTCAGATCTTGATATTCGGAATCACAGAGAGTGTCACCCGGGCACAGGTAGAAGCCTCTCCAATCTCCGATGAAGTGAGCGAGATCGTAATCGTCACGGAACCGCAAAAGCTGGCATTCTCAACCCACACGGATGTGCTGCGCTGGCATTTCGAAAAGGAGTAGATTACAGCGAGTGGCTGCCGTATAGTAACGCCGGAGTGACAAACCGTATGGATAAGCGGCCAATCCGCAGATTTCCCGAACGCGGGGATCAAATCAAGACAGGCGCGTTCTTGAGGTTAGATATCAAGGAAATGGGCATTGTAACTGAGTTTGATGATCCCGTTATTGGCAGACTGGAATACTCGCCTAACGGCGATATGCCGCATTGGATTAAGGAGGAGTATCTCGACTGCATCGGAGCAGCGATCACTCTCAACATCCAGGCGGGCATTGCCGGTCCCTCGGAGCAGCAAAGACAGGTCTATTCGACATTCAAGGCAAAGCAGAAGTCTATGAAGCTCGAACTCCAGGAAGCGCTTTTCGAGTTCTACAAGGGCGAGCGAGAGGCATATGCCGCTGGATGGGATGATTCGGATGACTACTTTCGGGAGTGTCTCCCAATGCTGGGTTCCTCCGATCAAATTTGGGCTCTGCTTGACCCGCAAGGTTGGAATATCCTGGGCCCGGACAGCTCCACTTGTACGTTCGACAAACCCGAAGAGAGATGCGACATGGCGATATTCTGGCACGGATGCTGGGACATCGAGCATGAATTTTGCGCTCTCTTCAAGAACGGCAAGCTTCAGAATATCGCAGGGCCGGGGAATTTCTGAAACACATCGCCGTCTTTCAGCGCAGACTTGCCTCGTGGAATGAGTTGGCCGTCAACTTGTTCATATATACGGGGGCTGCCATCTACGCCAGCCTCATCCCAGTCAATTCCCATTGCAGACCTCTGCCAATCTCTGTAATGAGCCTTTGTTATTATTCATGGTGTCTCAATCCGCTGCAAATCATAGATATTGCCGTCTATGGCAGGACCGGAGAGTTGCGGCAGTCCGGCTTCTATCCATGCAATCGCTTCGTCGGCATCACCGACGCCGATGATGTCATATTCCGCAACGTGCCATATCCTTCCCTTAACCTCTTTAACTACCCTTCGAGGCGTGACTCCGTACACACGGAATTGGCCGCTCCCGACAGCCTCGACATGTGGGCAATCCAGAGAATATGGATATTGCGTAGTTCGGCTCAGACCCAGATCGGCATGACTGGTGACCGGAAACAACTGTCCAATCCGCGGACGCTGCTGCATTTTAAGGACGAGCGGAGCCAGCCAGGCAAGTGGCAGGTATGTTTCATTGGAGAGATTGTAATACAACTGCCTCCACCTCTCCTTTACGACCTGTTCAGCTTTATCCATTGTGTTTTCCGAAGTTATTGCTCGGTCTGCACGAAACCGTGCCATCGTTGGCGATCAGGTGGGAAGTATGCCGCCGTATTTCTTAGCGCCCTTGACCTCTCCCCAGCCATAAATATCAATTGCCAATCTGCCGTATCGCGCCTTTTTTGTAGTGCTTGCCTGCGATAAATCCTTCCCGAACAAACTTGGCCACACTGCAGCGAAATTTGCTATATGGGAACGAAGTTGCCAGGCGGACTACGTAGCCCTCCATCTCATTGCCTTGATAATAGGGCTGGTAGAGTCCGCGTATTAACTTCTCGTTCCACATCCCTCGATAGAGGATGGGCGCCGCAGGCACATTGAGTAACTGACCCCACTCTACTGTGTCATCCCAACTTAAGCATTCATTATGATCGTTCCAGATGGAGAACAACACGGCAAGAGGTATCGTTTCGTCATACTCAATGCTGTGAACGGATGCCAGATTCTCCATGCACAAACGCCAGCCTTCCGGAATCTCATGCGCAATGCTGGAATGCAGTGCCAGGATATGAGAACGCTCCAAGCCAGCAAGAGGCTTCAAGCTGCGAGCATGGATGTGGCGGCGATAGAGGTTAGTATTCTCTCCATCGAGTTTCAACGTCACCACGACTTCTTGCCCTTCAAAAATGCGAACATCGCTCAAAGCAACATCATCTTTGCCGGAATATGACCATGGCAAATGTAGCGTCCGAGGATACTTGATCGTTTCCAGGTAAAGAGGCAGCATTCCACCTTCACGAAGGGCCTTCTGTACGCTTTCGTCATGATTCTCCATCTCAGATCGTGTGGAAAATATGGGCATGATATACTATCGCCAGAATTTTATATGGCGCTTAAGAATTTATAAGAGATAATGTGGGATGTGAAAGATAAATGTTGTCAATCGATGAATGATAGTCTCCAGCATTTAGCCGGCCACGGCCTGCCGATCACGTGGCCAGTAGTGATCTATGGATGGAGGCATGGACATCTCACAACAGATGATGTTCTCGCCCAAGCAATGGACCAAATTGGCTACGCTGCCCCCAATCAGGCTGATTTGGTGGCGGAACTAGCATTTGTCGATCCCACCGACTGGTGGACTATCGACCGAATTGCTAACGAACTTGTCACCCTGGATACAGGCGCGCAGTTCCAGTCTGCAAGAGTCTGGCGATGGATTTTACTGTCAGATCTAGTCTGCGAATTCAGTCATCAGATCGACAGTTTTGAAGCTGCCGGAGGCAGCAACGGATTCTGGCTCGATGAGTTAACCATGGACGTTTGGGATTTTAACGAGTTCTGGGAAACACAGAAGCTGTATATAGAGATACCGACTAACATCAGTGAATGGTTTAATGCTCCTAACCGAGCTGATGGCATCAATTCTACCGAGGAGATTACCGCCCTTCGGTACTTCGTAGACATGCACTATAAATGGCTCGACGAAGAGAAAACCAACTTATGGGCAGAAGCTGGAAACAAGCATCATACCCAGGCCACATTGCCATCATCCGCTGCGGCATCCACATAGTCTCCACGATCTAACCTGCGACAGCACGAAAGTGATTCCTCCCACTTGAGAGGCTCGCCGCAATGCTTCAGTCATTTGTAATCTTAGGGCCTACCGCGCCACTTTGCCGAGCATAGTTACGGCAGATCATTGCCGATGCGGGACGCATACCACATTTGGCGTAAAACGGCTGCACATCGGGGTCGCACACGAGATCGACCGCGTATATGCCGTTCAGTCTGCTCAACATTCTATGCACCAACTCGCCACCGATTCCGTGTCTCTGGTACGCAGGTAGCACCTCGACCGAAGAGATGAAAGCGAAGAGAACACCGTCGCTGAGCGCGGTGACATAGCCAACGACTTGCCCCGATTTATCCTCAACTGCGAGTAATCGATGCGCGCTGTTCTGCAGCAGCTTCAGATGTATCTCCGGCTGCGGCGGGTTGGGCCAGCCGACAAAAAATCCGGTCAAACGATCTGCAGTGATCCCATCGAGTGCGTCTGTGTAGACTATGCCATCCAATGTTCAAATCCTTTCAAAATCGCTGACAGCCGCAACTGCGTTTTCACGCCGTGCGATACTGGCGCTCCATCAGGACGGCATCATTTCCTCCGGAGAATCCCAGTTTGCGGTTAAGCGCGGTCATGGGGATATTCGTGCTGTCCACATAAGTGACGATCTTAGCGCAGCCGCGTGCCTGCGCGAGCTGAATTCCGCGGACCTTCAACGCCGTCGCAATCCCATGATTCCGGTAGTCGCCTCTAACTCCTGTGACCGATTGATGAAGTTCCTGCGGATCGACGGGGCTGTGACTGAGGCAGCTCAACCCTATATAGTCGTCACCGCGCTTAGCGATAAAAAAGCCATCTGCCCATGCATTCTCCACCTCACGCGCAAAGTCTTCCAGGCTAACGATCGGGTACGGCTCGGCAGCAGGGATATCGGCGTCGATAGCAATTCGCAGGCGATGGAGCGCGGACAGGCAATGTGGAGCGCGTTCCCTCTCTTCCGTCAGAGTAGTGAGTGTGATGCCCGAAGAAGCGCATCGTTCCAGAGCAGGAAGGAACGGGTTCAGGTCCGCTTCGGCAACACTCAGTACCCATGGACCGCTGCGGCTTATCTCCACAAAGTCACGCCGCCCCGCAAAACCCAGCGCCTGTGGATATCGCTCACGCACCCAGACCCGCACCGAGGTTGGCTGCAGCATTTTCAAATCTTCCTGCAGGCGCTGCCATAACAGAGCGCCCGCCCCATGCCGCTCCCAGTCAGGGTGGATGCGCAACTCCAATGAGTATTGCTGGAGAATATGACGGCCTTCCCTGCCGCGCAGTACACCATGTCCAATCACCCGCCCCTGCTCACCCTCGACCGCAACGTAGTGATAGACGGTTCCGCCGGCCTCACTCACTTCGCTGTCTTCCTTATGCAACTCCTCCTCGCAGGTTTGCCAGGGAGCTTCCACCAGATTGACGATCTCTACGAGATCTCGATAGTCCTCACCATTGAGTATACGAACTTGAACTTCCACCACAGGTCTCCATTTCTTCACTTTGCCGTGAGAGGCTAAACGCAAAAAAGCGCCTGACGACGGAACCACTCACCTCAGCTCAGGCATCGAAATGCCACAGGAGAGGCGGGTTCACATCGCAGGCGCTCGTAGGGTTGAAAAGCGATTCTGCTGACTTCTTGTTTTTTAGACGGTCAACCGAGGGACATTGTATCCCCTGAGTTCGCGGACGTCAAGGGCGAATCGGTTTGGTATGTCATACACGCAGAGAGGCGCATAGAGATTGAGAGACGATTTGTCTTCAAACAATGGAAGGCTTTGCTATGAAGCCGGTCTTCTCCCCGCGGACAAATCCGGCATTCTCATAGAAGCGAAGGGTCTCTTCACGTTTACTTCCCGTCATCAGCATCACCTTGTAACACCGCTCTGCCCATGCCACATTTAACGCATATCGGAGAACTGCTGTGCCTATTCCGCGCCGCCGCCAGTTTGGATCCGTAACAACATTCTCGATCAGCCCGTATGGACGAGCTCCGCGGGTAAGGTTGGGCACGATAACGAGAGTGCAAGCCGACACCACAAGCTCTCCATCGCGCGCAACGATCTGCCTTAGCATGGTCGTTCCCAGCATCGATTTCCACTGGTTGCGAATACTGTCGTCGATCGCAAGTAAGGGATCAGTTGGATGAAGGTGACGGTACAGCTCAAGCAGCGAGTCCAGATCATCCATCGTTGCTTCGCCAATTGTAGGGAAAGACGCTTCGGTCATCGCTCAATTTATATCGATCTTTTCGGACGTAATACCTGTTATTTCTGACAACATCTTAAGGTATTGCTCGAAAACTCTGGCCAATCAATTGCCTGCCCCACCGGCCGCCGCTGCCGGATTATTGCTTGGCGCTGCCTGAGATCTGCTGCCGCCTTTCAAGTGAAATGTATAAGCCAGATTAACGATATAGCCGTTGGGGTTCGTACCGCCTTCATCAGCATGAGAGCTGTTCGGACGCGCAAAGGCCACATTCACTGAGAACTTGTCCGTGACATTCGCAATGATGCCCAGAGTGCCGTAACTTTCTCTGCCTCCGATATAATCCCCAACGACCTCAATTCTGGGCGTAACGTTATAGGATATGCCCGCCATTCCATCCGCCGCATTTCCCGAGTTTGGCCTGGTCATCCCAAGGGAAATTCCTACGGCAAGCGGTTGTGTCGTCGCCACCGCATACGGAACGGCCTTCTGTCCTGTCGCCAGATTTGTAAGACCAATTGCGATATCCGGGATATGTCCCGGGTTATGCGCCAGTAGATACTTGACGTTGGTCAAGAATGTCTTTTGATCTGCAGGGGATGCCTGATAATCGATACCGACCTCAAAGTTGTTGTCCACACCGTACTGCGTCGTAAAAGTCGTCCCTTGTGTGGTTTCCTGGGTCTGAGCAATGGAAAAACTGGCCACCCCATCGCCAAAGACTTTGGCAATCGGTATTTGCGTCAGCCCATTCGGGGCAGCCCATGCAGGCGGAGCCACAAAACATGAGGTCACGACGAACAGAAATATAGCTGACCTGTTCGTTGAGTAACGAAAATAGGCATACTGGGCCATAAATACAATGCTTTCAGTCCTCCGGACTTCCATGTCTGCCGAGGACGCTTATATTTATATCATAGCCACAAGTGAACAGGCATAATCCACCTACGCATTAGATGGTCCTTAGTATTCGCTTAGCTTCATCGGGACCTGGGACAACCAGAACTGTGTATCCGGCGGCGTATTGCTCAAGCAGAGCGAACACACGGATTTCCCTGATCCCGGACAACTGATGACAATTATCTTCTCGTTAATCAAGTGATTACTATTTTGAATGCCTCAACACAGAAATAACAGGAGGCGACTTCGGTTATGAGAATGATTAATATCGATACACGTGTTACACATCAATATTAGTATTACATCACAAATTACAGTTAATCCTACTAAATCGACAACTCTTTTATTGTGGCAAAATCAATTCTTCCATCGGTTGCCGTCTGTATGCGATTTCCAGCGCCTCATGAACTTGATCTACGTTTCTGCCGTCCCACATCACAACTTGCGGATGTTGGAATTCGCCGTTATACGCAGTCACAGGCATAATTCCCAGCCCACGCGGTCGATGTTCCAGCCACTTTAGCATATAGTTTGGATAGTCGTCGAAAAGGAATGTCCCCCAAACCAGCCCCTTATCGAAAGTGATTGTAATTCCGTCGCTCTGGGTGATTTCAGGCTGCGCCTGACACCATTCCAGTTTCTCGGCCCAGGCTGCCGGCTGTAACTTTGGCCCCTTGGTAAGGATGTGGATGTCATAACCAACACTGCGAGCCATCTCCATCACCAGGAAGCCTTCTTCGATCCGCGGCAGATTGCGCCACCATCCGGGTATGGATTTAATCAAAGACATCCGCTTCGCAAAATATGGCTCGTCCTCAAGTTCCCACAGATCATCAGGCAGAGGCAATTCACATGGGGCGCAAAGGCCTTTCATGTCTTCGTAAAGACGTTGCTGAAAGCCGGCAAGCGTTCCATCCATATCCACTAACCCTACCGGATTTTGTGTGCTCATAGTCATCCCTCGGCCACCAGTTTCATCTTCGATAATTTCTCAGACCCCATTCGATACGGAAAGTGGCAAATCATTCGCATAGCGAATTATGCCCTGAACCGGCATTGATGAAAAGCAACGTTTCCTCATCCTGGCGCTAAGCAGGAAGCGCGGAGTGGCGGCTTGAAAGTATATGTAAAATGGACGCCGTCAAAGTAAAGCCTATTCAACACGAGAAGAAAACATGCCCGGAACAATCACAGAGGAACAGCCTAATTCGAACGTAGCGATCGAGCTCATAGAGGAGTTGGAAGCGCATCTAAGTCCGCTTTACCCTTCAGAAAGCCGCCACGGCTACAGTGTCGAGAAGCTCTTGCGGGAGGGGGTGGCCTTTTTTGTCATCCGCTACGACGATCAACCGGCAGGGTGCGGCGGAATTCAGATGTTTGGTTCAGAGTATGGGGAGCTCAAACGGATGTATGTGCGTCCGGCCTTTCGCGGTTTGGGGCTTGGAAGGTTAATGATCGAACATCTGGCGGCCCATGCGCGCTCCCATGGTGTGAATGTCCTGCGCCTGGAAACGGGGATCCACCAGTTCGAAGCCATCGGCCTCTACGAACGAATGGGATTTGAGCGCATCGCTCCCTTCGGGTCGTACCACGACGACCCACTCAGCCGGTTTTATGAGAAACGCCTGCATTTACATCATAGCCACAAGTGAACAGATATAACCAACAGACGCATTAGATGGTCTTTAGTATTCGCTCAGCTTCGTCCGGAGTTGGAACAATCAGGACTGTGCGCCCCGCGGCGTATTGCTCAAGCAGAGCAAGCACACGCGGCCTCTCAGCGACCCGATATGTCCACACGAACTTTAGAAAATCCGGGCTGATCTTCTCTTTCCAATTCGGCGGCATATCCGGCCGCAGCTTCTTGTGATGCTCGATTCTCCGCTTGAACATACGGACCATTGTCAGCCATCTCGGGTAATCCAGAAAGATAATCGTATCCGCAGCCGCCATGCGAATGTCGAATGAGCCTTTATAGTTTCCGTCGATGATCCACTGATCCTGTTCGACCAGTCTCCGAACATGCTTTTTCCATTGCTCGCGCTTTTGATCTGCCTCTTCCGGCCAGATATCCTGATGATAGATTGCGTCGAGGTGAATCAACGGCAAGTCGAGCGCCGCTGCCAGTTTGCGCGAGAACACGGATTTCCCTGATCCTGGACAACCGATGACGATGATCTTCTTGTTGGTGACACTCCGCACGCCCTAAAGGGCGACGGCTTCTTGGCCTACGCTTGAGCCATTGCTCTGCGTTAACGACCAAAGGTTCTGTCCGAACCCAGCCCGCCCCAGGATGTTGATCGCCGCGTTGGTGTCCCGATCCAGGGACAACCCACACGCACAATCCACCCAACGGTCCGACAGCGTCAAATCCGTGAAAATGGCCCCGCAACACGAACACGACTTGGACGTGTACGCGGGATCAACCAGTTCCACCACACGGCCGGCACTCTCAGCCTTGCTGTGCAGTCGCTGCAAAAAATACCCCCAACCCGCATCCAGAATGCTCTTGCTCAAATGCGGGTTGCGAACCATGTTCGCAATGCGCAAGTCTTCCAGA